>Ga0213872_10000016_pt1 | contig 180524 bp, 155 predicted proteins | sample VelepicomBERX_R2_FD_160071 | JGI IMG/M metagenome (GOLD analysis project Ga0213872, IMG submission 160071) | Rhizosphere microbial communities from Vellozia epidendroides in rupestrian grasslands, the National Park of Serra do Cipo, Brazil - RX_R2 | ecosystem: Host-associated > Plants > Roots...
TGACCAGCCGCACCGCTTCGAGCTTGAACTCCAGCGTGTACCGCGCCCTTGTTGCCTTCTTCACTTCCGTTCTCCTTGCCTGTATTCAACCACTCAGCAAGAGATCCGGTTTTCAGGGGCAAGGTCACAGTGACTTCGTATAGCAACCGCCGTTTTAGTCACCGCGTCGATGCGCAACGGGCGAAGCAGCAACTCCACTCCATGGCCACGCGGAACAGCGTGATGGTGCGCATGTCGGATGCGGCGGAGGGGCTGCCCTGAGTGGGCATCACCGGTCGCCGGATGCCAGAGGGGATGGCGGTCTGGCGATGCCGAATCGGCGGATGCCGAGATGGCTCAGTCGCCGCATGCGGCAGCAGGGGGCGACCAGTCCGGCCCTCTTTCGAGTTCTGGCCAGAGCCCTGGAGGGGTGGTCGCGGATGCGAGCCAGGCCGGCGGTGAGCCGGTCCGTCGGAGCGGGGCGGTAAGCCCGACTCCATGGGGACGACCCGGCGGCAGTGCCGACCGCCGAGTCCCCTGGTAGGGGGATGAGGCGGTCGGGGCTGGGAGCGCGGCAGCGCTCATCCCCCGGCCGGGTCGTCCCCATGGCGTGCCGCGGGTCCCGGCAGGGAACAAGCACGCCCACGGCCATCGGAGGCGCACTCGTAGTGCCTATACGTCCGAAAGCGAGTGCGCTTTCGGAGCCATCATGCCAAACAACACTACAGAAATCATGCAGCCCCAAGAGGCTGTCTCCCCACACCCTGGGACGGCGGCCGCGGCAGCGGTCGTTGCCGAAAACTCGGTCGCATCAGCCGTCACGGCAACTGCGCTCGCAGCATCGAGTGACTGCAACTCGTGCGATGACGCGAGCGACGCAAATTGCACAGCGCGCTTGCACACTGCCGCACCGCGCAAGCGCAAGAGACCCTCGGCCAAGCCGCTCGAAAAATTCAGAGCAACAGGCGTTGCAACCTGGGACAAAGCTCAGCAGTACGAGTGGGATGCCATCTTCGCCGTCGGCCAGTTTGGTCTCCTCAGCGTCAGGCAACTCGGTGAATGGGTCTTCAAGAACCTCTCTACGGCTGCGGCTCGGCACCGGCAGGCGCAAGCGCTGACGCTACGACTGTGCCGTCAAGCACAGGCCACCAGCGTTGCAAGTCGCTTGGCCCGGGTGAATCGTCGCGAGCCGATTCGAGCGTTCGGTCGCAAGAAGGTCGGCGCCAGCTTCTACTACTTCCTGAATGCCGCCGGCATGCGCTACATGCAGCAGAACTTTGACCTGGTCCTGCCGGATGCATCGAAGTCGCTGACCACAGCAAGCGATATGGCTAAGCGTGCGCTCGTGTTCGAGCACTGCGTGGCCATGCACCGTGCCGACCCTGACTTCACTTTCGTGGGTCCGGCGGCGCTGGCCGCTGACGTCCATCGCCAGCGAAGCCTGAAGCCGCTTGAGCGGGCCGTGCTGAGCTGCCTGGCCAATCTCAGGTGCGCTGTCCGTGCATCGGGGCGCGTGACCTACACCTACGTCGCGGACCGTGCAGGTTCTTCAGACACGGCCAGCGTTGCGTACTACCGTGAACTCGCCCGGGTTGCCTCGCTGGTGCTGGGTCGGGCCATCAGCATCGAGGTCATCGGCCGACGAATGCCGGCAGAGGTGGGCGTGGCTTTGAAGGACACGCAGCTCGCGCGGGCGCTCGTCAAGGCGTCTCTGAAAGAAGTCTTCTGGACTGAGGGTGGCCGGTACCGTGCCGACAAGCTGACCGCCTTCTTCACATCCTTGCGTCCCCACGCCACGAGCATTCGCTCGGTGATGGAGCGGCATCGTGCTTGAACACATGCTGTCGCCGCTGATGCCCAATGCCCGTGAGCTGCTGGAGCGCGTGCAGCCCTGGCTGTTCGACGACGATTGCGCGGCAGACCTCGCGCTCTTGCATGCCATTGGCGTGCTGGGCTCGATGCGTGAAGCGGAGCTGGCGCTTTTCTTCCGCGGAAGTCTGGTGCCCGTGGCCGGCACGCAGGGCTACGCCGACGAGTACGCCGTGGTCTATCCCGCCAGCAATGGGCCTGGCGTCGTGGCGGGCGAGAGCGCAGTGCACGCCACCCGACGCCGGCTGCAGAAGCTTGTCCAGGAGAAGCTGCTGGACGTGGCCACTGTCGCACGCACTACCGCCGACCATTTGGCGGGCCGCTACTACTGGCTCACCCGCCGCGGCGCACGGCGCGTTCTCGACGCCGGCTACCGGGTCCGCAGCCGCCAGAACATCGACAACATGAGCCATGTCGGTTCTGTGCAAGACCAGCACCGACTGCTGGAGCAGCAGTACGTTATCGCCCGACGGCTCATCCAGCCGTCACTGCGCGTCTGGGGCGAGTACGCCATCCGCTCTGGCTTGGCTAGACAGCCCACGCCCGCAGACCCTGACACCAAACTGCCCACCATCAAGGAACAGCTGGCCGCGATGTCTGGCGAGTTGTTCCTGACGCCCGCAGAGCTCGGCCATGCTGGCAAGGCCAACACCGAGGTCAATCGTCACTACTTCACGCGCAGGCCCGACGTGCTGTTGCTCGACGAGCAACCCGAGCGCGAGCGCTACATGGATTCGACCGGTCACAACCCGCAGTCACGCCCGCCGCATGTATTCGGCGACGTCGATTGGGTGGAAATCGAAGCCAGCAAGAAGGACACCGTCACCCAGGCCAAGTCGTTCAACGGCATCTTCTATATCGGCCGGATGCTCGATGTGAGCCTGGAGCGCGGTCTGGTGACGAACTTCACCTTAGTCACTCGCAATCACCCGCACACTAACCTGCGCGCGAAGCTGCTGGATGCCTATCAGCGCTGGACGACGCGAGCCGACATCCAAGCCATGCTGTGTAAGAACGCCAGGCTCAACTCGGGTTTCGACCCGAACCGACTGAGTGAACGGGTGTGGCTTACCGAGCTGACCCAGGACGCAGAGCACCGGCTGACCGGCGTGCGTATCGAGTCCCTTGCATCTATCTCGCTGCGCGAGCGGCGACTTCGTCTCTGAAGGAGGGTTGCCATTCAAGGGGCACGCGGTGCGACGGAAAGGTCCACCGTTGAAAGCACTGCATGCGTCTGAGGGAGGCTAAAACCTGTCGCTGTACTTGGCTTCCAAAACTCTTTGAGAAGCCCATGAATTCCGTCGTCCAGCCCGCTCAGAACCGCCGTCATCACCAACCCCAACGGTTAGGCCGCCCGGACAAGCCCGACAACGGCGAGCTTGTCCTGATTCGCGGGCTCCCAGGAAGTGGAAAGTCGACCATGGCAAGAGTGCTGGCCATGGTGGGTTACGAGCATTTTGAGGCTGACATGTTCTTCGAGAGAGATGGCGCTTATGTATTCGATGCCACACGAATCAAAGAGGCTCATGCTTGGTGCAGAAATCATGCCTCGGCAGCCCTGGCTCGCGGAGCGCGTGTCGTGGTGGCGAACACCTTTACGCGACTTGCAGAGATGGAACCCTATTTCGCAATGACCTCAAACATCAAGGTCATCGAGGCCTCCGGTCACTGGCAAAGTGTTCATGGGGTCCCGGAGGACAAGCTGCTGGCAATGGCCGCCCGATGGGAAGCCTTGCCACTTCAAGCACTTAGCCCAGAACAGCCAAGTCCATTGCGGTTGTAGTCATTCGATTGTTGGCAAAGCGCCTGTTTGCCATGCCATTACCTACACGAACTATCGCGGCTATCAGCTTGCGACACGAGGACAACTAATTTGAAAGGGAAAGACATGGCAATTGGACCCGACGGACGCTTCTTGCCGAACGCGACCAAAGCGGCACTTGAGGCGTTCTCCGCGACGGACATCGCGCGTACGCTGCACAAACTGGACTGCGGGCTCAGGCGTGACCAGGTGGCGCTGATTTCATCGGCGTACGAGAAGCTCTTTACACCCGCTAGCGTTCGACTCCGGCGCAATGGCCTCGTCCACGAGCGGCTGATGAAGAAGGTGCAAGAGGTCTTCCAGACTGCGCGGCAGGTCCAGCCCGTCGCGGAAGCTTGCGAGCAACTTCATCGCGAAGTGCTGGAAGTCCGTGACGGTGACTGGGCTAGGCTCTACGTCAGACTGGCGGTAGCCGCTGGCATGGACCCTGACGCTGCTGAGTGCGCTCACGCCGTCATTCAGTTACGGCGGGAACAGGGGCGGGATGGTGAGGACGCCAAATTTGTGGCCGAGCAGTTCGCAGACATGTGGTCGAAGTCGGACTGCGCGGCGCTGGAGGACGCCCGAGCCCTTGAAGGCATCCTTCGGGACGTCACGAAGACCTGCATAGCGGTTGGTCAGAAGGGGGCACTTGAAGCTTTCAAGACTGCGGACGAGATGCCGCGCCGACAAGTTGCTAAGGCTGGCGACCGCCCTTGGTCTTCGCGGACGCAGAGTCGACTGCAGGCGGCATTCGCATAGCGCTCATTCAAAGCCCCCGAGCAGGGGGCTACTTCTATGCGTCCAGGAACTGATGGCTTTAGAAGCCAATATGCGGGCGCCCGCGGCCTCGCCGGGCAGGCAATCTACAAAGATAGAACTGTGGGAGTTGCAAGTGCAGGCACGCGCCAATAGGCTACGCCCTCAAATAAGCTCTATTTCAAGGCTTAGGCTGGGAGGGCCATGCTGAACAAAATCATCACGCTGGATAACCTGGGGGTGTTTCGCCACGGCACACCCAAAGCTGCCGACTTCGACCGTGTGACCTTGCTGTATGCCGAGAACGGCCGAGGTAAGTCCACAATTTCTGCCGCCTTGGCTTCGTTGAGCACCGGCGATATTGGCCCGTTGGTTGCGCGCTGCACCTTTGGTGGTGGAGCCCAAAAAATCGTTGTGCGATGCACCACTGGAGGTGCATCCGACAACGTTCAGTTCGATGGCGCGAAGTGGTCTGCAAGCGTGCCGAACATCGTCGTGTTCGACCAGCACTTCGTCGAGCGCAATGTCTACGCGGGGTCTGAAGTACAGACCGCACATCACGAGGCGCTTCTGGAATTTGCCCTCGGTACGGCGGCTGTGAGGAAGAAGCAGGAGTTGGACACCGCCGGTGACGAACAGACCGCAGCCACAAAGCGTCGGACCGCCGCTGAAGATAAGCTCAAGGGTTACATAGGAGCGACGCCGCTTCCCGTTTTCATTAAGGTCCTCGTCAAAGACGACAAGGTCGACGAGACCATCGCAGGTCTGGAAAGCCGAATTGCGGCAGCGAAAGATGCCGGGGCCATTGCTGCACGGGCTTCTTTGGCGTCTCTGGCAGTTCCAAGCTTCGACTTCACCAAGTTCAAGGCCGTCCTGGGACGGTCACTGCAGGACATACATGCAGACGCCGAAATTGCAGTCAAGGCCCATGTAGCCCATTTAGAGAGCGTCCCGGAAACAGAACCCGAAGAATGGCTGGCTGCAGGCCTCCGCTTGATGGGCGGTCACAACTGTCCATTCTGCAATCAATCGGCGATTGGCATTCCCTTGATTGCGTCGTACCAGACCTACTTCAATGAGGCGTACGCCGAGTTGACCGCGGAGGTGCGAGACCTAGCTGGGACGGCGGGCGCAGCTGTATTTCAAGAGGGGCTGACCTCCTACGAAAGGGTAAACGCAATCAACGCTGAGCGCATCAACGGCTGGAGTGGCCAAGTGAAACTGCAGTTGACGGCGCTGAACATCGAAACAGCGCGACAAGCAGTGGCGTCCGCAATGAAGAAGGTCGAGGCGCTCGTCCAGCTAAAGAAGCAGACGCCGTTGCAGTCGGTTAACTTTGCCGCTTTGGCCGACGTGGAAGCACAGCTCAACGCTGCCTTTCAGGTTGTCACTGCCTATAACACCGAGGTGTTTGCAGCCAACGAGGCAATCACCGCCTACAAGGCAGGCTTGGCCGCAGAAAAGTTGGACGTCCTGCAAACAAGTCTTGTGTCCGCCAAGCTGAACAAGACGCGGTTTTCTCCCGAGGTGGTCGCGCTGGTCGACGAGCGTCAGCAGGCGGATGCTGACAGGACTAAGGCGGAGACCGCCAAGAAGACGGCCCGCGAGGAGTTGGACACGCTCATGGCGAGCGTTCTCGACAAGTTCCAGAAGAGCATTAACCACTGGCTCTCGAAGTTCGGTGCGGACTTCACCGTCGTGAAATTGAAGCCGACTTATGTGGGCAGTAGCGGAACGCCCCGAACGGAATACGGTCTGTCGGTGCGCGGGCAAACGGTTCCTGCCGGGAGGAAGACGGCGGCTCCCTGCTTCCAAACTGCATTGAGCGACGGTGACAAGAGAACTTTGGCGTTGGCATTCTTCTTGGCCAAACTGTTCGATGACTCCGACCATGGGAACAAAGTAGTCGTGGTCGATGACTTGTTCACCAGCCTTGACAAGCATCGCCGCGCACAGACGGTCGACGCCATTGCGCAACTGGCCCGCAGCGTCGAGCAGCTGATTGTTCTGGCGCACGACGCGTTCTTCCTGCGTGACGTATTTCGGCGTCTCACTGGCAAGGGTATTTGCATGCCTCTCCTGCTTGAGGCTATACGTGCTGCTGATGGCTACTCGGAGCTAAGAAATGGTTTCGACATGGACGAGGCCTGTGCCACCGACTTCTACAAGCACTACCGGGCGCTGGATGACTTCCTCGCCGCAAAGCCTTCGGAGAAATCGCTAGCAGTCGCCCAAGGCTTGCGGCCTCTTCTGGAAGGGCATCTGCATCGACGATTCCCTGGGCGCATCGCGGAGGGGTTGCCGGTCGGCAGCGTCCTGCAGCTCATCAAGGATGCGATGGCCAACAGCCCGCTGGCGGTGCTTCAGGAAAGTCTCACTGGACTCCACGAGCTCAATGACTTTGCAGGTGCGTTCCACCACGACACGAGTGGCATAGCACCGCGAACTGAGGTGACCGATGCTGAGCTGAGAGCCTACGGAGAGCGGACGATGCAGCTGCTACATACGGGATACCCCTGAAGAGGGCGGCGCGCTACGCCCATGGAGAACTGGCGCGAGCGGCTGCATGAGAGCGGAGACCCTGAGTTGGCGAGGGCGCCTTCCGTTCATTCCTCCCCCTCGTCTGCCACATCGTCAACAAGCTCAAGTTGCGCTGGGTTGATGCCCTTCCGACGTAGCGCATCCGCAATGGCATCGCTCAAAGGCAAGATGCCTGCAATTTCGAGAATCGCTGTGGCGACAGTCTCGCTGGCATAGCGGATGTCCTCCATGGTGCGCTGCTGATACTGCAGCGTGATGCTGGTTTCCGGACTTTCTGGCAGTGCCCATTTGTGAGTGAGAAGGGCGCCAGAAATGGCGACGTCCCCTGGGTAGACCAGGTCACAGACAGTGCCGAACGTCCGTCGCAGGTCATGAGGCATGAGGACCGTTGGCAAGCCCGAACATGCTGTTTGAAGGGCTCCGCGGACATCTTTGAAGTGGTCCTTTGGTTCGCTTCTGGCTGGGAAGAACCAATCATGTTCTGGTGCCATGGCCTTGTTTCGCTCGTGCAAGATGCCCCATACCTGCGAATTGAGCGGGTACTTGCCGAACCAGCCTTTCCAGCCCGGTTCACCTTTGGGCACGTCGATGACGCCTGACTCGAGGTCTACGATGCTTCGACGAAGACGCATGACGGCCGACTTCCGGAAGCCACCTAGCAAATAGCATGTCAGTACATCGCGGCTCGTGGGGTTGCGCACAGCATTGATGCCTGCAATCAACTTCGGCAGATGCACCGCCGGAGCGTGCGTCTTGCGCTTCGCAGGGGCTTGCACCACGCGTAGCCTGCGCACATTTCGGATGGGGTTACGTGTCAGACCAGGTAGTTCCATCACCTCGTAGTGCGTGTATATGCCCGAGACCAGGGACAGTGCTTCCATCGCGCGGCTAGGGCTTTGCTTCGCGATTTCCTCAATGAGCAATGCCCAGGCACGTGTGCCGGTAGTTAGCAGCGGCCAGTTCTCAGCCTTTTTCAGGTGCGTCTTGAATGTCTTCTCGTAGCTTTCAATCGTGCGCGCAGCCAGGGGCTCTCCTCGCTTAGTGCGGCGCATGCGCTTGTACTCAGCGAAGCCGTCACCCAGGGTTAAAGGCTTGGCCTTGGCTGCTTCTCGTTCCGCTTTCTGCTGGGCGGCGTAGATAGGGTCCTTTTGCTCAGCAAGCCACTCCCGCGCGGCTTCGTGCGCTTGCCGTAGATTTAGTATGCGCACCCCGTCTGGCTCGACGCCTACACCATGCACTAGACCTAGCGTGGTGCTGGTCTCTTTGCGTTCCTTTCCCGTGCCTGATGAGAAACGTATGACCCAAACGCACCTCCCCTTCGGGCTTACCCTGATGCCGAAATTGGGAAAACCGGGGTCAAGATGCTCTCCGGGCTGGGTAGTGAGCGGCCAGACATGGCGCATCTCTTTCCAAGATTGAAGCGGGCGACGGGCTGGCATGGTGTCCGTCAGTGTGACTCAAATTTGCCGCATTTTTCCCGCATCTTTTATGATTTTTGACCGTTCAAAAGTCACGACCTGAGAGAGTTGGCTGTAAGTTGATATAAAAAATCGTTTAAAATCAGAAGCTTGTATAAATAGTTAAATTTTCTCCGCCTGGACGCAGCGGACTTAAAATCCGCGGCCAGCAAGGGCGTACGGGTTCGAGTCCCGTCCTGGGCACCAAGGCAGTAAGCAGTGGCCGCAGCAATCGCGTCTGAAGGCCCGCGCCGTGAATTCCTTCCTCGTCCAGACCCATCAATCCAAGCAAACTTTGAACTGATACACATCGGTTCAAAGCGTCGGCCTCCGTACGCCGGCGGCTGGAGGTAGTCGTGGAAAGAATGAAGGCGCTGTGCGTCGTGGGTTGTGCTGTTTTGCTTGCGGCTTGCGGCGGCGGCGGTGGAGGTGGTGGCGGCAGCAATATAGGAATTCAGAGCGGCAGCAATTCGCCGCCCACCAACACCGCCAGCGGCACGGTGACCTTCAAGGGCCTCCCCATGGCCGGGGCGACCGTCGTCGCCTACAACACGAACACGAACACGGTCTTCGCTACTGCATCGACCGACGCTAACGGCAACTACAGCTTTAGCGGCCTGACGACCTCGTGTACCGCGCCCGGATGCGTCATCAACTACCAGTTCTTCGTCCAGAAGACAGGGTACGCCTTCAATCCGGTCATGGCATCCAATCCGACGGGAGACCGCTCGAAAGCCCTTTGGAACGCCCCCGGCCATGCCTGGTATGTCGACATCGGCGCAATTTCGACCCGCGAGGACTACAACGGCTCATTCTCAAATCCCTCCGGTGGCACGGGCATCGAGTTCAACGTCATCAACCTGAACTCGACGTCCAACAACTCGATCACGGGGGCCAACTTCGAGGCCTTCGACGGTAGCAATCCGACCGTGAGCCTGGCCGCAAGCGGTCAAACCGCCAGCTATGCCGCCGGCGACGATGGCGTGCTGAAGGCCGGCACCGCCTGGCCAGCGGCGCGATTCGTCGACAACCAGGACGGCACGGTCACCGACACTCTGACGGGGCTTGTCTGGCTCAGGACTGCGGGCTGCTTCAGCCCGACGCAGTGGGCCGATGCAGTGGCCAAGGTGAACCAGCTGACTTCGGGCAGTTGCGGCCTGAGCGACGGCTCCAAGGTCGGTGATTGGCGCATGCCCAATGTGGTCGAGCTCGAAAGCGTCATCGACGCCTCGGCCAGCAGCCCTGCGCTACCGGCCGGACATCCGTTCACGAACGTGTCGCAGGGCATCTACTGGACCTCAACGAGCTACTACGGCGGCCTCGTCGGCTCCCCCAATGCCTGGGCCATCCGCATGAGCGACGGCCGCTACATCAATGACAACGCGGGCTCCAGCCTCAACGTCAAGGCCACCGCCAGCAATGCGGTCTGGGCGGTCAAGGGCACGTCTTCAGGCGCGGTGAAGCTTCGCGCGACCGGGGCCTACGTGCCCTATGCCGACGGCGACGACGGCAGCCTGCAGCGGGGCGCGGCCATGCCCGCTCCGCGCATGAAGGACAACGGCGACGGCACGGTGACCGACACGGTCACGGGCTTGATCTGGTTGAAGAAGGCCGACTGCATTCGGCAGGACTGGGCGGGTTCTCTTGCGGCCATCGGCGCCCTGGCCAGCGGCCAATGCGGCCTCAGCGATGGCTCCAAGGCCGGCAGCTGGCGCATGCCCAATCGAAAGGAGCTGGAGAGCCTGTCCGATCGCGCGCAGAACAATATGGCGGCGCATTTCAACGAGAGCTTCACGAGCCAGGTCGGCAGCATCGCTTCGCAGCCCGCGAGCTTCACGAACTTCATGCAGTCGGAGTTCTACTGGACCTCGTCCACCGACGCCGCGAACACCACGCTGGCCTGGACCGTCTACAGCTGCGACTGGGGCGTCTACGACATCCCGAAGAGCAACGTCGGCTACGCCTTGGCGGTGCGCTGAACGGACCCTCGAGCGACTCAGACCGACGCCGATTCCACCGGCACGTCCCGCCAGCCGAGCGCAGTGCTGACGAAGCGCTGCAAGGCCATCGGCACACCCGTCGTGGCGATACGCAAGCCAGGTGCGCATTCGGTGGTCGGGCCGGTCCACAGGCGGCACGCCTGCTGGGCCACGGCCGTCTCGACATCGAGCAGGCGAACATCGGGCCCGAGGGCCTCCTGGATCAGGGGCCGGACCAGCGGGTAGTGCGTGCAGCCCATCAGCACCGTGTCCACGCCGGCCTCCCGAAGCGGCGCGCAGAACTCCTGCACCAGTCGGCGCAACGCCGGCGCGTGCAGCTCGCCTTGCTCGATGGCGTCGACCAGGCCGGCGCAGGGTTGGCTGATCACTTGAGCGCTCGCGCCATGTCGCTCGATCAGCGAGCGATAGCGTGCACTGGCCAGCGTGGCCGGCGTGGCGAGCACGCCCACGCGACCATTGCGACTGGCCTGCACCGCGGGCTTGATGCCGGGCTCCGTCCCCACGACCGGCAGATCCGGCCAGCGCTCGCGCAAGGCATGGATGGCGTGAGCTGTGGCCGTGTTGCAGGCCACGACCAGCAGGCTCGCGCCTTGCTCCTTCAACCAGCTCCCGATCGCCAGACTGCGCTGAACGATGAAGTCAGGCGTCTTTTCGCCGTAGGGGGCATGGGCGGCGTCGGCAAGGTAGAGCAGGCGTGCTTCGGACAGTTGTTGGCGTAACTCGCGCAGCACCGTGAGGCCGCCCACGCCAGAATCGAAGACGCCGATGCATGGCTGAGGATCAAACATAGGGCTCGCAGTCTAGGGGCTTGTCGAGCGCCAGTTCGTGTATAAAATAAAATCGAACGATCGTGCTTTTTTTCCGCACCGCGGCAAAAGACGCCTTTAGAATCCAATTAACGTTTACGTCAATTTGCCTGGAGACTTTGATGAAGGTATTGGTCCCTGTGAAGCGTGTGGTCGACTACAACGTCAAGGTGCGCGTCAAGAGCGATGGCACCGGCGTGGATATCGCCAACGTCAAGATGTCGATGAACCCCTTCGACGAGATCGCCGTCGAAGAGGCTGTGCGCCTGAAGGAGAAGGGCGTGGTCACCGAGGTGATCGCCGTTTCCTGCGGCGTCACGCAGTGCCAGGAGACCCTGCGAACGGCCATGGCCATCGGCGCGGACCGTGCCATCCTTGTGGAAACTGACGCCGAACTGCAGCCCCTAGCCGTTGCCAAGCTGCTCAAGGCCCTCGTCGACAAGGAACAACCCCAGCTCGTCGTGCTGGGCAAGCAGGCCATTGATGACGACTGCAACCAGACCGGCCAGATGCTGGCCGCGCTGACCGGCATGCCGCAAGGCACGTTCGCCTCCAAGGTTGAAGTTGCCGACGGCAAGGCGGCCGTGACGCGTGAAGTTGACGGCGGCCTGGAGACCGTGAGCCTCTCGCTGCCCGCCGTGGTCACGACCGATCTGCGCCTGAACGAGCCGCGCTACGTGACGCTGCCCAACATCATGAAGGCCAAGAAGAAGCCGCTGGAGATCGTCAAGCCCGCCGACCTCGGCGTGGACGTGGCCCCGCGCATCAAGACGCTGAAGGTCGAGGAGCCGCCCAAGCGCAGCGCCGGCATCAAGGTGCCCGACGTCGCCACTCTGGTCGACAAGCTCAAGAACACGGCCAAGGTCCTCTAAGCCTTCACAAGAATTCAGGAGATTCACGACATGACCGCTCTCGTCATTGCCGAACACGATAACGCCCACATCAAGGGCGCCACGCTGAACACCGTGACTGCCGCCGTCGCTTGCGGCGCCGAGGTCCACGTCCTGGTGGCAGGCTCAGGAGCCACCGCCGCCGCCGCCGCTGCCGCCCAGATCGCCGGCGTCACCAAGGTGCTGCACGCCGACGGTGCCACGCTGGCCGATGGCTTGGCCGAGAACCTCGCTGCGCAGGTCGTCGCTATCGTCACTTCGGCCGGCAACTACAGCCACATCCTCTTCCCAGCCACCGCCTCGGGCAAGAACACCGCGCCGCGCGTGGCCGCCCTGCTCGACGTGGCCCAGGTCTCCGACATCACCAAAGTGATCTCGGCCGACACCTTCGAGCGCCCGATCTACGCCGGCAACGCCATCGCCACCGTGCAGTCGCAGGACGCCAAGAAGGTCATCACCGTGCGCACGACCGGTTTCGATGCCGCGGCGGCTACCGGCGGCTCGGCTGCCATCGAGACCATCGCCGCCGCCGCCGACTCGGGCAAGAGCTCGTTCGTGGGTCGCGAGGTCACCAAGAGCGACCGCCCCGAGCTGACCGCCGCCAAGATCATCGTCTCCGGTGGCCGTGCCCTGGGCTCCAACGAGAAGTTCATGGAAGTGCTGACCCCGCTGGCCGACAAGCTTGGTGCGGCCCTGGGCGCCAGCCGCGCGGCTGTGGACGCCGGTTATGCCCCCAACGACTGGCAGGTCGGCCAGACCGGCAAGATCGTGGCGCCGCAGCTCTACGTGGCCTGCGGCATCTCGGGTGCCATCCAGCATCTGGCCGGCATGAAGGACTCCAAGGTGATCGTGGCGATCAACAAGGACCCCGAGGCCCCGATCTTCTCGGTGGCTGACTACGGGCTCGAAGCGGATCTGTTCACGGCCGTGCCGGAACTGGTCAATAGCCTTTGATTTCAGTATCAGCAGTACAAGGCGCCTGACAAGGGCGCCTTTTTTGTCACTCAAGGACTCCCGCCATGACCTACCGTGCACCCGTCAAGGACATGCTGTTCAACATGCAGGCCGTCGCCGGCCTGGAGCAGCTGACACAAGCCATTCCCGCCTTCGCCGATTACGGCGTCGAGACCGCCGCCGCCGTGCTAGAAGAATGCGCCAAGCTCAATGAACAGGTCATCGCGCCGCTCAATGTGGAGGGCGACAAGAACCCCTCCTGGTTCAAGGACGGCCAGGTCACGACCACGCCGGGATTCCGCTCAGCGTTCCGCCAGTTCGTCGAAGGCGGCTGGCAGGGCTTGCAGCATCCCGACACCTTCGGCGGCCAAGGCCTGCCCAAGACCATCGGTGCCGCCTGCTCGGAGGTCGTCAACGGCGCCAACCTGAGCTTTGCGCTGTGCTCGATCCTGACTGACGGAGCCATCGAGGCCCTGCTGACGGCCGGCAGCGAGGAGCAGCGCGCCACCTACCTCCCCAAGCTCATCGATGGCACCTGGACTGGCACGATGAATCTGACCGAGCCGCAGGCCGGCTCTGATCTCTCGCTGGTTCGCACGCGCGCCGACAAGCAGGCCGACGGGACCTACAAGCTCTTCGGCACCAAGATCTTTATCACCTACGGTGAGCACGACATGGCGGAGAACATCATCCACCTCGTGCTCGGCCGCGTGGCGGGTGCTCCGGAAGGCGTGAAGGGCATCAGCCTCTTCATCGTGCCCAAGTTCATGATCAACGCCGACGGCAGCAACGGCGCGCGCAACGACGCGCACTGCGTGTCCATCGAGCACAAGATGGGCATCAAGGCCAGCCCCACCGCCGTGCTGCAGTTCGGCGACCATGGCGGCGCCGTGGGCTACCTCGTCGGCGAGGAGAACCGGGGCCTGGAGTACATGTTCATCATGATGAACTCGGCCCGCTATGCCGTAGGCCTTCAGGGCATCGGCCAGGCTGAGCGCGCCTACCAAAAGGCCGTCGAGTATGCCCGCGACCGCGTTCAGTCGCGCCCCGTGGACGGCTCGGTCAAGGGCAGCGCCACCATCATCCACCACCCCGATGTGCGCCGCATGCTGATGACCATGCGCTCGCTGACCGAAGGCTCGCGCGCCATGGCAATCAACGCCGCCGCGGCCTACGACACGGCCCACCATCATCCGGACGAAGAGACGCGCGCCCAGGCTCAGGCCTTCTATGAATTCATGGTGCCCCTGGTCAAGGGTTACAGCACCGAGATGAGCCTGGAAGTGACGGATCTTGGCGTGCAGGTGCACGGCGGCATGGGCTTCATCGAGGAGACGGGCGCGGCGCAGTACTACCGCGACGCCAAGATCCTGACGATCTACGAAGGCACGACCGCCATCCAGGCGAACGACTTGGTCGGGCGCAAGACGGTGCGTGACGGTGGCGCGCTGGCACGCGGCGTGGCCGCACTGATCGAGGCCACGGAAGGCGAACTCGCTGCCCGCAGTAGCGTCGCCGCCAAGAGCGTCGCCCGGCAGCTCAAGGCCGCCCGCGAGGCCTATCTGACCGTGGTGGACTTCATCGCCGCTCACGGCAAAGCCGACCCGAACGCGGCCTATGCCGGCTCGGTGCCCTACCTGATGCTGGCCGGCAATCTCGTGGCCGGCTGGCAGTTGGGCCGCTCGCTGCTCGCTGCGGAAGACCGACTCACCGAGGACACGCCGTTCATGAGCGCCAAGATCACGACCGCGCGCTTCTATGCCGAGCACATCCTGCCGCGCTGCGCCGCCCTGCGCGACGCGATCGTGAACGGCGCCCAGAGCGTCAACGCGCTGCCGATGGATCAATACTGATGAGCCACCTTCCCCCCGTTCTCCAGGGGCGCCGACTGCCCGTCATCGCCTCGCCCATGTTCATCATCAGCACGCCGCAGCTCGTCATCGAGCAGTGCAAGGCCGGCGTCATCGGCTCCATGCCGGCGCTCAACGCGCGTCCGGCCGAGCAGCTCGACGACTGGCTGGCCGAGATCACCGAGACCCTGGCCGCCCACAACGCGGCCCATCCTGACCGGCCCGCGGCACCCTTTGCCATCAACCAGATCGTGCACAAGAGCAACCCGCGGCTCGAGCAGGACATGGTCTTGTGCGAGAAGTACAAGGTGCCGCTGATCATCACATCGCTCGGCGCCCGCGAGGACATCAATCAGGCCGTGCATAGCTGGGGCGGCGTGGTGATGCACGACATCATCAACAACTTCTTCGCCAGGAAGGCCATCGACAAGGGCGCCGACGGCCTGATCGCCGTGGCCGCCGGCGCCGGTGGTCATGCTGGCGTGAAAAGCCCCTTCGCGCTGATCCAGGAAATCCGCGCCTGGTTCGATGGCCCGCTGGCGCTGTCGGGTGCCATCGCCACCGGCGATGCGGTGCTCTCGGCGCAGGCCATGGGCGCAGACTTCGCCTATGTCGGCTCCGCTTTCATCGCGACGACCGAGGCGCGTGCCGTGCCCGAGTACAAGCAGATGATCGTCGAGAGCAGCAGCGACGACATCGTCTACAGCAACCTCTTCACCGGCGTGCATGGCAACTACCTGCGCGGCTCCATCGTCAAGGCAGGCATGGACCCGGACCACCTGCCCGAGAGCGATCCAAGCAAGATGGACTTCGGCGCCGCCACGAATGGCGCCAAGGCTTGGAAGGAAGTCTGGGGTTGCGGCCAAGGCATTGGCGTGATCGACGAGGTCGTGCCGACGGCCGAACTCGTGGCGCGCTTGTCGAGTGAATACCAGGCGGCACGGGCCCGACTGGCGCTGTGAACGCAACGGCCGCCTAGAGGTTAGGGGCTAGAGGCTAGAGGCTAGAGGCTAAACGCTAGAGGCTAGCGCCGGCCTTGTTCATTGGATGCTCGTGTGCTGGATCAGCGGCATCGAGTCCCAGCGGTAGGGCGTTTGCACGCCCTTCTTCATCGTCCACGGCCGCAATTGGTAGTGCAGTGGAATGAACAAGAACTCGTCGCGCACGCGCATGAGCGCCTCACGCAGCATCGTGTCGCGCTTGGCCACATCTATCTCCGTGCGGCTCGCGTCGATCAGCTCATCGAGCCGGGCATCGCTCACGCTCCAGAAGTTGTAATTGCCGTTTCCGCCGGCTGAGCGCGTGTGCGCCAGCGCCCGAAGAAAGTAGTTGGCATCCAGCGTGGAGTCGCTGCCCCAGCCATAGAGCGCGAGCGCCGGCGGGCCAGGCTCCTGGCGCATCGTTACCGTGAAGATCGAAAAGGGCTGAGTCGTCAGCTTGACCTTGACACCGATCTTGGCCCACAGACTGATCGCCGTCAGGCAGATCGCCTCGTCGTTGATGTAGCGGTCATTGGGACACAACAGCGGTAGCTCCAGACCGTTTGGATAGCCAGCTTCCGCGAGCAGCTTTTTTGCTCGCGCTGGATCGGCCTTCACCGGCACGTCGATGTCGGGCGCGCTCGGTGAGACATCGGGTGGCACCATCAGGCCGGCAGGGATGGACAGACCGCGCATCGTCACGCGCTTCAAGGCCTCGCGGTCGATGGCCAGGTTCAGGGCTTCGCGCACGCGCCGCTCGCGCAAGGGGTTCCGGCCTTTGACATCCGAGCCCAGCAGTTCCTTGTTCCCCTGGTTCATGCCGAAGAAGATCACGCGCGACTCCATGCCCTCGAGCACCTTGAGCCTGGCGTCTTCCTTGAGCTGCGGCAGATTCTGGGTCGGGCTGTCCGTGATCAGGTCCACGTCGCCCGAGAGCAAGGCTGCCACGCGGGTGGCCGGGGACTTGATCGGCAGGTAGACCAGCTCCGTCACGTTGCCCGTGTTCCGGCCCCACCAGTCCTTGTTGACCACCATAGAAATGCGCTGGTCCGGCAGCCACTCGGTGATGCGGTAAGGGCCCGTGCCCATCGCATGGCGGGAAGCGAAGTTCTCGGTCTTGGCCACGAGGTCCTGCACCTGCGTGGCCTTGTTCTTCTCGCACCAGGTCTTGCTCATGATGTAGAAGCCGGCCAGGCTTCTGAGCAGCAGCGGATTGGGGCCGTCGAGCAGGAAGTCGACCGTGTGGCTACTGATCTTCCTGACTTCCCTGATTCCGGCGATCGGAGCCAGCTTGCGCGCCTGCGGCTGGCGGCTGCGCTCGAAGGAGAAGACCACATCGTCTGCAGTGAAGGGCGTGCCGTCGTGGAACTTCACCCCCTTGCGCAATTCGAAGCGAACCTGTGTCGGGCTGATGAAGGTCCACTGGACTGCGAGTTGGGGTTCCAAGTCCATCTTCAGATTGAGATCGGTCAGCGCCTCGTACGTGTTCTGCAGCACGCCGGCCGTCGTGCCGTGGTCAACCGCATAGGGATCGAGCGTGAGCACGTCGTTCTGCGCAGCCCAGCGCAGCGTCGCGGCCGGTGCGGCGATGGCTGCAGTCGCCAGCGCCAAGGCCGTCAGGAACGTGCGCATGTCAGCGAACCGTGGTGAAGCGGGCCTCCGGCCGGTCGTTCGAGCGGTAGCTCGTGCTCACGCCGGTGCGCATCGCCCAAGGCCGCATCTGGTGGTGCAAAGGGATGAACTCATATTCATCGCGCACGCGCAGCAGGGCCGAGCGGATCAGCTCATCGCGCTTGGTCACGTCCATTTCGGATTTCATCGCATCGATGAGTTCGTCGAGCTTGGGGTCGGAGAGCTTGCTGAAGTTGTAGCTGCCGTCCGGGCCACCACTGCGCGTGCGCGCGAGTGCCTGCAGGGTGTAGATCGCGTCGCGCATGGAATTGCCCCAGCCCAACATGTACAGCGCGTCCTCGAAACGCTGGAAGCCCGCGCTGTGCAGGGACATCGGCTGGCTGATCAGCCGGGCCCTGATGCCGATCTTGGCCCACATGGCCACGGCGGCCTGGCAGATCTGCTCGTCGTTGACATAGCGGTCATTGGGGCAGTTCAGCGGAACCTCGAATCCGTTCGGATAGCCAGCTTCGGCCAGCAAGGCGCGCGCCCTGACCAGGTCGGGCTTGAGCGGCTGGTCGATGCCGGGCGTATGGCCGTGCACGCCCGGCGCGATCATGATGCCGGCGGGAATGGACAGTCCGCGCATCACGGAGCGTTGCAGGGCCGCCCGGTCGATGGCCAAGTTCAGGGCCTCGCGGACGCGGCGGTCCTTGAAGGGGTTCTTGCCCTTCACATCCGAGCCGCGCAACTCCTCGCTGCCCTGGTCCATGGCGAAGAAGATGGTGCGGACCTCGACGCCCTCCAGCAGCTTGAGCTTGGGATCCTCCTTGAGCTTGGCCACGTCCTGCGTGGGCAGGTCGGTCAGCAGGTCCACATCGCCCGAAAGCAGGGCCGCCACGCGCGTGGGCGCGGACTTGATCGGCATGTAGGTCAACTCTGTGACGTTGCCGATGTTCTTGTCCCACCAGTCCTTGTTGAGGACCATGGTGATCTTCTGGTCGGGTACCCAGGCCGTGATGCGATAGGGGCCGGTGCCCATCGCATTGTGCGAGGCGTAGGTTTCTTCCTTGGCCTTGAAGTCCTGGATCTGGGTAGCCTTGTTCTTCTCCGCCCAGGCCTTGCTGATGATGCGAAAGTCGATCAGGCCGCGCAGCAGCATCGGCGTGGGCGAAGCGAGCAGCATCTCCACCGTGTAGTCGTCGATCTTGCGGATTTCCTTGATGCCGGCCACGTAGATCTGCATGGTGCCTTGTGGCTGGCGGACGCGGTCGAAGGAGAACAGCACATCGTCGGCCGTGAAGGGCGTGCCGTCGTGGAATTTCACGCCTCGGCGCAGGTCGAAACGCACTTGAGTCGGCGTGACAAAGGTCCATTTCGTGGCCAACGCTGGTTCGATCTCGAACTTCTCGCTGTAGCGCACCAGGCCTTCGTAGGCATGTTGCAGAATGGCTTCCGTGGTGGCGTGGTCCTGCGAATGCGGGTCCAGGGTCAGCACGTCGTTCTGGGCTGCCCAGCGCAGCGAGGCGGCGGGCGCGCCGAGCGCGAAGGAGGCGAGCAGGGCGGCAAGCAACTGGCGCTTCATCGAGACTCCCCGGGAATGGAAGCCCCGATGCTAGTGAGCGGGGCCGTCTCGCAACTCAGGGCATGCCCGTAGGTTCCAGATCGGAGTCGCAGCCTCGGCCGCTGGCGATCCAGCGCCGTAGCAAAGGTTGGAGCGCGCGCGGCGCGCCCGTGAGCGCCCCGCAGAAGTAACGCGTTTGTTCGCCTGACCAGCGCAGCATGCGGCAGGCGCCGCGGCGCTTCAGGCTCAGTACCATGCCCACGGGGCAGGGCTCTGCGGCGCAGCACACGCCGCATCCATTGCACGTCGCCCCCAGGGCCGGCTTGGCCGGAGCCTCGACATGCAAATGGATGACTCGGCTCACATCTTCACGCCGAGTTCGCGCAGGCGTTCCTGCAGATAGGCGTCCGCTGTGTAGCGGTCCGAGAGCACCACCTCCGGGCGCGGGTGCAGGAACAGCGGCAGCGAGACTCGGCTGCGCTTGGCGCCTTCGCCTGTCGGGTTCATGACGCGGTGCTGGGTCGAGGGGTAGTAGCCCTGCGAGGCCTCCTGCAGCATGTCGCCGATATTGATGGTCAGAGTGCCGAAGTCGCAGGGCACGTCGTGCCAGGAGCCGTCCTTGCCCTGCACCTGCAGGCCCGGCTCGTTGGCCGCGGGCAGAATGGTCAGCAGGTTGATGTCGCCGTGCGCGGCGGCGCGGATCGAGCCCGCGGGTTCCTTGCCCGTCAGCGGGGGATAGCGCAGCACGCGCAGCAGGGTCTGGCGGCTGTCCTTGATCATGTTGGACAGCGGCTCGCGGTAGTGTCGGGCGATCTCGGGCGGCGTGTACTTCTCGACCCAAGAGAGCAACTCCGCGGCCAGCTGGTTGGCCTGCTCGTAGTAGCTCATCGCGTCGGCCTTGAGTTGCGGCGGAATCCGGCCCCAGGGGTAGATGTGGAAGTACTCCTTGATGTCCTTTTGCGTGTGGCCCTTGGCCGTCTCTGAGATCTCAGTGGAGAACCAGCCGTCCTGGGTCTCGGGCGAGAAGGCATAAGGCGCCTTTTCATCGCCATTGAAAAAAGCCAGCCAGTCGGCGTAGATCTTCTCCACCAGGCTTTGCTGGATCGGGTGGTTGGACAGCACGCCGAAGCCGGTTTCGTGCAGTGAACGGGTGAATTGTTCGGCCGCGTCGGCGGCCCGGTAGTCTACGACCTTGACTTGCATGGGAGCGTCTCCAGAGGCGCCAGCACCATTCAATGGCGGGGTGCGCGGCGCATGCAGACTGAAGTCTAAGAGCTTGGCGCCCAGGGGCGGCAAACGTTTGCGAATTTGTGGGGCCGCAGCCTGGGACGCAAGCAACAGCCCACAAGCAGCCGCTCGAAATTTGCCAAATCGTCCCAATATGCGCCGGAAATCTCAGTTACCTAGGGTTTCCAAGGAGTGCTACAGTCCGCCACACCAAATGTGGTCCTTCCCGTCCCTTTTGACTGGTAACAGCAAAGGTGGGTCGCAATCCGCCAACCGGTGAAGCCGTGTCGCGGAAGGTTTGTCAACCAGCCAACAGCCTTGGATACCGGGGCAGAAGGTGAGCGAGAGATGATGCAGCAATACAGGACGAATTCGTACCTGTTCGGAGGCAATGCGCCCTACGTCGAAGAGATGTACGAGGCCTACCTCGACAATCCGGGCTCCGTGCCTGACAACTGGCGCGCCTACTTTGACGCGCTCCAGCACGTTCCGGCCACTGACGGCAGCGAGAGCCGCGACGTCGCCCACGCCCCCGTCGTTGAGTCTTTCGCCCAGCGCGCAAAGGCCAACGCCTTCGCCAGCAAGGCCTCGAGCACCGACTTGGCCGTCGCCCGCAAGCAGGTGCACGTGCAGTCGCTGATTGCTGCCTATCGCTTCCTGGGCAACCGCTGGGCCGAGCTGGACCCTCTCAAGCGCTCCGAGCGCCCCAAGATTCCCGAACTCGACCCGGCCTTCTACGACCTGACCGAGTCCGACGCCGACATCAGCTTCTCCGCCGCGAATACCTATTTCGGCGGCGAGACCATGAGCCTGCGCCAGATCGTGCAGGCCCTGCGCGAGACCTACTGCAGCAGCATCGGTGCCGAGTTCATGCACTGCACCGACCCCGGCGAAAAGCGCTGGTGGCAAGAGCGCATCGAGAAGGCCCGCGGCCGCCCGAGCTTCGATGCCGAGAAGAAGAAGCACATCCTCGAACGCCTGACCGCGGCCGAAGGCCTCGAGCGCTATCTGCACACCAAGTACGTCGGCCAGAAGCGCTTCTCGCTCGAAGGCGGCGAAAGCTTCATCGCCGCCATGGACGAGCTGATCCATCGTGCTGGCGAACTCGGCGTGCAGGAGATCGTGATCGGCATGGCCCACCGCGGCCGCCTGAACGTGCTCGTGAACACCCTGGGCAAGATGCCCAAGGACCTGTTCGCGGAGTTCGAGCACAAGGCAGCCGAAGACCTGCCAGCCGGCGACGTGAAGTACCACCAAGGCTTCAGCTCGGACGTGAGCACGCCGGGCGGTCCGGTCCACCTGTCGCTCGCCTTCAACCCCTCGCACCTCGAGATCGTCAACCCGGTCGTGGAAGGCAGCGTGCGCGCCCGCCAGGACCGCCGCGGCGACAAGGCTGGCATGCAGGTGCTGCCGGTGCTCGTCCACGGTGATGCGGCCTTCGGCGGTCAGGGCGTGGTGCAGGAAACCCTGGCCATGGCGCAGACCCGCGGTTATCACACCGGCGGCACGGTCCACATCGTCATCAACAACCAGATCGGCTTCACGACCAGCGATCCGCGCGACCTGCGTTCCACGCACTACTGCTCCGACGTCGTCAAGATGATCGAGGCCCCGGTGCTGCACGTGAACGGCGACGATCCTGAAGCCGTCGTCTGGGCCATGCAGCTGTGCATGGACTACCGTGCCGAATTCAAGAAGGACGTGGTGCTGGACATCGTGTGCTTCCGCAAGCTCGGCCACAACGAGCAGGACACGCCGGCGCTGACGCAGCCGTTGATGTACAAGAAGATTGCCCAGCATCCCGGCACGCGCAAGCTCTACGGCGACAAGCTCGTGGCGCAGGGCGTGCTGACGGCCAGCGGCCCCGACGACATGGTCAAGGCCTTCCGCGCCGCCATGGACGATGGCCGCCACACGGTCGACCCGGTGCTGACCAACTTCAAGAGCAAGTTCGCCACCGACTGGTCGCCCTTCCTGGGCAAGAAGTGGACGGACAGCTGTGACACGGCCATCCCCATGTCCGAGTGGAAGCGCCTGGCCGAGAAGATCACCACGCTGCCCAAGGACCTGGCTGCTCACAACCTCGTGCAAAAGCTCTACGCCGACCGCGCCGCCATGGGCCGCGGCGAGGTGAACGTGGACTGGGGCATGGGCGAGCACATGGCCTTCGCCTCGTTGGTGTCTAGCGGCTACCCGATCCGCCTTTCGGGCGAAGATGCCGGTCGCGGCACTTTCACGCACCGTCACGCTGTCGTGCACGATCAGAACCGCGAGAACTGGGACGAAGGCACCTACATTCCGCTGCAGCACGTGGCGGATGGCCAGGCGCCGTTCGTGGTGATCGACTCAATTCTGTCCGAGGAGGCCGTGCTCGGCTTCGAGTACGGCTACGCCTCGGCGGACCCGGTCACGCTGACGATCTGGGAAGCCCAGTTCGGCGACTTCGTCAACGGCGCTCAGGTCGTGATCGACCAGTTCATCGCCTCCGGTGAAGTGAAGTGGGGTCGTGCCAATGGTCTCGTGATGATGCTGCCGCACGGCTACGAGGGCCAGGGCCCCGAGCACAGCTCGGCACGCCTCGAGCGCTTCATGCAGCTGGCTGCGGACAACAATATGCAGATCGTGCAGCCGACCTCGGCCTCGCAGATCTTTCACGTGCTGCGTCGCCAGCAACTGCGCAATTTCCGCAAGCCGCTCGTCATCATGACGCCCAAGAGCCTGCTGCGCGCCAAGGACGCTACGTCCCCGCTGAGCGAGTTCACCAAGGGCGAGTTCAAGACCGTGATTGGCGAGCAGGCCGCGCTCGATAACGCCAAGGTCAAGCGCATCATCGCGTGCTCGGGCAAGGTCTACTATGACCTCGTCAAGGCACGTGCCGAAAAGAAGGACGTGGCCATCATTCGCGTGGAACAGCTCTACCCCTTCCCGCACAAGGCATTCGCCGCCGAAATCAAGAAGTACCCGAACGCGACGGACATCGTGTGGTGCCAGGACGAGCCGCAGAACCAGGGTGCATGGTTCTTCGTGCAGCACCAGATCCACGAAAACATGGTCGAAGGTCAGAAGCTCGGCTACGCCGGCCGTCCGGCCAGCGCCTCGCCGGCCGTGGGCTATGCCCATCTGCACCAGGATCAGCAGAAGGCACTTCTCGAGCAGGCCTTCGCCAAGCTCAAGGGCTTCATCCTCACGAAGTAAAGACCAGGCAGGCCCGGTGCTGCGCTAGCGCGCCCCGGGCCCTGTCCGCTCACGAACACCGTAAAGACACACCATCATGGCAATCGTTGACGTCAATGTCCCCCAGTTTTCCGAGTCCGTGTCCGAAGGCACGCTGCTGACCTGGAAGAAGAAGCCCGGCGAAGCCGTTTCCGTCGATGAGACGCTCGTCGAGATCGAGACCGACAAGGTCGTGCTCGAAGTCCCCGCGCCCGCCTCCGGCGTGATCGGCGAGATTCTCGTAGCCGACGGTGCCACCGTCACCAGCCAGCAGCTGCTGGCCAAGATCGATACCGAGGGCAAGGCCGGTGCTGTTGCTCCTGCCGCCGCGGCCCCTGCTGCGGCCCCTGCTGCGGCCCCAGTCGCCGCTGCTCCTGCGGCTGTCGCCAACAAGGGCGACGTGGCCATGCCCGCCGCCGCCAAGATCCTGGCAGAGAAGGGCCTGAGCCCCACCGACGTGGCTGGGTCGGGCAAGGACGGCCGCGTGACCAAGGGCGATGCCTTGGCCGCCGGTGCCAAACCTGCCGCTGCCGTGGCAGCTCCGGTCGCCGTGGCCGCCAACCCGGCCGTGGCCAAGGCCCTGCCGGCTGTGACGGCGCCGAGCGCCCCCAATCTTGGCGACCGCCCCGAGCAGCGCGTGCCCATGAGCCGCCTGCGCGCCCGCATCGCCGAGCGCCTCGTGCAGTCGCAATCCACCAATGCCATCCTGACCACGTTCAACGAAGTGAACATGGCGCCGGTGATGGAGATGCGCAAGAAGTTCCAGGAGAAATTCGAGAAGGAGCACGGCGTCAAGCTCGGCTTCATGAGCTTCTTCGTCAAGGCCGCCGTGGCCGCGCTCAAGAAGTACCCGATCTTGAACGCCTCGGTGGACGGTAACGACATCGTCTACCACGGCTACTTCGACATCGGCATCGCCGTGGGCTCGCCGCGCGGCCTGGTGGTGCCCATCATCCGCAATGCCGACCAGCTCAGCTTCGCAGACATCGAGAAGACCATCGCCACCTTCGGTGCCAAGGCCAAGGACGGCAAGCTCGGCATCGACGACCTGACCGGCGGCACCTTCTCGATCTCCAACGGCGGTACCTTCGGCTCCATGCTGTCCACGCCCATCATCAACCCGCCGCAATCGGCCATCCTGGGCGTGCACGCCACCAAGGACCGCGCCGTGGTGGAGAACGGCCAGATCGTGGTCCGCCCCATGAACTACCTGGCGATGAGCTACGACCACCGCATCATCGACGGCCGCGAGGCCGTGCTGGGCCTGGTTGCCATGAAGGACGCGCTGGAAGATCCGGCCCGCCTGCTGTTCGACATCTAAGCTGGAAAGAACGAAAACATGAGCAAGCAATTCGATGTCGTCGTCATCGGCGGCGGCCCCGGCGGCTATGTCGCGGCCATCCGCGCTGCGCAGCTCGGCTTCAACACGGCCTGCATCGACGAATGGAAGAACGAGAAGGGCGGTCCGGCTCCCGGCGGCACCTGCACCAACGTCGGCTGCATCCCGTCCAAGGCCCTGCTGCAGTCCAGCGAGCATTACGAGCACGCCAGCAAGCATTTCGCCGAGCACGGCATCAGCACGGGCAGCCTGTCCATCGATGTGGCCACCATGCTGGGTCGCAAGGACGCCGTGGTGAAGCAGAACAACGACGGCATCCTCTACCTGTTCAAGAAGAACAAGGTTACGTTCTTCCACGGTCGCGGCAGCTTCATCGCCGCCAAGGATGGTGTCTATGAGCTCAAGGCCGGCGAAGAGAGTGTCACCGCCAAGCACGTGATCGTGGCCACCGGCTCGAATGCGCGCCAACTGCCAGGTGCGCCATTCGACGAAGTCGACATCCTCTCCAACGATGGCGCCCTGCGCATTCCCACCACGCCCAAGAAGCTTGGCGTGATCGGCTCGGGCGTGATCGGCCTGGAACTCGGCTCGGTCTGGCGCCGCCTCGGTGCCGAGGTCGTGGTGCTCGAAGCCATGCCGGCCTTCTTGCCGACCGTGGACGAAAGCGTGGCCAAGGAGGCTGCCAAGCTGTTCAAGAAGCAGGGTCTCAACATCGAGCTCGGCGTCAAGATCGGCGAGGTCAAGACCGACAAGAACGGCGTGATCGTGGCCTACACCGATGCCAAGGGCAATGAGCACCATCTCGCAGTGGACAAGCTGATCGTCTCGATCGGCCGCGTAGCCAATACCATCGGCCTGAACCCCGAGGCTGTCGGCCTGAAGCTCGACGAGCGCGGCGCCATCGTCGTGGACCACGACTGCAAGACCAACCTGCCCAACGTCTGGGCCGTCGGCGACGTGGTGCGTGGCCCCATGCTCGCTCACAAGGCCGAGGAAGAGGGCGTGGCCGTGGCCGAGCGCATCGCCGGCCAGCACGGTCATGTGGATTTCGACATCATTCCGTCGGTCATCTACACCAGCCCCGAGATCGCCCAGGTCGGCAAGACCGAGCAGCAGCTCAAGGCCGAAGGCCGCGCCTACAAGTCGGGTCAGTTCCCCTTCCTGGCCAACGGCCGCGCCCGTGCGCTCGGCGACACCAGCGGTTTCGTCAAGTTCCTGGCGGACGCCACGACTGACGAGATCCTCGGCGTTCACATCATTGGCCCCTTCGCTTCGGAGCTGATCTCTGAAGCCACGGTGGCGATGGCCTTCAAGGCATCGGCCGAGGACATCGCGCGCATCTGCCATGCTCACCCGAGCCTGAGCGAATCGACCAAGGAAGCGGCCCTGGCCGTAGACAAGCGCACGCTGAACTTCTAAGTGACCTCTGTCACCGAGCTGTACAAGCAGACGCTCGCCGAGCGCGGCTACACGGCCGACCCGGCGCAGCTGCGTGCCGTCGCGTCCCTGCAGCGCTGCCAAGACGAGTGGGCTGACTACAAGGCACGGCGCTCCAACGCCGTGACCAAGCTGCTCGTGCGGCCGCCGCTGCCGCGCGGCGTCTACATGTACGGCGGCGTCGGCCGGGGAAAAAGCTTCCTGATGGACTGCTTCTTCCAGGCCGTTCCGCTGACGCGCAAGACCCGCCTGCACTTCCACGAGTTCATGCGCGAGGTGCACCGCGAGCTGCAGGACCTGCAAGGCATCGCCGATCCGCTGGAGGAGCTGGGCCGGCGCATCGCCAAGCGCTTTCGCCTGATCTGCTTCGACGAGTTTCACGTGTCGGACGTGACTGACGCGATGATCCTGTACCGCTTGCTGGACTCAATGTTCCGCAACCGGGTGTCTATCGTCACGACCTCCAACTTTCAGCCCGACGGGCTCTACCCGAACGGACTGCATCGCGAGCGCGTGTTGCCGGCGATCGAGCTGCTCAAGGAAAAGCTGGAAGTCATCAACGTGGACAACGGCACGGACTACCGGCGCCGCACGCTCGACCAGGTGGACTTCTATCACTGCCCGTTGAGCGAGCAAGCCGAGCTTGCCCTGACCAAGACCTTCGAAGACCTAGCCGAGGCCAAGGACGAGGATCCGCTGCTGCACATCGAGCACCGCGAGATCAGAGCGCGCCGCCGCGCCGGCGGCGTGGTCTGGTTCGATTTCAAGACCCTGTGCGGTGGCCCGCGTTCGCAAAACGACTACCTGGAGCTCGCCAGTCGCTTCCACACCCTGATCCTCTCGGGCGTGCCCGAGATGCCGCCCAGGCTGGCCAGCGAGGCGCGCCGCTTTACTTTGCTGGTGGATGTGCTGTACGACCGGCGCGTGAAGCTGGTCATCTCTGCCGCGGTCCCGGCAGAGCAGCTGTACAGCGAAGGCCCTCTGGCACACGAGTTCCCGCGCACCGTCTCGCGCCTCGAGGAAATGCGTTCGCGCGAATACCTGGAACTCGCACGCCGCGACGTTGATACTTCACTGACATGAAGCCGCTGCTGTTCCTGCTCGCGTTCGCCACGCTGCCGGCCCTGGCCGCGCAAGAGCGCGAGCAACTGAGGGCCCGGCAAGATGTCGTCGAGCGCCGCTTCACCGAGGACAGCCGGGAATGCGCGCGCCACTTCGTCGTCAATGCCTGCTTGGACGAGGCGCGCGAGCGGCGCCGCTTGGCGCTCAAACCCATCGTCGAGCGCCAGCTGGCGCTGGATGCCCAGGAGCGTCGCGAACGCTCCAGCGAGCAGGCCGAGCGCGTGCGTCAACGCCAGCAAGAGGCGGGCGCGTCCGAAGCCAGCGCCCTGAGCGTGCCGCTCAGGGCCAGTGAGCCTCGCGCCGCCAAGCCGCAGGCGCAGCCCCGGGTCGCGCCCGATGCGCAGAAGCGCGCTTCGGAACAAGAGGCGAGGATCGACGCCGCGCAGCGGGACGCAGCGCGCAATCGGGCGAAGCTGGCAGCGCGCCAGGCGCAGCTGCGCGAGCGTCAGCAGCAGGCGGAACGCGATGCAGACAACCCCAGGGCCAAGGCGGCGAACAGCCTGCCCACGCCCACGGCGGCGCAGATCGCCACCCTGAAGGCATCCGAAGCCGCGAGCCGTTGATCCGGCCGTGGATCAGGCGATGGGTTCGAGCTTGACGATGGCCAACGAGAGGTTGTCGCCGCCATTGCGGGCGCGCTGACGCGCCTTGTTGATCAGCAGCTCGCAGGCCTCGCGAGGCTGCAGGCTGTGGAGCACGGTTCCCAGCTCGCGATGGGTGAAATAGTGCCAGAGGCCGTCGCTGCAGCACATCAACGTGTCGCCAACCTGGAGCTGGCCGAAGCTCTCCTGCGTGGGCTCGGGTTCCGTGACCGTGCCCAGGCAGCCGGTCAGAAGGTTGGACTGCGGGTGGACTGCCGCCTCTTCCTCGGTCAGCTGGCCTTCGTCGACGAGGCGCTGCACATAGGAATGGTCCATGGTGCGCTTTACCAGGTTGGCGCCGCGAAACAGATAGATGCGCGAGTCGCCGGTGTGCACCCAGTGGCAACTGCGGTCGGCCTCGATGACGAAGGCCGCGATCGTGCTGTGGGGCTCCTCCTCGGCGGCGATGGCCGTGAGACGAATCATCAGGTGCGCCTCGGCGACGAGCTGGGCCAGCAAGCTCTTGGTGTCTTCCTCTCCGGGCACGAAGCGCTCGAAGAGCTGGTGCGCCGTGAGCACGACCTGGTCGGCCGCTTTGCGCCCGCCGCTCTTGCCGCCCATGCCGTCGGCCACCACGGCCAGCACGCAGCCGCTGCTGCGCGGATGACCGATGACTTGCACCCGGTCCTGCTGGTACTGGCGGTCACCGCGATGGCTACCCGTGGCCGCGTTCAGGCGAAATCCGAGAGTGGTTTTGCTGCTGCTCATGGGCGACGTGACAAAGTAGCAAAACTATAATTCGGTTTGACATGGATGAAGAGCTCCACTCACTCTCCCGGCGGCTGATCGAGTTACGGATCGAACACGCCGACCTGGATGAGATGATCGACCGCCTGGCCGAGGTTCAGCCGGTCGATGAGTTGGCCGTGCGCCGCCTCAAGAAGCGCCGGCTCGCCCTGCGCGACGAGATCGCACGGCTGGAGCGGGAGATCGAACCGGCCGAACCCGCGTGAGTGAACTCGAGCAGTGGGTGAGGGCGGCCTTCGACGCGGGCGGGCCGCTGTCCAAGTCACGTGAAGGCTATGCGCCACGGCTCCAGCAGATCGAGATGAGCTGCGCCGTGGCCCAGGCCATCGAGGCACGCGAGCCCCTGGTCGTCGAGGCGGGCACCGGTGTGGGAAAAACATTTGCTTACCTTGTGCCGGCTCTTCTGGCCGGCAAACGCGCGCTGATCAGCACGGCGACCAAGAGCCTGCAGGACCAGTTGTTCCTGCGCGACCTGCCGGCGCTGACCGAGGCGCTCCAGCTGCCGGCGCGCTTGGCCCTGCTCAAAGGGCGCTCGAGCTACCTCTGCCTACACCGCCTCAGGCAGGCCCGGCACAGTGCTGAACTGCCCGACCGCCGCTCCGTCCAGCAACTCGCCCGTATCGAGCGCTGGGCCCTTGGGACCAGCAGCGGGGACTTCGCCGAGATCGAGGGCCTGGACGAGCGTTCGCCCATCATTCCCATTGTCAGCTCCACGCGCGAGAACTGCCTGGGAACGGAGTGCCCCGACTACGGGGCCTGCCACGTCGTGAAGGCACGACGCGAAGCCTTGCAGGCCGACGTGGTCGTGGTCAACCACCACCTCTTCTTCGCAGACATGACCTTGCGCGATTCGGGTGTGGCCGAATTGCTGCCGAGCGTGGAGGTGGCCGTGTTCGACGAGGCCCACCAGCTCTCCGAGGCAGGCGTGCAGTTCCTGGGCACCGTGCTGGGCACGTCGCAGCTGATCGATTTCGCCCGTGACATGCTTGCCACCGGCCTGGCCCAGGCGCGCGGACTGAAGGACTGGCAGGGCCTGCGCGACGGACTGGAGCGCGCTGCGCGCGAGCTGCGCCTGGTCTGCGCGGGCTCCCTGCGCGAGGTCCGCGGCATGCTCAAGCTGGCCTGGAAGGAGAGGGCGGGGCACGAGATGTTCGCCACCAGCTTGGCCGGCGTGGCCACGGCCTTGGATGCTGCCGTGGATGCGCTGGCCGGCGTGATGGACAGCTCCCCCGACTTCAAGCGCCTGCACGAGCGCGCCGACGCGCTGCGCGAGCTGACCGAGGTCTTCGAGACCGAAGCCCCGCCCGGCGAGGTGCGCTGGATTGACCTCTCGCCCAATCAGGCGCGGCTCGTGGAGTCGCCGCTGGACATCCGCGAGGCGCTGCGCGGCCAAATCGAAGCGCCGTCCGGCCAGGCCAAGGCATGGATTTTCACCTCGGCCACGCTGGGTGACGACGAGCGGCTGACCTGGTTCACCGAGCCGTCGGGCCTGGAGAAGGCGAAGGTCCTTCGCGTGGGCAGTCCCTTCGACTACGCGTCGAACGCGCGCTTTTACGTGCCGCGCGGCTTCCCCAAACCGGCCGAGGCCGAGCATCCGCACAAGGTGGCCGTGATGACGGCGCTCTGCGCGCGGGCCCTGGGCGGCCGCACCTTCGTGCTGACGACCACGCTGCGTAACCTCGCGACGATCAGTGATGCGCTGCGCCAGGAATTCGAGACAGCCGGCGACGCCATCCAGGTGCTCCAGCAAGGGGCGGCGCCCAAGCGGCTGTTGCTCCAGCGATTCGTCGAAGATCCGCGCGCCGTGCTCGTCGGCTCGGCGAGCTTCTGGGAGGGCATCGACGTGCCCGGAGACGCTTTGCAATGCGTGCTGATCGACAAGCTGCCCTTTCCGCCGCCCAACGATCCGCTTGTGGAGGCGCGCGTGGCCCGGCTCGAGCGCGAGGGGCGCAACGCCTTCTCGGAATATTTCGTCGCCGAGGCCGCCATCGCGCTCAAGCAGGGCGGGGGGCGGCTGATCCGCACCGAGCACGACAAAGGCCTGCTCATCGTCTGCGATCCGCGCATGGCCGGAATGAACTACGGCCGCCGCCTACGCGAAGCCTTGCCGCCCATGACGCCGTTGCCGACCTTTGACGCCGCCGTGGAATGGCTACAGCTGCTGGCCTCGCAACGCTGAGACTCGGTGATAGGCTGTGGCATATGAAATCCGCCCTTGCCCTCGCTCCCGTCATCCTGTTGGTTGCCTGCGCTTCGGCGCCTGAACCCGGCAAGCCCGGTGATGATCAACGCATTGCGCAGGCAGCGACCACGCCGCTGTCCGATCTGAACGTCGTGCGGGCGGAGATTCCACCGGCGCTGAAGGCGGCGGCGAAGAACCCCTATGGAGCACCGACCGGGCAGGACTGCACGTCGCTGGCCCACGAAGTGGCGGCCCTGGACGCTGAACTCGGCGCCGACCTCGACATGCCCGAGACGGCCAAGAGTGCCGGCCTCGTCGATCGCGGAGGTTCTGCGGTTGGGGATGCCGGCCTCGACGCGCTCCAGAGTGCAGCAGAAGGCGTTGTGCCCTTCCGCGGCTGGATCCGCAAGCTCAGCGGTGCCGAGCGCAATTCAAAAGAGGTGTCGGCAGCCGTTGCCGCGGGTGCCGTGCGGCGCGCCTTCCTCAAGGGCCTGGGATCGGCCCACGGTTGCGAGGCACCGGCGGCGCCGCTTCAACCAGCCAGCGCGCCCAAGCCTTGAGCGCGCTTTGGCGGATCACCAGAATTTCCACCAGGCCTTCTTCGTGTCCTGCTCACCCCTGAGGTAGCGGCTGTCCGGATAGTTGAGCTTGAGCACGCGCTCGGCGTCGTTGCGCAGCTCTGGCAGGTCGAGCTTGTCGTAGGCCTGCACCATCAGGTGCAGCGCTTCCTCGCCCGTGGGCGCGTGCGGGTAGTCGGCAATGGCGCGCTGGGCGCGGTTGGCCGCGGCCATGAAGGCACCGCGGTTGTAGTAGTAGCGCGCCACGTGGATCTCATAGGCGGCCAGCGCGTTGCTGATGTAGTCGACGCGGAAGGCCGCATCCTCGGCGTACTTGGAATCCGGGAAGCGCTCCACCAGCTCCCGGAAGGCGAGCAAGGCGTCGCGCGAGGCCTGCTGGTCGCGCTCGGTGACGTTTTGCTGGGCCAGTCGGCCGAACAGGCCGAGGTCGTCGTTGAAGTTGACGATGCCCTTGAGGTAGAGGGCGTAGTCCATGGCGGCGCTGGACGGATTGAGCTTGATGAAGCGATCCAGCACTGTGATGGCGGCCGCCTTCTCTCCGCTCTTGTAGTTGGCCCAGGCCTCATTGAGCATGGCCTGCTGAGCCATGACCGTTCCGGCAGCGCGACCCTCGACCTTCTCGAAGCCCTTGATGGCGCGATCCCAGGCGCCGGAGTCCAGGTCGTCCTTGGCCTCTTTGTACAATTTGTCGAGGCCGGCTTGGGAGTTCGGGTCGTCCTTGGTGGACGAGCAGCCCGCCAGCAGCACCGTCGCGCCGATCAGGCCTGCGGCCACTGCATTCATTAGCGCCAGGCGGCCTTTGCTGTTCTCACTCATTGTTCCCAAATCCCACGGCGGTGCCGCTTTGATCCCGATTACTAAGCCGAATACGGAGAGCGGCGATTATATGGATGAGCTCGACCCTTCCCGAGAGGGCGGCGAAGCCGAGGCCGAAGAGGCCGAGGTTCGGGTCGCGCAGGTCGGTGTCGATGCCCACGGATTGCGCCTTGATCGCTTCCTCGTGGGCCTCGCCCCGGAGTTTTCGCGTAATCATTTGCAAAGCCTGGTCGAACGCGGCCTGGTCAGCGTCGGCGATCAGGTCGTCACCAAGGATGCCCGCAAGCTCAAGGCCGGCGAGCAGGTGAGGGTGGAGTTGCAGCCGACCGAGGAAAGCCGGGCTTTCCGTGCCGAGACGCTGGAGTTCCCCATCGTGTTTGAGGACGAGCATCTGCTGGTCGTCGACAAGCCGGTCGGGCTCGTGGTTCACCCCGCGCCCGGCAACTGGTCTGGCACCTTGATGAACGGTTTGCTCGCCCACCACCCGGCGGCGGCCGGCCTGCCGCGCGCGGGCATCGTGCATCGGCTCGACAAGGACACCTCGGGTCTGATGGTCGTGGGCAAGACGCTGGAGGCCGTCACGGCCCTGAGTCGCGCCATCGCAGCTCGCGAGGTGCATCGCGAATACCTCGCCCTGGTGCATGGCAATGTGCCCGAAAGTCTCGTGATCGAGGCCGCCATCAAGCGTGATCCCGCCAGCAAGATCCGCATGGCTGTGCGCCCTGACGGCAAGCCTTCGCGCACCGATGTCTACCGACTCGGCGGCGCCGAGGTCGAGGGCCGCGCGCTCAGTGCCGTGCACTGCGTGCTCCACAGCGGACGCACCCACCAGATCCGCATCCACCTGGCCAGCCGCGGCCACCCGCTGCTCGCCGATGTGCTGTATGGCGGCGCGCCCGCCCTGGGCCTGACCCGCCAGGCCCTGCATGCAGCCCGCCTGTCACTGCTGCATCCGACCTCAGGGCAAGCCCTGAGATTTGACGCGCCCATGCCACAAGATCTGCGTGCGGCGTGCAATCTCGCCCACCTGGAGGCGGGGGCGCTGCCGGAACGCTCCATTTAGGCACGCTACAATGCACCCAGCCGCTGTACGGAGAGTGCACCGGCCGAGATGCCGCCAGCGCCGAGTGATTCGCGCGGGCCGCCTGAAGAAAATGCCAAGAGCGCCTCGCGCTACCAGTCGCGCGGCTTCCCCGCCTGAAACGGGACCGACTTCGAGAGTCAATGAACACACAGGATGCAAAGCGCGTCCTCGAGACCGCGCTGATTTGCGCCCAGCAGCCCATGCCTCTGCGCGAGATGCGCAGCCTGTTCGCCGATGAGCTGGGCGCGGATACGCTGCGCGTGCTTCTGGACGAACTGACCCGGGACTGGGAGGGTCGAGGCGTGGAGTTGGTGGCCGTGGCCTCCGGCTGGCGCTTCCAGAGCCGTCCCGAGATGCGCGAGTACCTCGACCGGCTGCACCCCGAGAAGCCGCGCCGCTATTCGCGCGCCGTGCTCGAGACCTTGGCCATCATTGCCTATCGGCAGCCAGTGACGCGCGGCGACATCGAGGACATCCGCGGTGTCGTGGTTTCCAGCGAGATCATCAAGCAGCTCGAGGAGCGCGGCTGGATCGAGTGCATCGGTCACCGCGAGGCGCCGGGCCGCCCGAGCCTGTACGCGACCACGCGCCAGTTTCTCGACGACCTGGGCCTGGCCAGCCTGGACCAGCTCCCCGCGCTCGATGTCGGTGCCGAGCCCGGCATGCCGCTCCAGGGCCTGCTGCTCGAAGAAGCCGCCCCATCCAAACCCGAAGAACAACCCTCCGCGCCTGTCTCTGAAGACGCTGGCGCTCCCCCGGCCCCGCCGCAATCCGAAGCCGCCGAACAGGTGCAAGCCGACGCATGAATTCCAACGACAACGATCTTCCGGGCGAGGGCGCTGCCCCCGCCGCCAATCCCGAGGCTGAGGCCCCCAAACGCAAGCGTGCGCCGCGCAAGACGGCTGCTGCCGCTACGGTGGAGACGCCGGCTGCGCCCGTCGAGGTCGCTGAGGCCGTGGCCGAAGCGCCGAAAAAGCGTGCGCCGCGCAAGAAGGCCGTGGTGGCCGATGCGCCCGCGCAAGTGGCACCGGTCGAAGTCGCCGCAGCGCCTGCTGTGCCTGTAGTGCCTGCAGCGCCTGCTGCGCCTGCAGCGCCTGCTGCGCCCGTGGCGGTGGCGGCTGAAGCTCCTGCCCCCGTGTCGGCACCCGCTGCCGAGCCGGCAGAGACTGCAGACTCCGCTGAAGCCGAAGGTCAGGACGGCGAGCGCCGCGGGCGCAACCGCCGCAACCGCAATCGCAATCGCGATCGTGATCGTGAGCGCCCCGAGTTCGCACCGGCCGGCGTCGAGGTTGAGCCGGCCGCGCCCGAGTTGCTGGAAGCCGCCGGCGAACGCTTCGCCAGCCTGTTGGCCGGCAGCTTCGATGACGAAGGCGAGCTCGTCGTCGAACAAACCGTTGATGCGGGCGAAGAGTCCGAAGACTCCGAGGAAGCCGACGAAGGTGAAGCCAAGCGCGTGCTGGCTCCGGAGCCCGACGCCCCCAAGCTCCAAAAGGTGCTGGGCCAGGCCGGTGTGGGTTCGCGCCGCGACATCGAGGACATGATCGCCCAGGGCAAGATCGAGGTGAACGGCGAAGTCGCCCACATCGGCCAGCGCATTTCCTTCGGAGACCGTGTCAGCGTCAACGGCAAGCCCGTCAAGATCCGCATCCAGCCGCCGACGCCGCGCATCTTGGCGTACCACAAGCCCACGGGCGAGGTCGTGACCTTCAACGACCCCGAGGGGCGTCCCACCGTGTTCCGCAGCCTGCCTAGACTTCACCAAGGCAAGTGGCAATCCGTGGGCCGCCTGGACATCAACACCGAAGGCCTGCTGCTGTTCACAAACAGCGGCGAATTGGCCAACCAACTGATGCACCCGCGCTTCGGCGTGGAGCGCGAGTACGCGGCCCGCGTGCTGGGCACGCTCACCAATGAGCAGCGCGACAAGCTCCTGGCCGGCGTCGAGATCGAAGGCCAGTCAGCCGCGTTCAAGGCCATCGAGGACGGTGGTGGCGAAGGTGTGAACCGCTGGTATCGTGTGACCATCACCGAAGGCCGCAACCGCGAAGTGCGCAAGCTGTTCGAGGCCGTGGGCCTGGCGGTGAGCCGCTTGATCCGCATTCGTTACGGCACCGTGGTGCTGCCGCGCGGCCTGCGTCGCGGCGTCTGGGTGGAGCTCGGCGACAATGACGTCGCCATGATCCGCCGTCTGGCCGGCCATCAGGATCGTCCGCGCCACGAGCAGCAGCAGCAGCGCGACGACAAGAAAAAGCGTCGCGCCGACCGTGCCGGTGGACAAGGCCCGCGTCCAAGCCGTCCGGAGCCGCGCGCGGAGCGCCCGGAACGCGTCGAACGTGAGCGTTATGAGGAGGCGCCGCGCCGCGACCATGACGAGGACGACGACGACTTCATCCCGCGCAACATCAATCCGCTGGAGCAGACCTTCGACCGCCGTTTCGCCACTGGCAGCAAGCGCATCCCGCAAGGTTTTGGCGCCGGCGGCAGCGCGCCCGACCACGGGCAGGGTGGCGGTGGCCGCGGAGGCAAGGGCAAGGGTGGCGGGCAAGGCGGGCAGGGTGGTCCCGGTGGGCAGCGCCAGCCCGATCCCATGCAGACCTCCGTGGGCTATATCGGTGCTGATGCCTACCGCCGTGGCGGTGGTGGTGGCCGACGTGGCGGCGGGGGCGGTGGAGGCCGCGGCGGACGGGGTCGCTGACACGTCGTCAGGCTACAATCCTAGGTTACCCCAATCCCTGCATTCAGCAACTCATAACAGGAGCCTCTACCATGGCGATCGAACGTACCCTCTCCATCATCAAGCCTGATGCCGTCGCCAAGAACGTCATCGGCCAGATCTACGCCCGCTTCGAAGGCGCTGGCCTGAAGATCGTGGCCGCCAAGATGGTGCATCTGTCGCGTGGCGAGGCCGAGGCCTTCTACGCCGTGCACAAGGCCCGCCCCTTCTTCAACGACCTGGTGACCTTCATGATCTCCGGCCCGGTGATGATCCAGGCCCTGGAGGGCGAAGGCGCCATCTTGAAGAATCGCGACCTGATGGGCGCCACCGACCCGAAGAAGGCCGAGAAGGGCACGATCCGCGCCGACTTCGCCGACAGCATCGACGCCAATGCCGTTCACGGTTCCGACGCTGCCGAGACGGCCGCTGTCGAAATCGCGTTCTTCTTCCCTGGCATGAACGTCTACAGCCGTTAAGCCATGGACGCGGTCAATCTGCTCGGGTTCGATCTCGACGGCCTGGCCGCCTACTGCGAAGAGCTGGGTGAAAAGCGCTTCCGCGCCACCCAGCTTTTTCGTTGGATCCATCAAAAGGGTGCCTCTGACTTCGCGCAGATGAGCGACCTGGCCAAGTCCTTGCGGGACAAGCTGGCCACCCGGGCACGCATCACGCCGCTGCCCATCATTTCCGAACATGTTTCCGCCGACGGCACGGTCAAGTGGCTGTTCGATGTCGGCGCCGGCAATGCCGTGGAGGCCGTCTTCATCCCCGAGGATGACCGCGGCACGCTGTGCGTTTCGAGCCAGGCTGGCTGCGCGGTCGGCTGCCGCTTCTGCTCGACAGGCCACCAGGGCTTCTCGCGCAACCTCGACACCGGCGAGATCGTCGCCCAGCTCTGGTATGCCGAGCACAGCCTGCGCAAGCGCTTCAACACCGCCGAACGCGTCATCTCCAACGTGGTGATGATGGGCATGGGCGAGCCGCTGCAGAATTACTCGGCCCTGGTACCGGCCCTGCGCACCATGCTCGATGACCATGGCTACGGCCTTTCGCGCCGCCGCGTGACGGTCTCGACGTCGGGCGTCGTGCCCATGATTGACCGCCTGCGCGAAGACGTGCCCGTGGCCCTGGCCGTCTCCCTGCATGCACCCAACAATCCGCTACGCGACCAGCTCGTGCCGCTGAACAAGAAGTACCCGATCGCCGAGTTGCTGGATGCCTGCAACCGGTATCTGGAAGCCGCGCCGCGCGACTTCATCACCTTCGAGTACTGCATGCTCGACGGTGTGAACGACTCGCCTGAGCAGGCCCTGGAACTGGTCAAGCTGCTCAAGGGTCGCGTGCCGTGCAAGCTCAATCTGATCCCGTTCAATCCCTTCCCGGCCTCTGGTTTGAAGCGCAGTAGCAACGAACGGGTTCGCGCGTTCGGCGACGTGCTTTTGCAGGCCGGGATCGTCACGACGATCAGAAAGACCCGTGGCGACGATATCGACGCAGCTTGCGGGCAGTTGGCCGGCGAGGTGCAGGACCGCACCCGCGCGCATGTCCGCATGGTCCGAGCCCCGGTGGTGGTGGTAAAAGGCGCGGGCGCGGGCTGAGTCCGCTCTCCTCAGAAAGACCACCCCATGACCCTTGCCCGGCGGCTGCTTCCTCCTCTCATCATCAGCCTAGTGCTGGCGGCTTGCGGTACGCCGTCGAGCGCCCCGCCCAACGCGCCGCGCACGGCCAGCGACCAGACCGATGCGGACCGCCGTGCCAGTGTGCGCATCGAGCTCGCCGCCGGCTATTTCTCGCGCGGTCAGTATTCGACGGCGCTGGACGAGGTCAAGCAGGCGCTGGTGCTGCACCCCGGCATGCGCGAGGCCATCAATCTTCGGGGCCTGATCTACGGCGCCATGGGCGAGCGCGCGCTGGCCGAGGACAGCTTCCGGGGGGCACTCACGCTCTATCCAAACGATCCAGACACCCTGCACAACTATGGTTGGATGCTGTGCCAGCAGCGGCGCTTTGCCGAGGCTGACCAGCAGTTCGAGCTGGCCCTGGCGCAACAGAATTACCGCGCGCCGGCCCGCACCCTGCTGGCCAAGGGGGTCTGCGAGGCGCAAGCTCAAAAGAGCGAGGCGGCCGAGAAGACGCTGCTGCGCGCTTTCGAGTTCGACCCGGGCAACCCGGCCGTGGCCTACAACCTCGCCGACGTGCTCTACCGCAACCGCCAGTACGAGCGCGCGCGCTTCTACATCAAGCGCTTGAACGCCCAGCCGGAACAGGCCAACGCCCAAACCCTGTGGTTGGGATTGCGCGTCGAGCGACGCATGGGGGATGCCGTCGCCGTCGGTGACCTTGGGCGACAAATGCGACAGCGCTTCTCCGATGCGCCTGAAACGCAGGCCCTCAACGCGGAACGATTCGATGACTGAGGCTGAACAAGGGGTCGCGGCCGTGGACGAAGGTATTTCGAAGGCGAAGTCGGCAGGTCAATGGCTGAAGGCGGCCCGTCAGGAGCGTGGCTTGCATATCGCTGCACTTGCGGCATTGCTGAAGGTGCCGCAAGCCAAGCTGGAAGCCCTGGAAGCAGACCGTTATGCCGATCTCCCAGATGCCACTTTCGCGCGGGCCCTGGCCAAGGCCGTGTGCCGCACGCTCAAGGTCGATGCCGCGCCGGTCATGGAACTGCTGCCCCGCGGAGACGGCCATGAACTCCACGTCTCCCTAGGCATCAACGAGCCTTATCGCGAGACGAGTCGCCAGGGCGATGGGTTCTCGGCGCAATGGTTACAAAAGCCTGTGGTCTGGGGCGCGGGCCTGCTGGTGCTGGCGTCAGTGGGTATCTACGAGATGCCGGCGGGCTGGCTGGAGCGCGCGCCCGCAGCGTCAGTGCCTGGGACGGCTTCCGTGGCGGCTTCCGTGCCGGCTTCGGAGTCGGTGCTGCTGGCAGCGCCTGCTCCGATGGCCAGTGAAGCGCAGGCTGAGATTTCCGTGCCGGCTGCCTCTTCGCTGACGCCTGCGTCGCCGCATGTGGATGCGCCCATCTCGGCTCCGGCGCCGGCTCCCGTGGCTGCAGCAGCGAGCGTGGCCCCCAAGTTGCTGCCCGTGGCGGCAAGCCCGGCTTCCGCACCGGCTGCTGGCGAACTGACTCTTGCGCTGAAGATGTCGGCCCCTTCTTGGGTCGAGGTGGTCGACGCGCGCGGCCAGACCCTTATTTCCCGGACCGTTCCCGGGGGCGAAGAGGCGAGTCTGAGCGGCGCAGCCCCGCTCAAGGTGAAAATCGGCAATGTCGCCGGCACTCAGCTGCTGGTTCGCGGCAAGCCGGTGGACCTGCCCTCGCAGGCCAAGGACAATGTGGCCCGGCTCGAGTTGAACTGAGTTTTTCCATGATCGATCTGAATTCGATGGCCGAGGAGGCCATCGCGGCGGCACGTCCCGCCGGGCGCCGCTCGCGCCAGGCCCGTGTAGCCTGGGGCTCGCGCGTGGTCACCATTGGCGGCGACGCGCCGGTGCGCGTGCAGTCCATGACCAACACGGACACGGTGGATGTGATAGGCACGGCCATCCAGGTCAAGGAGCTGGCCGTCGCCGGCTCCGAGCTGGTCCGCATCACCGTCAACACGCCCGAGGCCGCCGAGGCGGTGCCGCACATTCGCGAGCAGCTCGACCGCATGGGCATCGACGTGCCTCTGGTGGGCGACTTCCACTACAACGGCCATCGCCTGCTGAGCGAGTACCCAGCCATGGCCCAGGCCCTGTCCAAGTACCGGATCAACCCCGGCAATGTGGGCAAGGGCGACAAGAAGGACCGCCAGTTCGCCATGATGGTCGAGGCTGCGATGAAGTACGACAAGGTCGTGCGCATTGGCGTCAACTGGGGCAGCCTGGACCAGGAACTGCTGGCGTCCATGATGGACGAGAACGCCCAGCGCCAAGAGCCCTGGGACGGCCAGCAAGTCATGTACCAGGCGCTGATCCAGTCGGCGCTGAGCTCGGCCGAATATGCCCGTGAGCTCGGGCTCAATCCCGACAACATCATCATCAGCTGCAAGGTCAGCGGCGTGCAGGACCTGATCTCGGTCTACCGCGCCCTGGCCAAGCGCTGCAACTACGCTCTGCACCTGGGCCTGACCGAAGCGGGCATGGGCACAAAGGGCACTGTGGCCTCGAGCGTGGCCCTGGGCATCCTTGCGCAGGAAGGCATCGGCGACACGATTCGCGTCTCGCTCACGCCGCAGCCCGGCGAGTCGCGCACGCAGGAGGTCGTCGTGGCGCTGGAGATCCTGCAATCGCTGGGCCTGCGCCATTTCAATCCGAGCGTCACCGCCTGCCCCGGCTGCGGCCGTACAACAAGCACCACGTTCCAGGAACTGGCCAAGCAGATCGACGACCATCTGCGCGCCAACATGCCGGTCTGGCGTGCCAAGTATCCGGGCGTGGAGAACATGAAAGTGGCCGTGATGGGCTGCATCGTCAACGGCCCAGGCGAGAGCAAGCATGCCGACATCGGTATCAGCCTGCCGGGCACGGGCGAGGCGCCGGCGGCGCCCGTCTTCATTGACGGACAGAAGGCCCTGACGCTTCGCGGCGAGAACATCGCCGCCGAATTCCACGCGCTGGTCGAGAACTACATCGAGAAGCGCTTCGGCGCTCCTGTCTGAAGTCCATGAGTGAAAAGAAGTTAACGGTCCTTCAAGCCGTGAAGGGCATGAACGACATCTTGCCGCCGGAAAGCGCGCGCTGGGAATGGCTGGAGGCCCGCATGCGCAGCGTACTGCAGCGCTACGGCTACCAGAACGTGCGCACGCCTATCGTCGAGCCGACGGCACTGTTCGTGCGCGGCATCGGCGAGGTGACCGACATCGTCGAGAAGGAGATGTACGCGTTCGAGGACCGTGCCGACAAGCATGGCCAGGCCGAGCATCTGGCGCTGCGTCCGGAGATGACGGCCGGTGTCGTGCGCGCCATGATCGAACACTCTTTCCTGCGTGATTCGGGCCGCCGCCTCTACTACTTCGGCCCGATGTTCCGCCGCGAGAAGCCGCAAAAGGGCCGTTACCGCCAGTTCCACCAAATGGGCATCGAGGCCCTGGGTTTCTCGGGCCCGGACGTGGACGCCGAAGTGATCCTGCTGGGCAACCGCTTGCTGTGCGAGCTGGGCCTTGTCGAGGGCGATCATTTCCGCCTGGAGCTCAACTGCCTGGGCTCGCCCGAGGAGCGTCGCGCCCACCGCGAAGCGCTGATCAAGCACCTGGAGCTCCACGTCGACCTGCTCGACGAGGACGGCAAGCGGCGCATGCACAGCAACCCGCTTCGCGTGCTGGACACCAAGAACCCAGCGCTTCAGGACATGGCCAACGCAGCGCCCAGGCTCCTGGACTTCCTCGGCGAGGCCTCGCTGGCGCACTTCAATGGCGTGCGCGCCATCCTCGACGCCGCCGGCGTCAAGTACACGATCAACCCCCGCCTGGTGCGCGGCCTGGACTACTACAACCTGACCGTCTTCGAGTGGATCACCGACAAACTCGGCTCCCAGGGCACGGTCTGTGGCGGCGGGCGCTACGACGGCCTGATCGAGCAACTCGGCGGCAAGCCGACGCCGGCGGTGGGCTTTGGCATGGGCCTGGAGCGCATGCTGCTGCTGCTGGAAGAGGTGGGCGCAATGCCCGCCGCTCCGGTGCCCGACGTCTACGCCGTCGTTCCCTCGGCCACCGGCCTGCCGCAGGTGATGGCAGCGCTCGATCAGCTTCGCGCGGCCGGCGTCTGCGTGCTGATGCACCCGGGCCAGTCGAGCATGAAGTCGCAGTTCAAGAAGGCGGATGCCTCCGGCGCCGCCTGGGCGCTGATCTTCGGCGAAGACGAACTGGCCCGTGGCGAGGTCGGCTTGAAGCCGCTGCGCGAGCAGGGCGAGCAGCTTTACCTGCCGCTTGGCTCTGTGGGCGAATGGGCTGGGCGACTGACACAGGCCTGACCCGGCCATAATCGCGGCTTTGCCGCATTTCCAAGATATCTCATGGCGTCGCATCTCGATCTCGAAGAACAAGAACAGTTGGACCAGCTCAAGGCCTTCTGGAAGCAGTGGGGCAACCTGATCACGTGGGTGATCACGATCTGCCTGGCCAGCTTTGCCGCTTGGCAGGGCTGGAATCGCTGGCAGAGCAGTCAGGCCACCAAGGCCGAGAGCATCTATACGGTCGTGCAGGCGGCGGTCCAGGCCGGCGATCTGGCCAAGGCCGACGCTGCGGTCAAGGACCTCCAGGGCCTGTCTGGCACGAGCTTTGCCGCCCAGGGCGTGCTGCTGGTTGCCAAACTCCAGTTCGAACAGGGCAAGGTCGATGCCGCCAAGGCAAGCCTGAACTGGGTGATCCAAGAGGGCAAGCTGGCTGAGGTGCGCGACATCGCACGCCTGCGCCTGTCCGGCGTGTTGCTCGACGAGAAGAAGTACGACGAAGCGGGCAAGCTGCTCGACGCTGTCGCCACGCCCGAATTCGCGGCCCTGGTGGCTGATCGCCGCGGCGACATGCTGGTGCTGCAGGACAAGGGCGCGGAAGCCCGTGCCCAGTACGAGAAGGCTTACGCCGGCATGGGCAAGACGGTCGAATACCGTCAGTTGATCCAGGCCAAGCTGGCCCGCCTCGGCGTGGCCGTCGGCGGCGAGGAGGCCGCCAAATGAGGTTTGCGCTCCCCCTGATCGCGGCGGGCCTGATGGCTGGTTGCTCCCTGTTTGGCTCGGGTGATGCGCCCAAGCCTGCCGCGCTCGAATCCGGCATCGGCGCTGCAAACGCCAAGATCGTGTGGAAGGCGCAGATCGATGCGCCGTCCTTCCCGATCCAGGCCGCCGCGCGTGGCGAGCAGTTCGTGGTGGCTGGCAATGACGGCGTGGTTCAGGGCCTTTCGGCCAAGACTGGTGCCGTGCAATGGCGTGTGGACGTGGGCCGCAAGTTGAGCGCCGGCGTGGGCAGCGATGGTCGCACGGCCGCCGTGGTCACGCGCGACAACGAACTCGTGGCCATTACCGGTGGCAAGGTCGCCTGGAAGAAGCCGCTGGGCACCATCGTCATCGCCGCACCCTTCGTGGCGGGCGAGCGAGTGTTCGTGGTCAGCGTCGATCGCACTGTGTTTGCCTTCGACGCGATCGACGGCTCCAAGCTCTTCGAGATGAAGCGTCCCGGCGATGCGCTGACGCTGTCCAAGGCTGGCGTGATCGGTGCCTACCAGGACACCCTGGTCGTCGGCCAGGGCCAGCGCCTCGCGGGCCTGGACCCGCTCAAGGGGCTGGTGCGCTGGGAGGCCAGCCTGGCTAATCCGCGCGGCACTAACGAGGTCGAGCGCCTGGCCGACCTCGTCGGCCCGGCCTTCCGCCAAGGCACCACCATTTGCGCGCGCGCTTTCCAGTCTGCCGTGGGCTGCGCCAACGCCGACCGTGGCGCTCCCCTCTGGATGCGCAATACCTCTGGTGCCGAAGCGATCGGCGGCGATGCCGAGCAAGTCTATGCCGCTGACGCAAGCGATCGCCTCTCGGCCTACAAGCTCGCTAACGGCGATACGGCCTGGCTGGCCGAGCAATTCCTCAACCGCAAGCTGAGCGCGCCGCTGGGCTTTGCGGGTGCGGTGATGGTCGGTGACTTCGAGGGCTATCTGCACTTCCTGGATCCCAAGTCGGGCAAGACCGTGGCGAGGGTGCAGACCGATGGCTCGGCCATCGCGCAAGTGCCCGTGCAGCTGGACGGCACGGCCCTCGTGATCACGGCCAAGGGCGGTATCTATGCCGTCCGCAAGGACTGAAGCAAGGACCGAATGAAACCCGTTCTTGCGCTCGTCGGCCGGCCCAATGTGGGCAAGTCGACCCTGTTCAACCGGCTGACCAAGAGCCGCGATGCCATCGTGGCCGATTTCGCCGGCCTCACGCGTGACCGCCATTACGGTGACGGCCGCCTCGCCGATCGCGAGTTCATCGTCATCGACACCGGCGGCTTCGAGCCCGACAGCACCACCGGCATCGTCAAGGAGATGGCCAAGCAGACCCGCCAGGCCGTGGCCGAGGCTGACGTGGTCATCTTTGTCACTGACGTGCGCATGGGCCTTTCGGGCCAGGACGCCGACATCGCCCGCTATCTGCGCCAGGCCAACAAGCGCATCCTTCTGGCGGTGAACAAGGCCGAAGGCATGAGCGACTCGCCCCTGCTGGGCGAGTTCCATGAGCTTGGCCTGGGCGAGCCGCATCCGATCTCGGCCGCGCATGGCCAGGGCATTCGCAGCCTGCTGGAGGCCGCGCTCGAGCCCTTCGATTTCGAAGCAGACGAGGATGCGGCCGAGGACGACGGTGTCATCCGCCTCGCTGTGGCCGGCCGCCCGAATGTAGGCAAGAGCACCCTGATCAACACCTGGCTCGGCGAGGAGCGCCTCGTAGCCTTCGACATGCCGGGCACCACGCGCGATGCCATCAGCGTCGATTTCGAGCGCAACGGTCAGCGCTTCAAGCTGATCGACACGGCCGGCCTGCGTCGCAAGGGCAAGGTCTTCGAGGCCATCGAGAAATTCTCGGTTGTCAAAACCCTGCAGGCCATCGCCGACGCCAACGTGGTGCTTCTCCTGCTGGACGCCACGCAAGGTGTGTCGGATCAGGACGCCCACATCGCCGGCTACATTTTGGATTCCGGTCGCGCCGTGGTGCTGGCCGTGAACAAGTGGGACGCGGTGGACAGCTACCAGCGCGAGCAACTTCAGCGCTCGATTGAGCAGCGCCTGGCTTTCCTGAAATTCGCTCCCATCCACAACATCTCGGCGCTCAAGCGTCAGGGCTTGGGCCCGCTGTGGGGTGGATTGGCCGATGCGTATGCCTCGGCCTACAAGAAGATGACCACGCCAGTGCTGACCCGCCTGATCCACGAGGCCGTGCAGCATCAGACGCCCAAGAAGAGCGGCCACTACCGGCCGAAGCTTCGCTATGCGCACCAAGGCGGCATGAACCCGCCCATCGTCGTCGTGCATGGCAACTCGCTGGACGGCGTGACGGATGCCTACAAGCGCTACCTCGAAGGCCGCATCCGCGCGCACTACAAACTCGTGGGGACGCCGCTGAAGATCGAGATGCGATCCTCGGCCAACCCCTTCGACGACAAGGACTGACCCGCATCAGCGGGTTTTCCCGATCAGTCTGGCCGCCCTGTGATAAGGTGCGGCTTCAGCCCACATCATCCAACACGGAGTCAATATCGTGAGCAATAAAGGTCAACTCTTGCAAGACCCCTTCCTGAATCTGCTTCGCAAGGAGCACGTGCCGGTGTCCATCTACCTGGTCAACGGCATCAAGCTGCAGGGGCACATCGAGTCCTTCGACCAGTACGTCGTGCTGCTGCGCAACACGGTGACTCAAATGGTCTACAAGCACGCCATCTCCACGGTGGTTCCGGGCCGCGCGGTGAACTTCCACGCCGCTGAGGGCTCGGGCGACGCCGCCTGAACCTGAGCTCAGGGGTCCTTGGCGACCCCCGCAACAACAACTTGAGTTCCTCTTCTCAACAAGTCGCGCCGCCGCCCAATGAGGCGGCGCGCGCCATTCTCGTGGGCGTGGAGTTCTCGCGCGGCTCGCGCGCGGATTCGGGCTTCGACCCCACGCTGGATGAACTGGCCCTGCTGGCCGAATCCGCGGGCGACACCACCGTGGCCCGCGTCGTCGTGAAGCGCCAGGCTCCCGATGCCGCGCTCTTCATCGGCTCAGGCAAGGTCGACGAGATCAAGCTTCTGGTCCAGACCCACCAGGCCCACACGGTCTTGTTCGACCAGGCGATCTCGCCGGCCCAGCAGCGCAATCTCGAGCGCGAGCTCGGCGTGCCCGTGGCCGACCGCACTGCGCTCATCCTCGAGATCTTTGCCCAACGCGCCCAGAGCCACGAAGGCAAGCTGCAGGTCGAGCTGGCACGTCTTCAGTATCTGGCCACGCGCCTGGTGAGGCGCTGGAGCCACCTGGAGCGCCAGAGTGGCGGCATCGGCATGCGCGGCGGCCCTGGCGAAGCCCAGATCGAGCTGGACCGTCGCATGATCGACGACCGCATCAAGACCACCAAGGAGCGGCTCAAGAAGGTCCAGAAGCAGCGCGCCACCCAGCGCCGCGGCCGCTCGCGCAATGGTGTGTTCCGCGTCTCGCTGGTCGGCTACACCAACGCCGGCAAGTCCACGCTATTCAACGCGCTGGTCAAGGCACGCACCTATGCGGCGGACCAACTCTTTGCCACGCTCGATACGACCACACGCTCGCTCTACCTCGAGCAGGCTGGCGCGAGCGCCTCGCTGTCCGACACGGTCGGCTTCATCCGCGATCTACCCCACAAGCTTGTCGAGGCCTTTAAGGCGACGCTGCAGGAGGCCACGGATGCCGACCTCCTGCTGCACGTCGTCGATGCGGCCTCGCCGCAGCTGGAGGAGCAGATGGCTGAGGTCGAGCGCGTGCTCGAGGAAATCGGCGCCCAGCACATCCCGCAGGTCTTGGTCTACAACAAGCAGGACATGCTCGAGCAGGACCAGCGCCCGCGCACTAACCCCGACTGGATCGAACGCGACGGGCGCAAGACGCCCCGCGTCTTCGTCAGCGCGCTCGAAGGGCAGGGCCTGGACCTGCTGCGCGAACAGATCGCGCTGGCCATGCAGGCCGAGCCTGCGCCCGAACCTCTTGAGTACGATCCGCGCATGCACAATCCCGCGCTGAGTTCATAAACGAGATGAGCATGAACACTTTCAAGGCCCTTGCCGGCCGCATCTTCAACAATCGCAACGATGGCCCGCCCGACCTCGATGAGCTCTGGCGTGACTTCAACCGCAAGCTCTCGGGTCTCTTTGGGGGCAAGGGCGGACGCGGGGAGGGCGGAGACGGCCCTCCCGACATGAAGGGTGCGGGCGTCGGCGCCGGCCTGGTGGTCGGCCTCGTCGCGTTGGTGTGGCTGGGCAGCGGCGTGTATGTCGTTCAGGAAGGTCAGCAGGCGGTCGTCACGAGCTTCGGCGAGTACAGCAAGACCGTCAACGCGGGCTTCCAGTGGCGCCTGCCCTATCCGTTCCAGGCGCATGAGATCGTGGCCTACTCCAAGCTGCAGCAGGTCGACGTGGGCGGCCTGTCGGTGGTGCCGGCAACGGGCCTGCGCGACTCCTCGATGCTCACGCACGACGAGAACATCGTGGACATCCGCTTCACCGTGCAGTACGTGCTCAAAGACGCGCGCGACTACCTCTTCGAGAACGCCCAGCCCGACGACGCCGTTCGCCTGGCGGCCGAATCGGCTGTGCGCGAGGTCGTGGGCCGCAGCACCATGGACTCGGTCCTCTATGAGCGGCGCGATGCCATCGCGGCCGAGGTGTCGCGCTCGGTGCAGACGCAGCTCGATCGCCTCAAGGCCGGCATCCAGGTCAAGAACGTCAACGTCCAAGGCGTTCAGGCGCCCGAGCAGGTCCAGGCAGCCTTCGACGACGCCTTCAAGGCCAGCCAGGACCGCGAGCGCGCCAAGAACGAGGCCCAGGCCTATGCCAACAAGGTCATCCCTGAGGCCCAGGGCACGTCGGCGCGCCTGCACGAGGAGGCCGAGGGCTACAAGGCCAAGGTGATCGGCACGGCCGAGGGCGATGCGCAGCGCTTCAAGAGCGTGCTGGCCGAATACCAGAAGGCCCCCGCGGTGACGCGCGACCGCCTCTACATCGACACCATGCAGGAGGTCTACTCCAACGTCAGCAAGGTCATGGTCGACAGCCGCAGCGGCTCCAACCTGCTCTACCTCCCGCTGGACAAGCTGATCCAGTCGGGCGGCAGTGTGACGGCCAGCCCTCCGGTGGCCGTCAGCTCGCCGGACCCGGCCACGTCGGCCGCCAACGACCTGCGCTCGCGCGACAGCCTGCGCAGCCGCGACGGCCGCTGAACGGGGAGACACGAGAACATGAACCGCATCATCTCCACCGTCATCGTCGCGCTGCTCGCCTTCATGCTGATCAGCTCCACCGTCTTCGTCGTCGACCAGAAGCAGTACGCAGCCGTGTACATGTTCGGCGAGATCAAGGAAGTCGTCACCAAGCCGGGTCTGAAGTTCAAGCTGCCGCTGGTCCAGAGCGTGGTGACGCTTGATCGCCGCATCCAGACGCTTGACAGTCCCGAATCCAAGCCAATTTTCACAGCCGAGAAGAAGAGTCTCGTGATTGACTGGCTTGTCAAGTGGCGCATTGCCGATGCGCGCCAGTTCATCCGCAACAGCGGCGGCGGCACCGATGCCATGCGCACCGTGGACAACCGCCTCTCGCCCGTGGTGCAGGCCGCCTTCAACGAGGAAGTGACCAAGCGCACGGTCCTGGCCGTGCTCGCCACCGAGCGCGAGAACGTCATGCAGGATGTGCGAAAGCGCCTGGACGACGAGGCCAAGCAGTTCGGCATCGAGGTCATCGACGTGCGCATCAAACGCGTGGACTTCTCGGCCAACATCACCGAGGCCGTCTATCGCCGCATGCAGGCCGAGCGCCAGCGCGTGGCCAATGAAGCCCGCTCCACCGGCACGGCCGAAGGCGAGAAGATCAAGGCCGATGCCGAGCGACAGCGCACCGTCATCCTGGCCGAAGCCTATCGTGATGCCCAGCGGATTAAGGGCGACGGCGATGCCAAGGCATCGGCCCTGTACGCCGAGTCCTTCGGCCGCGACCCCGCCTTCGCCCAGTTCTACCGCTCGCTCGACGCCTACCGCGCTGCATGGCGCAACAAGGGCGACGTGATGGTCGTGGACCCGAACAGCAGCGAGTTCTTCAAGGCCATGCGCGGCGGTGGCCCCGCACCGGCGCCGCACAAGTGAGCGACAAGCTACTCCTGGGGCTGGGCCTCGTGCTGCTGATTGAAGGGCTGCTGCCCTTCTTCAGCCCCGGCGGGTGGCGCCAGATCTTTACGCGCGTGCTGGCCATGACCGATGGCCAAGTGCGCTTCATGGGCCTGGCCAGCATGCTGGCAGGACTCGTGATCTTGTTGGTGCTTGTTGACTGAGCGTCTTGGGTCGGGTGTCCGGGTAAGCCCGGTACAATGCCGTTTTTAACCGCCTCCCAGCCGCCCATGTCCTCTGCTTGGCTTCTGCCAGAGCACATTGCCGATGTCCTGCCCGCGCAGGCACGACGCACCGAAGAGTTGCGCCGCGAACTGCTCGACATGGCTGCCGGCTATGGCTGCGAACTGGTCCAGCCGCCCCTGCTGGAACACCTCGAATCGCTCCTTTCGGGTGCCGGCCATGCGCTGGACCTGAAGACCTTCAAGCTCGTCGACCAACTCTCCGGCCGTTCTCTGGGCCTGCGTGCCGACACCACGCCGCAAGTCGCCCGCATCGACGCCCACCTGCTGAACCGCCAGGGCGTGACGCGCCTTTGCTATTGCGGCCCGGTGCTGCACACGCGGCCCGATGGCCTGAATTCCTCGCGCGAGCCGCTGCAATTCGGCGTGGAGGTCTACGGCCACGCTGGTCTGGAGGCCGATCTGGAAGTGCAGGAACTGGCGCTCGATGCCGTGCGCCAGGCCGGTCTTTCCGGGATCACGCTCGATCTTGGCGATGCGCGCTTGGTTCAGGGCATCCTCGGCGAGACACCCGTTGGCGAGCCGCTCTTGCAAGAGATCGTGGCAGCGCTGGCCGCCAAGGACGCGCCGACGCTGGCCGCCCTGACTGCGAAGCTGCCGGCTGACGTCGCGCGTGGTCTGCAGGCCTTGCTGCGCCTGTACGGCGGCGCCGACGTGCTGGACGCGGCTCGGCGCGAACTGCCCCAAAACGAGGCCGTCAGCCAGGCGCTCGACGATTTGCAGTGGCTGGCCCTTCACCTCTCGGCCTCGCACGCCGACGTGAACCTGGGCTTCGACCTGGCCGACCTGCGCGGCTACACCTACTACAGCGGCGTGCGCTTCGCCGTGTATGCGGCCGGCTCCAGCGATGCCGTGATGCGCGGCGGGCGATACGATGAGGTCGGTGCGGTCTTCGGCCGGCGCCGCCCCGCGGTCGGCTTCAGTCTCGACCTGAAGGCGCTCGTGGCGCTAAGCCCGGCCAAGCCGCTGCGCGCCGCCGTCCGCGCCCCCTGGGGCGAGGACACCGGCCTGCGCGCTGCCATCCGCGCGCTGCGGGGCAAGGGCGAGACGGTCGTGTGCATGCTGCCCGGCCACGAACACGAGCAGGACGAATTCGAATGCGACCGCGAACTGGCGCAGGTCGGCCCTCAGTGGGTGGTGCGCGCGCTCTGACGCCGCCGCTCGAGAAACACTCATCAAGTACTTGGAACTCGATATGCAAAGCGAAATCGCGCGCGGCCGCAATGTGGTGGTGGTCGGCACCCAATGGGGTGATGAAGGCAAGGGCAAGCTCGTCGACTGGATGACCGATCATGCGCAAGGCGTGGTGCGCTTTCAGGGCGGCCACAACGCCGGCCACACGCTCGTCATCAAGGGTGTGAAGACCGCTCTGCAGTTGATCCCCTCGGGCATCATGCGCGACGGCGTGCCCTGCTACATCGGCAACGGCGTGGTGGTGGACCCGACCCATCTGCTTGGCGAGATCGAGCGGCTGGAGAAGGCTGGTGTGGAAGTGCGCTCGCGCCTCTTCATCAGCGAGAACTGCCCGCTGATCCTCCCATTCCACGTTGAAGTGGACAAGGCGCGCGAGGCACTGCGCGAGAGCAGCGGCAGCGGCAAGATCGGCACCACGGGCAAGGGCATCGGCCCCGCCTACGAAGACAAGGTCGCCCGCCGTGCTTTGCGCGTGCAGGACCTCAAGCACCCCGAGCGCTTCGCCAAGAAGCTCAAGGAGCTGCTGGAGCTGCACAACTTCGCGTTGACTGGCTATCTCAAGAGCGGCGCGCTCGAATTCCAGCCCATCTACGAGCAGGCCATGAAGATGGCCCAGGCGATCAAGCCCATGATGGCCGACGTGGGCTACCTGATCCACAAGGCGAACCTGGCTGGCCAGAACATCTTGTTCGAAGGCGCGCAGGGCACGCTGCTGGACATCGACCACGGCACCTATCCCTACGTCACGTCGAGCAACTGCGTGGCCGGCAACGCCGCCGCCGGTGCCGGTGTGGGGCCACAGATGCTGCACTACATGCTGGGCATCACCAAGGCCTATGCCACCCGCGTTGGCTCCGGCCCGTTCCCCACCGAGCTGGAGTGGGAGAAGGAAGGAACGGTGGGCTATCACCTGTCCACCGTCGGCCAGGAGAAAGGCACCGTCACCGGCCGCGCGCGCCGCTGCGGCTGGATCGATGCTGCTGCGCTCAAGCGCTCCATCATCATCAACGGAATCACGGGCCTTTGCATGACCAAGCTCGACGTGCTCGATGGTCTCAAGGAGATCCAGATGTGCGTGGGCTACGAGCTGAACGGCAAGACCATCGACATCCTGCCTCTTGACGCCGATGAGATCATCGAGTGCAAGCCGATCTACGAGACCTTCCCGGGCTGGACCGAGACGACTTTCGGCACCACGAGCTGGGAGGCTCTTCCGCTGAATGCGCGCCGCTACCTCGAGCGCATCCAGGAGGTCATCGGGGCGCCAATCGCCATGGTCTCGACCGGCCCCGATCGCGAGCACACCATCGTGCTGCGCCACCCGTATTCCGCCTAAATCAACGCAAGCACTGACAGAGGAGACCCTCCATATGTTGACCGACGACGGCAAGCACTTGTACGTGTCCTGGGACGAGTACCACCTGCTGACCGAGCGCCTGGCGCTCAAGGTCCATGCCTCGGGCTGGCAGTTCGACCAGATCTTGTGCCTGGCGCGCGGTGGCATGCGCCCAGGCGACGTGCTTTCGCGCGTGTTCGACAAGCCGCTGGGCATCATGTCCACGAGCAGCTACCGAGCTGAGGCCGGCACCATCCAGGGCCGCCTGGACATGGCCAAGTACATCACCATGCCCAAGGGCGAACTGGCCGGCCGCGTTCTGCTGGTCGACGACCTGGCGGATTCGGGCGTGACCTTGAAGGCCGTCGTGGAGCGCCTGCGCGGCATGCCCGCCATCACCGAGCTACGCTCGGCCGTGATCTGGACGAAGAAAGTCTCGGCCTACACGCCGGACTACTACTGCGAGATGCTCGAGACCTCGCCGTGGATCCACCAGCCCTTCGAAGAGTACGACGGCATGGGCCCAGAAGCTCTGGCGAAGAAGTTTGCGGTCTGAAGTCGGCGGCCTGCACGGGCCGCAGTCGCATAATGCAAAAGGCCAGCGCGATGCGCTGGCCTTTTGAGAGTATTTGGTGCCCAGGAGAGGACTCGAACCTCCACGGAGTTACCCGCTAGTACCTGAAACTAGTGCGTCTACCAATTCCGCCACCTGGGCATTTCAGGAAAGACAGAGAGTCTATCATAAAAAATTTTAAGAATGCAATAGCCTCGCCGAAAGACGGCGCCGGATTGCTCGGCGAAGTTGAAGGGACGCTGCAAGGCCATCGCGACGGTCATGGCTTCCTGATTCCCGACGACGGTTCGTCTGATATCTACCTCTCGGCCCAGGAGACTCACGCCGTGATGCACGGCGACCGCCTGCGCGTGCGCGTGATCCGCATGGACAAGCGCGGCCGGCCCGAGGGCAAGGTACTCGAGATCCTTGAACGCAAGAAGCGGCCCATCATCGGCCGCCTGCTGCTGGAGTCGGGCATCTGGCTGGTGGCGCCCGAAGACAAGCGCATGGGCCAGGACATTCTGGTGCCCAAGAATGCCATCGCGAATGCTCATGCCGGCCAGGTCGTGGCGGTGGAACTGACCGAACCGCCTTCGCTGTACTCACAGCCCGTGGGTCGCGTGGTCGAGGTACTCGGCGAAATCGACGACCCCGGCATGGAGATCGAGATCGCCGTACGCAAGTACGATGTGCCGCACCGCTTCTCGCAGGAGACCTTGGCCCAGAGTGCCAAGCTGCCTGAGCGGCTGCGCGCCGCCGATCTCAAGCACCGCGTGGACCTGCGCGACGTGCCGCTCGTGACCATCGACGGTGAAGATGCGCGCGACTTCGACGACGCCGTCTACTGCGAGCCGCACAAGCAGGGCCGTGGCAAGAATGCCTTCACGGGCTGGCGCCTGCTCGTTGCCATTGCGGACGTGAGCCACTATGTGAAGCCCGGCGAGCCGCTGGACAACGATGCCTACGAGCGCGCCACCAGCGTCTATTTCCCGCGCCGCGTAATTCCGATGCTGCCGGAGAAGATCTCGAACGGCCTGTGCTCGCTGATCCCCTACGAAGACCGGCTCTCCATGGTCTGCGACATGCTGGTGAACGAGACCGGCGAGTTGCATGCCTACCAGTTCTACCCGGCGGTCATCCGCTCGCACGAGCGTTTCACCTACACCGAGGTGGCGGCCATCCTGGGCAACACGCACGGCCCCGAGGCCAGCAAGCGCCGCGAACTCGTGCCGCATCTGCTACATCTGCACGAGGTCTACCGCGCGCTCCTCTCGCAACGCGCCAAGCGCGGCGCCATGGACTTCGAGACGACGGAGACTCAGATCGTTTGCGACGAGAACGGCCGCATCGAGAAGATCGTGCCGCGCACGCGCAACGATGCACATCGCCTGATCGAAGAGGCCATGCTGGCTGCCAACGTCTGTTCGGCCGACTTCATCCAGTCCTCCAAATACAACTCCCTGTTCCGCGTCCACGAAGGCCCGACGCCCGAGAAGCGCGCGGCGCTGCAGGCCTACCTGCGCACGCTGGGCCTGAATCTCGGCATCAGCGATGATCCGAAGCCGGCAGAGTTCCAGGCGATTGCCGCTGCGACCAAGGAGCGGCCCGACGTCGCCCAGATCCACAGCATGCTGCTGCGCTCCATGCAGCAGGCCATCTACACGCCGATCAACTCGGGCCACTTCGGTCTGGCTTACGGCGCCTATACGCACTTCACGAGCCCGATCCGCCGCTATCCAGACCTGCTGGTCCACCGCGTGATCAAGTCCATTCTTGCGAACAAGCATTACAAGCTTGACGCGGGAAAGATGAAGGTGCCTACGCCGCCCAAGAGGCCCGGGAAAGCGCCGCCGCTGAATCCGGAGGAGGCATCGACCGAAGCCGAGCGCTGGGAAGTTGTGGGCGCGCATTGCAGCGCCAACGAGCGCCGTGCCGATGAGGCCTCGCGTGACGTCGAGGCCTGGCTCAAGTGCCGCTACATGCGCGAGCACCTGGGCGAAGAATTCGCCGGCACCGTCTCGGCGGTCACGAGCTTTGGCCTCTTCGTGCAACTCGACGCGCTCTATGTCGAGGGGCTGATCCACATCACCGAGCTCGGTGGCGAGTACTACCGCTTCGACGAGGTACGTCAGGAGCTGCGCGGTGAGCGCACCGGCATGCGCTACACGACCGGTGCGCGCGTGCAGGTGCAGGTCAGTCGCGTGGACCTGGACGGCCGAAAGATCGACTTCCGGCTGGTGCGCGACGGTGAGGATGGTATTCGCTCACGTGCTCCGCGCTCCGCGCCCGCAAGCGCTCAGGAAGAACTCGAACGCGTGCGCCAGAGCGATCGCGAGATCAAGGCGGCGGCCAAGTCCGGCAAGGCGCCCGCCAAGGGCAAGGCTGCCGTCGGCGCCAAGAACGCGATGAAGAAGGCTGCCAAGGTCGGCCGCCACGCCGAGGTAAAGGCCCGCCGTCCGCGCTGACGCAACTAAGGCTTGAGGTCCACCACCACCGGTCCCGAGACGGGATCGGTGAGGCCCAGCCCGTTGCCGAGATCCTCGAGATCGTCGCGCAGCCGGTCCAGCACTGCAATCATCTGCGGTCGCGCCTCGACGATGCTCTCGAAATCCGCCCACTCGCCGAGCATGCAGAAGCTGCGCTCACCCGTCTGCACGAGCGCGCCGCGCAGGAAGCCCTTGAAGGTCGGGTCAAGGCGTCGGTGCGCTTCGACAAAAGCCTGCTCGCGACCCGGCTTGACGCGGAACCGCACGATATTGAAGGCATGCATGGTCATCCCCCTGTAAACCCTATTGATAGGCTTTGCAGGGACGCGATTCAAGCGTCGTTTCAAATGCTGACTTCGGGCCAGGCTCGCATGGCGCGGATCAGCTCGGCGGCGAGGCCCCTGGACTCCTGGCCGGCGAGGCCATGCAGATGCACCGCGGCGCAAGCCACCTCGAAGGCCTCAGCACTGGCGTGGCGCGCCCACAAGCCCGCACACCAGCCGGCCAACACGTCGCCCGTGCCCGCGGTAGCGAGCGCACCGCTGCCGCTGCTGTTGATGGCCGGCGCGCGACCTGTTGCGGCGATCACGGTGCCAGAGCCCTTGAGAATGACCGTGGCGCCGTAGCGCCGCGCCAGCTCGCCTGCCGCACCCGGCCGGTCGGCCTGAACGGCACCGGTGTCCGTTTGCAGAAGTCGGGCTGCCTCCAGCGGATGGGGTGTGAGCAGGGTCGGCGCGGGTCGCCGTTGGAGCGCACGCCCAAGCGCCGGCTCCCTGGCGATCGCGTTGAGAGCGTCCGCATCGAGCACCAGACGCCGCGCCTGGCGCAACACCGAGGGCAGCAGGGCGGCAATCTCCAGGCCGCCGCCGCTGCCGCAGGCGATTGCGTCATAACGCTGCAAGTCAGCGTCAGGCTTGGCATGCATCAGCTCGGGCCTGCCGGCATCCGGCAAATCGGCTCCGGCATCCAGCAAGCCGCACCAGACGCGGCCTGCGCCCGAAGCGAGAGCAGCGCGTGCAGCCAGCAGCGCTGCGCCGCGCATACCGGGTGCACCGCCGACCACCAGCACATCGCCCTGGCTACCCTTGTGGGCTGAGTGCCTGGCGCCGGCGCTGAAGGCGGTGAGCGCATCGCGGCCCAGCAGCAGGGCGCTCGGCGCAGCCTCGGGCAGCACGCCCAGATCCTCGAACCAGAGTTCGCCGCAGTGATCGCGCCCCAGGCCCGTGAACAGGCCGGGCTTGAGCGTGAGCAGGACGAGCGTGTGGTCAGCGCGCACGGCGCTGCCGAGCACCTGGCCTCGGTCGGCATCGAGCCCGCTGGGCAGGTCGACGGACAGCACGCAGGCACCGAGCGCATTGATGCGGGCGATGCGCTCGGCCATGTCGCCTTCGACAGCGCGCTTGAGGCCCAGGCCCAGCAAGGCGTCGATCACCAGGCTTGTGTCCGCGGCAGGTTCGTCGAGGTGAACGGTCAAGCCGTGCTGGAGCAAATGCCGGGCCGCCACGCGGCCATCGCCGCCGTTGTTGCCGGGGCCGCAGGCGATCCAGACACTACCCTCGCCGGCGTACAGCGCCAGAGCGAGCTTGGCCACGGCCAGGCCGGCGTCCTCCATCAGCTGCGGCCGCAGGCGCAGCGCTTCGGTCTCGATCAGGCGGCTGTTTGCCACGTCGAAGAGCGGCAGGCGCTCGTTCAATGGCAGCAGCTTGCGCATGATCAGCCCAGGCGGTCCAGGTCGAGACCGCTGACGTCCACCTCCGCCTTGCGGCCGGCGAGCCGCTCGCTGATCACGCGTGCGGCGCCGCTGGCCAGCGTGAAGCCGGCATCCGGGTGGGCGAGATTGATCCACAGCCTGCCGCCGCCGCCGATCAGGGGCAGTCCATCGGGCAGCTCCACATGCTCGCCGCTCCAACGCAAGGCCTGCCCCGGCAGGCTCGCGCCCGGAAACCAGTCGTTGAGCGACTTGTGCGCGCTGGCTTCGTCACCGGCCGTGGCGCGCACGCGCTGGCCGATGCGCGAGAGGCTCACGCCCAATTGATGATCCGTGAGGCCGCCGCGCGGGCCCAGGTCCGGGTGCGCTTCGAGCTGGCGCAGCGGCGCGGTGATGGAGTGGCTGACCGCGGTGCGCAGCGGCAGCTTGCGTCCGAGCAGGCGCGCGCCGTCAAGGGCCGCGCAAACGACGATGGCGTCAAAGCGTTCGCCCCTCGGGCCCTGTGTTTGCGGCACGGTGTCGCCGGCATCAGGGGGCGAGGAGGGGGCACCAGCAAGTTCTTCGGGCGGCGTGTACTCGTGGACGACCTCGCCACTGGCATCGAGACTGCGCACCGTGGTGTGAAAGCGAAAGCGCGCGCCGAGCTTCTGGGCCTCGACGCGCAGCAAGTGCGCGAACTGGCGGCAGTTGCCGACTTCGGCCAAGGGCAGCTGCACGCCGCCAAAGAGCTTCGCTTCGGGGTTGAGACCAGGTTCTACGGCGCGGCATCCCGCGGCGTCGAGCTCGCGCACCACGAGGCCGAGGGCGGCGAGCCGCTCCAGGCCGGGCGCGATCGCCTCGCGATCGGCCTTGTCGCGCAGTAGCACGAGCTGGCCTTCGGCGCGCTCGTAGTCAAGCTGCAGGGTCTTACGCAGGGCCTGCAGACGCTGGTGGCTGTAGACCGCGAGACGCAGCGTGGCAGCCGCCCGCTCGGCAAAGGCCGGATGGCGCGCGGCGCGCCATTGCTTGCCGCGCCAGCCCAGGCCGAAGCGGGGCTGGGTCCAAGGCAAGGCCAGCGCGGGGGCGATGGTGCCGGCATTGGCGAAGCTGGCCTCCGCCGCCACGCTGCCGCGACGGTCAAAGACGCTCACCTCGTGGCCATCGGCCGCGAGTTCGAGGGCGGTGCTCACGCCGGCAATGCCGGCACCGATGATCGCGATGCGGGGCATTCAGTGCGCTCCGCTGAAAAACTTCTCGACTTGCAAGGCAATGTCCAGGATCGTGTCGTCTTGAAGAGCCGTGCTCCAAAGCATCAGGCCCACGGGATGGGTGCCCGGCGCATGGCAGGGCAGGGAGAGGGCGCAGCCGTCGAGGGCGTTGACGACGGCGCAGTTGCGCAGCAGCAGGCCGTTGGCGGCGAAGTAGGCATCGTCACTGTCGACGAGGGGCTGCAGGAGCGGGGCGATCACGGGTACGGTCGGGCTCAGCACCGCATCGAACCCCAGAAGGCTCTGCTTCATGGCAACCATCCAGCTGCGGCGGGCGTTCAGGCGGTCGATGTAGTCGGCAGCGCTCACGTAGCGCCCCGCGAGGATGCGCTGGGCCACGCGCGGGTCGTAGGCGTCGAGCTGCTCGGCCATCAAGCTGCGATGCCAGGCCCAGGCCTCGGCGGCGGCCATGATGCCGCTGGGCAGGGCCTTCTGCAGCGGTGGCAGGGTGATCTCCTCAATCTGCGCACCGCACTGGCGCAGTCGCTTCAGGGCTGTCTCGAAGGAGGCGGTCACATGGGCATCCATCGAGTCTTGGAAAAAGTGCGTCACCACGGCGAAGCGGCGTTGCGCGAGTGGTCTGGCGTCCAGCTGCACGCGCCGTGCCGCCAGGATCTCGTGCAGCAGCACGGCATCGCGCACTGAGCGCGTGATCGCGCAGGCGGTGTCCAAGGAGGTGGCGAGCGGTATCGTGCCATCGGTGGGTGTGAGCCGCTGGGTGTTCTTGAAGCCGACCAGCCCGCACAGCGCCGCCGGAATGCGGATCGAGCCACCGGTGTCGGAACCCAGTGCCGCCCACGCGGCCCCCGTGGCCACGCTCACGGCGGCACCCGAGCTGGAGCCGCCGGGGATGCGGATCTGTCCGTCGATGTGGGCCGTGACGGGATTGGCTGGCGTGCCGTAGTGCGGATTGAGGCCCAGGCCCGAGAAGGCGAACTCGGTCATGTTGGTGTGGCCAACCAAGCTGGCACCCGCGCTGCGCAGGCGGGCCACGGCGGGGCAGTCGGCCGGCGCGGCGGGCGCGTCGCGCAGCACGAGCGAACCCGCGCTTGTCGTGCGGCCAGCGACGTCGAAAAGGTCCTTGATGCTGACGGCAAGGCCGCCGAGCAGGCCTTCTGAAGGCGACTCGGGCTCGAAGAGCCGTACGAAGGCGCTCCGGCAGGCATCCGAACGGGCAACTGCCCGGGCCTCGCGCAGCAATTCGCCCGCGTCAAGGCGTCCGGCACGCAGCTGCTCGAGGGCGGCACTCAGATCATGGGGCATGAATCGTGTATACTCTTTCGGTTTTGCCGGTGGCTACCCGTGGTGGGCGGCCTTTTTAGGCAGAACAAATCGCAAATCCGGCACCTGAAAGGTGTCGCTCATCTCGAGAAGTAGTTTTTGGATGGGCGATTCGCGCCGGATTTTAGACACAACCCTTCGGAGTTAAATATGTCCGTGACGATGCGCGAAATGCTAGAAGCCGGTGTCCACTTTGGTCACCAAACCCGCTTCTGGAACCCCAAGATGGCCCCCTTTATTTACGGCCATCGCAACAAGATCCACATCATCAACCTGGAAAAGACGCTGCCCAAGTTCCAGGAAGCGATGAAGTTCGTTCGCCAGCTGTCCGCCAAGCGCGGCACCATCCTGATCGTCGGCACCAAGCGCCAGGCTCGTGAAGTCGTGGCCCTGGAAGCCCAGCGTTCGGGCATGCCCTTCGTGGACCAGCGTTGGCTCGGCGGCATGCTGACCAACTTCAAGACGGTCAAGGGTTCGCTGAAGAACCTCAAGGACATGCAGGCGCAAGTCGAGGCCGGCACCCAGCCCGCTATCAAGAAGGAAGCCCTGATGTTCCAGCGCGAGCTGACCAAGCTGGAAAAGAACATCGGCGGCATTCAGCACCTGACCGCTCTGCCCGACGCCATCTTCGTGATCGACGTGGGCTTCCACAAGATCGCCGTGGCCGAAGCCAACAAGCTCGGCATCCCCGTGATCGGCGTGGTTGACACCAACCACTCGCCCGAAGGCGTGGACTACGTGATTCCCGGCAACGACGACTCGGCCAAGGCCGTGGCCCTGTACGCCAAGGCTGTGGCCGACGCCGTGCTGGAAGGCCGTGCCAACGCCACTGCCGAAGTGGTCCAGGCCGCCGCTGGCGGCGACGAATTCGTGGAAGTCAACGAAGGCGCCTAAGCCCTCGCCCTGTCCACAGAAAGGGGCCGGTGGCCCCTTTTTTCCAAACGAATCTGATTACGGAGATTGAGATGGCTGCTATTACCGCAAGCATGGTCGGCGAACTGCGTGCTCGCACCGACGCCCCGATGATGGAATGCAAGAAGGCCTTGACCGAGGCCGAGGGCGATCTGGCCCGTGCGGAAGAAATCCTGCGCGTCAAGCTGGGCAACAAGGCCGGCAAGGCCGCCTCGCGAGTGACCGCCGAAGGCGTTGTCGCTGCTGCCGTCGTGGCTGGCAACGGTGCGCTGATCGAAGTGAACTGCGAGACCGACTTCGTCTCGAAGAACGACGCCTTCCTGGCCTTCGTGAACGCCCTGGCTGGCCTGGTGGCTGAAGCCAATCCGGCCGACGTGGCGGCCCTGTCGGCGCTGCCCCTGTCGCAAGAAGGCTTCGGCCCGACGGTGGAAGATGTGCGCAAGGGCCTGATCGGCAAGATCGGCGAGAACATGTCGATCCGTCGCTTCCAGCGCTACTCCGGCTCCAAGCTCGCTTCCTACCTGCACGGCACCCGCATCGGCGTGATGGTCGAGTTCGACGGTGACGAAGTGGCCGCCAAGGACGTCGCCATGCACGTGGCCGCCATGAAGCCGGCTGCGCTGTCGAGCGCCGACGTGCCGGCCGATCTGGTCGCCAAGGAGCGCAAGATCGCCACCGAGAAGGCTGCCGAGTCCGGCAAGCCCGCTGACATTGTCGCCAAGATGGTTGAAGGCTCGGTGCAGAAGTTCCTGAAGGAAGTCTCGCTGTTCGACCAGACCTTCGTGAAGGCTGCTGACGGCAAGCAGACCGTCGCCGCCATGCTCAAGGAAAAGGCGACCACGGTGAAGGCATTCACCCTGTACGTCGTCGGCGAGGGTATCGAGAAGAAGGTGGACGACTTCGCGGCCGAAGTGGCCGCGCAAGTGGCCGCCGCGAAGGGCCAATAAGCTTCGCAAGATACAAAGGGCGCCTCTGGCGCCCTTTACACTTGTGGCCGTGCTGCAAGGGCCCACGAGGCCCTGCGCGGCGAATGCAACAACCCCATACAACAGAGGTCACCCAATGCCCGCCCACAAACGCATCTTGCTCAAGCTCTCCGGCGAAGCCCTCATGGGTGACGATGCCTACGGCATCAACCGTGCCACCATCGTGCGCATGGTGCAGGAGGTGCGCGAGATCACGGCGATGGGCGTCGAAGTGGCGGTGGTGATCGGTGGCGGCAACATCTTCCGCGGCGTGGCCGGCGGCTCGGTCGGCATGGACCGCGCCACGGCCGACTACATGGGCATGCTGGCCACGGTGATGAACTCGCTGGCGCTGGCCGACACCATGCGTCAGGAAGGCATGACGGCGCGCGTCATGTCGGCGATTGCCATCGAGCAGGTTGTCGAGCCCTATGTGCGTCCCAAGGCCTTGCAATACCTCGAAGAGGGCAAGGTCGTCATCTTCGCCGCTGGCACGGGCAACCCTTTCTTCACGACCGACACCGCCGCCGCCCTGCGTGGCGCCGAGATCGGCGCGGAGATTGTGCTCAAGGCAACCAAGGTCGATGGCGTCTACACCGCCGACCCCAAGAAAGACCCCTCGGCCACGCGCTATGCGCGCATCAGCTTCGACGAAGCCATCACCAAGAACCTACAGGTGCTCGATGCCACGGCCTTCGCGCTGTGCCGCGACCAGAAGTTGCCGATCAAGGTGTTCTCCATCTTCAAGCCCGGCGCGCTCAAGCGCGTGGTGTCGGGCGAGGACGAGGGCACCCTGGTCCACGTTTGACAGGAACACATCATGACGATTGCAGACATCAAGAAGAACGCCGAAGGCAAGATGGCCAAGTCCGTTGAGTCCTTCAAGAACGAACTCCAGAAGATCCGCACTGGCCGCGCCCACCCCGGCATCCTGGACCAGGTGCATGTGGACTACTACGGCTCCGACGTGCCCATCTCGCAGGTGGCCAACGTGAGCCTGCTGGATGCCCGCACGATCAGCGTGCAGCCTTGGGAAAAGGGCATGGGCGCCAAGATCGAGAAGGCCATCCGCGAAAGCGACCTGGGTCTCAATCCCCAGGCACAGGGCGACCTGATCCGCGTGCCGATGCCCGCGCTGACCGAGGAGCGCCGCAAGGACCTGACCAAGGTCGTGCGCCACGCCGGCGAAGAGGCCAAGGTGGCCGTGCGCAACGTGCGCCGCGACGCCAACGAGCAGGCCAAGAAGCTCACCAAGGACAAGCTCATCACCGAGGACGACGAGCGCCGCTCGAACGAAGACGTGCAGAAGCTGACCGACCGCACGGTGAACGAGATCGACAAGCTGATCGCGGGCAAAGAGCAGGAAATCCTGGCCGTCTGATGGCTGCCGAGGAGCTTGCCGTTCCGCGGCACATCGCCATCGTCATGGATGGCAATGGGCGCTGGGCCAAGAAGCGCTTCTTGCCGCGCTTTTTCGGCCACAAGGCTGGGGTCGATGCGCTGGTCAAGGTCATCGAGGCCTGTATCGAACGCGATGTTCAGCACCTGACGGTCTTCGCATTCTCCAGCGAGAACTGGAAGCGCTCGGACGACGAGGTCTCGGCCCTGATGGGCCTGATCCTGGCGGCCGTCTCGCGCTACCTGCACAAGCTGCATCGGCTGGGCGTGCGTGTGCGCGTGATTGGCGACCGCGACATCGCGCCCAAGCTGAAAAAGGCCTGGGACGAAGCCGAGGCGTTGACCGCCGGCAATACCAAGCTTCAGCTCAACGTGGCTTTCAACTACGGCGGCCGCTGGGACATCGTGCAGGCGGCACGCCGGGCGGCAGAGGCCGGCGTGCAGGCTGCCGAGATCACCGAAGCAAAGCTGAGCGAGTTCATGGCGTTGCGCCATGCGCCCGATCCCGATCTTTTCATCCGCACGGGCGGCGAAGTGCGCATCAGCAATTTCATGCTCTGGCAGGTCGCCTACAGCGAGTTCGTGTTCTCCGACGCGTTGTGGCCCGATTTCTGTGCGACTCAGCTCGATGCCGCCATCGCCTGCTTCCGCAACCGCGACCGCCGATTCGGTGGCGTGAAAGAGTCGGCCTGACATGCTCAAGACGCGCATCATCACCGCGGCGATCTTGCTGGCCCTGTTGTTGCCGGCCCTGTTCGCCAGCTCGCCCTGGCCCTTTGCTGCACTGACTCTGCTGATGATCGGTGCGGCCGGCTGGGAATGGGCGCGCCTGTGCGGTGTCGGCGGTGCCGGTGCTTGGCTGCTCGGTGCGGTGGTCGCCGCGGCCTGCGGCGCCACGTTCATGTTGCTCGGCACCGCGCCCGCTCCGGCTTGGTGCTGGTGGCTGGCTGGTGCGATCTGGGTCCTCGGTGGTACGTATGCCTTGCGATGCGGCCCCGCCGCCTGGCCCAAACTCGCCTTGGCGCCTCGCCTCGTGCTCGGCGTGCTGGTCCTGTGGGCGGCTTGGGCCGCGATGAACCAGGCACGCAGTCACGGCCTCAACTACTTGCTCTCGATCTTCTGCCTCGTGTGGGTGGCCGATGTGGCGGCGTATTTCGGCGGCCGCACGCTTGGACGCAACAAGCTCGCGCCGGCGATCAGCCCAGGCAAGAGCTGGGAAGGCGTGTGGTCGGGCATGGCCGGCGTGCTGCTGCTGGCCTATGTGTGGACGCACTGGATCGACAAGAGGCTGCCCGTTGATTCACCGAGCCTCTTCGGCCGCCTGCTCTGGAACCAGCATGGAGCCGTGGTTGCGCTGGAACTGCTATTCCTCGCTGCCATGAGTGTGGTTGGCGATCTGTTCGAATCGCTGATCAAGCGGGCGGTGGGTGCGAAAGACAGCAGTGGTCTGCTGCCCGGTCACGGCGGCGTGCTCGATCGCGTGGATGCCTTGCTGCCGGTCCTGCCCCTGGCCCTGGCCCTGAGTTCCCTATGAAACGAGTTTCCATCCTCGGCTCGACTGGATCCATCGGTACCAACACCCTGGACGTGCTGGGTCGTCATCCCGATCGTTACGAGGTCTTTGCCCTCTCGGCGATGAACCGTGTGGACGAATTGCTGGCGCAAGTGCTGCGGTGGAAGCCGCGCCTCGCCGTCATGCCTGACGAGGCGAAGGCTCATGAACTGCGCGCCCGGCTGAAGGAGGCCGGCAGCAGGACCGAAGTGCTCGGCGGTGCCCAGGCCTTGTGCGACATCGCCTCGCATCCCGGGGTGGACGTGGTCATGGCCGCCATCGTCGGTGCGGCGGGCCTGGCGCCCGCACTGGCCGCGGCGCGCGCGGGCAAGCGGCTGCTGCTGGCGAACAAGGAAGCCATCGTGCTCGGCGGCGCCTTTTTCATGCATGCAGTGGAGGAGGGGGGGGCGACGCTGCTGCCCATCGACTCTGAGCACTCGGCCATCTTCCAATGCCTGCCCGAGGACCGCACGCAGTGGGCTCGGCGCATCGATCACATCGTGCTGACGGCCTCCGGCGGGCCCTTCCGCACCCGCGATCCGCGGACGCTGTCCGATGTCACGCCCGAGCAGGCCGTGGCCCATCCGAACTGGGTCATGGGCCGCAAGATCTCGGTGGACTCGGCCACGATGATGAACAAGGCGCTCGAGGTCATCGAGGCGCGCTGGCTCTTCGACCTGAAGCCCGATCAGATCCGCGTGCTCATCCATCCGCAGAGCATCGTCCACTCGATGGTGGTCTGCCGCGACCAATCCGTGTTGGCCCAATTGGGCACGCCCGACATGCGCGTGCCTATCGCCTATGGCCTGTCGTTCCCCGAACGCATCACCTCGGGAGCAAGCCGACTTGATCTGCTGGCGGGCAAGGACCTGAGCTTCGAAGAGGCCGACGAGCACCGCTTCCCGGGACTCTTCCTGTCCTGGCAGGCGCTGCGCGGCGCGGAAGGCTCGGCGGCCATCCTCAACGCGGCCAACGAAGAGACGGTGGCTGCCTTCCTTGATCGTGGTCTTCGTTTCGACCGGATCGCGCAAATCAACCGGCAATGCTTGGAAGAGCTGCAAGCCACGCACGATGAGGTGGCCAGCGTCGACGGCCTGCTCTCGCTGGACGCGCGCACGCGTCGCCACGCACAAGGCCTGATCGTGAGGGCCACCCGATGATCACCACCGTACTTGCGATTGCCTTCGCGCTGGCCCTGCTGATCGGTTTTCACGAATACGGCCACTACCGCGTAGCCAAGGCCTGCGGCGTCAAGGTGCTGCGCTTCTCGCTGGGCTTTGGCCGCGTGATCGCACGCTGGAAGCCGGCGGAGACGGAGTTCACGATCAGCGCCATCCCGCTGGGTGGCTATGTGCGCATGCTCGATGAGCGTGATCCGGATAGCGGCCCTGTGGCGCCCGAGGAGCGCCATCGCGCCTTCAACAATCGCCCGCTGCTGCAGCGCATTGCCATCGTGGCGGCGGGCCCACTGGCGAACCTGAGTCTGGCTGCGCTGCTCTTCGCCATCACGGCCTGGATCGGCAGCGAGGAGCCCCGCGCGCTACTTGGCACGCCCGCCGCCGGCTCGCTCGCGGCCGTCGCCGGCATTCAACCCGGCGATCTGGTCACGGCGAGCCGCGTGGACGGTGGTGAATCAAGCGATGTGCGCTCCCTGAGCCAGTTACAAGGGCGCTTGCTCGAAGCAGCCATGGATGGAGAGACGCTGTGGCTGCAAGTGAGCGATGCGAGTGGTCACGGCCGCCGCGAGCTGCGGCTGGATACGGCCTCGTTGGCCGGCAAGGAACTCGACGCCGACGCGGCGCGCACGCTCTCACTACGCCCCTGGATGGAGCCACGGATCCAAGATGTGTCGCCGGGCAGCGCCGCAGAGCAGGCCGGGCTCAAGGCGGGCGACCGCGTGCTGAGCCTGGATGGCGTGGCGCAATCCGACGAGAGTGGCGTGCGCGAACGCATCCTGGCCGCCGTGGACGGCGAGCAGGCTCGCAAAATGCGATGGGTCGTCGAACGTGCAGGCCAGACCCTTGAGCTCGATGTCACGCCCCGCGTGATCGAGGAGGGCGGCAAACGGGTGCCGCGCGTCGGCGTGCTCTTTCGCAACTCCATTCAGATGGCCGAGGTCCGCTATGGTTTCGGCGAGGGCCTGGCCTACGGCTTGCGCCGAACCTGGGAAATGGCCTCGCTGACGGTGCGCATGATCGGCCGCATGCTTGTCGGTAAAGCCTCGGTAAAGAACATCAGTGGCCCCATCACCATGGCCGAGTACGCGGGCCACGCCGCGCAGGCCGGGCTCGTCGTGTACATCGGCTATCTGGCTCTGATCAGCGTCAGCCTGGGCGTGCTGAACCTGCTGCCTTTGCCGATGCTCGATGGCGGGATGCTGATGTATTATCTTTTCGAGGGTCTTTCCGGACGCCCCGTCTCTGAACGGTGGCAGCAGCAACTCCAACGCGTCGGCGTCGTGGTCCTGTTGCTGATGATGGGATTGGCCCTTTTCAACGATGTGACCCGGCAGTTCCTGCACTGACGAGTTGCACTGATTCCAGACTTAGGCATGTCCTCTATTTTCAGATCGGGAGCGTTTGCGCGCCCCTCAGTCCTGGCTTTGGCCCCTATCGCCGTGGTGGCCGCGTTCCAGCCAGGAACGGCCTTCGCGGTGGAACCTTTCACCATCCAGGACATCCGCATCGAGGGCGTGCAGCGCACCGACCCCGGTACCGTCTTCGCGTCGCTGCCCTTTCGCATCGGCGATGCCTACAACGACGAGAAGGGCGCCGCCGCCCTGCGTGCTTTGTTCGCCACCGGCCTGTTCAAGGACGTGCGCATCAACATCGATGACAAGGCCGTGGTGGTTGTCATCGAAGAGCGGCCCATCATCGCCAACGTCAGCTTCGTCGGTCTGCACGAATTCGACACCGAGGCGCTGACCAAGTCCTTGAAGGAAGTGGGCATTGGCGAGAGCAAGCCTTTCGACCGCGCGCTGGCCGACCGCGCCGAGCAGGAATTGAAGCGTCAGTACCTGACCAAGTCTTACTACGCCTCCCAGGTCGCCACCACGATCACCCCGATTGAGCGCAACCGCGTCAATGTGGTCTTCACGGTGACCGAAGGCGATCCGGCCAAGATCGGCGAGATCCACATCCATGGCAGCAAGGTGTTCTCCGAGAGCACGCTGCTGGGCCTGATGGACCGCACCGAGACCGGCTGGCTGACCTGGTACACCAAGACCGATCGCTACTCGCGCACCGCTCTGAACGGGGACCTGGAGACGATCAAGTCCCACTACCTGAACCACGGCTACCTCGAGTTCGCCGTGACGGGCACGCAGGTCACGATCTCGCCGGACAAGCGCCGCATCAATCTCGACATCGCCGTCTCCGAAGGTCAGCAGTACACCGTCACGGCGATCAAGCTCGAAGGCGAGTACTTTGGTCGCGAGGAGGACTTCAAGCGCCTGATCGCACTCCAGCCCGGCAAGCCCTACAACGGCGACTTGGCCGCCTACACCACGCGCGCCTTCACCGATCTCTTCGGCACCTACGGCTATGCCTTCGCCCACGTCGACGCCCGCACCGACATCGACCGTGCCACGGGCCAGGTCGTGGTCACCTTCGTGGCCGAGCCTGCGCGCCGCGTCTATGTGCGCAAGGTGCTGATCTCTGGCAACTCGCGCACCCGCGACGAAGTCATCCGGCGCGAGTTCCGCCAGTTCGAGTCGGCTTGGTACGACGGCCAGCGGATCAAGGCCTCCAAGGCCCGCGTCGAGCGCATGGGCTACTTCAAGGAAGTCACGCCGGACACGCAAGAAGTGCCCGGTGCCCCCGACCAAGTCGACGTGATGCTCAAGGTCGAGGAAAAGCCAACCGGCAATATTCAGGTCGGCGCCGGCTATTCAAGCCAGCAGCGGCTCTCGCTGTCGGGCTCCATCCAGCAGGACAACGTCTTCGGCACCGGCAATTACCTGGGCCTGTCGGTCAGCACGGCCTACACTGGCCGCCAGCTCGTGCTGTCTACCGTGGACCCGTATTTCACGGTGGATGGCGTCTCGCGCGGCGTCGACGTGTTCTATCGCACGATCAAGCCCTTCAACACGCTGGGCGAGCAGTACGAGCTGATCAGTCATGGTGCTTCGCTGCGTTTCGGCGTGCCCTTCTCCGAGATGGACACGGTGTTCTTCGGCGCCGGCTACGAGAGTACGGCCATCAGCACCAGCCACGGCCTGCCCAACAGCTACCTGCTGTATTCGCAGGAATTCGGTCGCGTCAGCAAATCCTTCCCGCTGACCATCGGCTGGCAACGCGACAGCCGCGACAGCATCGTCTCACCTATGGCCGGCAAGTACCAGCGTGTCAACCTGGAACTGAGTCCGGAAGGCGAGGCGCGCTACATGCGGGCCAATCTGCAGTACCAGCAGTTCTTCCAGGCCACGAACAAGATTACGGTCATGTTCAACAGCGAGCTCGGCTGGGGCGAAGGCCTGGCCGGTCGCCCGTACCCGATCTTCAAGAATTTCTACGCCGGCGGCCTGGGTTCAATCCGCGTCTTCGAGGCTGGAACCCTGGGCCCGGTGGACGTCACGGGTTCCTACAGCGGCGGTAACCGTCGCCTGAACCTCAATACCGAGGTTTATGTCCCTGTGCCGGGCGGCGGCAACGACAAGACCTTCCGCCTGTTCGGTTTCGTCGACGGCGGCGGTGTCTGGGGCCCCAACGCCAAGCTCAACTGGACCACGCTCGAGAGCGGCAGCGACATGATCCGGGTGTCCACCGGTGTTGGCCTGTCCTGGGTTTCGCCCATGGGCCCGCTGCGCCTGTCCTACGGGACGCCGATCCGCAAGGATCAACACGATAGAATCGAAAGATTCCAATTCCAGATCGGGACTGCATTCTGATGAAGAGCACGATGTTCAAGGCCGTTATCACCGCGGCTCTCCTGTCCATGTCGGTCATGGCCGCACAGGCCCAGGAGCAAATCAAGATCGGCTACGTGAATGGCGAGCGCGTGATGCGCGAATCCAATCTGGCCAAGGCCGCGCAGGCCAAGCTCGAGGCCGAATTCGGCAAGCGCGAGAAGGAACTGACCGAGATGGATCAGCGCCGCCGCGGGATGGCCGAGAAGCTCGAGAAGGATGCTGCCACCTTGTCCGACGCCCAGCGCAAGGCGCGCCAGCGCGAGTTCGACGACCTCAACGTCGACTTCCAGCGCAAGGGCCAGGCCTACCAGGAAGACCTGAACCGCCGCAAGAACGAAGAGCTGCAGAACATCAACGAGCGCGCCAACCGCGTGATCAAGCAGATCTTCGACGCTGACAAGTACGACCTCATCATCCAGGACGTCGCTTTCGTGAGCCCCCGTGTGGACATCACCAAGAAAGTGATCGACGCCCTGAACGCCCAGAAGTGATCGCAGAGACGACCCTCGGAGAAATCGCCGCCACCCTGGGCGGCGATCTTCTTGGTGAGGCCGCTTTGCGCGTGACGCGCATCGGCCCTTTGGAGTCGGCGGATGCCGGCACCATTGCCTTCCTAGCCAATCCGCGCTACGCGAGCCAGCTCGCCGGCACCCAGGCCACTTGCGTGATCGTGGCGCCGGCTTCTGCCGAGGCCGCTGCGGCCCGCGGTGCGGCCATCGTCACACCCGACCCCTATCTGTACTTCGCCCGGCTGAGCCAATGGTGGGCGGCACGCGTGCGCCCGCTGCCTCCGGCTGCCATCCATCCGAGCGCGGTGGTTGCTGCGGACGCGCAGATCGCCGCAGGCGTGGACATTGGTCCGCTGGCGGTTGTCGAGAGCGGTGCCGTCATCGCCGAAGGTGCCCGGATCGGCTCGCACACGGTGATCGGCCGCAACGCCCGGGTCGGCGCCGGCACGCGCATCGCTGCCAATGTCAGCATCGCCTTCGATTGCGTGCTCGGCGAGCGCTGCATCGTGCACAGCGGCGTGGTCATCGGGGCTGACGGCTTCGGCTTCGCGCCTGCCAAGGGCTCGAGCGGGCCGGAATGGGTCAAGATCGAGCAACTCGGCGCCGTGCGAGTGGGCGACGACGTCGAGATCGGCGCCAACACCTGCATCGACCGCGGCGCGCTCGAGGACACCGTGATCGGCAACGGCGTGAAGCTGGACAACCTGATCCAGATCGGCCACAACGTGCGCATCGGCGATCACACGGTCATTGCCGCCTTCACCGGCATTGCTGGCAGCGCCGTGATCGGGCGGCACTGCCTGATCGGCGGTGCAGCGCGTATCCAGGGCCATATCGAGATCTGCGACTCGGTCACCGTCTCCACCTGCACCTTCATCAGCCACTCAATCAAGAAGCCCGGCAACTACAGTGGCGCCTACCCCTTCGAAGAAAACGCCAGCTGGGAAAAAAACGCCGCCACACTACGCCAGCTCTACCCGCTGCGCCAGCGCGTGCGCGCCTTGGAAAAGAAAATCGACCCATCATGAACATCCACGACATCCTCAAGAAGCTGCCGCATCGCTACCCCATCCTGCTGGTGGATCGGGTGCTGGAAGTCGTCGATGAAGGCAAGCGCATCCGCGCGATCAAGAACGTCTCGATCAACGAACCATACTTCGTTGGCCATTTCCCGCACCGTCCCGTCATGCCGGGTGTGCTGATCATCGAGGCGCTGGCGCAGGCCGCGACCTTGCTCGCGCTGTACGCTAACCCCGATGTCGTGCTGGACGACAAGACGGTGGTCTATTTCGGCGGCATCGACAATGCTCGCTTCAAGCGCCCCGTTGAGCCGGGCGACCAGTTGCTGCTGGACGTGACGCTGGAGCGGGCTAAGGCCGGCATCTTCAAGTTCTCGGCCAAGGCCTGGGTCGGCGACCAGGTCGTCACCGAAGCCGATCTGATCTGCACGATGCGCAAAGTATGACCGTCCACGCCACGGCCATCGTCGATCCGTCCGCGGAACTCGATTCGTCGGTCGAGGTCGGTGCCTATTCCGTGATCGGCCCGCACGTGAAGATCGGCGCCGGCACGGTCGTGGGCCCGCATTGCGTCATCGAGGGCCATACGACGATCGGACGGGACAATCGCTTCTTCCAGTTCAGCTCGATCGGTGCTGCCAACCAGGACAAGAAGTACGCGGGCGAGCCCACGACGCTGGTCATCGGCGACCGCAATACCGTGCGCGAGTTCTGCACCCTCAATGTGGGCACCGTGCAAGATCGCGGCGAGACCAGGGTCGGTAACGACAACTGGATCATGGCCTACTGCCACCTCGCGCACGACGTGGTGCTGGGCAACGAGTGCGTGCTGGCCAACGGAGCCACGTTGGCCGGGCACGTCGTCGTGGAAGACTGGGTGACGATCGGCGGCCTCACTGGTGTGCTGCAGCGCATGCGCATCGGCGCGCACGCGATGGTCGGCTTTCAGGCCCATGTGTCGCAGGACATCCCACCCTATATGACGGTAGACGGCAACCCGCTGGCCGTGCGCGCGGTCAATCTGGTGGGGCTTCGGCGCCGTGGCTTCAGCGAGGAGCAGATCAAGGTGATCCGACAGATGCACAAGCTGCTCTACCGCGACGGCCTCACGCTGGAGCAGAGCGTCGCGGCCATCGGCGAGCTGCGCGGCCAGGGGGCCGACGAGGACGTCCGGGGCATGCTCGACTTCATCGCGGCGTCCACTCGCGGTATCGTTCGCTGATGACGGATGCACGGGCCGCAGCGACGGGCCGCCCCAGGCAAGGCCCGACCCTCTTGGAGGGTCGCACGTCTTACCCGGCGAGCGGGGCATCGGCATGACTGCGCCTCGCTTCGGTATGGTGGCCGGCGAGGCCTCCAGCGACCTCATTGCCGGCCTCATGCTCGCTGGCCTCAAGGAGCGATGGCCTGCACTCAAGGCCGCGGGCATCGGCGGGCCGCGATTGGCGGCGCAGGGTTTCGAGATCTGGTGGCCAAGCAGCAAACTCTCGATCTTCGGCTACGTGGACGCGCTCAGGAACTTGCGCGAGCTGCTGTCCATTCGTCGCCAACTGGGCACGCGCCTCATCGAGCGCCAGCCCAGTGCCTTCATCGGGATCGACGCGCCGGACTTCAATTTCGGCCTTGAGAAGCGCCTGCGGGCGGCGGGCATCAAGACCATTCATTTCGTCTGCCCTTCGATTTGGGCCTGGCGCCCGGAGCGCGTGCAGACCATCCGCGAGGCATGCGAGCATGTGTTGTGCCTCTTCCCCTTCGAGCCCGAGCTCCTGCGTAAACACGGCATCGCGGCTACCTATGTAGGCCATCCGCTGGCGGACGAAATCCCCATGCAGGTCTCGCAGGCCGCGGCGCGCAAGGTGCTGCAGGAGCATGACGTGCCGGACCCTGGCGGCGAGACCCTGGTGGCCCTGCTGCCGGGTAGCCGCAAGAGCGAGATCGAACTGATCGCGCCGCCCATGCTGGCCGCCGCCGAGCTGATGCAGAAGGAGCGCCCGGGCTTGCGCTTCGTGCTCCCTGCTGCGCCAGGCATGCGCAAGCTGATCGATCCGCTGGTGGCCGTCCACCCGGGCTTGCGGCTGGCCGTGGTGGATGGCCTGTCGCACAAGGTGCTTGCCGCCTGCGACATCACGCTCGTCGCCAGCGGCACGGCGACGCTGGAGGCGGCGCTGTTCAAGCGGCCCATGGTCATCTGCTATCGCGTCAGCCGGCTCAATGCCTGGCGCATGCGCGGCAAGAACCTGCTGCCCTGGGTGGGCCTGCCCAATGTGCTCGCGCGCGAGTTCCTGGTACCCGAGCTGATCCAGGAGCAGTGCACGGCCGAGAACATCGCCGCTGAGGGCCTGGCCTGGTTGGCCGATCCTGCGCGCCACGCACGCGTACAGGCCCGGTTCGAGCAGCAGCACCAGGTGCTGCGATGCAATACTGCCAAGACGGCTGCCGATGCGATCGCGAAAATCATCGGCGCCTGAGCAGTTGGGCCTTCATTGGGATGGGCCGGGCCTGATCGCGGGCGTGGACGAGGCCGGCCGCGGGCCACTCGCCGGGCCCGTGGTGGCCGCCGCCGTCATCCTCGACGACCTGCATGCCATCCAGGGTCTGGCCGATTCCAAGGTGCTCAGCGAGAAGAAGCGTGAGCGACTGTTCGACGAGATCCGTGCCAAGGCCCTGTGTTGCTGCATCGCTGAAGCGAGTCCGGCCGAGATCGATGAGCTGAACATCTTGCAGGCCACGATGCTGGCCATGCGCCGAGCGGTCGAAGGTTTGAGGCTCAAGCCCACCAAGGTGCTGGTGGACGGCAATCGCATTCCTCAGATCCGGATCGCGGCCGAAGCCATCGTGAAGGGGGATGCCAAGGTGCCGTCCATCTCGGCGGCCAGCATCCTGGCCAAGGTCACACGCGACCGGCTTTGCCTGGCAATGCACGAGTCCCATCCGGAGTACGGCTTCGCCACGCACAAGGGCTACCCGACACCTGAGCACCTGGCGGCCTTGCGCGAGCACGGCGCCAGCCCCTGGCACCGGCGAAGCTTCGCACCAGTGAGGGAGTGCCTGAGATGAGGCACGCCGCCCAATCTCGCCACGCTGAACGCGCGCGCGCCTGGTCGTTTGGCCTGGGGGACGACGATGCCGGCGGCCTTGAGCCGCATGCATCGCCAATGGGCCCGCTTGTGAGCCGCCCGGCGCTCGGCCAGCAGGCCCTCCATTTCATGGGCCGTAGGGCTCGCACCGCGCGGTGGAGGAATTGAAATGAACCAGATCCTGCACATCACGGCGCGGGACAACGCCAATCTTCAGCGCATCCGCAAGCTGGCCCAGGACGGCGGCGCCTATCGCAAGATCGGCAGCATCTGGTTGGAGGGCGACCACCTGGCCCGCGCGGCGCTGGCGCGCTCGCATCCCGTCACGCTGGCGATCATTACCGAAACGGCCTGGGCCGACGCGGCCTTGCGTGGCATTGCCGAGGCGGCGCCCAAGGTGCTGGTGGTGCCGGTGGCCCTGTTCAACACGATCAGCGGGCTGGAATCGCCGGCGCAGATCGGCTTTGAGGTGCCGCACGATGCGAAGACGGCTCTGCAAGCCGGCGTCGATTCGGTCGTGCTCGACCGGCTGCAGGATGCCGGCAACGTGGGCACCATCCTGCGCAGCGCCGCGGCCATGGGTTTCCGCCAGATTCTGGCCATCAAGGGCACGGCCGCCCTGTGGTCGCCCAAGGTGCTGCGCGCCGGCATGGGTGCGCACTTCGGCCTGCAGCTCGTCGAGGGCCTTTCGCCCGAGGATCTGGATGGCCTGAAGGTTCCGCTGATCGCCACCAGCTCGCACGCACAGAAGCCACTCCATCGGCTCGACTTGCCTCAACCTTGCGCCTGGGTGATGGGCCACGAAGGGCAGGGCGTCCAGCCGAGCCTGTTAGAACGCTGTGCGACGATGGTGACTATTCCCCAGCCTGGAGGTGAGGAGTCGCTCAATGTCGGCGCGGCGGCGGCGATTTGTCTCTATGAGTCGGCTCGACAACGCTCGACTTAAGCCCGAAATCGGGTGGATATCCCCTGCAGATGCGGGTTTCGCACAAGACGGCCTGAAGCTAAATTTGCGTCATGGGGCACTTGGCCCTGATCGTTAGGGCTGCCGCGCCTACAAGAACACAAAAGCGGTGCCGAGGGGATGGGAGATCACCATGGTACTCATGTTCGGTTCCAAGGACGCAGCCCAGCAGGGGCTCGGCGAATCAGCGCCCGCTTGCGGCGGCTGGGTGGAATCGAGCTTTGATCTGCATCGTGGCGTGGAAGTGACCGAAGACGTGGGCTTCGAGGAATTCGAACGCCTTCGCGCGCTGGGTCCGACGCCCCAGGTCCTCCTTACAGCCCTGCAAGAGCGATCACGCCGCATGCGATGAACCCGGCGCCGATCAGGCGCCAGTGACGCTCGCCCTCCTTGAGCAGCTGCCCGCCGAGAAGGGCGGCGATCAGCATGGAAATCTCGCGCATGGGCGCCACGCGCGACACTGGTGCGAGCGTCATTGCGTAAAGCACCAGCACGTAGGCCGCTGGACTCAGCACCGCCATCATCAACACGTAGGGCCATTGCCGGCGTAAGGCCGGCACGAAGCCGCTGTGGTCACGCAGCACGGCAGGTGCTGCGAAGAGGATGCGAAAGGTATTGCCCACCCAGTCGATGACCAGGGGCGAGATCGCCAGCACCTTGACGGCATAGCCGTCGACGAGCGTATAGGCCGAGATCGTCAGGCCAGTCGCAGCGCCCCACCAGATGCCCTTGACTCGGCGCTCGCGTGCAGTCGCATCGCCGTCGGCCCGCCACATGGCCGGCCCGGTCGCAATCAGCACGATGCCGGCGACGATCGAGACAAGCCCGAGCAGGCCCAGGGGGCCGAGATGCTCGCCAAAGAGCAGGGTGGCCGCCAGGCTCGAGGTCAGCGGCCCGCTGCCACGCGCCACCGGGTAGACCACGTTGAGGTCGGAGACGCGATAGCCCTTCAGCAGGGTACTGAAGTACAACATGTGGAGGGCCGCGCTGGCGACGGCGCAGATCCAGGCCCAGGCCGGCCAGTGCGGGATCTGCTGCCAGCCCATGTACAGCGCGGGCGGCGCCCACAGCAGACTCACGCCGATGGCGCTGGACATGACGAAATGGTGGTCTCCGCGGGCCTTCTTGGCACCGAGATTCCAGATCGCATGCAGGAGCGCGGCCGTGAGGACCAGACCGATGGAGAGCGCGGGCACTAGTAGATCAAGCGGTCAGGACGAAGATCGCGAAGGATGGTGGTGGCGATCTCTTCGATGCTCTTGTGGGTGGACGAGAGCCAGGAAATGCCCTCGCGCTTCATCATCTTTTCCGCCTCGTTGATCTCGTAGCGGCAGTTCAGCAGGTCGGCGTACTTGCTGCCGGGGCGGCGCTCCGAGCGGATTTGGTGCAGGCGGTCGGGGTCGATAGTCAGGCCGAAGCACTTCTTCTTGTGAGGCAACAGCGGCGTGGGCAGCTTGCTGCGCTCGAAGTCCTCGGGAATCAAGGGGCAGTTGGCGGCCTTGATGCCATGCTGCATGGCCAGGTACAGCGAGGTCGGCGTCTTGCCCGAGCGGCTCACGCCCACAAGGATGACGTCGGCGATGTCCAGGTTGCGCGAGGACTGGCCGTCGTCGTGCGCCAGCGAGAAGTTGATGGCCTCAATGCGGTCGTGATATTCCTGGCTCTTTGCCACGTCGGAAAAGCGGCCCACGCGGTGGTTGGACTTCATGTCGAACTCGTCTTCGAGCGGCTCGATGAAGGTGCCGAACATGTCGAGCAGGCGGCCTTTGCAATGTTCGCGCATGACCGCCAGCACCTCGCGATTGACGAGGGTGGCGAAGACGACGGCGCGGCGGCCCTCGCGCTCGCAGTTCTCGTTGATCTCCTTGACCACCGCATGCGCCTTCTCGGCGGTGTCAACGAAGGGTCGGCGAACGTGCAGGGGCTTGATCGGGAACTGGCTGAGGATGGAGTTGCCGAAGGTCTCGGCGGTGATGCCTGTGCCGTCGGAAACGTAGAAGACGGTGCGGTCTGACATGGCAGGGCCTGGAGGGGTTGACGCGACTGAAGGCCGAGCTTACCCGTAGAATCGACGCCAAATTCTCCAGACGCCCGATGCCGCCCGCTCACCTCCGACAAGAATCCAGAAATGGTGAGCCTGCGCCCGTGCCCCGCGTCCTGGGAGCCCCGGTTTCACAACATCACGGAGTTTCCCCATGTCTGAACGCCTGGAGCCGACCGCCCTGGTCGCGCCGTTTGAACATCTGAGAATGAGCGACGTCGAGGTCGTTGGCGGCAAGAACGCCAGCCTCGGCGAAATGATCTCCCAGCTCGCTGCTAGCGGCGTGCGCGTGCCCGGGGGCTTTGCCACCACGGCGCACGCCTTCCGTGAGTTCCTCAAGTACGAGGGCTTGGACGCGCGCATCGACAAGCGCCTGGCGTCCCTGGACACCGACGACGTGAAGGCGCTGGCCGAGGCTGGCGCCGAGATCCGCAGCTGGGTCGAGGCGCAGCCTTTCCCGGCTGCGCTGGAGAAGGCCGTTCGCGAGTCCTTCGCTGCACTGACCGCCGAAAGCCCTGAGGCCTCGTTTGCCGTGCGCTCCTCGGCCACGGCCGAAGACCTGCCCGATGCCTCCTTCGCCGGCCAGCAGGAGACCTTCCTCAACGTGGTTGGCATCGAGGACGTGCTGCACAAGATGCGCGAGGTCTTTGCCTCGCTCTACAACGACCGGGCCATCAGCTACCGAGTGCACAAGGGCTTCGCCCATGCCGATGTGGCGCTCTCGGCGGGCGTGCAGCGCATGGTTCGCTCCGACCTGGGCTCGGCCGGCGTGATGTTCACCATCGACACCGAGAGCGGCTTCAAGGACGTGGTCTTCATCACCTCGAGCTACGGCCTGGGTGAGACGGTGGTTCAGGGCGCCGTGAACCCGGACGAGTTCTACGTGCACAAGCCAGCGCTCAAGAACGGGCACTTCCCGGTCATCCGTCGCAACCTGGGCTCCAAGCTGATCCGCATGGTGTTCGCCACGCCCGCTGAGCGGGCCGCCAGCGGCAAGCTCGTCAAGACCGTGGACACCGAGCCCGAGGCGCGCAACCGCTATTCGCTGACGGATGCCGAGGTCATCGAACTGTCGCGTTATGCGCTGATCATCGAGCAGCACTACGGCCGCCCCATGGACATCGAATGGGGACGCGACGGCGTGGACGGCAAGCTCTACATCCTGCAGGCCCGCCCCGAGACCGTGAAGAGCCAGGCCGAAGGCCAGGTCGAGATGCACTACAAGCTCAAGGGCCAGGGCACGGTGCTCGTGGAGGGCCGCGCCATTGGCCAGAAGATCGGCACAGGCCCGGTGCGTCTCGTCGACAGCGTGGCCGAGATGGAGCGCGTGCAGCCCGGTGACGTGCTCGTGACCGACATGACGGACCCGAACTGGGAGCCCGTGATGAAGCGGGCCAGCGCCATCGTCACCAACCGGGGCGGTCGCACCTGCCACGCCGCCATCATCGCGCGCGAGCTTGGCATTCCGGCCGTGGTCGGCTGTGGCGACGCCACCGACATTCTGAAGGACGGCCAACTGGTCACTGTCGCCTGCTCGGAAGGTGATACCGGCTACATCTACGACGGCCTGCTCGAGGCCGAGGTGAGCGAGGTGCATCGCGGCGAGATGCCGTACTCGCCCGTCAAGATCATGATGAACGTCGGCAACCCGCAGCTGGCCTTCAACTTCGCGCAGATGCCGTCCAGCGGCGTGGGGCTGGCGCGGCTCGAGTTCATCATCAACAACAACATTGGCGTCCACCCCAAGGCCATCCTCGACTATCCGAACATCGACGCCGACCTGAAGAAGGCCGTCGAGTCGGTGGCCCGAGGCCACGCCTCGCCGCGGGCCTTTTATGTGGATAAGCTGGTCGAGGGTATCGCCACCATCGCGGCCGCCTTCTTCCCACGCCCGGTGATCGTGCGTCTCTCCGACTTCAAGAGCAACGAGTACCGCAAGCTGATCGGCGGCTCGCGTTATGAGCCCGATGAAGAAAATCCCATGCTGGGCTTCCGGGGCGCTTCTCGCTACATCAGCGGCGAATTCCAGGACGCCTTCGCCATGGAGTGCGAGGCGCTGAAGCGCGTGCGCAAGGACATGGGGCTGAGCAATGTCGAGATCATGGTGCCCTTCGTGCGCACGGTGAAGCAGGCCGAGCGCGTCGTGAACATGCTGGCTGACAAGGGGCTCAAGCGTGGCGTCGACGGCCTGCGCGTCATCATGATGTGCGAGGTACCCTCCAACGCCATCCTTGCCGAGCAGTTCCTCCAGCATTTCGACGGGATGTCGATCGGCTCGAACGACCTGACCCAGCTGACCCTGGGCCTGGACCGTGACTCGGGCCTGGAGCAGCTGGCCGGCGATTTCGACGAGCGCGACCCAGCCGTCAAGGCCATGATCTCGCGCGCCATCGCGGCGTGCCGCGCAACGGGCAAGTACATCGGTATCTGCGGCCAGGGTCCCAGCGATCATGCGGACTTCGCCGATTGGCTTGCCCAGGAAGGCATCGCTAGCATGTCGCTGAACCCGGACACGGTCGTGGAGACCTGGCAGCGCCTGGCCGCTCGTCGATGAAGTCGGGGCCGCCAGGGTTCGCCTGAATCTACGCAGGCCGGCCTTGGCGGCATGATGTCGCGGTGACTTCCTTTGCAAGGCGCCTGGCGCGCATCTACGCCTGGTATGCGCTCGGCTTCACGCTCTTCGTGCTGGCGCTGGCCGTGGGTGAGCAGGCCGGCCTTTCCAAGAGCTGGATCGGCTTCGCCTTCCTCGCCGGCACGGTGGGCGTGTACGCCGTCATCGGCGTGCTGAGCCGCACGACCGATGCCGACGAGTACTTCGTCGCCGGCCGGCGCGTGCCGGCCTTCTACAACGGCATGGCGGCCGGCGCCGACTGGATGAGCGCGGCCTCGTTCATCGGCCTGGCCGGCACGCTCTACCTCTCTGGCTTCGGCGGCCTGGCCTATGTGCTGGGTTGGACCGGCGGCTTCTGCCTCGTGGCCCTGCTGCTCGCGCCCTATCTGCGCCGCTTCGGCGGCTACACGTTGCCCGACTTCCTCGACGCCCGATATGGGTCGCGCGCCGTGCGCCTCGTGGCGGCGGGCTGCGCGGTCATGTTGAGCTTCGTCTACCTGGTGGCGCAGATCTACGGAATCGGCCTGATCACGACGCGGCTCACGGGCATGAACTTTGAGATCGGCGTGTTCGTGGGTCTGGGCGGAGTGTTGGTGTGCAGCTTCCTCGGCGGCATGCGGGCCGTGACCTGGACCCAGGTGGCGCAGTACGTGATCCTGATTGCTGCCTATCTCGTGCCCGTGGCCTGGCTGGGTCTCAAGCAAAGCGGCACGCCGGTGCCGCAGGCCATCTACGGCCACCAGTTGCAGTCTCTGAGCGAGCGCGAGGCGGCGTTGAACCGGGATCCCGCCGAACAGGCGGTGCGCGACTTCTACCGGAACCGCGCCCGTCAGCTGACGACCAAGCTCCAGGACGTGCCCGCCGCGTTGGCCGCGGAGCGGGCCGCCGCGGCGCGCGAGGTCGACCGGCTCAAGACCCAGGGAGCCTCGCTGGCCGAAGTGCAGTTCGCCGAGAAGCGCCGCGCCGCGCTGCCGCGCACTGTGCCAGAAGCGGCCGAGCTCTGGCAACGCCAGAAGGCGCAGGATGAGGCCGCCGCTCAGCCCCTGGGCGGCGCGCCTCCGCACGCCCAGGCGTTTGCCGGCGATCCCGATGGCACGCCCGAGCAGCAACGCCAGTTCGCAGACTCGCGCCGCAATTTCATGGCGCTGGTCTTTTGCCTCATGGTCGGCACGGCTGGCTTGCCGCACATCCTCACGCGCTACTACACCACGCCCTCGGTGGCCGAGGCGCGCCGCTCGGTTGCGTGGTCACTGTTCTTCATCTGCCTGCTCTACTTGACGGCGCCCGCGCTCGCGGTGATGGTCAAGACCGAGGTCTTCAACCACCTTGTCGGAACGCCTATCGGCGAGCTGCCAGCGTGGATCACGCAGTGGTCGCGAGTGGATCCGGGTTTGCTCTCGGTTTCGGACGTCAACGGTGACGGCATCTTGCAGTTCGGCGAGCTGCGCATCGGCGGCGACCTGGTCATGCTGGTCACGCCCGAGCTGGCGGGCCTGCCCTTCGTGATCTCGGGCCTTGTTGCGGCCGGCGGGCTCGCAGCGGCGCTCTCCACGGCGGATGGCTTGCTGCTGACCATCTCGGCCGCGCTCTCGCACGACATCTACTTCCGCAGTGTGCGGCCCGGCCTGCCGTCGACGCGCCGCGTGACCTTGTCCAAGGCCCTGCTGCTGGCCACTGCGCTGGCCGCCGCCGGTGTGGCCACGCAAAAGCCGGCCGAGATCGTGTTCCTCGTGTCGGCGGCCTTCTCGGTGGCTGCCGCGGTATTCTTCCCAGTGCTGGTACTGGGCATTTTCTGGCGTCGCGCCAACGCGGCCGGCGCCTTGGCCGGAATGCTCAGCGGCCTGGCCGTGACGCTCTCCTACATGGCGGGGGCCTGGGGCCTTTGGTGGGGCATCCAGCCGCTGTCGGCCGGCGTGTTCGGTGCGCCGGCCGCCGCGGTTGCCACCGTGCTCGTGAGCCTGCTGACGCGGCCGCCCAGTGCCGAGCAGGGGCGCTGGCTCGACGCCCTCCGGCAAGCCTAGGCTAGGCGCAACTCCGTAGTTGTGCTAATATTGCGGGCTTCCCTTGCTGCGCGTCGGTTTGACGCTTGACGCGCAGCTTCCACAGCATTCACCGCGTTCGCGGCGAAGCGGAATCCACAAGGAGTTCAAATGCGTCACTATGAAATCGTTCTGCTGATCCATCCGGATCAAAGCGAACAGGTTCCGGCCATGCTGGAACGCTACAAGGGTCTGATCACCGCCGGTGGTGGTGTCGTGCATCGCGTCGAAGATTGGGGCCGCCGCCAACTGGCCTACCTGATCCAGAAGCTGGCCAAGGCCCATTACCTGTGCCTGAACATCGAGTGCAGCAAGGAAGTGCTGGCTGAGCTCGAGACGGGCTTCCGCTTCAACGACGCCGTTCTGCGCCACATGACCGTGGTGAAGAGCAAGGCCGAGACCACGCCTTCGGTCATGATGAAGGCCGTGGAGCGCGAAGAGGCCCGCAAGGCTCCCCAGGAAGCCACCGCCTAAGCACCCTTGGTGCCCGGTAGCACGGCTCCATTGCTGACGGCGTGAATCGACTGACGCTTCACGCCCAGGTTCTGGAACTGGGATCGATCCGCTACACCCCCGCCGGCCTGATGGCCCTTGACCTCGGCTTGAAGCACGAGGGCGAGGCCCAGGAAGCTGGCAAGGCCAGAAAAGTCTCCATGGAGATCAAGGCACTGGGGATCGGAGAGATCTGCAAGCGACTGCAGGCGCTGGGAATTGGCAGCGAAGCTCTTTTCGAAGGGTTTCTGAGCCACCAGCGCAACGGACGAGGAATGATCTTCCACGTCACTGCCGTCCAAGGCTGCAACCAGGCTCCTGATGTTCGTTCCGGATTGACTCAAATTTAACGAGGTTCACCATGCCCGCACCCCGTGGTAAAGGTCGCTTCTCCAAAGACAAGAAGCCCAAGCGCAACCAACAATCGCTGCTGTTCCGCCGCAAGCGTTTCTGCCGTTTCACCGTCGCCGGTGTCGAGCAGATCGACTACAAGGACGTGGACACGCTGCGCGACTTCGTCGGCGAAAACGGCAAGATCACGCCCGCTCGCCTGACCGGCACCCGTGCCTTCTTCCAGCGCCAGCTGACCGTCGCCATCAAGCGTGCCCGCTTCCTGGCCATGCTGCCGTACAGCGACCAGCACAAGGTCTAAGGAGCTACAGTCATGCAAATCATCCTGCTCGAAAAGGTCGCCAACCTGGGCAACCTCGGCGACGTGGTCAAGGTCAAGGACGGCTACGCCCGTAACTTCCTGATCCCGACGCGCCAGGCTCGCCGCGCCACCGCTGCCGCCATCAAGGAATTCGAAGCCAAGCGCGCCGAACTCGAGAAGGCCGCCGCTGAAAAGCTGGCCGCCGCTCAAGCCCTGGGCGACAGTCTGGCCGGCAAGACCGTCACCATCAGCCAGAAGGCTGGCGTGGACGGCCGTCTGTTCGGTTCCGTGACCAACGCCGACATCGCCGAAGCCATCAGCAAGCTGGGCTTCGCCGTCGCCAAGTCGCAGGTCCGCCTGCCCTTGGGCCCGCTGAAGGCCGTCGGCGAGTTCCCCGTCAACGTCGCTGCGCACACCGATGTGGTGGTCGAAGTGAACGTGCACGTGGTGGCCGAAGCCGAGTAAGACTCGCGCTCCAATGCACGAAAAGCCGACGGCTCTGGCCGTCGGCTTTTTTGTTTTTCGGCGACCGTAGATATACACGGCAAGCCACCGGATCTCCACAGGCTTGTCCACAGGGCCGTGGCCGGTCCGCGCCTATAGTTCACGCATGTCAGCGATCCTCAACAACCCCACGCCGCCTGATTCCGATGTGGCCCGACTGCGCGTGCCGCCGCACTCGGTCGAAGCCGAGCAGAGCGTGCTCGGCGGCCTCCTGATCGACAACTCCGCCTGGGACAAGGCCGCCGACCTGCTGACCGACAGCGACTTCTACCGCTACGAGCACAAGCTCATCTTCGCGGCCGTTGGCAAGCTCGTGAACGCGGGCAAGCCGGCCGACGTGGTGACGGTCTTCGAAGAGCTCACCTCGGTGGGCAAGGTCGATGATTGCGGCGGCCTCAGCTACCTCAATGCGCTGGCCCAAAGCGTGCCCAGTGCCGCCAACCTGCGCCGTTATGCCGAGATCGTTCGCGAGCGCGCCGTGCTGCGCAAGCTCGTGAGCGCCAGCGACGAAATCGCCACCGCGGCCATGCAGCCGCAAGGGCGCGCCGTAGACCAGATCCTCGACGACGCCGAGGCCAAGATCCTCTCGATCAACGAAGAGGGCTCGCGCGGCAAGCAGGGCTTCCAGGGCATGGACAAGCTCATGGTCGACCTGATGGACCGCGTCAACGAGCTGGCCGAGAACGGCGCAGAGGACGTGACCGGTGTTCGAACGGGCTTCTACGATCTCGACCGCATGACGGCCGGCCTGCAAAAGGGCGACCTCATCGTGCTGGCCGCGCGCCCGTCTATGGGCAAGACGGCCTTCGCCATCAATATCGGCGAAAACGTTGCGATCAACGAAGGCCTGCCCGTCATCATCTACTCCATGGAAATGGGCGCGGCGCAGCTCGCGCTGCGCATGGTCGGCTCGATCGGCCGAATCGACCAGAGCCATCTGCGCACGGGCCGCCTCAACGACGAGGAATTCGGCCGCCTGGCCGAGGCCGTGGACAAACTCGGCAACTCGCCCATCTTCATCGACGAGAGCCCGGCCCTGAGCCCTTCCGAAGTGCGCGCTCGCGCGCGCCGCCAGAAGCGCATTTGCGGCGCCATCGGCCTGATCATCGTTGACTACCTGCAGTTGATGAGCGGCAACGGCGGCAACGAGGAAAACCGCGCCACCGTGCTCGGCGAGATCTCACGGGGCCTGAAGGGCCTGGCTAAGGAACTCGAGTGCCCGGTGATCGCGCTGTCGCAGCTGAATCGTTCGGTGGAGACCCGTCCCGACAAGCGCCCCATGATGTCGGACCTGCGCGAATCCGGCGCCATCGAGCAGGATGCGGACATCATTATGTTCATCTACCGCGACGAGTACTACACCAAGGAAGAGTGCAAGGAGCCCGGGGTCGCGGAGATCATTATTGCGAAGCAGCGTAATGGTCCGGTGGGCACGGTGAAGCTGCACTTCCAGCGCATGCACACCAAGTTCGAGAACCTGGCGCCCGGCTACTCGGGCGGCGGCGAGTACTGACCTCGGGACCTCGACGGCAAGAATTGTTCTTGCGCTGAAGGATTGGCTTGCTGTATAAATGTACAGTATGTCGATCCATCCAGACCCCATCAAAGGCCGCGGCAGTGCCTGGGCGATCGCGCATCGTTTTGAGTCCCGCGAGCGTGAAGCCTTCGACGACGGATGGGGGACGCTGGAGCAAGCGGTTCACGAAGAGCATCTGCCACCCGCCACGCAGATCATCGAGGAGCAATCGCGCTCCATCCTCTCCGCCAACCAGTCGCCCGACATCCCCTTCGATCGCTCGATCAATCCGTATCGCGGCTGCGAGCACGGCTGCATTTATTGCTTCGCCCGACCCACGCACAGCTATCTGAACCTCTCGCCGGGCCTGGACTTCGAGACCAAGATCATCGCCAAGATGAATGCGGCGCAGCTGCTGCGCAAGGCTCTGGCCAGCAAGGCCTACGAACCGACGACGATCTGCATCGGCACGGCTACCGATGCCTATCAACCCGTGGAACGCAAGCTCGGCATCACACGCAGTTTGATCGAGGTGTTGGCCGAGCACGAACATCCCTTTTCACTCGTCACCAAGTCCAGTGGCGTAGAACGCGACCTGGACCTGATTGCACCCATGGCGGAGAAGCAGCTTGTGGCGGTCTATGTGTCGATCACCACGCTGGATGCCGATCTGGCCCGCATCCTGGAGCCGCGCGCTGCTGCGCCGCACCGCCGGCTGCGCACGCTAAAGACCTTGTCGGAGGCGGGCGTGCGCGTCGGGGTGAGCGTGTCGCCCGTCATTCCCTTCCTCAACGAGCCCGAGCTGGAGTGCATTCTCGAAGCGGCGGCCGAAGCTGGCGCGCGCTCGGCTTTCTCCATCCCGTTGCGCCTGCCCTGGGAGGTGGCGCCGCTCTTCAAGGATTGGTTGGCACAGCATTTTCCGGATCGCGCCGCGCGCGTGATGGCACGTCTGCGCGAGATGCGCGGAGGGCGCGACAACGATCCGAATTTCGGCTCCCGCATGCGCGGCGAGGGTCTGTGGGCGCAGTTGCTGCGCCAGCGCCTCAACAAGGCCGCGGCGCGCTTCGGTCTGGACCGTGAGCGCGAGCCCTTGGTGGTGGACCACTTCAAGCGCCCGCGCGAGGCAGACGCCCAGGGCGAGCTCTTCTAGCGACAGTGGGCCAACAGATCCCGTTCGGGCTTGTACCGCGAGGTCTGCACGCCCTGAAGGCCCAGCACCGTCCGCCAGGCGAGGGTCAGAGGCGAACGCAGTGAAGGTTTCTGGAGCCGTGGCGCCTTCTACTTGAAGAAGTCCTTCACTCGATCGGTCCAGGTCTTGGCATTGGGCGAGTGCCGCTCACCGCCTTCCTTGAGCGACTTGTCCAGCTCCTTGAGCAGCTTTCTCTGATGCTCCGTGAGCTTGATCGGCGTTTCCACGGCGATGTGCACGTACAGGTCGCCCGGGTAGCTCGAACGCACACCCTTGATGCCCTTGCCGCGCAGGCGGAAGGTCTTACCGTGCTGGGTGCCCTCGGGCAGCTCGATCTCGGCCTTGCCGCCCAGGGTGGGCACTTCGATCGCACCGCCCAGCGCCGCCGACACCAGGCCTACGGGGATGGTGCAGTGCAGGTCGTCGCCGTCACGCTCAAAGATGTCGTGCTGCTTGATGCGGATTTCGATGTAGAGATCGCCCGGCGGCCCGCCGTTCACGCCCGGCTCGCCATTGCCTGCAGAGCGGATGCGCATGCCCTCGTTGATGCCGGCAGGGATCTTGACCTCCAGCGTCTTCTGCTTCTTGACCTTGCCCTGGCCATTGCAGGCGGTGCAGGGGTCCGGAATGATCTTGCCGGAGCCATGGCAGTGTGGGCAGGTCTGCTGGATGCTGAAGAAGCCCTGGCGCATATGCACCGTGCCCGAGCCGCCGCAGGAGCCGCAGCTCTTGGCACTGGTACCGGGCTTGGCGCCAGAGCCCTTGCAGGTCTCGCAGCCTTCCCACGTGGGAATGCGGATCTGGGTTTCCTTGCCCTTGGCCGCTTCTTCGAGCGTGATCTCCATCGCGTACGACAGGTCGCTGCCGCGGTAGACCTGCTGGCCACCGCCGCCGCGGCGACCGGCGCCGGCAGCGCCACCGCCGAAGATGTCGCCGAAGATGTCGCCGAAGGCCTCGGCGAAGCCGCCGAAGCCTTCGCCGCCCGGGCCGCCGCGGAAACCGCCTGCGTTGGGGTCCACGCCCGCATGGCCGTATTGGTCGTAAGCGGCGCGCTTCTGGCTGTCGGAGAGCATCTCGTAGGCCTCCTTGGCCTCCTTGAACTTTTCCTCGGCCGCCTTCGCGCCCTCACCCTGGTTGCGGTCGGGGTGGTGCTTCATGGCCAACTTGCGGTAGGCCTTCTTGATCTCGTCCTCGCTGGCGTTCTTCGCCACGCCGAGGGCTTCGTAGTAATCGCGCTTTGCCATCTGGGTTCCTAAGCGTGAAGCCGCGCGGACCTCAATCGGTGCGCGCGGCTCGAGTGGTCAGGCGGCGAAGCCTTACTTCGTGTCCTTGACTTCCTTGAACTCCGCGTCCACCACGTTGTCGTCGGCGGGCTTGGCATGGGCAGCTGCGGCCGCTTGCGGCTGCTCGGCTGCGCCTTGCGCGGCAGCAGCCGCGGCTTGCGCGCCTTGCGCTTCGGCGTAGACCTTTTCGCCCAGTTTCTGGCTCGCGGTCATCAGCGCCTCGGTCTTGGTCTCGATGTCGGCCTTGTCGTCACCCTTGATGGACTCTTCCAGATCCTTGATGGCGGCCTCGATCTTCTCCTTCTCGGCGGCCTCGATCTTCTCGCCATGCTCGCCCAGCGACTTGCGTACCGAGTGCACCATTGCGTCGGCCTGGTTGCGCGCCTGCACGAGCTCGACCTTCTTCTTGTCCTCGGCCGCATTGGCCTCGGCATCCTTGACCATCTTCTCGATCTCGGCTTCCGACAGGCCCGAGTTCGCCTTGATGGTGATCTTGTTTTCCTTGCCAGTGCCCTTGTCCTTGGCGCCCACGTGCAGGATGCCGTTGGCGTCGATGTCGAAGCTCACCTCGATCTGTGGCACGCCGCGCGGAGCGGGCGGAATGCCTTCGAGATTGAATTCGCCCAGCGACTTGTTGGCCTGGGCCAGCTCGCGCTCACCCTGGTAGACCTTGATGGTCACGGCCGGCTGGTTGTCGTCGGCGGTGGAGAAGGTCTGGCTGAATTTGGTCGGGATGGTCGTGTTCTTGGCGATCATCTTCGTCATCACCCCGCCCAGGGTCTCGATGCCCAGGGAAAGCGGGGTGACGTCCAGCAGCAGCACGTCCTTGCGCTCGCCGCCCAGGACCTGGCCCTGGATGGCGGCACCGACGGCCACGGCCTCGTCGGGGTTCACGTCCTTGCGCGGCTCCTTGCCGAAGAACTCCTTGACCTTCTCCTGCACCTTGGGCATGCGGGTCATGCCGCCGACGAGGATCACGTCGTCGATGGCGGACACGGCCACGCCGGCGTCCTTGATGGCCGTGCGGCACGGGGCGATGGTGCGCTCGATCAGCTCGTCAACGAGCGACTCCAGCTTGGCGCGGGTCAGCTTGACGTTCAGGTGCTTCGGGCCCGTTGCATCGGCCGTGATGTAGGGCAGGTTGACGTCGGTCTGGGACGAGTTCGACAGCTCGATCTTGGCCTTCTCGGCGGCTTCCTTCAGGCGCTGCAGGGCGAGCACGTCCTTGGTCAGGTCGACGCCCTGGTCCTTCTTGAACTCGGCAATGATGTAGTCGATGATGCGCTGGTCGAAGTCTTCACCGCCCAGGAAGGTGTCGCCGTTGGTGGACAGGACTTCGAACTGCATTTCGCCGTCCACGTCGGCGATCTCGATGATCGAGACGTCAAACGTGCCGCCCCCGAGGTCGTACACGGCGATCTTGCGGTCGCCCTTGCCGTGCTTGTCCAGGCCGAAGGCCAGGGCCGCAGCGGTGGGCTCGTTGATGATGCGCTTCACATCCAGGCCAGCGATACGGCCGGCGTCCTTGGTGGCTTGGCGCTGGGCGTCGTTGAAGTAGGCCGGCACCGTGATCACGGCCTCGGTCACTTCCTCGCCGAGGTAGTCCTCGGCCGTCTTCTTCATCTTGCGCAGCACTTCGGCGCTGACCTGCGGGGGCGCGAACTTTTTGCCGCGCACTTCCACCCAGGCGTCGCCGTTGTCGGCGGCCGCGATGGTGTAGGGCATCAGGTCGATGTCCTTCTGCACTTCCTTCTCGGTGAACTTGCGCCCGATCAGGCGCTTCACGGCGTAAAGCGTGTTCTTCGGGTTGGTCACGGCCTGGCGCTTGGCCGAGGCCCCGACGAGGATCTCGCCGTCTTCCTGGTAGGCAATGATGGACGGCGTCGTGCGCGCGCCTTCGGCGTTTTCAATCACGCGCGTCGTGTTGCCTTCCATGACCGCCACGCACGAGTTCGTGGTGCCGAGGTCAATGCCGATGATCTTTCCCATGGGGTGCTCCTGAATCTGTGGAATTTCGATGTTCTGAATCTGTGGCTGTCTGCCGAAGTTTCAAGTTACTTCGGTGCGGAGACGGTCACGAGGGCCGGGCGCAGCGTGCGCTCGGCGATGGAATAGCCTTTTTGCAAGACCATCACGACGGTGTTGGCCTCCTGCTCCGACGGCACCATGGAGATGGCCTGGTGCTGGTGCGGATCGAACTTGGCTCCGGCCGCCGGGTTGATCTCGAGGACCTTGTTGCGTTCCAGGGCTGCGGCGAGCTGGCGGCGGGTGGCGTGCACGCCTTCAAGCACGGTCTCGATCTTGGCGTCGGGCGTGGCGATCGCCGCGTCCATGCTGTCCATCACCGGCAGCATGGCCTCGGCGAAGGCCTCGACAGCGAACTTGCGCGCCTTGCTCATGTCTTCCTCGGCACGGCGGCGGATGTTCTCGCTCTCGGCCTTGGCGCGCAGATAGGCGTCGCTCATCTCGGCCAAACGGGCCTCCAAGGCGGCGATCTGGGCTTCAGGGCCGGCTTCCGAGGCGTCGGGTGTCTCGAAGGCCTCTTCGCTTTCGGGGATCGGGGTGTTGTCGGTGCTCATAGTCGAAAAAAAGCAATCGCGCCCAGATGGGCGCGTTGTCCTGAAATTCAAGAGGGCGATTTTATCGGTGGAAACCCGCTATTCGTCCGACTCGGCAGACCAGCGGTTCCAGTCCGCCAGCTTGCGGCGGTCTTGCTTGGTCGGGCGGCCTTGCTGGATGGTGTCGGCCGGCTCGGGAGCCAGGCGCCGGGCTTCGGCGCTCTTGGCGCGGGCCTCGATGCTTTCCGGCGTTTCTTCATAGAGCGCCTGGGCGACGGGGGCCGGGCCGCGCACGTGGGACAGGCCGAGCACCCGGACCTCGCGCAGGATCAAGCCCTGGCGCAGCCTGAGCATGTCGCCGACGCGCATTTCCCGGGAGGGCTTGGCCGACTGGCCGTTGACCTCGACGCGGCCCTTGCCGATTTCGTCGACGGCCAGGGCGCGGGTCTTGTAAAAGCGCGCCGCCCACAGCCACTTGTCCAGGCGAACGCCGGTCTCGCTCATAGATGCCGCTCGGCTGCCGCCACGAGGGCGCGAATGCCGGCCTCGCTGTCGTTGAGGGCCGGGATGTAGACGAAATCTTGGCCACCGGCGCCCAGGAATGCTTGGCGCGCCTCCAGGGCGATCTCCTCCAAGGTCTCCAAGCAGTCGGCCGCAAAGCCCGGGCAGATCACGTCCACCTTCTTCAAGCCGGCTCGAGCCCGCTGGACCAATAGCGGTTCGGTATAGGGTTGCAGCCACTGCGCCTTGCCGAAGCGGCTCTGGAAGCTGACGGCGAACTGCGACTCCGCAAGGCCCAGCCTGGCGGCCAGGCGGCGCCCGGTTTCCTGGCACTGATCGTGATATGGATCGCCGAGCTTGCGGGTGCGCTCGGGCATGCCATGAAAGCTCATGACCAACAGCTCGCCGCGACCGTGCGTCTTCCAAGACTTCAGCACGCTCTGGGCGAGCGCCTCGATGTAGAGCGGCTCGTCGCAGTAGCCGTTCGAGAAGCGCAGCTCGGGCAACACCCGCGTGCGCAGTTGCCAGCGCGAGACCGCGTCGATGACGCTGGCTGTGGTGGCAGCGCAGTACTGCGGATAGGCGGGCAATATCAGGATGCGCTCGAAGCCTTCGCCGGCGAGCCGATCCAGCTCCTGGCCGATGGCCGGCGAGCCGTAGCGCATGGCATGGCGTACGCTGACCGAACGCCCGTTCTCGCCCAGCCAGCCCTGCAGCAGCTTGGCCTGCTTCTCGGTCCAGACCTTGAGCGGTGAGCCTTCGCGCGTCCAGACGGTGGCGTACTTGGCGGCTGACTTGGCCGGCCGGGTGCGCAGGACGATGCAGTGCAGAATGAGCCACCAGAGGGCGCGCGGAATCTCCACGACGCGGGGATCCCAGAGGAATTCGGCCAGGTAACGCCGGGTCGCGGCGGGCGTGGGCGCGTCAGGGCTGCCCAGATTGCACAACAGGACCGCAGTCTTCAACGCACGGTGTCCGCGAAATGCAGGACCTCGAAGCGCACCGAGGGCGCACCGACTTCGATCGGCGGGCTGCCCAGGCCGATCACGCCGCTGCCATGCAGGGTGCAGCCACCGCGCTTGAGGCTGACGATCTCGCCCGCGTTGGCGAAGCGCACGTAGGTGCCGTTGTAGGAGAGATCGGTCACCGAGAAGCTGCCGCCGTTCCATTCGATGCGGGCGTGCGAGCGGGAGACGCGGCCGTCGGTGATGCAGTAGGTGGCCTGGGTGGAGCGGCCCAGCACGATGGGCATGGCCTCGATGTCGAAGACGCGGTCCAGGTCCATCCACACCAGCCGGATGCCGTCGGGCGTGGCGTTGTGCACCACTTCGCCGAACTGGGTGACCACGTCGCCGGCCACCTGCTGGTCCAGCACGTGAACGTGGACCGGCTCGGCACGCCCGCGGACGTTGATGAGATCGAGGCTGCGAAAGCGCGCCTTCTGCTGGCTGGGAAGGCCTTCGAGCACCTCGGCGGTGATCAAGGTTTCGTTGTCACCGGCATGGTCGAGCAGGCGGGCGGCCACGTTGACGGCGTCGCCGAAGCAGTCGCCGCTGAGCTCTACGACCTCGCCACGCGCCAGCGCCACTTGCATGCGCAGGCCGCGCGAGTTGGCGCGCTTGCTGCGGGAATTGGCGCGCTCAAGGAAGTCATGCATGCGAGCCGCGGCCTTGACGCCGTCGCGAGGCGAGGAGAACACTGCCATCAGGCCATCGCCCAGGGTCTTGATCAGCTTGCCGCTGCACTCGTCCACCGCTCGCCCGATCTGGCTCACCGCGTGGGTGACGACTGCGCTGGCCTCGGCATTGCCCAGAGTCTCGTAGAGCCCGGTGCTGCCGCGCAAGTCGGCGAACAGAACGGTCAACTCACGGATTTCGGTCATGGCGCAGGGGGCAGGCGTGGGCTGTGAAACTTTTCACAGTGTAGCGGCGCAACCCCCCTGGGCGAGGACTCGTGAAAACGCGAGCGTGTCCGCGGCGGCAATGTGCGATGTGTGAACAAACTGAGCTGACGAGCGTACAGCCACCGGACGCGCGGGATGGACGCCGTTGAGGCGGCACGGATCTGCGAGGCCGCCTCGCGGCCCACCATGTGCTTCGTGCCGCCCAAGACCGGGGTGCAGCCCAGACTCCGTGCACATGCAGCAGGGAACCGGCGCGGCGCTCGTACACGAACGGATCAAGACAACGCACCAGATGCATGGCGTTGCGACGCACCGCTTCGTGCCACGACCGGGCTGTGATGAACGTGGCCACCTCGCCCCTCCGTGCGTTGCCTCGCATCCGCTTGCCATTCGTCAGGCCAGCGCTTTGCCATCGGGCTTGCTTCCAGGCCCGCAGTCGTCCCCCCCCCCGCAACACTGGCCTTCGGCTCACCATTGCCATCGCCAGGGCTGGCAGAGGACTCTCACCTCCAAGTCAGTGCGCCAGCCGGGCGCACCAATGAAAAACACCCCGGAAGACTTGCGTCACCGGGGTGCTCGTACTTGAGAAGATGGGGTGACCATCTCATCAGGGCCGGAGAAGTTTCGGCCCTTCGTCATTCGAGACGATCCCTTACAGGTTGTCCAGATACGTGCGCAGCTTGTCCGAGCGACTCGGATGCTTGAGCTTGCGGATGGCCTTGGCTTCGATCTGTCGGATGCGTTCGCGGGTGACGTCGAACTGCTTGCCGACTTCTTCCAGCGTGTGGTCCGTGCTCATCTCGATGCCAAAGCGCATGCGCAGCACCTTGGCCTCGCGCGGCGTCAGCGAATCGAGGATGTCCTTGACCACGTCGCGCAGGCCGGCCTGCATGGCGGCGTCGATCGGCGCTGTGTTGTTGGTGTCCTCGATGAAGTCGCCCAGGTGCGAATCGTCGTCATCGCCGATCGGCGTTTCCATGGAGATCGGCTCCTTAGCGATCTTCATGATCTTGCGGATCTTGTCCTCGGGAATCTCCATCTTCTCGGCCAGGGTCGGAGCGTCGGGCTCGAAGCCGAACTCTTGCAGATGCTGGCGCGAGATGCGGTTCATCTTGTTGATGGTCTCGATCATGTGCACCGGGATGCGGATGGTGCGTGCCTGGTCGGCGATCGAGCGCGTGATGGCCTGTCGGATCCACCAGGTCGCGTAGGTCGAGAACTTGTAGCCGCGGCGATATTCGAACTTGTCCACCGCCTTCATCAGGCCGATATTGCCTTCTTGGATCAGGTCGAGGAACTGCAGGCCGCGGTTGGTGTACTTCTTGGCGATGGAGATCACGAGGCGCAGGTTGGCCTCGATCATCTCCTTCTTGGCGTCGCGGCTGGCCTTCTCGCCTTCGTTCATCTTCTTGTTGATCTCCTTGAGATCTTCAAGAGGCACGACGGCGCGGGCCTGGATGTCGATGAGCTTTTGTTGCAGCTCCTGCACGGGCGGCAGGTTGCGCGACAGGATGACGGCGTAGGGCTTGCCGCTGGCCACTTCCTTCTCGGCCCAGGCGAGGTTCAGTGCATTGGGCGGGAAGGTCTTGATGAAGTGCTCCTGCGGCATGCCGCACTTATCGACCACGATCTTGCGCAGCTCGCGCTCGTAGCGGCGCACGTCGTCCACCTGCGAGCGCAGGATGTCGCAGAGCTTCTCGATGGTCTTGACGGTGAAGCGCACCGTCATCAGCTCGGCGCTGATGGCGTGCTGGGCCTTGTTGTACGAGGCGGACTTGTAGCCGTCCTTCTCGAAGGCCTTGCGCATCTTGTCGAAGTTCGTGCTCAGGGCGTCGAACTTGACCAGAGCGGCGTTCTTCAGCTCCTCAAGCTTCTTGGTCAGCGCCTTGGAGCCGCCGTTGCCGTCGTCGTCGTCTTCCTCGTCGAACTCGTCGAAGTCTTCCTCGGCCACGTAGTCGTCGGCTTCATCTTCGGCGACGAAGCCGTCCACCACGTCGGAGATCTGCTGCTCGCCGGCGCGGATCTTGGCGGCCATCTCCAAGATGTGGGCGATGGTAGTCGGCGAGGCCGAGATGGCCAGCATCATGGCCTGCAGCCCGCCTTCGATGCGCTTGGCGATCTCGATTTCGCCTTCGCGGGTCAGCAGTTCGACCGTGCCCATTTCGCGCATGTACATGCGCACCGGGTCGGTCGTGCGACCGAATTCGGAGTCGACCGTGGACAGGGCGGCTTCAGCAGCTTCCTCGGCTTCCTCTTCGGTCGAGGTGGCCGTGCTGCTGCCCTGGATCAGCAGGGTGGCGGCGTCGGGGGCCTGCTCGTAGACGGCGATGCCCATGTCATTGAGCATGGAGATGATGGCCTCGAGGATTTCCTCGTTGACCAGCTTCTCGGGCAGGTGGTCGTTGATTTCTTGATGGGTCAGGAAACCACGCGTCTTGCCCATCTTGATGAGGGTCTTCAGCTCCTGGCGGCGCTTGCTGGCTTCTTCCTCGGTCAGCGCAGTCTCTTCCAGGCCGAACTCACGCATCAGCGCGCGCTCCTTGGCGCGGCTGACCTTCATGCGCAGGGGCTTGGCCTTGGGCTTGTCCTCGACTTCCTCGACCTCGGCCACTTCCTCGGCTTCGGCATCGCCTTCCAGGTCAGCTTCGACGTCGGAGAAGTCTTCTTCTTCCTCTTCCGGTTTGGCCTTGCCCGTCTTCTTGCTGGTGGTCTCGGCCTTGGGCTTGCGGCCACGCTTGGGCTTGTCTTCAGCCACCGCTGCCGCTGCCTTGGTTGCCTTGGCGCTGGCCTTGACGGGCGCCTTCGCCACTTCCTTAGCAGCCTTGGCGGGCGCAGGCTTGGCCTTGGCCTCGGGGGCCTTGGCAGCCTTGGCGGCAGGCTTCTTGGTTTCTTCGGCCTTGGCGGTCTTCTTCGCAGCAGTCATGCGGTTCCTCTGGCGGGTAGCGATGATTCAGATAAATTCGGAAATGCGGCAGCCACCTGCAGGCGAGTACCGACCGCTTCTAAGCGGGAGGGAGCCCCAGGTGGCTTCGTCATGGAGGGCTATGGCCTCCATGCGGCGCGCTCAAGCTGGCGTGAACGTTGTTGATTGCAGCTCTTTGCGGATAAGGGTGGCCTTCTATGTTGACCCAGTGTCTGCTGGGCGGCCGGGTCCGGAAGTGGCTGCCGTTACTCTTGGCGCGCTCGGGAAACCGCTAATTGTCGCCTATTTTTCAGCGGTGTCAACACGGCCGAGTGGGTCCAGCTCGCGCAGGCGGGCCAGCACCTGGCGCAGACCGGCTGCATCGCCGGCGGCGGCCAGCGATTTGGAGCTGGCCTCCAGCTGGCTGCGCAGGAGCTTGCGCAGGGCTTCGGTGAAATCGTCGAAGAGCAATTCTTCGCCGACCAGGGCGCCCACGGTGAAGCGCTTGGCCGTTTCCAGCAAGCCGTCCTCGGCCAGGGCCGCCTCCAGCACCGGCCAGGCGGCCGGCCCGTGGTGCACCAGATAGCGCTCCAGCCACTGGACCAACTCGCCATGCGGGCCGGGCAGCTCGTGCAGCAGTTGTTGATCGTCATGGCTGAGTCGCTCGAACCAGGCCGACTCCAGCAAGAGCATGCGAAGCGCGTGGTCGGCCGCGGACAGAGGTTGGCGGCGCGCCAGGCCGGCGGTCGGGTCCTGCGCTTCGCGACGGCCCCTCCAGCTGCCGCCGGGTTTCCAGTCCTTCTTCCATTCCTTGCGGGCCGGTGCGGCATCGCCGTCGGTTGAAGTGGTGTTTGCATGCCCGGGCACTTGCCAGATGCGCATCAGCTCGCTGTCCGGCAACTGCGCGCGCTTGGCCAGCTCGCCGAGCAGGCCTCGCTTGAGCAGGCCCTCGGGCAGGGCGGACCACAAGGGCCTCGCGTTGGAAAGCATGTGCGCGCGGCCCTCCGGCGTGCTGAGGTCGCAGCCTTCGGCAGCGCTCTCCTGCAGCTGTCGCGAAAGCGGGACCGCCTGCTCGACGTAACGCTCGAAACCGGCGGCACCAAACGCGCGCACATAGGAGTCCGGATCGTGTTCGGTCGGCAGGAACAAGAACTTGATGGTGCGCGTGTCGCTGGCGTGGGGCAGGGCGGCTTCCAGTGCACGTGCGGCGGCTCGGCGGCCGGCCGCGTCGCCGTCGAAGCTGAAGATCACGCTCTCGGTGAATCGGAAGAGCTTGTGCACGTGCTCTGCCGTGCAGGCCGTGCCAAGCGTGGCGACCGCGTTGCCGAAGCCGTGCTGCGCCAGGGCGACCACGTCCATATAGCCCTCGACCACGAGCGCATAGCCTCTCTTGCGCAGCCCCGCCCGCCCTTCGAAGAGGCCGTACAGCTCATGCCCCTTGACGAAGACGGGCGTCTCGGGCGAATTAAGGTACTTGGGCTCGCCCTTGTCGAGCACGCGACCGCCGAAGCCGATGAACTCGCCCTGCACGTTGCGGATCGGGAACATGATGCGGTCGCGGAAGCGGTCGTAGCGCTTGTCGTCGTCGCCCTCGATCACCATGCCGGACTCCACCAGCAAGGGATCGTCGTACTCCGGGAAGGCGCTGGCCAGGGTCCGCCAGCCCTCGGGGGCGTAGCCGAGGGCGAACTGGGCAGCGATCTCGCCGGTCAGGCCGCGGCCCTTGAGATAGTCGATGGCCCGCGGGCTCTTCTTGAGCGAAGCCTTGTAGTGCCGCGCGGCGCGCTCCAGCACGTCATTGAGTGTGGCCTGCCGAGCCTTTTGCTCCTTGGCCTTCTCCCGCTCCTCGGGCGTGCGCGAGTCTTCGGGCACGATCATGCCGGCCTGCTGGGCAAGATCCTCCACGGCCTCGACGAAGCCCGCGCCCGTGTACTCCATCAGGAAGCCGATTGCATTACCGTGCACGCCGCAGCCGAAGCAGTGGTAGGTCTGGCGCGAGGGCGTGACACAGAAGCTCGGCGACTTCTCGCCGTGGAAGGGGCACAGGCCTTTGTGCGTGCTGCCGGCCTTCTTAAGCTCGACATGGCGGCCCACGACCTCGACGATGTCGATTCGCGAGAGTAGGTCCTGGATAAAGCCGGGTGGGATCACTCCGTCAGTCTACTGTCTCGACCCTGTGTGCGACGTCCAATTGCCGCAGCCAGGGGGAGCGTGCAAATGCCTCGCACCAGGAGGCGACCTCGGCCGCCGGCATGGCCGCGGCAACGCCGTTGCCCTGGCCCATGGAGCAGCCCAGGCGCAGCAGTGCGCGCGCATGGGCCGCGCTCTCCACACCCTCGGCCACGACGCTGCAGCCAAAATGTCGTGCCAGACCCACCACGCCTTCGATCAGGGCCATGTCTTGGGCATCAATGAGCATGTTCTGAACGAAGCTGCGGTCAATCTTGAGCGTGTCCACCGGCAGGCTCTTCAGATAGGCCAGGGTCGAATATCCGGTGCCGAAGTCGTCGAGGGCGAAACGCACTCCGAAGGCCTGGCAGCGCTCGATCAGGGTATGGACGGATGCCGTGTCGGCCAGGGCGGCCGACTCCAGCACCTCCAGGCACAGGTGGCGAGCCACCGGTTCAGGGTGGCGGTGCACGAGCTCCTGCAGCCGCTGTGCGAAATCGGGTGTGTGAAGCTGGCGTGCGGTGACGTTCACGCTGACTTCCAGCTCGAGCCCAGACGCCAGCCACTGCGCACTTTGCTTGAGCGCTTGATCGATGATCCAGTCACCGACCTGCACGGCCAGGCCCGTATCCTCGATCTGGGGCAAAAAAGCGCCCGGCATCAGCAGGCCGCGCTCGGGATGCTGCCACCGCAGCAGGGCTTCCATGCCCAACACCCGGCCTTCGTGCATGTCGATCTTCGGCTGGTAGTACAACAGCAACTCGCCCTGATCCAAGGCTTGCTGCATGCGGGCCAGTTCCATGAGGCTGGCTTCGTCGCGCTGGCGCTTGGCGGCGTCGAAGAAACGGAAGGCGTTTCGACCCGAGTGCTGCTTCACGCGGTAGAGCGCATGGCCGGCATGGCGCAGGAGCGTCTCGGCGTCAGATCGATCGGTCGGATACAGGGTGGCGCCGATACTGGCGCTGAGTTCCGCGCCTTCGGCTTCGTCGCTTGCGCTGAGCATCGAGGTCGTTCGCACGATGCCGAGCATGCGCTCCAGGGCGAGCTGAGCTTCGCTCGCATCGGCCACCCGCAGGATCAGGCCGAATTCGTCGCCGGCCAGACGCGCGATCCGGTCGGACCATTGCTCAGCATGGCGCAGCGCGGCCTGCAGCCGCCGTGCCACCTGCAGCAGCAGCTCGTCCCCTTGTTCGACGCCAAATCGGGCATTGACGAGCTTGAACTGGTCCAGGTCGATGCGGCACACGCACAGCATGAAGCCTTCGTGTTCTGCCGTGGCAACGCTCTGGCGCAGGAGTTTCGCGAACTCCTCGTGGTTGGGCAGGCCGGTCAGCGCGTCCTTGCTCGACTGCTGCTCGATCCGCTCGCGCTGCTCAAGGATCTCGGTGAGGTCATTCACCGTGACCACCCGCAGGCGCTGTGAGGCTCCACCCGCGGGCTGACGCACCTCGCTGATGGTCATCTGCAAGGTGCAGGCCGAGCCGTTGTCGCGCTCGGTCTGCAGCTGCACGCTCCAGTGTCCTTCGGCGTGCAGTGCGGCCATCATCTGCTCGGTACTGGCGCCCGAGCGGTGCAGGGTGGGGGAGAGCAACAGTTCGGCCGGACGGCCGATCAGGGCCTCACGGCGAGCTCCCATGATGCGGCAATAACTGGGGTTCAGGTCGACGACGCGATGCTGGCCGTCGACGATCAACACGCCTTCGTGCAGATGCTGGAAAAGGCCGGCCGCGAGCATCTGGCGGTCCTCTGCCTGGCGCAGGGTGTTGATGTCGGACAGCAGGAGCAAGGCTTCGGCGGCACGGCCCTCGCGATCGCGCCTCAGCACGTGCAGGCGCAGCGCGTGCCAGCACCAAGCGCCGGTGCCGTGCACGGGGGCCAAGCTTCGCGCGGCACTGGGCAGGCGCAAGGCTTCGTGACAGAGGTCCTCGCCGTCTGGGGCCAGGGCTTCTCGCATCTGTTGCACCACGCGTTCGCGATCGAGCGGATGGGCGACGGCCAGCCAGTGCACGGGATCACTGTCGGCGGGCAGCGGCGCCATGGTGACCGTCTCCCAGTTTGCCGACGGTCGCATGCCATGCAGCACATGCCACTCGGCCAGGGCCGTGCCCTCGTTCTGCAGCGCCTGGACCCAGCGCCGGTTGCGTTCGTCACGTCGCAGCAGCCGCGTGCCGACCATGGGCGCAACAAGGGCCAAGGCGGCCAGTCCGCTGGACAGTTGCACCAGGCCCGCATTCGAGCCGGCAAAGGGCCCGAAGCCGAAACCAGTGGCCAGCGCAGCCAACACGGCGGCCACCAATGCGGCGGCGCTGCCCAGCAGTGCTTCGCCGCGCAGCGCCAGGGCCAGCACTGCCAGAGGCGCAATACACAACACGGCTTCGAGCCCGGGCCAGAAGAACGCGGGCGCGCCCAGCAGCGCCGGGGCGAACAGCCACGGCAGCGTGCCCGGGCGCGGCAGGCGGGGCGATTCGAGATGCAGCAGCGGCGCGGCGATCAGCAGCAATGCAGCGACATCGGCCTCCACGACGCTGAACGGCTCGTGGGCGAGCAGGATCCTGGCGCCGCCGTTGAGCAGGGCTGTGAGCCCCACGCCCAGGCTCAGCAGCAGCACGAGGTCACGCAAGGGCCGCTCACCTTGGCGCCATGCGCAGCGCCGCATCAGGCTCATCGACAGGGCGGGAGCGAGCCATTGAACGAGGCCCAGCTCGATCGCCAGTGGCCACGACGCGTCCATCAAGCGGGCCAGTGCGATGCCGCCGAAGATCAAGGCGAAGCCGATGTTGGAACCCCAGAAGAACAGAGCCGCCAGCGCGATCCCGGCAGGTGGCCACAAGGCGGGGGCGATCGGCGCTTGCGCAGCCAGCCAACCAGTGCTGATCAGCGAGCCGGCAACGATCAGTTGACGCAGCACGCTGACGAACATCGCAGTGCCTGCGGGCTCGGTCGGCGCGGCGGCGGCCGTCTCGTGAAATTGTGCGTCCAACGACATTGGAAAATAAAAAGGGGCGAGGATTCCCGCCATCTACGTCGACTCGGCGTGAAAGCCGAAGGATGCTAGCTCGCGAGCTGGGCGGGGCGTGAACTCAAAGCCCCTTTGAATAGGTGGTGTCAGGGTTTTTCTGATCAAACCAGAAAAGAAAAAAGCCACCCTGGCGGGTGGCCCTGATTTCGTTTTGCAAGGTGCTTCTTAGACGTGGAAATCCTCGAGCTTGGCGCCTCCGCCAATCGCGGCCTTGAGCCATTTGGGCTGCAGTCCGCGGCCGCTCCAGGTCTCGCCAGTGGCTTTGTTGCGATATTTGGCGGCAACCTTCGAGGTCTTGCCTGCCTTGCTGGCGCGAGCACTGAGGTCCGCCACCGTGAGGCCGTACTCCGACATCAGCGTCTTGATCTTTGCAACCGCCTCGCCACGCTCCTTGTCCTTGGTTTGGGCGATTTGTGCATCGAGCGCTGCTCGCTGGGCCAAAAGGTCTTTCAGAGATGACATCGTGCAATACCTCGCGTTGACTGGATTGATGTGAACAGTTCGTGAGAATTATAGGCACGAATATCCGCTTGATATCAACTCAGGTATTGCACAAATACCACTTCAGGCACTTGGTGGCACATATCCGGCGGGCTGTTCGGCACCGCCGCCAAAGAAGAATTGCTCCATTTGACGGGCCAGATACTGGCGGGCCCGTTGATCTGCCAGATTCAGGCGATTTTCATTGACGAGCATAGTCTGGTGCTTCATCCAGAGCGCCCAGGCTTCCTTGCTGATGCCTTGGTAAATGCGCTTGCCGAGTTCACCAGGGTAGGGGGCGAAGTCGAGGCCCTCGGCCTCCTTCTTCAGATACAGGCATTGCACGGTGCGGGGCATGGGAAATTCCTTTGTTCCAATGATTCAGGGGATGAGCCGCAGAGGGCTGCGGCCGTATTCAGGCCAGTTTCTTTACCAGCACCTGCGAGCGCCGGTCCCAGTTGTACTTGCGCTTGCGCTCTTCGGGCAGCCATTCGGGCTCGACATGCTGGAAGCCGCGCTTGATGAACCAGTGCATGGTGCGCGTGGTCAGCACGAAGATACTGCTCAGGCCCATATGCTTGGCGCGTTGCTCAATGCGCTTGAGGATGCGATCGCCGTCGCCTTGTCCCTGTACTTCAGCTGACACGGTGAGCGCCGCCATTTCGGCGGTATGCGCCTCAACATATGGGTAGAGTGCCGCGCATCCGAATATCACGCCATCGTGCTCGATGACGGTATAGGCCTCGATATCGCGCTCGATTTCATTGCGGTCACGTTTGATCAGTGTGCCGTCGCGCTCGAAGGGCTCGATCAATGCCACGATACCGCCGACATCGTCGGGCGTGGCTTCGCGCAGGCTTTCCAATTTCTCGTCCACGACCATGGTGCCGATGCCGTCGTGGGTATACACCTCCTGCAGCAAGGCGCCGTCGACCGACAGGGGCAGGATGTGCGTCCGCTCCACGCCGGCCTGGCAGGCCTTGACGCAGTGGCGCAGGTAAAAGGCGACTTCGGTGGGCGCGGTCGGCGCCGGCAGGGCGTCGAGCAGGCGGATTGCGTCAGCCAGGGCCAGTTCGGTATCGACGGCGCTTTCTGGGTCGCTCGCGTCTTCCAGCACACCCGGAACCTCGGTCAGGAAGAGCAGCTTGTCGGCCTGCAAGGCGATGGCGGTGCTCGTGGCCACGTCCTCCATCGTCAGGTTGAAGGCCTCTCCCGTGGGCGAGAAGCCGAAGGGGGAGAGCAGCACCACCGCGCCGCTGTCGATGGCGCGCTGAATCGCCGCGGCATCCACCTTGCGCACGTGGCCGCTGTGCTGGTAATCGATGCCGTCCACGATGCCCACCGGGCGCGCCGTGAGGAAATTGCCGGAGACGACCCGCACCGTGGCGTTGGCCATGGGTGTGTTGGGTAGGCCCTGCGAGAAAGCGGCCTCGATCTCGAAACGCAACTGACCGGCCGCTTCCTGGGCGCAATCCAGGGCGACCGGATCCGTGATCCGCAAGCCCTGGTGGTACTTGGGCACCTGCCCCTTGGCGGCCAGTTGCTCGTTCACCTGCGGACGGAAGCCGTGGACCAGGACGATCTTGATGCCCATCGCATGCACGATGGACAGGTCCTGCACGAAGGCATTGAGCTTGCCGGCCGCCACCAGCTCACCGGGCATGCCCACCACGAAGGTCTCCCCTCTATAGGCATGGATATACGGCGCCACGGCGCGGAACCAGGGGACAAAGGTGTGCGGGAAGACGAGGCTCATGAGAACGGAATTGTGCAGGAAGCTTTGGGGCTGATGCTTGCGCACGGCGATCACTGCGATGAACATTGAACTCCCGACCCACTACGCAGGAGACGATCATGGATGCCATGAAAACCCACGGCGCGTTCAGCTGGAGCGAGCTCACCACCACCGACCCGGCCAAGGCCGCCGAGTTCTACGGTTCCCTGTTTGGCTGGACCGTCGAATCGATGGATATGCCCATGGGCGTCTACCGCGTCGCCAAGATCGGCGGTCAGCCGATCGGCGGCATCATGACCGCGCCGCCCAACGCCGGGCCCGTATCGCCGCACTGGGGCTGCTACGTGACGGTGGACAGCGTGGACGCGACGGTGGACGCTGCGCCCAAGCTGGGCGGCAAGGTGCTCATGCCCATCATGGAGGTCACCGGCGTCGGTCGCATGGCCGTGCTCCAGGACCCGCAGGGCGCGGTGATCAACGTCATCAGCTATAACAAGGCCTAGCGCGCAAGGGCTAGCGCGCAAGGCCTTGACGCCTCGGGCGGCGATAATGCCGCCCCTGTGAATTCCAAGCTTCCCCGTCCCGCACGAGCGTCCGCAGTTGCGACGCCGCTCCCCCCGATCACGTTCCCCGAATCGCTGCCGGTCTCCAGCCGGCGCGAGGAGATCATGCAGGCGCTCGGCGAACATCAGGTCGTCATCGTCTGCGGGGAGACGGGCTCGGGCAAGACCACGCAGCTGCCCAAGATCGCCCTGGCCCTTGGCCGCGGCAAGGCCAATACCGGCAAGCTGATCGGCCACACACAGCCGCGCCGAATCGCCGCGAGCAGCGTGGCCAAGCGCATCGCCGAGGAGCTGAAGTCGCCGTTGGGCGAGGTGGTGGGCTACAAGGTCCGCTTCCAGGACCGCTTGCAGCCGGGCGCCAGCGTCAAGCTGATGACGGACGGCATCCTGTTGGCCGAAACCCAGACCGATCCGCTGCTGAAGGCCTATGACACGCTGATCATCGACGAGGCTCACGAGCGCTCGCTGAACATTGATTTCTTGCTCGGCTATCTGCGCGAGATCTTGCCGCGCCGACCTGACCTGAAGGTGATCGTCACCTCGGCCACCATCGATGCCGAGCGCTTTGCCAAGCACTTCGCGTCCATCAAGGGCCCGGCGCCGGTGCTGATGGTCTCGGGTCGGCTGTTCCCGGTTGAGCAGCGCTACCGGCCTTTCGAGGAATCACGCGAGTTCGACGTGAACGACGCGATCTGCGAGGCCGTCGACGAACTCTGGCGTGAAGGCTCCGGCGATGTGCTCGTTTTCCTGCCTGGCGAGCGCGAGATCCGCGAGGCGGCCGAGGCCTTGCGCAAGCACCATCCGCCCGGTGTCGAAGTCCTGCCTCTGTTTGCCCGGCTTTCCGAGGCCGAGCAGAACCGCATCTTCGAACCCCACGGCAACCGCCGCATTGTGCTGGCTACCAATGTGGCGGAAACATCGCTGACGGTGCCGGGCATCCGCTACGTGATCGACCCGGGCCTGGCGCGCGTCAAGCGCTACAGCTACCGCAACAAGGTTGAGCAGTTGCAGATCGAGGCCATCAGCCAGGCGGCAGCCAACCAGCGCGCGGGCCGTTGTGGCCGCGTGAGTAACGGCATCTGCATCCGGCTTTACGACGAAAAGGAATTCAACGAGCGGCCGCGGTTCACCGACCCCGAGATCCTGCGCTCCTCGTTGGCCGGCGTGATCTTGCGCATGAAGGCCCTACACCTGGGCGTGATCGACGAATTTCCCTTCATCGAACCGCCGCCGCGTAAGGCGATTGCCGACGGCTACCAGTTGCTCGCCGAGCTCGGTGCGGTGGATGAGGCCAACGAGTTGACCGAGATCGGCCGCGAGCTCGCCAAGCTACCTCTGGATCCACGCGTGGGCCGAATGATCCTCGAGGCCCGCAAGCGCGATGCGCTGAGCGAGATCCTCATCATCGCCAGCGCTCTGTCCGGCCAGGACGTGCGCGACCGGCCGCTCGAACAGCAGCAGGCCGCCGATGAGAAGCACAAAAAGTTCGACGATGAAAAGTCGGAGTTCATGGGCTATCTGAAGCTCTGGAAATGGCTCGGCGAATCCAAGGGTGGGGAGGGTGAACACAAGCTCTCCAACCGCAAGCACGAGCAACTGTTGCGCGACAATTTCGTCAGCGTGCGCCGCGTCCGCGAGTGGCGCGACATCTACTCGCAGCTGCACACCGTCGTGGCCGAGCATGGCTGGCGCATGAACGGCGCGCCGGCAACCTACGAGCAGGTGCACCTGTCGATGCTGGCCGGCCTGCTCGGCAATATCGGCCTCAAGAGCGATGAGGACGACTGGTATCTCGGCGCCCGCGGCGTCAAGTTCTGGCGCCATCCGGGCGCGCACCTGAGCAAGAAGCCGGGGCGTTGGATCGTCGCTTCCGAGCTCGTGGACACCACGCGCGTCTTCGGCCGCGGCATCGCCGCCATCGAGCCGCAATGGCTGCCGGCGATGGCTGGGCATCTGCTCAAGACCCAGCTTTCCGAACCGCACTGGGAGAAGAAGGCGGCCGAGGTGGTCGCCCTGGAGCGGGCCACGCTCTACGGCATCGTCGTCTACAGCAACCGGCGCGTGAACTTCGGCCGCGTGGACCCAAAGGCGGCGAGGGAGATCTTCATTCGCGAGGCGCTCGTGAATGGCGAGTTCGCGGAAGGGCTCGAACGGCGGCTGCCCTTCCTCGCGCACAACCGAAAGCAAGTCGCCAAGGTGGAGGAGCTCGAGCACAAATCGCGTCGCCAGGACGTGCTCGTGGACGACGAGCTGATCCACGCCTTCTACGACGCGCAACTGCCCGAGCAGGTCTGCTCCGGCGCCAGCCTGGAGAAGTGGTGGCGGGAGGCCAGCAAGGTCAACCCCAAGCTGCTGCACATCAGCCGCGAGGAGCTGATGCGCCACGAGGCCGCCGGCATCACGAGCAACGCCTTTCCCAAGACCGTCCGTCTCGGCGGCGTGGACTGCCGTGCCGACTACCTGCACGAGCCCGGCGATGCGCGCGACGGCCTGACCGTCACCGTGCCGATCTACGCGCTCAACCAGGTCTCAGAGGAGCGCTGCGAGTGGTTGGTCCCTGGCATGCTCGAGGCCAAGGTCATGGCCCTGCTCAAGAGCCTGCATCAAAAGCCCCGTGCCCGGCTCGTGCCGTTGCCGGATTTCGTGGCCGAGTTCGTGGGGCTGAACGCTTTTGCGCAAGGCGGCCTCGTCGAGACCTTGCTCAAGGCGGTCAAGGAACGTACCCAGTTGGCGGTCCAGCGCAACGACTTCAAACTCGAGCAGCTGCAGGCGCATCTGTTCATGAATTTCCTCGTCGTGGACGAGCACGGTCGGCAGCTGGGCATCGGGCGCAACCTCGCCGCGCTGAAGGCTGAGCTTGGTGGCCAGGCGCGCTCGGCGTTTCAGGCGCTCGCGGCGCTGAAGCTGCCGGCCCAGGCCGTGGCGCCGGCCGCACCGAAACCGACGGCGGCGGCGAATGCGCCGATTCCGCAGAATGCGCAGAATGCGCCCAAGCCGCGGGTCAAGGACAGCGCGGCGCGCTACACCGAGTGGACCTTCGGCGAACTGCCTGAGCTGATGGAGGTTAGCAAGGGCAACCAAACCCTGATCGGCTTCCCGGCCTTGATCGACAAGGCCACGCATGTGGAGATCGAGGTCTTCGATGAGCCCGACGTTGCGGCGCAAATGCACCGCCTGGGCTTGCGCCGCCTCGTGGCGCTGCAGCTCAAGGAACCGCTCAAGTATCTTGAGAAGAACATCCCCGATCTGCAGAAAATGTCGGTGCTGTTCATGAGCCTGGGCACCGCAGAGGAATTGCGCGACCAGATCATCGGCGTCGCCCTGGACCGCGCCTTCCTGGCCGAGCCGCTGCCGGCCGACCAGTTCGCCTTCAAGCGCGTCATCGAGGAAGGCCGCTCGCGCCTGAACCTCATCGCCCAGGAAGTGGCACGGCAAACGGGTGTCATCTTGGCCGAGTACGCGGCCGCGACCCGCAAGCTCAAGGATGCACGTGCGCCCAAGGAGGTGGCAGACGACATCGCCGCTCAGCTGGGCAATCTGGTCGGCAAGCGCTTCGTCACCAGCACGGCCTGGAGCCAGTTCTCGCATCTGCCGCGGTACCTGAAGGCGATCGTCGCGCGCCTGGACAAACTGCGCGCCGACCCGGCACGCGATCTCAAGCTGATGGCCGAGCTCAAGCCGCTCGAGCAGCGCTACCAGCGCCGCCTGTCAGAGCGCAAGGGCGTGACGGATGCACGCCTGGCGGACTTCCGCTGGCAGCTGGAAGAGCTACGCGTGAGCCTTTTCGCGCAGGAGCTGCGCACGCCCCAGCCGGTCAGCGTGAAGAGACTGGAGAAGATCTGGGCCCAGTTGAGCGCATGAACTGTTGCAACAGCGCATACAAGGGCAGCAAATTGCGGGGCAGAACTTGCGTCCAGCTTGCTGCCGGGAACTGCCCGGGGATTCCGCGTCAGTTCCGCGAAATATTTGGTGCGGAAATGTTTCAAATGGAGCCACACTCGGCTCTACATCCGCAGTAAGACAAGATATTCGTGGCAGAACATTCGACAGCACCGGCGCCTGGCAGCGCGGCGGCGTCCACTCCGCAGTTGAGGCGTTTCGGACGCTTCGAGTTGCGCGCGCTTCTCAACAAGTCGCAGCGCAGCATGCTGTGGCTTGTCTACGACGAAAGGCTGGGTCAGGAACTGCTGCTTTGCGTGCCGCGCCAGGCGCCGAACAGCCCGGGGGCCATGGACTACTGGCTTCGCACCGTGAATGCAGTGGCGCGCCTTCAGCACCCCAATATCGCGCCGGTGGTGGAGGTTGGCCAGGTCGAGCACTGGCCTTACGCGGCCTATGAACGCAGTCTGGGCGAGACGCTGGACGAGCGGCTGTCGCGCCAGAGCGCGCCGCTGCCCATCGAGGCCGCCGACTGGATGGCTCAGTTCCTTTCCGGCCTGGCCTTCGCCCACGAGGCCGGCCATGCTCACCGCAATCTGGCCGGCAGTTCCTTCCTGATCGACACGAACAACAAGGTCAAGGTCCTGGGCCTTGAGGTCGTGCAGGAGATATTCCCTGCCGACGTGAATCCGGCCAATGCTGTACATCGCCCTGCGCGCGAGACCGCAGCCGAGGATGTGCTGTGTGCCGGCCTGATGCTGCACCGCATCCTCAGCGGCCGCCAGGTGCTGGAGCGCGCCGACGTGGCCGACGTGCTGCCGCTGCTGCAGCCCGTGGGCCACGAGATCGTGCGCCTGGGCTGGGAAACGCCGCACCCGATCCCCGATCCGCTGCGCGCGATCGCCAACCGTGCCACCGACCGTCAGCCGCGCCAGCGTTACCAGATCGCCCGCACCTTCCTGCGCGCGCTCGAGGGCTGGAAGGCCGCTGCGTCAAGCGACGATGGCGGCCCCATCGCGCTGCTGATCGACAAGCTCCAGCGCATGGGCCACCTGCCCACGACGACGAGCCAGTTCAACCACGTGGCCAGTTCGCCTGGCTTCGCGGCGCAACACACGTCGGCCCTGTCGGAGCTCGTGTTGAAGGACATGGCCCTGAGCCTGGAGTTGCTGCGCCGGGTCAACAACTCGCTCAAGCAAAGCGGTGCGCCCGTCGATGGCACGGTGCTCAATATGCAGCGTGCGATCGCGATGGTGGGACTCGAGGGGCTCGAGGCCGCTGCTCGGGCGCTCAAGCCCTGGCCTGGCCCGCTCAATGAGCAGTCCGCCGAAGCCTTGCGCAGCCTCATGCGCCGCGTGCAGCGTGCGGGCCAGATCGCCCAGGCCCTGCGGCCGGCTGGCTACGACGCCGAGGTGGTCTACCTGATCACGGTCATGCAAAACCTGGGCCGACTGCTAGTGCAATATCACTTCCCCGACGATGCCCAGCAGATCCGCCAGTTGCAGATCCCGCCGGAGCCGACGCCGGATCATCCGAATCCGTCCGGCCTGAGCGAACAGGCCGCCTCCTACGCGGTGATGGGATGCGACCTCGATTCTCTCGGCTCGGCGGTGGCACGCTATTGGAGCCTCGGCGACGAACTGCTGCACATGATCCGCCGGCAGCCGTCCGATGCCGCCGTGCGCCCCTCCAGCCATGACTCGGATCTGCTGCGCCTGACGGCCAGTCTGGGCAACGAGGTCGTCGACGCGCTGTCGCTGCCGCAGCACAAGCAGCAGGGCGCGATTGAAATGGTGGCGCGCCGCTACGCACGGGCTCTCGGTGTAGGCCTGCGTGAGGTGCAGCAGGCCATCAATCCGGAAACTGCGCCGCCCGCGTCGGCTGCGACCGCGCCAGGCGATCAGCCTGGCCGCGTGCCCGAGCCCAAGGCTTCGCCCTTGCGTGGCAAACTGACCACCAAGGCCGACACGGGTCCGTCCGGCAGGCAAGGACGATGAGCCGTTTTCAGGATCCATACCGCCAGCGCCGCCTCCCCATACCGAAGCCCGTCATGTCCTCGACGCCGACCCCCCCGCTGCCCGAGATCGGACGCTTCAAGCTGCTGCAATCGCTGGGGCAGGGGGCCCAGGCCACGGTCTGGCTGGCTCATGATCCCAGGCTCGAGCGCGAGGTCGCCGTCAAGGTGCTGCGACCGGGTGCCGATCCCTTGGCGGTGGAAGACTGGCTCGACGAGGCCCGTGCCGTCAGCCGGCTCGCTCATCCGAACATCGTGCCCGTCTTCGAGGCCGACACGCAGGGGCGCCAGTCATACCTGGTCTTTGAGTACGTGCCTGGCGGCACCCTGGCTGAAAGGCTTCGCGGCAAGAAGGTCTTGCCGGCACGAGATGCGGTGGAGATCGCCCTTGGCGTGCTCGACGGCCTGGAGGCCGCACATGCCGCAGGCGTCATCCATCGCGACCTCAAGCCCAGCAATATCCTCATCGATGCCCAGGGCCGTGCCCGCGTGATGGATTTCGGCATCGCTGCGCGCATGGCCGATGCAGGCCGTCCGCAGCGTGTGGTCGGGACGCCAGGCTACATCTCGCCCGAAGCGGCGCGCGGTGAGAAGCCTTGCCCGCAGATGGACGTGTTCGCCTGCGCAGTGATGCTGGCCGAGATGCTCTCGGGCGAGCGCCTCAACTACGACCCCGATCCCTGGCGCGCCGTGCGCCGTGTGACCGAGACCGATCTGAACCTGCCCATGGGTCTGGCCGCCGACGTGGATGACGCTCTGCGCAATATCGTGCAGCGCGGTCTGGCGCGGGATATCACACAGCGCTGGCCCACGGCGAGAGCGTTCCGGGACGCGCTTTCGGCCTGGCTGCATCCCGTGCTGAACCCTGCCAGCGAAGGCAATGGCGACAACGCCACCCTCGAGTTCTTGCTGCGGCGCATGCGGCTCAAGACCGATTTTCCGGCCCTGTCGGACGCGGTCAGCCGCATCCAGAAGCTCAGTCTCTCTGAGAGCGAGAGCCTGAACACCATGTCCAACGAAATCCTCAAGGACGTGGCCCTGACTCATAAGCTGCTGCGCCTGGTGAACACGGTCCAGTTCAGTTTGGTGGGCGGCTCGGTCTCCACCGTCTCCCGCGCAGTGGCCTTGGTGGGCGTGGCGGGCATCCGCAATCTCGCGCTTTCGCTGGTGCTGCTTGAGCGCATGGAGAACCAGGGTCATGCCCAGGTGCTGCGCGAGGAGTTCCTGCGATCGCTGCTGGCCGCGTCGCTGGCGGGCGAGCTGAGTCTGAACCCGCGCGAGAGCGAGGAAGCCTTTCTTTGCGCCATGTTCCACAACCTCGGCCGAATGCTGACGGAGTTCTACTTCGCCGAGGAGGCCCAGCAGATTCGCCGCATGGTGCGGCCCGAGGCGTCATCCAAGGCTGAGCGTGCACCACCGGTGAGCGAGGCCATGGCCTCCACGCAGGTGCTGGGCATCAGCTTCGAGCAGTTGGGTCTGGGCGTGGCGCGCCAGTGGGGCCTGCCCGAGGTGCTGCAGCGGAGCATGGTGCGCCCTGAGGGTGAGCCGCCGAGCCGTCTGATCGACTCGCCGGTCGAACGCCAGCGCTGGCTCTCCCGCGCCGTCAACGACGTGGCCGACCTGATCCTGCACACCCCTTCCGCCGAAGCCCGGTCCAAGGTGCGCGCGATGGCGCAGCGCTACTCGCGCGGCCTCGGTGTGAGTGCTGAGCACTTCGACAAGGCGGCGGATCAGGCCAGATCCCGGCTCGCGCAAATGGCCCAGGCCATGGACGTCAAGATCGAAAAGTCCTCGCCCGCACAGCGGCTGCTCGCGCCGCTCTCGGTCAGCGGTGACGACAGCATGAACGAGCACGCCCTCCATGCCACACAGGTGATGGAGCCGACGGCGCCGCTCAATCTGCAGGAGCAGACGCGTGAACAGGCCGTGGAGATCCTGGCGCTCGGCGTGCAGGACATCACCAACGCCATGGTGGAGAACTTCAAGCTCAATGAGCTTTTGCGCATGGTGCTGGAGACGATGTATCGCGGCCTGCAATTTCGACGCATTGTCTTTTGCCTGCGCGACCCCAAGACTGACACGCTGGTCGGCCGGTTCGGCCTGGGCGAGAAGGTCGAATCCGTGGCGAGTTTGTTCAAGGTGCCGCTGAAAGCGCCCGCCTCGGGTCAGCCCGATCTCTTCAGTGTGGTCGTGCAGCGCGGCGTCGACACGATGATTGCGGACACAGGCCAGGCCAAGATCGCCGAGCGGCTGCCGAAGTGGTACCTCGACACCCCGGCTCGCGCGGCCACCTTCATCGTGCTGCCCATGGCGACGAAGGGCGCGCCCTTCGCGATGATCTACGCCGACAAGGCCGTCGCCGGCAGTATCGACCTGGGCGAGAAGGAGCTCTCGCTGCTGCGCACCTTGCGCAACCAGGCCGTGATGGCCTTCAAGCAGGCCAGTTGACCCGTGATGGCCTTCTCCAGCAGGCCAGTTGACCCGTGATGGCCTCCAGCAGGTCTACTGACGTTTAGCGACGGTAACCGTCATGATCGCGATCCCCGTACTCGTGATGATCGTGGTAGTAACCGTAGCGCGCCGGGACGATGATGCAGCCCGAGACAGAGGCGGCGGCGATGAGCGCGATGGCGAGGGTGAGGAGGCGTCGCATGAGCGTGGCTCGGTGGTGGGACACGAGCTCACAACGCAGCGGGAATGACCTGCGCCGACGCGTCGTAACGCATGCTTACGATTGCGGATTGGAGGTCATGAAGAGGGGAGGTTGACGAGCCCTAGCCCCGGCACTGGTCACAACAGTTAGGGCTGCTTGGTTCCCCACCTGACCCGGTTGGCCGTGCTTCCATGCGAGGAGGCCCGTCAGTGCGCATTCTAACCTGTGTCAGAACACGGTCCGGGTGATTGAGACCATCAACATCAGTCCCATGCAGGCCAGCGCCATCACGTAGCCGGCCAGGTGGAAGCGCCCCTGGCCCATGGACCAGTGGCCGAATGCGAAGTACCCGACCAGCGCGATCAACTTGACCATCAGCCAGGGCGAACGGAACAAGTTGTAGTGAAGATTGACCCACAGGCTCAGGCCCGTGACGATCAGCAGGGTGTTCACACCGAAGGCCAGCACGAGCACGCGGCCGTCCTTGGAGATGCGTTCGGACCAGGGGGCTCCGATCTGCCAGATCAGGCCGCGCACGAGGAACAGACCGAAGCTGCCCCAGGCCAAGCCCACATGCCAGTCGAACATCGACGAATAGAACCAGTCCACAGCCCCTCCGTTCTTCTTCTGATCAGGATGCCAAGGCGCCAGTCAGCGCAGCTGGAGATCATCGTCGCTGAAGCGGATGTTCAATGGCTCGATCAACAGCTGTTTCGGGCCGGATTCCAGGCTGCCGGCATTCCAGGCCTCGATGCCGCAGGCCCTGGCCACTTCGACCGTGCGCTGGGCATCTTCGGCGCGAACGAAGATGGCAAAGCCCGCGCCCATGTTCAGGGTTGAATAGGCCTCGCGGTTGTCCTGCTTGGCGTGCTGCTGCATGAACTTGAGCACCGGCGTGACTGGCGGCACCGTGTGGATACGGTAGGTGAACTGGCCCGGATGGCGCAACAGCTTGCGCCATCCGTGGCCGGTGATGTTGGCGCAATAGTGCGGCGTGATCCCGGCCTTGAAGAGGGCCTCGGTCACCGGCGAATAGAGCACGGTAGGCGCGAGGAGGGCGTCGCCATAACTGCGGCCGGGCTCGATCTCGGTCAGATAGCCTTGTGGCAGGCGCTCGACGAGCTTGCGCGCGAGGCTCAGGCCGTTGGCATGGATGCCGCTCGAGGCCAGCAGCACGATGGCGTCGCCGGGGCCGAGCTTGTCGCCGACCGAGAGGCGCTCCTTGGGATTGATGAGACCGGTGCAGGAGGCGGCGAGGTCGATGCGGCCGCTCTCGACGATGCCGGCCAGGGCCGGCGTCTCGCCGCCGCCCCAGGCAACTTGACAGGTGTCACAGGCCTTCTTCCAGCCCTCGACCAGGGCCTGGGCGCGCAGCTTGTCACTGAACCAGTCTGAGCCTCCGGCGGCCCAGTAGGCCTGCACGACCAGGGGCGTGGCGCCGACCGTGATCAGGTCGTTGATCGCCATGGCGATGGTGTCCTGGGCGATCCCGGCGTAGTAGCTGCTCTTGCCGGTGAGCTGTGCCATTTCGTCGGCCACCAGGGTCTTGGTGCCCAGGCATTCGACGATGGACGCTACGTAGAAGGGGCCGACGTCCACCACGTAGGCAGACTCGCCCCGCGAGGCCAGCACCTCGGAGAAACCGTGGCCTGCCAGGTGGTCGCCGGTGGCCGCGGCCGCCCGCTGCGCGGAAACCTTGAGGGGGTCGATCAGGTCATAGTTGACGCCGGCCTGTTCGTAGCTGAGGGTGTCGGGGGAGGAGGGGGCATGGGAGCTCATCGGGCGATTATCGCAAGCCCTCGTGCCGCTCCAGCAAGGCGTGCTGCGTGGCGGGGCTGCGCAGCTGCTGCAGCCACCACGCCAGCGCCAGGCCCGGCTGCTGCCCGCTGTTGCGCCAGGCGAAGTGCATGGGCCCGGCGCGGCGACCTTCGAAGGTGGCCTTGTGCACGAGGCGGCCGGCTTCGATGTGGCGCTCGACCATGGAGACGGGCAGAGCCCCGCAGCCCAAGCCGCGGATGAGGCCTTCGAGCTTGGCGGCCATGCTGGGCAGGGCCAGAACGTCCTGGCCGGGCACCACGCCCACGGTCCTGGCCGGGAGGGTGCGCGCGGTGTCCGCCACGGTGATGATGCGATGCTTCACGATCACATCGGCCTGCAGCGGCTCGGCCTCCTTGGCCAGCGGATGGTGCGGGGCCACGCAGAAGATGAGTTCCAGTTCGCCCAGGGGCTCGCTGTAGGTGCTGCTGGAAGGGGGGTGACTGGACACGCCGATGGCCAGGTCGGCCTGGCCCGACACCAGGGCCTCCCAGGTGCCGGAGAGCACGCCGGTCATGAAGCGCAGCCGGGTCGGCGGCGCCTTGCCCTCTGCGGCGGTGTAGAAGGCCTCCATCAGGTCGAACAGGGCCGGGCGGGCCACGGCGTCGTCGAAGACGATGGTCAGCTCACTCTCCCAGCCCGTGGCCACACGGCGCACGCGATGGGCGACGGCATCGAGCTCCTGCAGCAGGCGCCGACCCTCCTGAAGCAGCTCGCGCCCAGCGGCCGTCAGCTCTGCCTGGCGCGAGCGGCGGTCGAAGAGCAGTACGTCGAGTGCTTCCTCGAGCTGGCGCACGTTGTAGGTCAGCGCCGAAGGGACCTTGCCCAGCTCGCGCGCGGCGGCGGCAAAGCTGCCGGTCCGGGCGATGGTGTCCATCATGGTCAGCGCCTCGGGCGTCAGTGCGTGCCTCTTGTCCATGTCTTCATCTTATTTGAACGTTAGGCTCGAATGGCTCAACCCTCAGGTCTGCTGCCGCTGTCTACAGTGACGTCATCAGTAACACAAGGAGAACACCATGCTGGAGCTCATCAAGTCTGCGCAGCGCGGCCACGCCGATCACGGCTGGCTCAAGTCTTTCCACAGCTTCTCGTTTGCCGACTACTACAACCCGCAACGCATGGGCTTCGGCCCGCTGCGCGTGATCAACGAGGATCGCGTAGCGCCGGGCACCGGCTTCGGCACGCACGGCCACCGGGACATGGAGATCATCAGCTATGTGTTGTCCGGCGAACTGGCCCACAAGGACAGCATGGGCAACGGCGAGGCCATCCGCCCGGGCGAGGTACAGCGCATGAGCGCGGGTACGGGCGTGATGCACAGCGAGTTCAACAACGCCAAAGACCGGGAGACGCACTTTCTGCAGATCTGGATCATGCCGGAGCGCAAGGGCATCGCGCCGAGCTACGAGCAGAAGGCGTTTGCCGATGCCGAGAAGCGCGGCAAGCTTCGCCTGGTGGCGTCGCCGGACGCGGCAGACGGCTCGGTCCGGATCAACGCCGACGCCAGGCTGTTCGCTGGCCTGTTCGACGGTTCTGAAGAGGCCACCCTCGAGCTGGCACCAGGACGCCTGGCTTATGTCCACCTGATCCGAGGCAGTCTCGAGGTCAACGGCATGCTGTTGGGCGCAGGCGACGCTGTGCAGGCGGCGGGCGTGGAGTCCCTGCATCTGAAGAGCGGGCAGGACGCCGAGGTGCTGGCGTTCGATCTGTCTCGCTAAGTTGCCCATGAAAAGGCCGCCCGGGAGGGCGGCCTTGTCGATCGAGGAGCGGGGTCAGAAGGCCTGGCGAACGCCGACCTGGAAGCCCGAGTAAGCAGAGAAGCCCATGCCCGCGATGCCGCCGATGTGCGTGGCGCCGGACAACGCGGTCGCGGTGATCGCGTCGAACAGGTAGCCGTCCGTCATCGAGGTGCGGAAGTACGCCACGTTAAGCAGCGAGCGCTTGGACAGGTAGTACTCGATGTCGGCGATGTAGGTGTTCTTGTTTCCGTTGCGGCCTGCGACGGCGTTGGACAAGGGATCGCGTAGGTTCGTGCCCTTGTCGTTGTAGAGAGCACCGCTCAGGTCCATATTGGGCGCCACGGTCCAGCGCGCGGCGAGCGACAACACCTTGTCTTCGGTGGCCGGGCGACCCAGGGCGGCGCCGGCCGAGTCGAGTTTGTTGACCAGGTAGTTGGCATAGATCTTGACTGGGCCGACGGGCACGTTACCGCCGAAAGCCACCGTGGTCTGCTTGGGGACGTAGCCGTTGCTCAAGGCCGTGGGCGCCTCGTACCGGATGTAGAAGGCGCCAAGCGCGTAGCTCTTCGTAGTCTGACCGATATCGGCCGAGAAATGGCGGCCTGCGCCATCCTTAAAGCCGACGCTGCTGCCCAAGTCGAGGCCCAGGTCCGGAAGGACGACTCGGTACTTGACGCTATCGTCGGCTCGGTTGTCGTTGGAGACGTAGGTCGCGTTGTTCGGGGAGAAGCGGTTGATGCCGTACAGGGCGATCGGGACCGTCGTCAGGCCCTGGCCGCCGACGTTGAAGATGTCGAGTGTGCGCACCATGCGATCCACGCCGGCGCTGTACTGGCGACCGATGGTGATCGTGCCGGTTTCACCGGTGTCCAGTCCGACGAAAGCCTGTCGGTTCCAGAACTTGGTGCTCGTGGTGGTCGTGCCGTTGTTGGTGTTGAGGCCCGACTCCAGGCGGAAAATGGCCTTCATGCCGTCGCCGAGATCTTCATTGCCGCGCAGGCCGATGTTGGAGATATAGAACTCGTCATTGCCCACTGACCACGCCTTGCCACCGGCGCCGGCGCCTTGGTGATCCCGACGCTCGATGGCCGCCGACACCTGACCGTACAGCGTGACGGACGAGGACTGGGCAGTCGCGCTCGCAGATGCCGCGAGTGCAGCCAGGGTCACGGGGGCGAGGGCGAATTTGTTCATTCGGGGGATCTCCAGAGATGTAAGTTGCGGCTGGCGCGGAAGACCTATCTGCCAGGTCGGGATGCTAAGCAAGAGGGCGTGAGCAATCTGTCGTCAGCTCGACAATCTCACGAGACGTGTTCGACTGTGGCGCAGATGCTTCACTTCCGGGCGCTGCGCCGTGGGTGCCCGCGCGGATCAGAAGCCCAGCAGCTTGCCAGTGCGCAGCGCCTGCGTTCCCGCCACCTTGGCCACGCGCATCCCGGCCGTGGCAAAGCGCAGGTTCTCTCGGGCGAAAAGCAGCCCATCCACCGGGCTGTTCAGCTCGGTCACCGAATTGGTGAGAGGGTCGATCACGTGGGCCAGCGGCTCGCCGGCCTTGACGAGATCGCCAACCTTGCGCAAGAACACCAAAAGGCCAGCCGAGGGCGCGTTGATGGGCATGGAGCCGGCCAGCGGGCGCGCATCACCCACGGCGCGCGGCATGGGGCGACCAGGCCCCGTGATCGCGCCGCGCCAGACCAGATAGTCGACGATGTTCTGGGCGTCGTCGCTGGCCAGCCCGTGGTCCACGTCCACGAAGCCGCGCAACTCCACGGTGACCGCAAGGCATGCCTGAGGGACGGGGAAGCGGTCGCCGAAATGCCGGGCCCATTTCCACCAGACCTGGGAGCAGGCTTCATCGAAGGGGTTGTCGCCAGAGTCCTGGGCCAGCAGGGTCAGCCGGCTGCCCAGGTAGCGCGCAAGCGGTTCGCACTGAGCGGCGCAGGGCGTCTCGGTATAGAGGTGCATGACGGCCTGAGCATCGCAATGCAGATCCAGTGCCACGTCGGCGTCGCAGGACAGGACCATCAGCGTGCGGCGCAGCGATTGCAGCTCGGTCTCCACCTTGGATTCGCTGACGGCCCGCTTGAGCGCATGCCGCAGGACGGCAACGTTATGCGCGGCGTCCTGGTTCAGCTCGGCCTCCACTTCGCGCGCTACAGCGTCGATTTGATCCGGGTAGTGGCGGTTGAAGTTCTGGCCCGAAGTCAGCTCGAAGCGCCCCAGCGGCGCGTGCAGCAGGTGCTGGGCGAGGCCAATGGGATTGGCCATGGGCACGAGCACGATCTCCCCGCGGATGCGGCCCGCAGCCTCGAGCTCATCCAGGCGCTTGCGAAGATGGTGGGCCACCAGCATGCCCGGCAGTTCATCCGCGTGCAGACTGGACTGGATGTAGATCTTGGGGCCGGCGCCGGACGTGCCGTAATGCAGCGAGACGAGTTCGCGCTGCGTGCCCGGAGCGGGCGAGAGGAGTGGGTGAACCTGGGTCTTCATCGTGCTCAGTCCTTCTTGGCCCGGTGCGCTTCTGAAGCGGGCCGGTCGATCAGGCTCGAAGGCTGCAGCGCCGTGCCCAGGGCCTCGCGCTCGTCGAACACGAAACAGCCGCCGTGATAGTGCGGCGCGCTCTGAGTCTCCTCGAAATACTTGAGGATGCCGCCCTCGAGCTGGAAGGCGTTCAGGCCCATCTGCTGCAGCACGATGGCAGCCTTCTCGCAGCGGATGCCGCCGGTGCAGTAGCTCACGACGGTCTTACCTTCGAGGTCGGCAAGGTGTTCCTGCGCGGCCTGGGGGAACTCGCTGAACTTGGTGATGCGCCAGTCGATCGCATCGTCGAACGCGCCATAGTCCACCTCGAAGCCATTGCGTGTGTCCAGCATCACGACCGGGCGGCCGGCGTCGTCATGGCCCTGGTCCAGCCAGCGGGCCAGATCCAGCGGGCGAATGGCCGGTGCGCGCTCCTGCGCGTCGGGCCGGATCGCCGGGTGGTTCATGCGGATGATCTCTGGCTTGAACTTGACGAGCAGCTTTTTGAACGGCACGTTCTCGCTCCAGCTTTCCTTGGGCGAGATGTCAGCGAAGCGCGGGTCCCGATGCAGGGCGGCGACCCAGGCCCGCACGCTCTCGGCCGAGCCGGCCAGGAAGAGATTGATGCCTTCCTCGGCGAGCAGCACCGTGCCCTTGAGATCGAGGGCCTGCGCGAGTTCGTGCAGGGTGGGGCGCAGGTCTTGCGCATCTGGCAGGCCCACGAATTTGTAGGCCGAAATATTGAGGATTGAAGCCATGGCAGCGCGTGGATTGTAAATTCAGGCCATGGACACCGAATCTCGCATCACCGAGCTGGAAATTAAAGCCAGCTATCTCGAAGACGCCCTGGATCAGCTGAACGGCGTCGTCGTGCGCCAGCAGCAGGAGATCGAGGCCTTGATCCGCGAGCTCTCGGAGATGCGCCGGCGCGTGCCGGAGGGGGATGCTCAGACCTTTCGCAGCTTGCGCGACGAGATCCCGCCTCATTACTGAGCGATCGAGCAGGGGGCTGGGCCTGGAGGCCGTGCGGATCGCGCTGTGATAGGCCGAACCGTCGATCAGAGCCTGCGTGTCGGGCCACTCGTTGCGCGGGGACACGCAGCGGGCCAACTTGCCCGAGGCGACCGGGCTGTTGAACTCGGCCGTCCTCATGTATCCGTTGGCGTAGGACTCGTTCAGCTTGCTGCGTGGCCTGCTCGCTGCGGTCTTGATGCCCCACTCGCGGGTGTTTGATTCGCCGCCCAGCACGAAGTGGGTGGCATCGGTGACGGTATTCGAGCGGCGGGGCCTGCACACGCATTCTTGGAGGCCGGACGCGAACGCCCGCCCTCTGCGGTCTCCAGGCGTGGGCACGTGCTAGCGCGAACGCTCGGGCTGCTGCGCTTCCTTGGCGGCGTTGCGATCGTCGTCCTTGCCCCAGGCACCGTAGAGCGGCATGGGCACCCGAACGGGCGTGACGTCCAGGCGCACGTTCGCCACGGTGTATTCCTCAGCACCCCCTTCGGTGCTGCTCCAGCCGATGGTGTCGGGCGCTTTGTAGAGCCGGAAGTGAAAGCCCAGATCGGCCAGCCGCTCCCCGGGCTTCACGCGAGGATCAAAAGCGAGGCCCTGGACCTCGAGCTTGGTCGAGTCCACGAGCTGGGCCATGGCATTGGCCAAAGTGGAGTCGCCGAGCATGTCGAGATCGAAGCGGTCCTCTGTGTAGTAGGGCTCGAAACCGGGCGCGCCGGGCTGGAGCCTGTCGCCGCGCAGCTTCAGGGCCGAGGGTGTGAGAGTGTGGCTTCTGAGGTTGTAGCGATCGCCATGGTCGAGGTAGGACAGGCGCGCACCGCTGACATTGAAGGCGCCCAGGGTTGGGTCCGTCTTGATGTCGTTGAGGTCAACGAGCAGGGCGCCGCGGCCCCCGACGATCTCGACCTCGTCTCCGCGGATCACAGCCGCAGTGTTTTCGTCCACGCCCAGGCCCAGCCTGTAGCCCTTGGCCATCATCAGTGGGATCATGCGGCCGAAGCGCCCGCGGCGCAAAAAATGCTGGTCCACGAAGAGATCGGGCCCGACAAAGCCCAGGCCGCGGTCCACCTGTTTGCCGTCCACCCACTTGCCCTTCATCACGTCGATGACGCTGGGGGCGTCGCGGAACATCACGGTGCTCATGACAGCAGCGCCGGCCGAGGTGCCGGCCACCACGCCGCCGCGGCGGTAGACATCCCAGATGGCGTCGAGCATGGGCGTAGGCTTGCCGCCGGGCATCAGCACGTCGACGATGCGCTCCTGCGAGCCGCCGGTGAAGAATACGCCGCGTGCATTGCGCACCTTGGCGATCAGCGCCGGGTCGCGCACGACCTTGTTCAGGTCCACCCAGGCGAACTTGGGTGCGACGGGAACGGATTCGGCCACGGCGCCGTGGCGCTGCAGCAGCTCGACGATGGCCTTGGCACTGGCCTCCGGGTCTTCTGAGGCGGTGCCGAAGACCACGAAGCGGGCGCCCTTGCCGCCGGCCAAGGCCACGAGGCGTTGCCAGACCTCTTCGTTGTCGTTTTTGAGCGCGCCGCCTATGGCCATGGCGTAACCCTTGATCTGGCCATCGGGTGCCGACGCCGCAGGCAAGGGAGCGCTGGCGCCGCGCGTGACGGCGGGGGGCGCGCCGTGGGCGCGGGCCGGCCCGACCAGGCTGGCCGAGAGCACGAACGCGAGCAGGGGGGCGAGAAGCCGTGTGGCGAGGGCGGAGAACTGCATGGCAATGAGTCAGATGAAGGGTCGTCTACAAGGCTAAGCGCATTGGCGTGACAACGCCAGCGCATCGCTCACATTCCCTGCGAATTCCCTCGTCTTTCTGCGCGACGCACGCGGTCGAGCGTGCTGGCGCCGTCCATCAGTCTTGCCATCGATCTGATGCGGCGGCGCCCCGACCGGCTGCCTTGCGGCAACGGGCATCACCGCAAGGATCCATGTCCCGATTTCGCCAGCAGGCCGGTGCCGTGCTGCTGGTTTCTTCGGTGCCTGACATCGCGCAGGAGGCCGGCACGAAGCTCGACCGCGTCGAGGTCACAGATTCGTCGATCAAGCTCGTCGACCAAACTCGTCGACCAAGCAGTCGGTCAGCAATGACGCCCAGTTGGTCCTGATCATCAGCAGCGAACAAGTGGCCAAGGCCAGTTTGACCACGGTGGCCGAGGTGCTGGACACGGTCACTGGCGCGAGCAACAACCTGACCGATGACGTATTCAGCGGGACTGCCGGCTTCAAAGGACCCGATGAGCCTGAGTTCGGCGAACCTGCGCGGCCACGGTACTTCCATCACGCTCGTGCTGCTCAACGGCCGGCGTATGGCCAACTTCGCGTTGCCTGGCGACGACGCGGGCGTCGACCTCATGATTCAGTGGCAGGGCGGCAGCGCGCGGGTTGGGGCGCTTCGGCGCCACGTTGCGCGGCGCGCTGACGCTCAAACCCGAGCAGCAAACGGGCTACGGAGGTCCCTTCATCTCAAACCTCGGCAAGTTCTCGACCGACGACGTCGTGCACTGCTGGCGCCATGGCCTCACGCTGGATTCGGAGAACGGCCCCAGGACCCTGGCCCTGAGCAGCAGCTTCATCAGCGGTCACGACGACCGGAATTCGGACGCCGACACGAACATCGCTTTGGTCGTCGCCCCAATCCCCGCAATCGCCCCAATCGCCTCATTTGCCTCAAAGCCCACCCCTTATGGGATCTGTCGGGCGCCTGCTCCGCCCCCCAGACGATGACTCTGAGGACTGGGGTGAAGAGCTCGCTCGGCACGAGCCCGCCGTTCTCCGAAAAGGCCGACTCTTAGCTCTGGGGCTCCGACCCGGGCGCCCACCCGGGCGACCACCCGGGGTACAACGACCCGCGCGGACGCTTCATGAACCTGAGCGCCACGTACAAGTTCTGAGGCCGGGCCCGGTCAGGGCGTGGGCCGCGTCGGCACCGTGCCGCTGCACAGGTCCGTGCGCTCGGGGCTCTTGATGTACCAGCCGCTGCGGTGACGACGTGCCTCGAGCAGCTCGCCCCAGGTCTTGCTGTCCGTGCGCAGCACCTGCAGCTTGGGCCGCTCGGCCTCGGGCAGGTCGGCTGCGAGCTTGATGCTCGTGATGGCCGTGCGCTGCTCGGGCTTCTCGTAGAAGCCCAGATTGCCGGTGCCGCGGGGCAGGCTGCCGAGCAACTCCATGCCCTTGATCACGCGCCCGACGGCCGCGATGTTGTTCTCCAGCGCGCGCGGCGACTGGCCGATGGCCACGTACAGGCCGCTGCCGTTTCCCGAGTCCGGCTCGTTGCCGCGCGCCACGCCAACGGTCGAATAGCAGTGCGCGAGCCAGGCGCGACCAGCCTTGGGGTCGGCAGCGACGGGGAATCCGTCCACGAAGCCGTTCAGCGGTGCCCACCCATCCGTTTCGTGCAGCTTGTTCAGGGGCAGGCCTTTGAGCGGGATGGAAAACTCCTTGGCGCCCTTGATGCCGTCGGGCACGGGCCGGGCCTTCGCATCGTCTTCGTCGGGATCGCCCCATTGCGTCACGTAATTCTCCTGGACGCGGATGACGGCCAGGCCGTCGAAGTAGCTGGCGCGCGCCAGGGCGCGGATATTGGCCGTCAGCTTCGGTGCGAAACGCGGCGCGAGTTCGATCACGACCTGGCCCTGCGGCAGGTTCATCAGCAGGGTGTTCTCCGGATCAAGGGCGCGCCAATCGGCGTTGGGCGAATCCTTGAGTACCTCGGCGGCGCTCTTGGTGACGCGCTGCTCCTTGGCCGCTGCAAAAGCGGAACTGGCAGCGAGCGCGGCAATCAGGGCGAGGGCGAGTTTCGTTTGCATGGTGTTCTCCTGTGGCCTCGCAGCATAGCTGCCTCCGGATCGGCGAATCGGCCGATGGTCGGACCGCGAATGCCTCGGCCAGCACGGGGCTGCCGAGCGACCAGCCCTGGGCTAGGCCGCAACCGGCCGAAGCCAGCTATTGCCGCTGGGCCGCGGTCTTCACGCCTTCGCCGACCCCGTCCAGATGCATGCCGCGCGCCAACGCAATGATCGCCGTGGCGCTGGCTTCGTCGCCCTCGTCCGGGCAGAAGGGAGACACGACTCAGCGGTCGATCTTCAGCCGCGATACGGGGAAGCGCTTCGGGTAACGCAGCTTGGACCACCCCGTCCCGAAATCGTCGCCGCCCAGCCGCGCCACGACGTCGCCGTCGCGCACGCAACTCTTCAGCGGCTGTGCTACCCCTTTGAGCAGTTCGTCGCCGGCGCCATGACCGAGGCTGTCGTCGATGACCTTGAAGTCGTCGGGCTCGGCGAAGCGCACGCGCTAACCGCCCTGGCGCACGGCTTGACCGATGCAGAGGTCCAGGCGCTCTCGCAGCGGTAGCCGGTTCGGCAGGCCCGTAAGGCCGGTAGGGCCGGTAGGGCCGGTAAGGCCGGTAGGGCCGGTAAGGCCGGTAAGGCCGGTAAGGCCGGGAATGCCGTCAAATTTGGCCCGCTGGACCAGCGCCCGTTCCTGCCCGCCCGCGGCCGTGGTGTCGCTCAGGACGTGGACGGCGTGGCTGGCCTTGCCTTCTGGGTTGCGCGCCAGGGTGGTGAACGGCTCGCACCAAAGCTCGCGGCCGATGACACGAGCGACGGTGTTGCTGCTGCTCATCGTCATGTTCCCCTGGCAGGTCGGCCCGTGCGCGCACGTGCCTGTATTCCAGTCATCCTTGTCGCTGACGCGGAGGCTTCCGGCAGTTCCAAGACCGCACAGGCGAACTCTTGACCTCGCGGCGCCCCGAGCGCTCTCGATGCGTAAAATCTCGCATGCCTTTTGTTCACCTTCGCACCCATACCGAATACTCCGTCGTCGACGGCACCCTGCGGACCGACGACGTGGCCAAAGCAGCGGCCAAGGATGGGCAGGTGGCCCTGGCCATCACCGATCTGGCCAACCTCTTCGGCGGCATCAAGTTCTACAACGCGTGCCGTGGCAAGGGCGTCAAGCCCATCCTGGGCGCCGACTGCTGGCTCGAGCCCGAAGGCTCGGACAAGAACCCCTCGCGCCTGCTGCTGCTCGTGCAGAATAAGCAGGGCTATCTGAACCTCAGCGAGTTGCTCTCGCGGGCATGGATCGGCAACGTGGTTCGCAACCAGGCCTGCCTCAAATGGGAGTGGCTGGAGGAGCTCGGGGGCGGCCTGATCTGCCTCTCGGGCGCCGAGCATGGCCTGCTGGGCCAGGCACTGCGCGTGGGCGACGTGGTGCGGGCGAAGGCGCTGGCGCAAAAGCTGGCAGGCATTTTCCCCAAGCGCTTCTACATCGAGCTTCAGCGCGCCGGATTGCCGGGCCAGGAGCAGCTCGTGCAGGCCAGCGTGCCGCTGGCGGCCGAGCTGGGCCTGCCGGTGGTCGCCACTCATCCCGTGCAGTTTCTGGAAGAGGGCGACTTCGATGCCCACGAGGCCCGCATCTGCGTGGCCGACGGCGAGACTCTGGCCAATCCCAAACGCGTCAAGCGCTTCCTGCCGGGCCAGTATTTCCGCTCGCAGGCGGACATGGAAAGGCTGTTCAAGGACATCCCCTCGGCGATCGCCAACACCGTGGAGATCGCCCGCCGCTGCAGCCTCTCGCTGGTGCTGGGCAAGCCGCAACTGCCCGACTTCCCGACGCCCATCCAAGCCGACGGCACGCCCATGCCCATGGAGCAGTACTTCCGCGAGCTCTCCTACGATGGCCTGGAGCAGCGGCTGGCGCTGCTCTTCCCCGATCCGGCCAAGCGTGACGCCGAACGTCCGCGTTATGTCGAGCGCCTGGAGTTCGAGCTTGTCACCATCGTCAAGATGGGCTTTCCAGGCTACTTCCTGATCGTGTCGGACTTCATCCGCTGGGCCAAGGCCAACGGCTGCCCGGTCGGCCCCGGCCGGGGTTCGGGCGCCGGTTCGCTCGTCGCGTATGTGCTCTCGATCACGGACCTGGACCCGCTGGCTTACAACCTGCTGTTCGAGCGCTTCCTGAATCCCGAGCGCGTCTCGATGCCGGACTTCGACATCGACTTCTGCCAGGGCAACCGCGACCGCGTCATCGAGTACGTGAAGGACAAGTACGGCCGTCCTGCCGTGAGCCAGATTGCCACCTTCGGCACCATGGCCGCCAAGGGCGCGCTGCGCGACATCGGCCGGGTGCTGGGCATGGGCTTCGGCCACGTGGACTCCATCGCCAAGCTCGTGCCCGCACCGCCGGGCAAGACCGTGACACTGGCCAGGCTGCCGCCCGACTTCGATCCCGACAAGGCCAAGATGGTCTACGCGCGCCACGAGGCGCCCGAGATCGAAGAGCGCGAGAAGGAAGACGAGGAGGTCGCCGAACTGCTGGCCCTGGCTGCGCGCGTAGAAGGCACGGTGCGTTCCATCGGCATGCACGCCGGCGGCGTGCTGATCGCGCCCGGCAAGATCACCGACTTCTGCCCGCAGTACCAGCAGCCGGGCTCCAACAGCGCGGTCAGCCAGTACGACAAGGACGACGTGGAGGCCATCGGCCTCGTGAAGTTCGACTTCCTGGGCCTGGCCACGCTGACCATCCTTGAGATGGCCAAGGACTTCATCGTCGCGCGGTATCCGGAACGCAAGGACTTCGCCTTCGAGACCATCCCGCTCGACGACCCCAAGGTCTACAAGCTCTTCTCCGACGGCCTGACGGAGAGCGTGTTCCAGTTCGAGTCCACAGGCATGCAGAAGATGCTCAAAGACGCCAAGCCTTCGCGCTTGGAAGACCTGATTGCCCTGAACGCGCTCTACCGTCCGGGCCCCATGGACCTGATCCCGACCTTCGTGGCCCGCAAACACGGCCGCGAGAAGGTCGAGTATCCCCATGCACTGACCGAGGGCGTGCTGGCCGAGACGTACGGCATCATGGTTTACCAGGAGCAGGTGATGCAGACCGCCCAGGTGCTGGGCGGCTACAGCCTCGGCGGCGCGGACATGCTGCGCCGGGCCATGGGCAAGAAGAAGGCCGAGGAGATGGCCGCCCACCGCGCGCTGTTCCGCAAGGGCGCGGCCGAGAAAGGCATCGACGAGGCCAAGGCCGACGAAGTCTTCGACCTGATGGAGAAGTTCGCGGGCTACGGCTTCAACAAGTCGCACGCCGCTGCCTACTCGCTGCTGGCCTATCACACGGCCTGGCTCAAGGTGCATTTCTCGGCCGAGTTCTTCGCCGCGAACATGACCATCGAAATGGACAACACCGACAAGATCAAGGTGTTGCTGAACGACGCCAAGCTCTTCGGCATCGACTTCGAGCCGCCCAATGTGAACAAGGGCGTCTACCGGTTCGAGCCGATGCCCGACGACGAAGGGCCACTCCCGCGTCGCCCGGACGCCCCCGCAGGGGGCAGCGACCCGCAAGGCGCGCGCGGGGGGGCCAAGCGCATCAAGCGCATCAACTACGGCCTGGGCGCCATCAAGGGTACGGGGCAGGGCGCCATCGAGGCCATCGTCCGCGCGCGCAGCGAGGGCGGCGAGTTCAAGAGCTTCTTCGATTTCTGTGCCCGCGTGGATCGCAAGAGCGTCAACAAGCGCGTGGTGGAGGCTCTGATTAAGGCCGGTGCCTTCGACAGCATCGAGCCGGAGCGCTCGCGCCTGCTCGCCAGTGTGGCCCTGGGCTACACCTTCGCCGACAAGCTCGAGCAGGACGCCGACCAGGGCGGTCTCTTCGATTTTGACGACTCGCATGCGAGCTCCTCGGCCGAGCCGCCACTCGAAGCCGCCGAGCCCTGGACCATCAAGGAGCGGCTCTCGCTCGAGAAGACCGCCATCGGCTTTTACCTGTCGGGACATCTCTTCGACCATGGCGGCGACGAGGTCCGCCGCATGGTCAAGCGCCGCGTCGTGGACCTCTCCGACAGCCGCGAGCCCCTGCTCGTGGCCGGCATCGTCGGCGACCTGCGCGTCATCAACGGCCAGCGCGGCCGCGTCGCCATCTTCAAGCTCGACGACAAGACGGCCGCCATCGAGGCCGTGGTCAACGAGGAGCTGTTGAACCAGCACAAGGATTCACTCAAAGACGACGAGCTGCTGATCGTCTCCGGCAAGGTTCGGGACGATCGCTTCTCCGGTGGCTTGCGCCTGACCGTCGAGGCGATCTGGGACCTGCCGGCCGCGCGCGCCCGCTTCGGTCGCTGCTTCGAGGCGAAGGTCAACGGCAAGCTGCCACCTCTGCTCGAGGTCGTCCGGCAATGGCCAGCCCGTTCGGTGGAGACGGAAGAGGGCGCCACCTTGCGCCAGGGCCTGCGCATCGAGACGGCGCACCGCCTGGAAGGTCGCGCCGAGTTCCGCCTCCAACTCGGCGAGGACAGCCGGTTCTGGCCCAGCGACGAGGCGCTCGAGCGTCTCGCGGGCCTCGGCCAGATCATTTTTGAGGGCGGCGGCTAATTCCCGTTTTTGGCGCATATGCCACGCCGCGGTGATCCGCACGCCCCGCCATTCGGCGATGATCTGCCGATGAGCAGCGTGCTGGACAGCCCCTCCACGGAACCCTCCACCGGTCTGATCCTGACCGGCGGCGGCGCGCGCGCGGCCTACCAGGTCGGGGTGCTGGCCGCAGTCGCGCAGTTGCGGCGTGATGCGGGCCAGATCGGCGGCAATCCCTTCCCCGTCATCGCCGGTACCTCGGCCGGCGCCATCAACGCCTCCACGTTGGCGTGCCAGTCCGACGATTTCGATGCTGCCGTCGACGGCCTCGTCTACATCTGGCAGAACATCCACGTGGACCAGGTCTATGATGCCGATGCCTTCGGCGTGGTCCGCACCGGCGCGCGCTGGCTGACCATGATGAGTATCGGCTGGGCGATCGCGCGCTGGCGCCGCTCACGGCCCAATAGCTTGCTGGACAACCGGCCGCTCGGTGAGCTGCTGCGGCGCTGGGTGCGCCTGGAGCGGCTGGAGCGCATGCTCGAGGCCGGCCACATGCAGGCGCTGGCGATCAGCGGCTCCAGCTACACCTCGGGCCAGCACGTCACCTTCTATCAGACGCAGCGCGACATTGCGCCCTGGCAGCGTTCGCAGCGCATTGCCCAGCGCACGCAGATCAGCGTCGAACATCTGCTTGCCTCCTCGGCCATTCCCTTCATCTTTCCTGCCGAGCAGCTCGACCTTGACGGCCAACCCGAGTGGTTCGGCGACGGGTCGATGCGCCAGAGCGCGCCGATCTCGCCGGCCGTGCACCTGGGCGCAGAGCGCATCCTCGTGATCGGCGCTGGCCGCATGCACGAGCCGCCTGGGCGGCGCAATGTCCAGGTCACCGGTCACCCGACCATGGCCCAGATCGCCGGCCATGCGCTGTCCAACATCTTTCTGGACGCGCTGGCCGTCGACGTGGAGCGGCTGCAGCGCATCAACTCAACGCTTTCCATCCTCACGCCGGAGCAGCGCGGCAGCACAGCGCTGCGGCCCATCGAGGTGCTCGTCATCGCTCCGAGCCGCCGCCTCGACGACCTCGCCGCCGAACATCAGGGCAGCCTGCCTGCGCCCGTACGCGCGATGCTTCGTGGTGCGGGCGTGAGTGGCGAAGGCAAGGCCGCCAGTGGTTCGGCGCTCGCGAGCTACCTGCTCTTCGAGCCCTCATTCACGGTCGAGCTGATCAACCTGGGCATGAGCGACACGCTCGCGCGCCGCGCCGAAGTACAGCGCTTCTTCGGCTGGCCCGCGCAGGCGCCCTGCGCCGACCCGACGTCCCTGCGCAGGCGCAAGGCCGGCTTCGCACAAGAGGCCGCTCCGGCCTGAACCTCAGCGCCCAGGCAGCCGCGCCTCGGAGAGCAGGGCGCCGCCGTCGCGATTCGCAAGTTCGCAAGTTCGCAAGTTCGCGAGCGTGAGGCTGGCGGCCACCCATCGGCACAGGTCGCGAGCAATGAACAGGCATAGGCCCGTGACGCCGCTCGCACGGTTGCCCGAGGACTCGCCACGATAGAAGGGCTGGAAGACTTTCTCCAGCTGCTCGGCCGCCAGGCACGGGCCGCGGTCGGCGATGCGCAGTACGACGGCGCGCAGTACAACGGCCCGGGCTTCGCCCCGGGACCCGATCCCCACCTCGCACCCATAGCGCAGCGCATTGCCCACGAGGTTCGCGACTGTGCGGCGCAGCGCCGCCTTTGCGCAGCCAGCGACGGTGCGGCCTTGCAACGCAGCCGCGGGCCCTGCTCGATCCAGTCGTCGGCCAGGGCCTCGACCATAGCGGCGACGTCGATCACGCGCTAGGGCTCACTATCGACGCCGCGGAACGGGCGCTCGGCCGACGGCTCTGGGCGCGCACAGATGCCAACGACCAACGCCAGCAGCGGAGGCGCACCTATTCGCCATGCTGGGCGCGGACCATGGCGGCATAGGCACCGTCGCGCGCGATCAGTTCGGCGTGCGAGCCGGTCTCCACCCGCTTGCCGTCGCGCAGCACGTGGATGACGTCAGCGCCGCGGATCGTGGAGAGCCGGTGGGCGATGACGATGAGCGTCTTGCGGCCCTGCCAGGCTTCGAGCGCCTGCTGCACGGCTCGCTCGCTCTCCGTGTCCAGGGCCGAGGTGGCTTCGTCAAAGACCCAGATCGGCGCGTCCTTGTACAGCGCCCGCGCGATGGCCAGACGCTGGCGCTGGCCGCCGGAGAGCTTGCTGCCGTTGGCACCGACGGGCGTGTCCACGCCCTGCGGCAGGGTCTGGACGAAGTCCCAGAGGTGGGCGGCCCGCAGCGCCTGCTCCAGCCGCGCCGCATCGAGCGGCTGGCCGTAGGCGATGTTGGCGGCCACAGAGGTATCGAAGAGCACGATGTCTTGAGAGACGACCGCGAACTGGCGGCGCAGGTTGGCTTTGCGGAGCTCGCCGATGTCTTCGCCGTCGATGCGGATTTGGCCGCTTGTCGGCGCGCCGAAGGCCAGCAGCAGGTGGACGATCGAGCTCTTTCCCGCGCCCGACGATCCGACCAGGGCCGTGGTCTGTCCAGCCTTGAAGACGAGCGAAAGCCCGTTCAGCGCGGGACGATCGGCCTCCGGGTAGCGCAGTACCACGTCGTCGAGCGTGATCTCGCCGCGGCAGTCCTTGAGCTCGCGGGTGCCGGTGTCGGGCTCAGAAGGCGTGTCCATCATCGTCAGGCAGCCGCGCGCGATGACCAGTGCATTGGTGATGGGCTGGGCCAGGTCCGAGAGATGACGCAGGCGCGAGGTGAGCAACAGCAGTGCGGTGACGAAGGCGGCGAACTCGCCCACGCCCGTGCCGTTGCGGCGCGACTGGTAGAGCGCCAGGGCCACGATCAGCGAGAGCCCGATGCTGGCGATCAGCTGCGAGAGCGGCTGCGTCATCGCGCCGGCTGCGGCGGTCTTGAGGCCGCTCTGTTGGACCTCCTTGGCGCGCTTTGCGAATTCATTGCGCTCGTGCTCGGCGGCATCGAAGCTGCGTACCACGCGCCAGGCGCGGGTCACGTCGTCCACCTTGTTGACGAGAGAGAGCTGGGCGTCATAGGTGCGGGTGCCCATCTGGCGCACGCGGTGGTTGACCTTGCGCACCACCCAGGCCATCAGCGGCGTGGTGACCAGCGACAGCAGCGTGAGCTTCCAGTTCAGCCAGAACAGATTGGCGACCATGGCCAGGGCCGGCAGGCCGTCGCGCAGCACGTTGATCAGTGTGTTGCCCAGCAGGGTCAGAATCTGCTGCGGATCGTTGACGACCTTGGTCACAGCCGTGCCAGGTTGCAGGCTCGTGAAGGTGCGGGCGTCCGCGCGCAGCAGTGCATCGAGCAATGCGGCGCGGAAGTCCATGACCGAACGCGAGAGCGTCCAATTGAACATGTACTGACCGAGGAAGCTGCACAGGCCACGCACGAAGAACAGCCCAATCAGGATGGCCGGCACCCAGTAGATTGGGAAGGATCCTGCATCAAAGCCCGTGCCGAAGAGCTTGCTGATGATCCAGGGGATCACGGGTTCGGTGGCGGCAGCGCCCAGGTAGGCGAGCAGGGTGAGGCCCAGGCCGGCGCGGTAGGGCTTGACGTAGACGGCCAGCCGGCGCGCGATCGTCGTGAGGTCCTGTTCAGGGGCGGTCATGGGCGGCGATTGTCGTGCATTCGCAGCCGGGGGCCGCCGAGGGCTGGTGTAGGATCTTTCGCCAACTTTTGCCGCCTTTCGAGGCGACACCGGCCCGCGTCCCGACATCCTCTCCCGCTCTTGATGAACTCCCTCTTTCTCCAGAATCTCGCAGAACACGACGCCCTGATGGCCGCCTTGCCGGCGCTCGACGAAGCCGTGGCCGCGGCCGGCCGCCAGTTGGCGGGGCTGCTCAAGGGCGGCGGCAAGCTGATGTTCTGCGGCAACGGTGGCTCGGCGGCGGACAGCCAACACCTGGCGTCAGAGCTGACCGGTCGCTTCATCAAGGACCGTCGACCACTCGCTGGCCTGGCCCTGAACACCGACACCTCGGCGCTGACTTGCATCGGCAACGACTACTCCTTTGACGAGGTTTTCGCGCGCCAGGTGGCCGGCCTCGGCCGCGCCGGCGACGGGCTCATCGCGATCTCCACCTCCGGTAATTCGCGCAACGTACTGCGCGCCGTCGCCGCGGCGCGCGAGGTCGGCATCTGGACGCTGGGCCTGCTTGGCCGCGACGGCGGCCAACTGCGCGAGGCCTGCGACGCGGCCATCGTGGTGCCGAGCCAGGTCACCGCGCGGATCCAGGAAGCGCACATTCTGATCGGCCACACCCTGTGCGGCCTGATCGAGTCGGAACTGGGTGTGGGGCAATGAGCGCGGGCCTGCCGTCGCCCGCCGCGCTGGCGGGCTGCCGGATCCTCGTTGTCGGTGACGTGATGCTCGACCGCTACTGGTACGGCGCCGTCGAGCGCATCTCGCCCGAGGCGCCCGTGCCGGTAGTGCGGGTTGAACGCGAGGAGGAGCGCCTTGGCGGCGCTGCCAACGTGGCGCTCAACGTCAAGACCCTGGGCGCACGAGCCACGCTGCTGACGGTCGTCGGGGCCGATCACGCGGCCGACTCGCTCGGGCAGCTGCTCGCCCAGCGTGGCATCGAGGCCGTGCTGCGCACCGATCCGCAGCTCTCCACCATCGTGAAGCTGCGTGTGATCGGCCGCGCCCAGCAGCTGATCCGTGTGGACTTCGAGAACGAGCCCGACCACGAGGTGTTGGGCCAGATGGTCGACGCGTTCGCCGAGCAGCTGCCGGTGCACGAGGTCGTGCTGTTTTCCGACTACGGCAAGGGAGGCCTTGCCCACATCCCGCGCATGATCGAGCTGGCTCGTGCGGCGGGCAAGCCGGTGCTGATCGACCCCAAGGGCAGCGACTACAGGCGGTACGCCGGGGCCAGCATCATCACGCCCAATCGCGGCGAGCTGGCGCAGGTGATCGGCCACTGGCGCAACGAGGACGATCTGGCCGAGCGCGTTGCCGCTCTTCGGGCGCAAATCGACATCGGTTCGGTGCTGCTGACGCGTTCCGAGGAGGGCATGACCCTGTTTGGCCCAGAGGGCACCGTGCACGAGCCGGCGCGCGCGCGCGAAGTCTTCGACGTCACCGGCGCCGGCGATACGGTGATCGCGACGCTGGCCGCTCTGATGGCCGCCGGTGTTCCGCTCGATGCGGCGATGCGCCTGGCGAACAAGGCCGGTGGCATTGTCGTAGGCAAGTTCGGCACGGCCACCGTCAGCTACGAGGAACTGGCAGCATGACAACGCTCGGCTGGGCGCTCGAGGACAAGCTGATCGACGCCGCCGCGTTGGACGACCCGACGCTGGCGCAGCGCCTGGCGGCGCTGCCGCGGCCCCTGGTGTTCACCAACGGCGTGTTCGACGTGCTGCATCGCGGCCACGTTGCCTACCTGCACGAGGCGCGCCGGCAAGGCGCCAGCCTCATCGTGGCCATCAACACCGACGCTTCGGCCCGTGGCCTGGGCAAGGGCGCAGACCGGCCGCTGAACCGCGAACTCGACCGTGCGCTGGTGCTCGCCGGGCTGGCCTGCGTCGACGCGGTGACGTTCTTCGACGAGCCCACACCCTGCGCCTTGCTGGCCCGCGTGCGTCCAGCGCTCTACGTCAAGGGCGGTGACTACGACATGGAGACGCTCGAGGAAACGCGCCTGGTGCGCTCCTGGGGCGGACAGGCTTTGGCGATTCCCTTCGTGGCTGGGTATTCGACGACGGCGCTGGTCCAGCGCATCCGCGCGCAGGGCCGCTGACGATGGGCCGTCCTGCCGCGTTTCTGGACCGCGATGGCGTCGTCAACATCGATCACGGCTACGTGTATCGCTGGGAAGATTTCAGCTTGGTGCCCGGCGCCGTCGACGCGATGCGCCGTCTGCAGGCCTCGGGTTATGCGCTCGTCATCGTCACGAACCAATCAGGTATTGCTCGCGGCTACTACGACGAGACAGCGCTGCAAGGCTTGCACGAGACCCTGCGCGAGCATTTGGCGGAGCAGGGAGTGACCCTGGCCGCCATTGAATACTGCCCGCACCTGCCCGGCGCCACGCTGGCCCGCTACGCGCTCGATTGCGATTGCCGCAAGCCGGCGCCCGGCATGATCCTGCGCGCCGCCCAGGCGCTGCGGCTCGACCTCGCCGGCTCGCTGCTCTTTGGTGACAAGCCGTCGGACATCGAGGCCGGCCGGCGCGCCGGCGTCGGCCGTTGCGTGCTCCTGGCCACCAATGGTGAGCCGGGCGGTCAAGCCGTGGACTACCGCAACCTGCCGCAGGCGCTGGACGCGCTGGGTATCGCGCCCCTTGCGCACCCGGGATGAAGCCGCCCGTCTTCGCGATCGAGGCGACCAACCTGACCGACGCGCAGGCGACCGGCATCGGCCGCTACACGTCCCAGCTGATCCAGGCCCTGTCGGCGCTTGAGCAGCCTGCGGCACAGGACTTCGAGCTGCTGCAGATGTGCAAGCGTTCGCGCTGGAAGCTGCGCGAGCGCCTGGCCCAGGGACCGCGGCTAGCAAGCGGCTACTGGTGGGGTCCGGTATGGCCGTTGCCCCGACCGCCGGTGGCGCTGCTGCACGTACCCGATGAGCGGGAGCCGCCCTGGCGCGTGCCCGTGGTGGCCACGGTCCACGATCTCTACGCCGCACTGAACATCAACTACACCGACGAAAAGAAGCGCCAGCGCAAGCTGCGCCACTACGAGCACTTGCGCGACCGATGCGCGCGCCTGGTCTGCGTCAGCGAGAACACGCGGCAGGATTTTCTGCGTCTGGTCGGCGGCGATCCGGCGCGGCTCAAGGTCGTGCATCCGGGCGTGTCGCCGCTGTTCCGGCCGCATGCCCAGGAAGAGACCGAGGCCGTGCGCGCGCGCCACGGCTTGCAGGGCCCCTATTTGCTCTTCATCGGGGCCACGGCCAACAAGAACCTCATCCGGGTGGTCGAGGCCTTCGCGGCGGGACGCTATGGACGGGACTTCACCTTGGCGGTCTGCGGCGAGCACAGCGGGGCCTCACGCCAGGCGCTGACCGAACGTGTGGCTGCGCTGGGGCTAGCTTCCAGCGTGCGCTTCATCGGATTTGCCAGCGAAGCGGACCTGCCTGCGCTCTACGCCGCTGCCGCGGCCTACCTCTTCCCTTCGCTGTACGAGGGCTACGGCCTGCCCATCCTGGAGGCCATGGCCAGCGGCACGCCGGTGTTGACGAGTGATCGCGGCAGCTGCCCGGAGGCGGCCGCGGGCCATGCGGTGATCGCCGACCCTGAAGACGTGGACGCGCTGGCAGCCGGCATTGCGGCCGCTGTCTCCATGCCCGAAGCGTCCCGCGCGGCGGCACGGGCCTATGCGCGCACGCGCAGCTGGGCCGAAACCGCGCGCGGCACTCTCGCCGTCTGGCGAGAGGTGCTGGCGGAGTCCTCGTAAGGTTCGCCCGTGCAGACCATGCGAGCTGCGCCACTGCGGCGAGCATCGGCGGGCTGACTGGAGCGAACGATGTTCCGCTCAGCGCAAACCTTGACCCCGGGGCGACCTCTGATGTCGTCCGCCCCACCTTCGAACGCCAGCCACGCCAGCCACGCCAGCCACGCCAGCCACGCTAGTTGCCGCCGAGGAATTGGCCGTTCGCCACGGTGTACCCAGCCTCGGGCTGGGCATCGACTCTTGCGATGCGGCGGCCATCACCCCGGCACTGGCGCAAACCCGCGCCACTTTGCTGCCCATCGCCGATGCAAACTTGGGCGTGTTCGAACGCCGCATCCTGCTGGGCCGCTTGGGGCTGCCGGAGGGAATCGCCCGTGTGGTGCGCTTACCGCTATCGGAGGAGGCCGGCTACACGAACCCTGGCGTGCTGGCGGTGGCAAGATCTCGTCGCAACGTCTTTGAACGCGCGGTCACTGACCGCCCAGCAAGCGCGCTTCGACGTCGGCGGCGCTGATGTCGGACAGGCTGGCGGCCTGCAGCATGTGCAGCCTCTCGGGGTCGTGCGTCAGCGGCGGGCGCGGCCCCAGCACGACGAAGGCCGGCGTGCCGACCGCGGCGGCGATGTTGACCACGCCGGTATCGTTGCCGCTGCAGGTCTTGGCCAGCGACAGCGCCGCCACGGTCTGCGCTACCGTGCCGTCGGTGATGGCCATGACGCGATCGCGCAGGCCCGGCTCGATGCGCGCCAGAATTGCCCGGGCCAAGGTTGCCTCGGCCGGCCCGCCAAGCATCAGTACGCCGTGACCGCGGGTGGCCAGGCGGTTCGCCAACTCGACGAAGCGGTCTTCGCCCCATTGCTTGAAGGGCTCCGAGGCGCCGATTGCGAAAGCGTGCAGCGGCTGTGGCAGCGCCACCAAGCGCTCGCGCATCTGCGCCAGCGCGTCGGGGCGCACGCTGATGCGCGGCACGATGGGGCCTTCGCAAAAGCCCTGAGCGATGGCGAAGCGCGTCGCCTCGTGAAAGCCCGCCACCTCTGGGCCCCTATAGCGCTGGGTCCAGGGCGATCGGGTCAGTATCAGGCGCTGCAGCCAAGTGGCGCCGAAGCCCAGCCGCGTGCGGATGCCGGCACGCCAGCAGACGATCACGGCGCGCCCCGGGTGGTCAGAGAACAGCACCATGCGGTCGAGCTGCTTGGGCGCAAGTTCGGCGCCGAGTCGGAGCAGGCCGAACAGGCCGCTGTGGCGTCCGCGGCGGCGCACGTCCTGGCGTGGGCGGCGGTCGAAATCGACGACCTCGCGCACCCAGGGCTCGTGGCCGAGCAACTCGCGCGCCATGGCGCTAGGCGCCGCGATGACGGTGACGAGGCCGTCCTGGCTCTGTTCGGCCACGCGGCGGAAGTACTGGGCATGCCAGACCAGGTCGCCCATGCCGCACAGCTGCAACTGGACTGCGGTGCGAGGGCGGGTGTCGGTCGGCGCTACGGTGGATTTCGGATCCATGCTCATGCGGAGTTGGCCATCGCCGGCTGGGCATGGGCCGTCAGCGCCAACCGGGCGACGTCGCGGGGCTGGATGGCGTCCAGGCGAGGCGCGGTGACCATGTGCAAGGTCTGCGGATCGTGATCGAGGGGCGGGCGTGGGCCCAGCAGCACCCAGGTCTGGGTTCCGACCGCCGCGGCAATATTGGCGGCACCGGTGTCGTTGCCCACGCAGGTCTGGACCAGGGACATCGTCGCCACGGTGTCAGCCACGGTGCCGTCGGTCACGATCATGACCTGCGGACGCAGTGCCGGCTCGATGCGCTGCACGATGGTCTGCGCCATCGAGTGCTCGGCAGGCCCGCCGATCAGCAGCACGCCATGGCCAGCACTGGCGAGTTCAGAGGCCAAGGCTGCGAAGTTGTCGCTACCCCACTGCTTGTAGGGCTCGGAAGAACCGATGCACAGGGCATGCAGCGGCCGCGGCATGTCTTTGAGCCGCGCGCGCACGCGCTCCAGCGCTTCCGGCCGGACGATGAGGCTGGGCAGGATCGGCGCGTCGCACCAGCCCTGGGCCATGGCGAAGGCGGTCGCGTCCTTGTAGGCGCTCACCGCGGGGCCCTTGTAGCGCGCGATCCAGGGGCCGTGACTCAGCAGGCGACGCTGCAACCAGCTGGTACCGTAGCCGAGTCGCTCCGGGATCCCAGCCACGACGGCGACGAGCGTCCGGTTGGTGTGGTTGGTGAACAGCACGATACGGTCGAAACCCTGGGTGCGCAGCTCCCGGCCCATGCGCCACAGGCCGAGCACGCCGCGGTGGCGGCCCTGGCGAGCTTCGTGGCGGCGCGGGTGGCGGTCGAAGTCGATGATTGCGCGCACCCAAGGCTCGTGACCAAGCAGTTGCGGCGCGAAGGTGGTCGGCGAGGCAATCAGGGTCAGTTGGCCGTCACGACTGGTCTGTGCGACACGGCGGAAGTACGGCACATGCCAGACGAGATCGCCCATGCCGACCCATTGAAACAGCACGGCGGTACGAGGGCGGGTGTCTGGGCGCGGCTGGGGAGGGGCGGAGGCGGTCGGCGGCATCGTGGCGAGGGTCTGAGCGCGGGATTCTAGGTGGCCGCATCGAGAGAATCGGCTCCGATCCTTGCTGGATAATTTCCCGATGGATTCAAGAATCGTGGAAATGCCCGTCGACGCCTGGGCGCAGGTGGAGTGCCGGCCTGAATGGATCTCGGCCCTGGAAGCCGGCAAGGTGTTGTACTTTCCTCACTTGGGCTTCCAGCCGCGCGAGGAAGAGAAGCACCTCTTCACGCCCGCGATCCGCGACCCAAAGTCGCGCAACATCAGCCTCAACGCCGACGGCCGCCTGGCTGGCGCGCTGGGAGACGCCCAGACGCAGACCCTGCTGGCCGGCATGGTCGGGCGCTTTCGCGAGCAGGCGCTTGAGCTGATTCACGGCCTGCTGCCGCGCTACACCGAGGCGCTGCGTGTCGCGCCGACGAGTTTTCGTCCCATGCAGGTCGAGTCGCGCGCACAGAGCTGGCGCGCTGACGATCGCCGCCTGCATGTGGACGCCTTCCCCTCGCGGCCCAACTACGGCGAGCGCATCCTGCGCGTGTTCGCCAACGTCAATCCGCATGGGCAGCCGCGAGTGTGGCGCGTGGGCGAGTCCTTCGAGACGATCGCCCAGCGCTTCGTCCCGCGTGCCAAGCCCTACTCAGCCTGGCAGGCCAAGGCCCTGCAGGCCCTGCACGTGACCAAGTCGCTGCGCAGCGAGTACGACCACCTGATGCTGCAGCTGCACGATGGCATGAAGCGCGACCTGGACTACCAGCGCGACTGCGAGCAGCTCACCATGCCCTTCGCGGCCGGCTCGGTCTGGGTCTGCTTCTCAGACCAGACGGCGCATGCCGTGATGTCGGGGCAGTACATGATGGAGCAGACCCTGCACCTGCCCGCTGCGAGGCAGTACGACCCGGCGGCCAGCCCGCTGGGCATTCTTCAGAAACTCACGGGGCGCGAGCTGGTCTGAGGCTCACTCTTTCCAGTGGTCGGCGATCCAGGGGGCCGGACGCATCTTGCGCCAGGCGCTGTTGGAGTTGCCCACGAGCGCATCGGGCGGATTGGCCACGCCGTGGAAGATCAGGATGCGCGCGCCCTGTGGAATGACCGGGTCCTTGAGGTAGCTCGTGGGCCAGATCGGCACGCAGTGGTACTTCCAGCTGGCGCACCAGCGGTCGTCCCAGTACTGCAGCAGGCCCTGCTTGTGCAGTTCGTCGGAGAGATAGGCCTGCTCGTTGCGGAACTCGCGTCGCAGGGCCTCGTGCTCGCGGCGGAACTTGTTCAACACATCGGCATGGGCGCCGAGCTCGAAGCGATAGACCGAGGAGTTACCGGTGACGCGCCAGGGGCGCTTCCAGTCGTGGATGATGAGGAACTTGCCCGGCACCTCGAAGAAGGGCGTGATGTCGTCGACGATGACGACGTCCAGGTCCAGGAAAAGCGCCGTGCCCTTGAGTCCGTAGAGGTCGGCCTCGAAGGTGGTGAGCTTTTTCCAGGCGCCGTCGCGCTTGGCCTCGGCGATCTTCATCTCGGGGATCGGGAAGCACTCGACCTCGGAGCGAATGCCCTCGGTGCGGTCGGTCAGGCAAACGAATCGGAATTCGCCCTTCAGATGCCGGCGCACCATGGCGTAGAGCCGATTCACGTACTCGGGGCCGTACTTGGTGCCCCACTTCATGCACAGGATGTGGCGGTCAGAGCTCTTCGACATGGCGAGGGGGATAGGTGTCCCAGTTAAGGCAGCCGGGGCATTGCCAGAAATAGTGGGTGGCCTCAAAGCCGCAGGCGGCGCAGCGGTAGCGCGTGAGCGGGCGGGCAACGCGGTCCAGGGCCGAGGAGATCAGGCCGGCCTCGTCGTCGCTGAGCTGGGCCTTGACTTCGCTCTGCTTGATCAGCAGCCGCGCCGCGGTGAGCGTCGGGTGATCGCGCAGCAGGCGCACGAGGCGCTGGCGCTGCAGGCCTGAATCGGGTTCCAGCTCGGCCAGGGCCAGGAGCAGGGCCATGCCGGAATGCCGCTCGAAATGGGCGGACAGCAGGCCCAGCGCTTGGGCCGACTGGCCGGCTGCCTTGGCCGCCTGCGCGTACTCACCGGCCACGAGCTGGAACGACTCGGGGTTCTGGGTCAGCAATTCGACGAAAGTGGCGGCGGCGTCCGCGGGCTTGCCCTGGCGTGCCTGCATGCGGCCGATCTGCACATAGGCGCGGGCCGATTGCGGCGAGACGGCACGCGCCTCCTGGAGCAGCGCCAGGCCTTCGGCATCTTGCTGGCGGGCCTGGGCTTCGAGCGCCAGCTCGCACAAGTAATGGGCAATGCGGCCAGCATAGGAGCCGCTGCCGCTTTTTTCGAGTTCGCGCGCCACGTCTGCGGCCTTGCGCCAGTCGCGCGAACGCTCGTAGAGTGAGAGCAGGGCTTGTCGGGCCTCGTGCTCGAAGGCCGTGCCCATGAGGGCCGAGAAGGCCTCTTCCGCGCGGTCGAAGATGCCTGCCTTGAAGAAGTCCTGCGCCAGAGCGTGCTGGGCGCGGTCACGCTCGGTCGCGGGCAGGTCGCCGCGGGAGACCAGGTGCTGGTGCACGCGCACGGCGCGCTCATACTCGCCGCGGCGACGGAAGAGGTTGCCCAGGGCGAAGTGCAGCTCGGAGGTGTCGGGGTCTGCCTGGACCGCCTCGATGAAGGCATCGATGGCCTTGTCCTGCTGCTCGTTGAGCAGGAGGTTCAGGCCCTTGAAATAGGCCTTGGGCGCGTCGCGCTGCTCACGCTTCCACTGGCGCGTGTCAAGCTTGGACCCCAGCCAGCCAAGGAAGAAGGCCGCCGGGACGATGAAGAGCAGCCACTTGAGATCAAATTCCATCGATGGGCGCCATGGGCTCGGGAGTGGGAGCGGGTTCGCTCTTGTGGCGGGTCGCGGCGCGGCGATGCTTCCACCAGGCTGGCACCATGGCCAGCACGCCCAGGGCGCAGCCGATGCCGAAGGCGGCCAGCACGATGATGACCAGCGGCGAACGCCATTCGTAGCCGAAAAACCAGTGCACGACCACGTCGTGGCTGTTGTTCAGCGCGAAGGCAAACAGGGTGAAAAAGAGAAAGCCGCGTAGGAACCAGACCAGGATGCGCATCCGCGCATTCTCAACGATTTAGGCGCTCGCCTTGTCGTCGTCCTTGTCGGCATCCACGGCCTCGCGCAGGGCCTTGCCCGGCTTGAAGTGGGGCACGAGCTTCTCGGGAATGGGCACCTGAGCGCCGCTGCGCGGATTTCGGCCCATGCGGGGCGGGCGGCGGTTGATCGAGAAGCTGCCGAAGCCACGGATCTCGATGCGGTGGCCGCGGGCCAGGGCGTCGCTCATGGCGTCGAGAATCGTCTTGACGGCGAACTCGGTGTCGCGCTGCGTCAACTGGCCGAAGCGGTCGGCAAGGAGGGCGACAAGGTCGGAGCGGGTCATGACGATGAGGGAATTCGTTGGCGAGGGAGCGAAACAGGCCCGCCGAGCGAGCCTGTTTTCAGTGTTCATCGGAGCCTAGCAGAGCCCCGATGTGGACAACTCGGTGTTTACCGCGACCCTGGCACGGCGAGCCGTGCCAAGGGTGCGCAGTTCGACCGATTTAGTTGTTGTTGTTGTCCAGCTTGGCGCGCAGCAGAGCGCCCAGGCTCGTCGTGCCGGCGTTCTCACGCTCGTTGGACGAAGACAGGCGCTGCATGGCTTCTTGCTGGTCGGCGTTGTCCTTGGCCTTGATGGAGAGCTGGATGTTGCGGGTCTTGCGATCGATGTTCACGATCACAGCCGTCACTTCGTCGCCTTCCTTCAGCACGTTGCGGGCGTCTTCCACGCGGTCGCGGGAGATTTCCGAAGCGCGCAGGTAGCCCATGACGTCGTCGGCCAGCTCGATCTCGGCGCCGCGCGGGTCGACGGTCTTGACCTTGCCGGTCACGCTCATGCCGCGGTCATTGACCGAGGTGTAAGAGGTGAACGGGTCGCTGTCCAGCTGCTTGATGCCCAGCGAGATGCGCTCGCGCTCGACGTCCACGGCCAGCACAACGGCCTCGACTTCCTGGCCCTTCTTGAAGTTGCGCACGGCGGTTTCGCCGGGCTCGTTCCAGGACAGGTCGGACAGGTGCACCAGGCCGTCGATGCCTTGGGCCAGGCCCACGAACACGCCGAAGTCGGTGATCGACTTGACCGGGCCCTTGACCTTGTCGCCGCGCTTGACGTTCTCGGCGAACTCTTCCCACGGGTTGGCCTTGCACTGCTTCATGCCCAGGCTGATGCGGCGCTTGTCTTCGTCGATCTCGAGGACCATGACTTCGACTTCGTCGCCCAGAGAGACGATCTTGGACGGAGCAACGTTCTTGTTGGTCCAGTCCATTTCCGAGACGTGCACCAGGCCTTCGATGCCCGGCTCGATCTCGACGAAGGCGCCGTAGTCGGCGATGTTCGTGACCTTGCCGAACAGGCGCGTGCCGGTCGGGTAGCGGCGGGCCACTCCGAACCAGGGGTCGTCGCCCAACTGCTTCAGGCCCAGCGAGACGCGGTTCTTCTCGGCGTCGAACTTCAGGACCTTGGCCGTCAGTTCCTGGCCGACCGTCACCACTTCGCTCGGGTGACGGACACGGCGCCAGGCCATGTCGGTGATGTGCAGCAGGCCGTCGATGCCGCCCAGGTCCACAAACGCACCGTACTCGGTGATGTTCTTGACCACGCCGTTGACGATGGCGCCTTCGGACAGCGTTTCGAGCAGCTTGGCGCGCTCTTCACCCATAGAGGCTTCCACCACGGCACGGCGCGACAGCACAACGTTGTTGCGCTTGCGGTCGAGCTTGATGACCTTGAATTCCATGGTCTTGCCCTCGAACGGGCTCATGTCCTTGACGGGACGCGTGTCAAGCAACGAGCCGGGCAGGAAGGCGCGGATGCCGTTGACCAGAACGGTCAGGCCGCCCTTGACCTTGCCGGACACGGTGCCGGTGACGAAGTCGCCGGACTCGAGAGCGGTCTCCAGGCTCAGCCACGATGCAAGGCGCTTGGCCTTGTCGCGCGAGAGGATGGTGTCGCCGTAACCGTTTTCGATGGCGTCGATCGCCACCGAGACGAAGTCGCCGACTTGAACTTCCAGTTCGCCCTGGTCGTTCTTGAATTCTTCGACCGGAACGTAGGCTTCGGACTTGAGGCCGGCGTTCACGACGACGAAGTTGTGTTCCACGCGCACGACTTCGGCGGAGATCACTTCACCAGCGCGCATGTCGGAACGCTGAAGCGATTCCTCGAACATGGCGGCAAAGGAGCCGACTTCGGGCAGGGCGGTTTGAGCTTGGGACATGGTGTTTCCTTGACGCTGGAGCCGTGCGTTGGCTCTCGAAGCGTTGTGCAAGCGAACTTGCGGTTAGGTTGTCGAGATCGCCGTCCTCGGTGGACTGTCGTCCGGCAGGGAAGGGCGGCGGGCCCAGGAGCCGCCCGAAACCTAACGCCAGGTTTAGAACGGCCTGCGCTTGGCCCACCAATCGAGCACCAGATCCCTTGATTCCTCAATGGTCTGGGCCGAGTTGTCGAGCATCAGCGCGTCTTGTGCCGGATGCAAAGGCGCAGCCGCGCGGGTCTTGTCCCGTGCGTCCCGCGACTCCAAATCCTGGCGCAAGCTCTCGATATTAGCCGAAATTCCCTTTGCGATCAACTGCTTATGCCGTCTTTCGGCGCGCGTCGCCGCGCTGGCAGTCAAAAACACCTTCAGGGAGGCATCGGGGAAGACGTCCGTTCCCATGTCGCGGCCGTCGGCCACCAGGCCCGGCGGGCGACGGAAATCGAGCTGGAGTTGGTTCAGTGCCCGGCGCACGGCCGGGTGCACGGCCACGCGCGAGGCCATGACTCCGGTGGCTTCCTGGCGCAGCTCGTCGCTGATGTCCTCGCCGGCCAGCAACGTGCGGCCCTTGCCGAAGCTCAAGGCAAGCCCGGCAGCCACCGTGGCCACCTTGGGGCCGTCATCCAGGTCGATGCCGGCACGGGTGGCGGCCAGACCGGTGGCGCGGTAGAGCGCGCCGGAATCAAGTACGTGGTAGCCCAGGCTCTCGGCCACTACATCGGCCAGCGTGCCCTTGCCCGAAGCCGTCGGGCCGTCGATCGCGATCACGGGGATCTCGCTACGGCTGGTGTCGACCACTGCGAACAAGGTCTCGAAATAGTCGGGGAAGGTCTTGGCCACGCAGTGCGGCTCAAGGATGCGCACCGGCACGGGGCGTTCGGCCACGAGGCCGTTGAAGGCGGCCAGCGAGAAGCACATGGCGACGCGGTGGTCGTCGTAGGTGTGGATGACGGCGGGCTTCCAGTCGTGAAGCGGTGCGATGCGGATCCAGTCCGGTCCTTCGTCCACCTGAGCACCGAGCTTGCGCAGCTCCGCGGCCATGGCAGCAATGCGGTCGGTCTCCTTGACGCGCCAGCTCGCGATGTTCGTCAGCGTCGTCGGCGAATCGGCGTAGAGCGCCATCACCGCGAGGGTCATGGCGGCGTCGGGGATGTGGTTGCAATCAAGCGTCAGGCCCTTGAGCGGCCAGTCTCCGCGTCGCACGGCCAGCCAGTTGGGCCCCGATTCGATCTGGGCGCCCATGGCGCGAGCTGCTTCGACGAAGCGAACGTCGCCTTGCATCGACTCGCTGCCGACGCCCTCGATCCGCAGCGGCACGTTGACCGAGGCGATGGCGCCCAGGGCCACGAAGTAGGATGCCGAGGAAGCGTCGCCTTCCACATGGATGCTGCCCGGCGAGCGGTAACGGCTGCCCGCGGGAATCGTGAAGCGCTCCCAGCCTTCGCGACGCACCTCGATGCCGAAGCGCTTGAGGAGCTCCAGCGTGATGTGGATGTAGGGCTTGGAGATGAGCTCGCCGACGACCTCGACGACGACGTCCTTGGCGGCCACCAGCGGCAAGGCCATCAGCAGGGCGGTCAGGAACTGGCTCGAGACATCGCCGCGCACCTGCACGGGCTTGTCCAGCGCCAGCGGCGAGGGACCCGAGAGGCGCAGGGGCGGGAAGCCCTCGTTGGCCAGGCAGTCGATGTGGCAGCCGAAGCCGCGCAGTGCGTCGACCAAGTCGCCAATCGGCCGCTCGTGCATGCGCGGCACGCCCGAGAGCTCGAACTCGCCGCCCTGCGTAGCCGCCAGCAGCGCAAGCGCGGCCGTCAGCGGACGCATGGCAGTGCCGGCGTTGCCGAGGAAGAGCCGGGCCGCGCGCGGCAGCAGGCGGCCGCCCAGGCCCGTCACCTGCAAGACGCTGCCGTCCTTGCGGATCTGGCAGCCCAGCTGCGTGAGCGCCTCCAGCATCACGGCGGTGTCGTCGGAGTCCAGCAAATCGTGGACGGCCGTCGTGCCCTCGGCCAGACCGGCCAGCAGCAGCACCCGGTTGGAAATGCTCTTGGAGCCGGGCAGGCGAACCGTGCCCGAGGCCGCCCGCAACGGGGGCAGATCGAGGAAGGGAATCTTGTACATGACGAGTTACTTGGAAGGGACGCTCGGTGGCTTGGGCATGCCCATCTGCCACTGTGCGCGGCCTTCGGAAATCTGGCGAATGCGGGCCTCGAGGCCCAGCGTGTCGCCGCTGCGGATCATGGCCTCCATGCTGTCCAGCGCTTGGCGGAACAGGGCCGACTGGGCCAGCACTCGCTCGCCGTTGGCCACCAGGATGTCGCGCCACACGGTGGGCTCTCCCGCAGCGATGCGGGTGAAATCCCGGAAGCCCGGGCCGGCGAGATTCAGGTAGTCGCGCCCGTCGGCCTGGCCGGCCACGGACTGAAAATAGGCGAACGCCAGCAGATGCGGCAGGTGGCTGACTGCGGCGAAGGCTTGGTCATGATTCTCTGGCGTCATCTTGAAGACCTGGGCGCCGAGCGCCGACCACACGTCGGTGGCGCGCTGCACCTGAGAGACCACGGTCTTGCTCGTAGGCGTGAGGATCACGTGCCGGCCCTGGTACAGCGCGACATCGGCGTGCTCCACGCCGCCGCTTTCCTTGCCCGCGATCGGATGGGCCGGCACGAAGGAGCCGCCCGCATCACCCAGCGCGGCCTGCACGGCCTGCACGACATCGCCCTTGGTCGAGCCCACGTCCATGAAGAGCACATCGGGCTTGACCATATGCCGGATGGCCCGCAGCGTGGTCTCAGTGGCGGCCACGGGCACGGCCAGCAACACGATGTCGGACCCGGCCACCGCCAGCAGGGCGGACTCGGCGATCTGGTCGATCACACCAAGCTTCTTGGCCTTCTCCGTCGTGGAGGGCGATTTGCTGTAGCCGACAACCTTCTTGACAAGCCGCGCCTTCTTCATGGCCAGGGCGAAGGAGCCGCCCATGAGGCCGCAGCCGATGACGCCGAGTTGCTTGAACATCATGCCTGGTGAGTACCCGGAAGGAGCTGTGGAAGAGGTGAAAGCCCCAGTCTAACCGCGCCTCATCGCCGAGCTCGGGCTTTGCTATCCTCGCTGCCCGATTTGCCTTCGTAAGTGAACTCCGCATGCTTCGCCGTCTTGTCCGTCTTGTATTTGCACTGAGCCTTTCCTCCTGCGCGCTGGCGCAGGCCGCCGATTTCAGTGCCGCAGACCTGGCCATGGCGGCCCGGCTCCGCGAGGCGGGCACACAAAGCCCGGTGGCCTTCGATCTGCTGGACTCGCTGTGCACCGAGGTCGGTCCGCGGTCGGCTGGTTCAGAGGGCGACCACCGCGCCGTTGAATGGGCGGCCACCAGGCTTAAGGCCCTGGGCTTCCCGCAGGTGCGAGTGGAGGCTGTGCCGCTCAAGGCCTGGCGCCGCGGTCCGGCTTCGGCCCAACTGACGGCGCCGGTCCCGCAGGTCCTGAGCATCACTGCACTGGGCGGCAGCGTCGCCACGCCGAGCGCCGGCCTGGATGCCGAGCTGGCCTATTACCCGAGCCTTCAGGCGCTCAAGGCCGACACCTCGGATCGCGCCCGCGGCCGCATCGTGTTCATCGATGTGAAGACCGAGCGCTCGCGCGACGGTCATGGTTATGGACCTGGTTCTGCCGTGCGCTGGGCGGGCCCGTCGGAGGCCGCGCGCCATGGCGCCGTGGCTTTCGCCATGCGTTCGGTGGGTACCGATCACGACCGTTTGCCGCACACGGGCATGACCAGCTACGACGCCGGTGCGCCGCGGATCCCGGCGCTGGCCGTTTCGGTGCCCGATGCAGAGCTGATCGCACGCACCTCCAAGCTGGGCAAGCCGCTGCGCATGCATGTGGATCTTCAGGCCGAGGGTGGGATTGATGCCGTCTCGGCCAATGTCGTCGCTGAAATCCCGGGCACCGACCTCGCGCAGGAGGTCGTCATGATCGGCGCCCATCTCGACAGCTGGGACCAGGGCCAGGGCGCCATCGACGACGGCGCCGGCGTGGCCATCGTCACCGGCGCGGCCAAGCTCATCCTGGACAGCGGGGTCAAGCCGCGGCGCACCATCCGCGTTGTCTTGTTCGCAAACGAAGAGCATGGCCTTGACGGTGCCAAGGCCTACTACGAAAGGTACAAAGGCCAATGGCACCAGATGGTCGGCGAGAGCGACGTGGGTGCCGATGCTGTCTTCGAGATGCGCAGCCGCGTCCGCGCCGAGGCGTTGCCCCTGGTCAAGAGTATTGCCGCTGAACTCGCGCCCCTGGGCGTGGCTGCCGGCGGCAACGCGGGCTTCGTGGGCTCTGACGCTGGCGTGGGGCTGAGCCGCCAGGGCTGGGCCGGCATGGCCCTCGTGCAGGACGCGAGCCGCTATTTCGACTGGCACCACACGCCCAACGACACGCTGGACAAGGTGGATCCGGCTCAGCTGCGCCAGAACGTCGCGGCCTGGGCCGTGACGGCCTGGCTGGCCGCGCAAAGCCCTGAAGCCTTCGGCCCCATCGCCAAGAGCAGCGCCGAGGCCGAGTGAGGCGCTGGCCGGGGCTGCAACGGACGTGACAGCTGTCATGTGCGTTGCATGACGCCCGGCTCTGCCGCATCCGAGAGGCGATTCCTACAGTGAAGTCATGTCCACTCCACGACCGGGAATCGCCATGCAACTCTTCAAGAATCGCCGCTGTGTTCCGCTGACCCACGGCTTCGGCCGCATCGTCGCCATTGCAGTAGGTCTCTTGGCAGCGCTGAACTCCGGGCATAGCGACGCGGCTGAGGCCGAGCCGGATTTCATCGTTCGCCACGCCACGGTCTTCGACGGCGAGCGCCGCCTGACCGACACGGACGTACTCGTGCAAGACGGCCGCATCGCCGCCATTGGTCGCGAGCTCAAGGCCCCGGCCGGTGTGAGCGTCGTCGACGGCCGCGGCAAGACGCTCATGCCCGGGCTCATCGACGCCCACACCCACACCTGGGGCAGCGCCGGCCGCGATGCGCTGCGCTTCGGCGTGACGACCGAGCTCGACATGTTCACCGACCCGCGCGGCCTGCCTGCCGCCCGGGCCCAGCGGCAAGCGCGTGCTGCAGCAGGCAGTGCCGATCTGTGGTCGGCCGGCGTGCTGGCCACCGTGCCGGGCGGTCATGGCACCGAGTACGGCATCAAGATCCCCACGCTGAGCACGCCGGCCGAGGCCGCCGACTTCGTGGCCGCTCGCAAGGCCGAAGGCAGCGACTACCTGAAGATCGTCATCGAGGATGGCTCGGCCTTCGGCCACGCCACGCCCACGCTGGATGCCGCCACCATCGCCGCGCTGGCCACGGCAGCGAAGTCAAGCGGCATGATGTCTGTGGCGCACGTCGCCACGCAGAACGATGCCGCCACGGCCTTCGCCTCGGGTGTGAACGGCCTGGCTCACGTCTTCATCGACCGCAAGCTCGATGCGAGCGCCGATGCCGCCTTCATCGCCAGCGCGCGCGACCATTTCGTCGTGCCGACGTTGTCGGTCAACGCCGCGCTTTCGGGCCCCGCCGAGAGCCGGGCGCTGCAGGACGACCCGCGTCTCAAGCCCTGGCTCAGCAATGGCCAACTGGGCACACTGGCCAGCGTCTTCCCGCCGCCCTGGAGCAAGACCGTTTTCCTGGACCGTGCGCTGAACAATACGGCCGTGCTGCACCGCGCCGGCATCGCGCTGCTGGCCGGCACCGATGCGGGCAATCCCGGTACGGCCCACGGTGTGAGCCTGCATGGCGAGCTGGCTTTGCTGGTGCGCGCCGGCCTCACGCCGCTGGAGGCGCTGCGCGCCGCCACCTCCTTGCCCTCCAGCGTGTTCAAGCTGAGCGACCGCGGGCGCATCGCGACGGGCCTGCGCGCCGACCTGCTGCTGGTGGAAGGTGACCCGAGCGTGGACATCCAGGCGACCCGCGCCATCGTCGCGATCTGGAAGAACGGCTATCCGGTCGATCGCAGCCTGCGCGTCGACGAAAGGCCCGAAACGGCGGTGGCTGCCGCGGCAGGTTCGTCCCTGATTGCAGACTTCGAAACCGATGTCACTTCGGTACGCATGGGCCAGCCCCTGAGCATCACGACCGACATGATGGCAGGCGGCAAGTCCAGCGCCACGCAGGCGTGGAGCGCGGGCGGTGCGAACGGCTCCAAGGGCGCCCTCAAAGTGCAGGGGCTGATCGACGGCGGCCTGCCCTATGCCTGGGCCGGCACGCTGTGGATGGCCGGCAGCGCGCCCATGCAGGCGGTCGACTACGGGACGCGCCACGAGCTGGTCTTCAAGGTCCGCGGCGAGGAGCGCACGGGCATGGCCATGGTCTTCTCCGGCCCGTCCGCCCAGTCGCGTCCGGCCATGCAGTCTTTCAAGATCGGCCATGACTGGACCGAAGTGAGGCTGCCGCTGGCAGGCTTTGCCGGCGTCGATCTAGCGAAGTTGCGTGCCGTGGCTCTGACCGTGGGCCTGCCGGCCGGCGCCTTCAGTTTCGAGATCGATGACCTTGAACTGCAGTGATACTGAGACCATGGCAAGCCTTCGTGCGCATCCCAACTCGCTCCAGGCCATGGTCACGCGCGGCCCGTGGATCCCGGTGCTCAATCTCTGCTGGCTGTTCTACGTCGTCTTCGCCGCAGTGGCGCTGCCGCTGAGCTTGCCCGAGAAGGCCTTCACCTGGGCCAGCCTTGTGGCCTTCTTGCCGCTGTACTACGGGGCCTGGCGCGACAACATGGCGCGCCTGCCCTGGTACACGCTGGCGATTGCCGTGCTGGGCCTGGCGAGTGTCTGGATCAACACGGTGTTCTCCTTCTTGATCTACGCAGCGGCCTTTGTGGTCTTTTGCGGCAGCCGGCGACAGGGCCTGATCGGGCTCGCGGCGCTGCTGCTGAGCTTCTGTGCGGTGGCCGCCTTCAGCCCGCGTTTCAACGTCTTCGGCATGGTGTTTTGCGTTGGCATCTGCCTGGTCGTGGCCTTCTTCAACGTGCAGTACCGCAATGCCGCCCAGGCCGATGCGGGCCTGAGGCTCTCGCACGAAGAAGTGCGGCGGCTCGCGGCCAGCGCCGAACGCGAGCGCATCGGCCGCGATCTGCACGACTCGCTTGGGGCGACCTTGGCACTGATCGCTGTGAAGAGCGAGCTGGCCGGGCGTCTGTTGGAGCGCGACGTGAATGCGGCGCGCGCCCAGGTGGCCGACATCGAACAGGTCGCCCGTGAGGCGCTCACACAGGTGCGTGCTGCCGTGGCCGGCATCCGCTCGGCGCTACTGGCCGGCGAGCTGGCCTCTGCGCGCCTGTTGCTGGAGACCGCCGGCGTGGCCTTTGCCGCCGATGTCGACAGCCTGCCGCTGTCACCCGAGGTCGAGTCTGCCCTGGCACTCGGCTTGCGCGAAGCCGCAACCAATGTCCAGCGCCACGCCCGTGCCAAGGCCGTGCGCGTGACGCTGCGGGTGGACGCCGACCGGGCGCTGATGGTCATCGAAGACGACGGCATCGGCGCCTCGCTGCGCAAGGGCCATGGGCTGACCGGCATGGAGGAGCGGCTCGGCGCGGTCGGCGGCAGCGTCGAGATCGCCACCGTGCGCCAGGGCAGCTCGCGTGGCACGCGGCTGAGCCTGCGCGTGCCGCTGCCCAAGACGCAAGAGATGGAGACTGGGGCCGCTGCCAGCGCGCCGATGGTGCTCGGAGCCCGCCCCGCATGATCCGCGTGCTGCTTGCCGAGGACCAGGCCATGCTGCGTGGCGCGCTCGTGGCCCTGCTTTCGCTGGAGCCCGATATCGAGATCGTCGCCGCGGTCGGTGACGGCGAAGCGGCGCTGCGCGAGGCGCACGCGCTCAAGCCCGACCTGATCGTCACCGACATCGAGATGCCCGGCCTGACGGGCCTGGAGGTGGCGCAGCGCGTGGCCCGATTCGATCATCCGGCGCGCGTCGTCATCCTCACCACCTTTGCGCGTGCCGGCTACCTGCGCCGCGCGCTCGATGCCGGCGTCTGCGCCTACCTGCTCAAGGACACGCCGTCCTCCAAGCTCGCCGAGGCGCTGCGCACGGTCCATGCCGGTGGCCGCGTGATCGATCCGGCGCTGGCCGCCGAAGGCTGGGTGGGTGCCGATCCGCTGCTCGAGCGGGAGCGCCAGGTCCTGCGTCTGGCGGGCGAAGGCGTCTCAGCCGGCAAGATCGCCGAGGAGCTGGGCCTGTCCAGCGGCACCGTCCGCAACTACCTCTCGCAGGCGATCGGCAAGCTGGGCGTGGCGAACCGGATCGAGGCGTACCGGTTGGCGAAGCAGAAGGGCTGGCTGTAGCCGCCCCAAACCTTTGAGACTCAGGCCTTGACCGGATACGCGCCGATCACCTTGTAGAAGGCGCACAGCTGGCGCAGCTCTTCCAGCGCCTGGGCCACATGAGGCTCGCTCGGGTGCCCGTCCAGGTCCATGTAGAAGTAGTACTCCCACTGACCCGTGCGCGCCGGGCGCGACTCCAGCCGCGTCATCGAGACGCCGAACTTCTTCAGCGGCACGAGCAGGTCGTGCATGGCGCCGGGCTTGTTGGCCACGCTGACGATCAGGCTCGTGCAGTCGCGGCCCGTGGCCGGCGGCGTGGCCATGGTCTGGGGCAGGGTGATGACGGCGAAGCGGGTGCGGTTGTATGCCTCGTCCTGCACCGCGTGGGCCACGATGTGCAGACCGAAGAGCGTGGCGGCGCGCTCGCTGGCGATGGCCGCATAGGCCGGGTTCTCTGCGGCGAGGCGGGCACCCTCTGCATTGCTGGACACCGCGCGGCGCTCGGCATTGGGCAGGTTTTTGTTGAGCCAGTTCTGGCACTGAGCCAGCGCCTGCGGGTGGGCAAGCACGGCCTGAATCTCGCCCATGGAGTTGTTCTTCTGCAGCAAGTTGTGGCGGATCAGCAGGCTGACTTCGCCGACCACGTGGCAGGGCGTGTGTAGGAAGAGGTCCAGCGAGCGGGTGACCACGCCCTCGGTCATGTTCTCCACGCCGACCACGCCATACTGCGCGCTGCCGCTGGCGGTGGCGTGGAAGACTTCGTCGAAGCTGGCGCAGTAGATGAGGTCGGCCGCGCCGCCGAAGTACTCGATGGCGGCCTGTTCGCAGAAGGTGCCGAAGGGGCCGAGCACAGCCACGCGCTGCGGCGATTCGAGTGCGAGGCAGGCGCTCATGATTTCGCGCCAGATCGCGGCCACGTGCTCGCCCCGGAGCGGACCCTGGTTGGCGGCCTTGATCTTGGCGATGACCTGGGCCACGCGGTCGGGGCGGAAGAAGGGCGTGCCTTCGCGGCGCTTGATCTCGCCGACCTGCTCTGCCACATGGGCGCGCTCGTTGAGCAGTTGGAGCAGTTGCGAATCCAGTGCGTCGATCTGCTCGCGCAGGCCCTTTAATGCATCGTCAGCCATGGCGTTTCTCAAAGTCCTGGAGGTAGCTGATGAGGGCTTGAACGCCCTCGAGCGGCATCGCGTTGTAGATCGATGCCCGCATGCCGCCCACCGACTTGTGGCCTTTGAGTTGCAGCAGTTGCGCTTCCCTGGCGCCGGCCAGGAAAGCGTCGTTCAGACGTTCATCCTTCAGGTAGAAGGGCACGTTCATGCGCGAGCGGCATTCTGCCGCCACGCGGTTTTCATAGAGCGAGGAGCCATCCAGCGCTGCGTAGAGCAGGGTGGCCTTCTCGACGTTGCGCTGCTCGATAGCCGCCAGGCCAGTCTTGCCGGCGTACGAGAAATTCTTGATCCACTGGAACACCAGGCCGGCCACGTAGATGGCGAAGGTCGGCGGGGTGTTGAACATGGACTGGTGCTCGGCCACGACCTTGTAGTTGAAGGCCGAGGGGCAGATGGGCAGGGCGCGGTCCAGCAAGTCTTCGCGCACGAAGACAAGCGTGAGGCCGGCCGGGCCGATGTTCTTCTGCGCGCCGGCGAAGGCGCACCCCACGCGTGACCAGTTGATCGGACGCGAGAGCACGTGCGAGGAGCAGTCGATCACGAGCGGTGCCGTGTCGATGCGCGGCAGCTCCTGAAACTCGATGCCGTCGATGGTCTCGTTGGTGCAGACGTGGACGTAGTCGGCATCCTCGCGCAGGCGCCACTGCGCCGTGGGCGAGAAGGCCTCGGCGGCGATCTGCACGTCGGCATAGCGGCGTGCCTCAGCGGCGGACTTCCTGGACCAGGAGCCGGTGACGGCGACGTCCACCTTGCCCGTACGCGCCAGGTTCATCGGCACGACGGCGTTCTCGCCCAGGCCGCCGCCCTGCATGAAGAGAATGCGGAACTCCCGCGGCACCGCCAGCAGTTCTCGCAGCGTGGCCTCGGCCGCTTCGTAGATGGAGATGAACTCGCGGCCGCGATGGCTCATCTCCATCACGCTCATGCCGCTGCCATGCCAGTCCAGCATTTCTTCGGCCACTTGCCCAAGCACGGGTTCGGGCAGGACGGCGGGGCCGGCGGAGAAGTTGAAGGGGCGCGGCCGGCTCATCACTTCTTGGCGGGCGCGGCCTTGCTGGCCGATGCGGACGGTGCTGGCGCTGCGGACGGTGCGGGCTTGAGGCCCATGGTCTTGTCCACGCTCAGCTGCAGTGCGTTGAAGCGCGCTTCAAGCTGCGGGCCGTTCTCGGCCAGGATCTTCTCAACCAGGGCCTTCTGCAGATCCGGCTGGATGCCGCTGAACTTCTTGCTGACGGGGGACTCCATCCAGGTCACGATCTGGTTGAGTTCGTCTTCGGTAAAGCGCTCGTCGAGCAGGGTGCCGATGGCAGTCGGGGCCACTTTGAGCGCGCTGGCCTTGACGATGGGGAATGCGTCTTCGATGAACTTCTTGACGTCGGCATCCACGGCCTTGGTGACGGCCTCGCGCTTGTCGGCCGGTACCTGTTGCAGGTTCATGCTGGCCTTCTGCATGACGGGCATCAGGGGGCGCTGGACGATGTCGCGCGCCAGCATTTCCAGGCCGGGTTGCTGTAGGGCCAGCAACTTGTCGATCAGGGCCTGCTTGGCCGGCGTGGGGGCCGCCTGGACGAGCGGGGCGAGGGCGAGAAGGCTGGCGGCGGCCAGCAGCTTGATCGTGTACTTCACGGCTTATTCCTTGGTGGGTTCTTCCGACGGCTCGCCTTCGGCCGAGCCGTCATTGGCGTCGTTCTCGACGATGCGCTGCAGGCCCGAGAGCTTGGCGCCGTTATCCAGCGCGATGAGGGTCACGCCCTGAGTGGCTCGGCCGAGCTCGCGGATCTCGGAGACGCGGGTGCGCACGAGCACGCCCTTGTCCGTGATCAGCATGATCTCGTCCTCGGCGCGCACCAGGGTGGCGGCCACGACGCGGCCGTTGCGCTCGCTCTGTTGGATGGCGATCATGCCCTTGGTGCCACGGCCGTGTCGCGTGTACTCGGTGATGGCGGTGCGCTTGCCGAATCCGTTCTCGGTGGCGGTGAGCACGCTTTGGGCTTCGTCTTCCGCCACGAGCATGGCGATCAGGCGCTGATCGGGCTCAAGCATCATGCCGCGCACGCCGCGAGCAGTGCGGCCCATGGGGCGCACGTCGTCTTCGTCGAAACGAACGGCCTTGCCGCCATCGCTGAAGAGCATGACGTCGTGCTTGCCGTCGGTCAGTGCGGCGCCGATCAGGTGGTCGCCCTCGTCGAGGTCCACCGAGATGATGCCGGCCTTGCGCGGGTTGCTGAAGTCCTTGAGGGAGGTCTTTTTCACCGTGCCCATGGCCGTGGCCATGAAGATGAAGTGATCCTCGGGGAAGGTGCGGAACTCGCCCGTGAGCGGCAGAACGACGGTGATCTTCTCGTCTTGCTGCAGCGGGAACATATTGACGATGGGCTTGCCGCGCGAGTTGCGCGAGCCCTGCGGCACTTCCCAGACCTTGAGCCAGTAGACCCGGCCGCGGTTGGAGAAGCACAGGATCCAGTCGTGGGTGTTGGCGATGAAGAGCTGGTCGACCCAGTCGTCTTCCTTGGTCTGCGTGGCCTGCTTGCCGCGGCCGCCGCGACGCTGGGCGCGGTATTCGCTCAGGGCCTGGCTCTTGATGTAGCCGGTGTGGGAGAGCGTCACGACCATATCGGTCGGCGTGATCAGGTCCTCGGTGCCGAGCTCCTGCGCGTTGTGCTCGATCACCGAGCGGCGCGCGCCGAGTTTGGTCTGGCCGAACTCCTGCTTCACCGCGATCAGCTCTTCGCCGATGATGACCGTCACGCGCTCGGGCTTGGCCAGAATGTCGAGCAGGTCGGCGATGATTGCCATCACTTCCTTGTACTCGCCCACGATCTTGTCCTGCTCGAGGCCCGTGAGGCGTTGCAGGCGCATCTGCAGGATCTCGCCGGCCTGATCTTCCGAGAGGCGGTACAGGCCGTCGGGCTGCATGCCGACGTTGCTGGGCAGGCCTTCGGGGCGATAGGCCTCGGCGCCGCCTTCGGCGCGCGCGAGCATTTCGCGAACGAGGGACGAATCCCAGCTCTTGCTCATCAGCGCGGCCTTGGCGACCGGCGGCGTGGGCGACTGCTTGATGGTCTCAATGAACTCGTCGATATTGGCCAGGGCCACGGCCAGGCCTTCGAGCACGTGGCCACGGTCGCGCGCCTTGCGCAGTTCGAAGATCGTGCGGCGAGTCACCACCTCGCGGCGGTGCTCGAGAAAGACCGTGACCAGGTCCTTCAGGTTGCAAAGCTTGGGTTGGCCGTCGATCAGCGCCACCATGTTCATGCCGAAGCTGTCCTGAAGCTGGGTCTGCTTGTACAGGTTGTTCAGCACGACCTCGGGCACTTCACCGCGCTTGAGCTCGATGACCACGCGCATGCCGGACTTGTCGCTCTCGTCCTGGATGTGGCTGATGCCCTCGATCTTCTTCTCGTGGACGAGCTCGGCGATGCGCTCGAGCAGCGTCTTCTTGTTCACCTGGTAGGGAATCTCGTCGACGATGATGGCTTGGCGCGCGCCCTTGTCGATGTCCTCGAAGTGGACCTTGGCGCGCATCACCACCTTGCCGCGGCCGGTGCGGTAGCCGTCGCGCACGCCGTTGATGCCGTAGATGATGCCGGCGGTGGGGAAGTCGGGCGCGGGGATGATCTCCATCAGCTCGTCGATCGAGCAGTCCGGGTTCTTCAGGGCGTGCAGGCAGGCGTCGACGACCTCGTTGAGATTGTGCGGCGGGATGTTGGTGGCCATGCCCACGGCGATGCCGGTGGAGCCATTGATCAACAGGTTGGGCAGGCGCGTCGGCAGGACCAGCGGTTCTTTGTGGCTGCCGTCGTAGTTGGGTCCGAAGTCGACCGTTTCCTTGTCGATGTCGGCCAGCATCTCATGCGCGATCTTGTCCAGGCGGATCTCGGTGTATCGCATGGCAGCGGCGTTGTCGCCGTCCACCGATCCGAAGTTGCCCTGGCCGTCGATCAGCATGTGCCGCAGGCTGAAGGGCTGGGCCATGCGCACGATGGTGTCGTAGATCGCCGAGTCGCCGTGCGGGTGATATTTACCCATCGTCTCACCCACGGCCTGCGCACTCTTACGGTACTTGGCGTTATAGGTGTTGCCCATCTCGTTCATCGCGTACAGCACGCGGCGATGCACGGGCTTCAGGCCGTCGCGGGCATCCGGAAGGGCCCGACCGACGATCACGCTCATGGCGTAATCCAGATACGAACGCCGCATCTCCTCTTCGAGGCTGATCGGCAGGGTTTCCTTGGCGAACTGGGTCATGCGGGCTTTGGTGTATGAAGGGCCGGTGCTACGTAGTCGCCACAGCGGCTCTAATTGATTTGGCCGAAAGAGACGATTCTAAGTGCGCAGGCAATGTAGCAGCGGTGCAACAACGTCACCAAGGCCCTGGACGTGCGCCACCACAATGCGTCGGTCCGCCATGCCCGCAATGGCACAATCGCCGAGTCCCTGGGATAAACCCGTACACGCCGTTTCCTTCTTGAGCGGTGGGCAGTGTTTTTCTCGAGGTTTTTGTTTGGACCACCAAGGACGTACCCAGGCCAACTGCGGTAATCCGTGAGAGGAGAATCATGAAGAAATTGAATCGAGTGGCGTCGCTTTTCGCACTCGCTGTCCTGGCTGCTTCCGGTGCACAGGCCCAGCAGACGATCGACAACTGGCGTGCCACCGACGGCACCGTTTGGAAGAACGGTACGAATGAACTGTGCTGGCGCGATACCTTCTGGACGCCGGCCACTGCCGCCGTCGGTTGCGATGGCGCTCCCGCTCCGGCCCCGGCTCCGGCTCCCGTCGTCGCTCCCCCGCCTCCCCCGGCTCCTCCGGTTGAAGCGCCGAAGCCCCCGCCGCCGCCGCCCGCTCCGGTGGCCGTGACCGAGAAGATCACCTACGGTGCCGATGCCCTGTTCGATTTCGACAAGGCCGTGCTCAAGCCCGAAGGCATCGCCAAGCTGGACGAGCTCGTGTCCAAGCTGAGCAAGGTCACGCTGGAAGTCATCATCGCCGTGGGTCACACCGACTCCGTCGGTACCGCTGCCTACAACCAGAAGCTGTCGGTGCGTCGTTCCGAAGCCGTGAAGGCCTATCTGGTCAGCAAGGGCATCGAGAAGAACCGCATCTACACGGAAGGCAAGGGCAAGACCCAGCCCGTGGCCGACAACAAGACTGCCGAAGGCCGCGCCAAGAATCGTCGCGTGGAAATCGAAGTCGTCGGTACCCACACCGTCATGAAGTGATGAGCCGCGGGGCCTGGTGCCCCGCAACTCTCACCCAGACCAACCCCGCTCCGGCGGGGTTTTTTTGTTTCGGCATCGCGTCGATTCTTGACATGAGCCTGCTCTGAATCGGGGCCAATGGCCCTGTTTTCATTACGATGACGATATGAGCATCAACGCAGATCCCCAGGAACTCGCCAAATTCGGCGAACTGGCCCATCGCTGGTGGGACCCAGAGAGCGAGTTCAAACCCCTCCACCAGATCAACCCGCTGCGCCTGAACTGGATTGACTCGCTGGCGCAGCTCGCGGGCAAGAAGGTGCTCGACGTGGGCTGTGGCGGCGGCATCTTGACCGACTCCATGGCCCGCAAGGGCGCGAACGCACTGGGCATCGACCTTTCCATCAAGCCGCTCAAGGTGGCCCAGCTCCACGCGATGGAGGCGGGCACCGAGAACGTGGACTATCGCGAGGTCGCGGTGGAGGCCCTGGCGGCCGAGGCGCCTGCCAGTTTCGACGTCGTGACCTGTATGGAGATGCTCGAGCACGTGCCCGATCCGGCTTCCGTCGTGCGGGCCCTCGGGCAACTCGTCAGGCCGGGCGGATGGGTTTTTCTGTCCACGCTGAACCGCAACGTCAAGAGCTTCATGCTCGCCATCGTCGGCGCCGAGTACCTGCTCAAGATGCTGCCAGCCGGCACGCACGAGTACGCCCGCTTCATCAAGCCCAGCGAGCTGGCACAGATGTGCCGCGAGGCGGGCCTCGAGCTGCACTCGGCCAAGGGGCTCAGCTACAACCCGCTCACCCAGGCCTATAAGCTGGGCAGCGATACCGACGTGAACTACCTGCTCGCTTGCAAACGGCCCGACTGATTCTTTTCGACCTCGACGGCACGCTCATCGATAGCGCGCCCGACCTGGCTGGCGCCACCAACGAGATGCTTGTTGCGCGAGGGCGGCCGGCGCTGCCGCTCGCGCTACTGCGTCCCCACGTGGGCTCGGGCGCTCGCGGCATGCTGGGCGCAGCCTTTGGCTGCAAGCCTGGCGATGCCGAGTTCGAGGCGCTCAAGTCGGAATGGTTCGAGCGCTACGAGCCGCGCATGCTGCGGGAGACGCGCCTCTTCGAGGGTGTCGCGCCGGTGCTCGATGCGCTTCTTGCCGACGGACTGAGCCTGGGCATCGTCACGAACAAAGCCGAACGTTACGCCATCCCGGTCTGCGAAGGCCTGGGGCTGGCGGCCAAGAGCCACGTCATCATCGGCGGCGACAGCACGCCGCACCGAAAGCCTCATCCGGCCCCAGTGCTGGAGGCCGCCCGCCGCGCGGGCATCGAGTCATCGGTTTGCGTCTTCGTGGGTGACGACGAGCGCGACGTGCTCGCAGGCCGCGCTGCCGGCATGGCGACCGTGGCCGTCCGCTGGGGCTACGTGGATGCAGGCAAGCCGATCTCGCAATGGGGCGCCGACCACGTCATTGACGCGCCTCACGAGCTCGTTCGGGCTCTCGCGAAGAACTGACTTGGTGGCATGCCCATGGTCCGCGTGACCATGGCCGTGAACGCGCTGGCACTCGCGTAGCCGAGCTCGGCGGCAATGATCTTCATGGGCCTCTTGCGTGCCGCCATCGAGAGCGCGTGGGCCAGCAGCACCTGTGAGCGCCATTGCGCAAAGCTCACGCCCAGCTGCTGGCGGAACAGGCGCGAGACCGTTCGCGGGCTGGCGCCGGCGCTGGCGGCCCAATCCTCCAGGCTCGCATGCAGGCCTGGGTCGGCCAGCATGGCCTCGCACAGCCTCCGCAAGCGCGCATCCTGCGGCAGCTCCACGCCCAGGCGCAGCGCACGCGACCGGCGCAGCTCGTTGAGGATCAGCTCGCTGAGCAGCCTTTCGCGCTGCGGTTCTGGCGCTGACTCGGGCTGATGGTCAAGCTGCAGCGCCAGTTCGCGCAACAGCGGGCTCACCTCAATCACGCGACAGCTTTGCCATTCCGGCTCCGGCAGCAGCGACGGTGCGAGATAGAGCGTGTGCAGCTGGGCCTGCTCGATGGCGCCCGTTGTGTGCTCCACCTTCGGCGCCACCCACACGGCACGCGAAGGCGGCACGATGTAGGTGCTGTCGCCCGCCTGCACATGGATGGCGCCTTCGGTGGCGAAGACGAGCTGGGCCCAGTCGTGCCGGTGGGGTTGGATTTGGGCCTGCTGGCGGAGGATGCGCAGCTTGCCGCGCAAGGGACGCTCCGTGGTGGGGGCGAAGGCCTCGGGGTCGATGGGCGGGACGAGCGTTCGCTTCATGGCCGAAATTCGATAGAAGTCGACCGGTCATCGTAACTCAGCCTCCCTCAGCTTTGCCACCATGGTGGCCATGAATATCGCTACCCTTTCGCTCGACGAGCGCACCCAGAGCCGCCGCGACTACGGCACCATCAGCCTGATCGGGCTGGCCCACGGCACCTCGCACTTTTTCCACCTGCTGCTCGTACCCCTGTTCCCGGCGTTGCAGGCAGAGTTCGGCTATAGCTTCGCGGAGCTGGGCCTGCTGGTCACGACCTTTTTCCTGATCTCGGGCATCGGCCAGGCCATGTCCGGTTTCGTGGTGGACCGCTTCGGCGCGCGACCCGTGCTGTTCCTCGCCTTGGGTTGCTTCGTGCTGGCCTCCATCGCCGCGGGCACGGCCCAGGGCTTCGCCGGCCTGATGTTGGCCGCGGCGCTGGCGGGCCTGGGCAACTGCCCCTTCCACCCGATCGACTTCACGATTCTGAACAAGCGGGTCTCGCAGCCGCGCCTGGGCCATGCCTTCTCGGTCCATGGCATCACGGGCAATCTGGGCTGGGCGTTTGCGCCCGTGTTCTCCATCGGCATATGGCACGCGACCGGCCACTGGCGCTGGGCCTATTTCGGCACGGCAGTGCTGGCCCTGGCCGTGATGGCGGTGCTGGCCTGGCGGCGCGACCTGGTCGACGACAAGCAAGGCGCCTGGCACAAGCCGGCCGACGCACCCAAGGATGAGCACCCGATGGCCTTCTTGAAACTGCCTTCGGTGTGGCTGTGCTTCTCCTTCTTCTTCTGGAGCACCATGGCGCTCACCGCCATTCAGAGCTTTGCAAGCCCGGCCCTGCAGCAGATGTACGGCCTGCCGCTCTCGCTGACAGCCTATGTGGTCACTGGCTACATGCTCTGCGGTGCGGCTGGCATGTTGGTGGGCGGCTTCCTGGTTCACAGGATCGAGCGCCTGGAGAAGACCATCGCCGCGGCCATGGTCCTGGCGGCGCTGCTGCTGCTGATCACGGCCAGCGGCCTGCTGCCGGGCCTCGTGGCGGCGACGCTGGCGGCACTCGCCGGGTTCGGCACCGGCATCGCCGGCCCCTCGCGCGACATGCTGATCAAGCGCGCGGCGCCGCCCGGCGCCACGGGCCGAGTCTATGGCACCGTGTATTCCGGCCTCGACGCGGGCTTCGCCCTGGGTGCGCCGGTCTTCGGGCTGATGATGGACCGAGGCCAGCCTTCGCTCGTCTTTGCCGGCTCGGCCCTGACTTTGCTCATGGGCGTTGCATCGGCTGCAATGGTCGGGATGGGCATCATGCGGAGGCGGGCGCTGCAGTCGGCGGCGTGAGCGGCAAGCCGCCGCCAGCGCCGCAGTCGGTTATCGAACGTCACAAATTGTGGTTGAGGTCCCGGACGGGGCCCCGGGGCCGCCGCCCATTTGCCAATGGCCGTACGTGGACGCCTCTGTACATGGACGCCTCAGTACGTGGACGCCTCTGTACATGGACGCCTCAGTACATGGACGGCTCCGTACATGGATGCCTCCGTACATGGATGCCTCCGGTTGGCCAGGCAATCAGTTGATGACGACGTGAAGATTTGATTGCACCCGTACGCGTGGGGGCTCTCATTGCCATTGATGCCCGCGATGCGGGGGAGGAGTCGACTGGGTCTCGAGTCTCAAGCCAGCGAATATCTTGCCCAGACCTGTCTGAATCCATTTGGGTCAAGCTCGTTGCCATCGTTTGGTCAGATCCATGCCGTGACTGCCGGCACCGGGGCGCTCTTTGCGTTGCGCTGACGGGGAGAGGAGGGGGCTTGTGTGCCTGCCACGGCTTGATCTGACGCGTCGTACTTATGGCCGTTCTCTGAGCTGGAATGACATCGGCGTGCGGGCATGGCGCTACAGTGCGGGCATGACGAATACCTCCCGATTGGCTGGCCATGCGCTGGTCGAAGCTCTGATCGCCCAGGACATTGACACCGTTTTCGGCGTTCCCGGCGAAAGCTTCCTGGCCGTCCTCGACGGTTTCCACGAGCACGCTGACAAGATCCGTTTCATCGCCTGCCGTCAGGAGGGCGGGGCGGCCTTCATGGCCGAGGCGCAAGGCAAGCTCACGGGTCGCCCCGGCATCTGTTTCGTGACGCGCGGTCCCGGCGCAACGAACGCCTCCATCGGCCTGCACACGGCCTTCCAAGACTCCACGCCGATGGTGCTCTTCATCGGCCAGGTGGCCGCCGACCAACGGGACCGCGAGGCCTTCCAGGAGGTCGACTATCGCCAGATGTTCGGCCCTGGCACGCTGGGCATGGCCAAGTGGGTCGGCGAGATCCAGGATCCCGACCGCCTTCCCGAGTACGTCTCGCGGGCTTTCCATACCGCCATGCAGGGGCGGCCCGGCCCGGTCGTCTTGGTGCTGCCCGAGGACATGCTGACGCGGGCTACGAGCGTGCCTGTGCTGCCACGCGTCGAGCCCGCGCTGGCCTGGCCTGCGCCACAGGCGATCGAGGCACTGCGCGAGCGCCTGTGCGCCGCGAAAAGGCCGCTCGTCATCGCCGGCGGCGGCGGCTGGACGAAGGAAGGGGCCCAGGCACTGGAGCGTTTCGCGGAATCCTGGCACCTGCCGGTGGGCTGTGCCTTTCGCTTCCAGGACTGCTTTGACAACCGCCACCCGCTCTATGCGGGCGACGTGGGCATCGGCATCAACCCTCGCCTTGCGGCGCGCGTGAAGGAGGCCGATCTCATCATCGCCATCGGCCCGCGCCTGGGTGAGATGACGACGGGCGGCTATACGCTGCTGCGAGCGCCGCGGCCGGCGCAGCAACTCGTGCATATCCACGCGGGCGCGGAGGAACTCGGCCGCGTTTACGCTGCCGACCTGATGATCAACGCCAGCATGGCTTGCGCGGCTCCGGCACTCGCCACCATGGCGCCGCCCGAGAGCATCAGCTGGAGGGCTTGGGCCGAGGCCGCAAACGCCGACTACCAGGCCAACCTGGTCCAGAAGCCCGTGACGCCGCTGGACATGACGACCGTTATCCAGCAGCTCAACACGCTGATGCCCGAAGGCACGATCTACACCAACGGTGCGGGCAACTACAGCGGCTGGCTGCATCGCTTCCACCAGTACGAGGGCCTGCACCAGCACGGCAAGGTGCAGCTCGCGCCCACCAGCGGCGCGATGGGCTACGGCGTGCCAGCTGCGGTGGCCGCCTCGCTCTTGCAGGATCGATGGGCTGTCAACATCGCCGGTGACGGCGACTTCCTCATGACGGGGCAGGAACTGGCCACCGCCAGCAGCTACGGAGCGAAGAAGCTCATCAGCATCGTGGTGGACAACGGTACCTACGGCACGATCCGCATGCACCAGGAGCGCGAGTATCCGGAGCGCGTTGCCGGCACGGACCTTTTCAATCCGGACTTCGCGGCCTTGGCACGGGCCTATGGCTGGAACGCAGGTACCGTCGTTGATCGTACCGACGGCTTCGAGCCCGCGCTGCGCGCTGCGTTGGCATCGGACAAGCCGACCCTGATCCACCTGAAGTTGTCCGCAGACGTGTCGACCAGCCGCACGAGCCTGACAGCCATTCGTGACTCCGCGCGGAAGGCATGAACATGGACTTCCAGCTGCGCGGCGAGTACATCGAGCTCGACAAGCTCCTCAAGGCGACCGGCCTCGCGCAGAGCGGGGGCCGGGCCCGCGTCATGATCACCGAGGGCCTGGTTCAGGTCGATGGGCAGCTTGAATCCCGCAAGACCGCGAAGATCCGCTCGGGTCAGGTCGTGACGATCGGGAACGAACGGATCGAGGTTCGCGCAGCCTGAGGATCAGGCCTGAGTTCTTGATTGCGGGTCCTGGGCGTCGATCCAGGCGGCCAGCTCATGGGCCGGCATGGCGCGGGCGAACAGCCAACCCTGGGCGAAGGGGCATCCGGCGTCGAGCAGGATGCGACGCTGGCCCTCGGTTTCCACGCCCTCGGCGACCACCGGCAGGCCCAAGCTCTTGCCGATGCTGAGGATGGCGATGGCCAGCGAGCGGTTGTCTGCGTCGTGCTCGAGGTCGTTCACAAAGCTGCGGTCGAGCTTGAGTTCGCGCACCGGCAGGCGGCGCAGGTAGGACAGGCTGGAATAGCCGGTGCCGAAGTCATCGAGAGAGAGCTGTACGCCCATAGCGTCGAGCCGGTGCATCTGCTCGCGCGCGTGCTCGTCATCTTCGAGCATCAGCCTTTCTGTGAGCTCCAGAGTGAGATCGCCGGCCTCGAGGCCATGGCGCTGCAGCAGGCCGTCAATCAGCCCTGCCACGTTCTCCTGTCGGATCAGCGGCGGCGAGATGTTGATGGCCATGCTCAGGCCCGTCAGCCCCTGCGCGCGCCAGGCCGCGAGCTGCGCGCAAGCAGCGCTGAGCGCCCAACGGTCGACGGCATTGATGAGGCCGGCTTCTTCGGCGACCGGTACGAAGCGATCCGGCGCCATCGGCCCCAGCTCGGGATCGGTCCAGCGCAGCAGGGCCTCGACGCCGTAAAGCGCGCTGTCGCGAAGCCGCAGCTTGGGCTGGTAGTGCAGCTCGAAGGACTGCTCCTGAAGGGCGCGTCGCAGGCCGGCCTCGATGCGCAAGCGCATGTCCAGCGCCTCGTTCATGGCACTGTAGAAGTAGCGTGTGTTCGCGGGCCCGGAGCGCTTGGCGTCCATCAGCGCGAGCTCGGCTCGGCCCAGCAGGGACTCGAAGTCTTCTCCATCCGAGGGGAACATGCTGATGCCCACGCCGGCCGACAGGTCCAGGCGTTCTCCCTGGGGCAGCGTGATGGGTGCTTGTACCGCTTGCTGCAGGCGCGCGGCGCATTGCTGGGCCTCGATCGGGCTGCAATCGGGCAGCACGAGCGCGAATTCGTCGCCGCCGAGCCGAGCGAGCGTGTCGGTGGGCCGGACCTGCGCGAGCATGCGCCGGGCGAGTTCCTTCAGCAGTGCGTCGCCACCGCTATAGCCCACTGTCTCGTTGACGCTGCGGAAACGGTCCAGGTTAAGCAGCAGCAGCGCGCCGGTATTGCCGCGATGCAGGGCCATCTGCACGGCCTGGTGGGCGCGATCGGCGAGCAGGCTGCGGTTGGGCAGGCCGGTGGTGCTGTCGTAATAGGCCAGCCGCTCGATGCGGCGCTCGTGTTCGTCATGGCGCAGGGCGATCTGGCACAGCTGCACGCACGACTCGACCATGGCCCGGTGCACCGGCAGCACGGGCCGCGGTTCGCGGTAGTAGAGCGCGAAGGTGGCTCCCACGCGGCCCTCGCTCGTGAACACCGGTGTGGACCAGCAAGCCGCGAGACCGAAGGATTGGGCGAGGGCGCGGTAGTCATCCCAGAGCGGGTCGCTGGAGATGTCGCTGACCTCCACCGGCTCGCCACGCCATGCTGCCGTCCCGCACGAGCCCGCCTTGGGTCCGATGGGAGCGCCACGAATGGCGCTGCTGAACTCGGGCGGCATGCTGGGTGCCGCCAGTGGCTCGACATGGCCTTCTTCGCGCACCGCAAGCACCGTGCAGATCACGTTTGGCGCCAGCAGCTCCACCTGGGAGCACAGGAACTCCATGACCTGCTCCAGCGGCTTGCCTTGCGCCACGACTTCGAGAACACGGCGATGAATGGCATCGATCTGGAGGTGATCGATGAGGTCGGAACCAGGGGGGCTGTGATGCGACACCGTGTCCCTGCTTGCAGTGGCTGGAAAACTAATTGTGCGCGAATTGGCTCCGCGCGCAGGGGCGGGATGGGCGATATGCGGGAATTGCGGGAAGTCCCTAGTGGTCCAGCAGCTCCAGCAGGCGATCCAGCCCGCCCTCGTTGATCGCCACCATCGCCTGCTCGCGCACCTTGGGCTTGGCGTGATAGGCCACCGAGAGGCCGGCCGCGCCCATCATGGGAAGGTCGTTGGCGCCGTCGCCCACGGCGATGGCTTGCTTCGGATCGCAGCCGATTTCGGCGCAGCACTCGAGCAGCATGCGGCGCTTCTCCTCGCCGTCGCAGATCTCGCCCCAGGTCTGCATGACCAAGCCGCCAGTGAGCGCGCCGTCCTTGATTTCCAGCTCGTTGGAGCGGACGAAGTCCATGCCCAGCTCGGCGGCGATGTGGCGGGTGAACCACGTGAATCCGCCCGAGACGAGCACGAGCTTGAGGCCGGCAGCCTTGAGCGCCGCGCAGAGCGCGTGCGCGCCGGGGTTGAACTGCAGACGTTCGACCAGCACGCGCTCCAGCGCCGATTCGGGCACGCCCTTGAGCAGGGCGAGGCGGCGTCGCAGGCTGCTCTTGAAGTCCGTGATCTCGCCGCGCATGGCGGCTTCGGTGATGGCCGCGACTTCCGCCTTCTTGCCTGCCATGGCGGCGATCTCATCGATGCACTCGATACTGATCAGCGTGGAGTCCATGTCGAAGGCGGCGAGCTTGAAATTGGCCAGTTTCATGGGTGGCGTGATGCCACGGAGGGAAAGCGGGGTCATGGTTCCAACCAGTTTTCGAGGTTCAGGCCCGGTACGCGCGCGAATTCCGCATCGGCGCTGACCAGGGCGGCATTGACGGAGAGGGCGTGCGCAGCGATCAAGGCGTCGTTGTAGCCGATCGGCGTTCCCTGACACTGCGGGCGGCTTCAATGTTGCATATGCCGTGACATATGCTAAGCCTGCTTCACGGGCGAGCCCAGCAGGCGCAGCACCTCGCGCACGGCATGCGCCCGGTCCTTGGGATCGGACAGGGCTTTGTCGATGCGCAGCTTGTCGTTGCCGACGAGCTTGATGTTGCGGTTCTTCTGAACGAGCTCGATCACGCGCATGGCGTCGATCGGCGGGTTGGGGCGGAAGTTGATGTTGATGACGGTGCTGGCCGCGTCGATCTTGGCCACGCCATAGGGCTTGGCCAGCACGCGCAGGCGGTGCGTGTCGAAGAGGGTCTGGCCTTGGTGCGGCAGCTTGCCGAAGCGGTCGGTGATCTCTTCGAGCATGGCGTCGATGTGCTCGCTCTTCTCGGCCGAGGCCAGGCGCTTGTACAGAGAGAGCCGCACATGGACGTCGCCGCAGTAGGCGTCGGGCAACAGGGCTGGCGCGTGGAGATTGATGTCGGTGCCGGCGCCGAACACACCGCCGCTGGGCGAGAGCAGGTCGGGCTCGCGGCCCGCCTTCAGCGAGCGCACGGCTTCCGAGAGCATCTCGTTGTAGAGCTGGAAGCCGACCTCCATCATGTTGCCGCTCTGGTTCTCGCCGAGCACCTCGCCCGCGCCGCGGATCTCCAGGTCGTGCATGGCGAGGTAGAAGCCGCTGCCGAGCTCCTCCATGGCCTGGATCGCTTCCAGTCGCTGCGCCGCCTGCTTGGTCAGGCCCTGCACGTCGGGCACGCAAAGGTAGGCATAGGCCTGGTGGTGAGAGCGGCCGACGCGGCCTCGCAGCTGGTGCAGCTGGGCCAGGCCGAACTTGTCGGCGCGAGAGATGACGATGGTGTTGGCCTGCGGCACATCGATGCCGGTCTCGATGATGGTCGAGCACAGCAGCACGTTGTGGCGTCCGCCGACGAATTCGCGCATCACCCGCTCCAGCTCTCGCTCGGGCATCTGCCCGTGGGCGACGACGATACGTGCCTCGGGCAGCAACTCCTCGAGCTTCTGGCGCCGGTTCTCGATTGTCTCCACCTCATTGTGCAGGAAGTACACCTGGCCGCCGCGCTTGAGCTCGCGCATCACCGCCTCGCGGATGGTGCCGTTGTTCTCGGCTCGCACGAAGGTCTTGATCGCGAGACGGCGTTGCGGGGCGGTGGCAATGACGGAGAGGTCGCGCAGGCCCTCCAGCGCCATGCCCAGGGTGCGCGGGATGGGCGTGGCCGTCAACGTCAGCACGTCCACCTCGGCGCGCATGGCCTTCATGGCTTCCTTGTGGCGCACGCCAAAGCGGTGCTCCTCGTCGATGACGAGCAGCCCGAGCCGCGCGAACTTCACGTCTGAAGACAGCAGCTTGTGGGTGCCGATCACGATGTCGATCGTGCCGTCCTCCAGCCCCTGCATGGCGGCCTTGATCTCCTTGGCCGAGCGGAAGCGGCTCATCTCGGCCACTTTCACCGGCCACTTGCCGAAACGGTCTGCGATGTTTTGATAGTGCTGTTCGGCCAGCAGCGTGGTCGGCGCGAGCAGGGCGACTTGCTTGCCGCCCATCACCGCCACGAAGGCGGCGCGCAGGGCCACCTCGGTCTTGCCGAAACCGACGTCGCCGCAGACCAGTCGGTCCATGGGCTTGGGCGAGATCATGTCCTGGATCACCGCGTGGATAGCGGCGCGCTGGTCCGGCGTCTCCTCGAAGCCGAAACTCTGGGCGAAGGCCTCGTAGTCGTGCGGTGAATAGCGGAAGGCATGGCCCTCGCGAGCGGCTCGGCGGGCGTAGAGATTGAGCAACTCGGCGGCCGTGTCGCGCACCTGTTCGGCGGCCTTGCGCTTGGCCTTTTCCCACTGGCCGGAGCCGAGCTTGTGAAGCGGCGCTTCTTCCGCGGAAACGCCGGTGTAGCGGCTGATCAGGTGCAACTGTGCGACGGGCACGTAGAGAGTGGCCTTGTCCGCGTATTCGAGATGCAGGAATTCCGAAGGCCCGTCGCCGAGGTCGATGTGGATCAGGCCCTGATAGCGGCCGATGCCGTGGTTCACATGCACGACCGGATCGCCGACCTTGAGCTCGCTGAGATCCTTGATCAGCGCGTTGACGTCGGAGACCTGCTCTTGCTTGCGGCGCCGGCGCGTGGTCGGTGTGCTGGCGAAGAGCTCGGTTTCGGTGAAGAGCTGGATCTGGTGCGTGTCCTCGCGCCAGAAAAAGCCGGCGGCCAACGGCGCGACCGTGATCGCCACGCGCTCATCGCTGGCCTCGAACTCTGCGATGCTGGCGTAGGAGGGCAGCTCAATGCGGTTGTCACGCAGCAGCTCCAGCAAGCTCTCACGGCGGCCTTCGCTTTCGGCCAAGATCAGCACGCGCTCGTTGCCGGCCTGCAGATGCGCTGCCAGACGCGCCAGCGGCTCCTGCGCGCCACGCTCGATGCTCACGTCGGGCAGGGGGCGGGCGTAGTCCACGGGCTCGGCTCCGCGCACGGTCAGCACGGCATGCGGATGCGTCAGCGCGAAGAAGTCCTCGGGCTTGAGGTAAATCTCCTCGGGCGGCAGAAGCGGCCGCTCGGGATCGTGCTGGAGGAAGCGGTGGCGTTCGCGCGTGTCGGTCCAGAAGCGACCCAGTGCGTCGTCCACCTCGCCGTGCAGGGCGAGGGCGCAATCGGCACCGAGGAAATCGAAGATCGTCGCGGTCTTGTCAAAGAAGATTGGCAAGTAGTACTCGATGCCGCCCGCCGCCAGGCCCTGGTCGATGTCCTTGTAGATGCGCGATTTGGTGGGGTCGCCGTCCATCTTCTCGCGCCAGCGCGAACGGAAGGCCTTGCGCGAGGCCTCGTCCATGGGGAACTCGCGGCCCGGAAGCAGGCGCACGGCGGGCACGGGGTAGAGGCTGCGTTGGGTGTCGGGGTCGAAGGTGCGGATGGAGTCGACCTCGTCACCGAAAAGGTCGACGCGGTAGGGCACGCTGGAGCCCATGGGGAACAGGTCGATCAGACCGCCGCGAACCGCGTATTCACCGGGTGAGACGACTTGGCTCACGTGCGCATAGCCGCCGAGCGTCAGCTGACGCTTGAGGCCGGCTTCGTCGAGCTTTTGTTTCTGCCGGAAGTTGAAGGTCGTGGCGGCGAGGAAGGAGGGCGGGGCCAGGCGCGTCAGAGCCGTCGCTGCCGGCAGCAGGACCACGTCCACCTCGCGGTCGGCGGAGGGCTTGCCCTGGCCTTGCAACAGCATCCAAAGTGTTGCTAATCGTTCGGAGATCAGGTCCTGGTGCGGGCTGAAGGTGTCATAGGGCAGGGTCTCCCAGTCGGGAAAGACCGCCACGCGCAGTTCCGGCGCAAAGACCTTGAGTTCGGCTTCAAGCCGTTGCGTATCCCCGGGCTCTGCCGTCATGATGGCAACAGGCCGGCCTGCCTGGGTCTGCGATTGCGCGTAGCGGGCCAGCAGCAGGGCGTCTGCCGAGCCGGTGGCGCGGGGCTGGTGGAACTTTTTGCCGGGAGCGATCAGGGGCAACTGCATGGATACAAATGAGTATGGCCCCGTGACGGGGCTGGCCGAAGATTGTAGGGAGCGGCGGCCCGCCGCGCAGCCTGAGGAGTAGCGGCATGGCGCTGCAAGTCGGGATCTATCTGTTCGATGAGGTCGAGGTGCTCGATTTCGCCGGGCCTTTCGAGGTTTTCTCCACCGCGTCCCGCCTGATGCAGAGGGACGGCCAGGAGTCGCCTTTCGCCGTTCACACGATCGCGCCTGGCACGGGTGCCGTGCGTGCGCGCGGCGGCCTTCGGGTCAAGCCGGAATGCACGCTGGCTGACCATCCACCGCTGGATCTGCTGATCGTTCCTGGGGGTGTGGTTTCGGCCGAACTGGATCGGCACGGACTGGCGGACTGGCTCATGGCCCAGAGCCTCAATCTCAAGGTCCTCGCTTCGGTCTGCACCGGTGCCTTCTTGCTCGAGAGGGCCGGTTTGCTGAATGAGCGCGAGGCCGTCACCCATTGGGAAGACGTGGAGGAGCTGCGAGCGGTTTCGCATGCCAGCGGCTCGCTCCTGCGGGTGTTGCCGGAGCGGCGCTGGGTGGAGGCCAAACCGTGGGTCCACCATGGAGGGATGTGCCGGGTGTTCAGCTCGGCCGGCATTTCGGCGGGTATGGATCTGTCCCTGCATCTGGTCGCCGAGTTGACGAGCATGGCGTTGGCGCTGCGCACGGCTCGGCAGATGGATTACGACTGGCGCATGGGTTGAACGGTCTGTCGGGCCGTTATGCAGTCCGTCGCATCGCCGCTGACGGGGCGCGGACCCGGCCCTACATTGGGCGGACGACACAGGAGTTTCCCGATGAAGCAGATCGCAGCCCCCCTCATTCTCAGCGTGTCCCTGCTGGCCGGCCTCGCGCAGGCCGATGGCATCAATGCCGGCATCGAACTCCAGGAAAAGGTCAGCCTTGCCGACATCGGTCTGCCCGGTTATCCGGGCGCGGTTCAGGTCCATGAAGGCAAGGACGGCAAGGAAGACAAGGGCGCCTTCAGCCTCAATCTCTGGGGCGGCAGCTTCGGCATGAAGCTCAGCATCCTCAAGTACCGTTCGGCCGACAGCATCGAGCAGGTCGGCCAGTTCTATAGGGAGGCCATGGGCCGCTACGGAAAGGTGCTCGACTGCAGCATGACGGCCCCTTCCGATGACGACAAGAGCGAGAAGAAGAGCATTGCGCTGCACTGCAGCAAGGACGATGTCAAGGCAGGCAAGCTCGTGATCAAGGTTGGCAAGGACGACAAACACTTCCGCATGGTGGCGCTGGAGCGCCAGGCCAAGGGCGTGGAGTTCCAACTTCTCAACCTGGCCATCAGCAGCGAATGAGGCTCGCGGGCTGAGGCATGATGGCGCGATGAATTCGCGCCACCTCGCTTTGCCCCTGACCGCCCTCCTGCTCGCTCTCCTGCTCGCGGCCTGCGCGAGCGCTCCGCAACTCCCTCCCGAACCTTTGACGCGCGCCGACGCGGCCGTGCAGCGTTTCATCGACGCCGGCCAGATGCCTGGCGGTGTGCTGTGGATCGAGCGGGGTGGCAACAGCCACCACAGGGCTTTCGGTACCAAGGCGGCTGGCGGCACGGACCGCGTCACCGAAGACACCGTGTTCGACGCCGCCTCGCTCACCAAGGTTGTGGTCACCTCGACCTTGGTGCAGGTGATGCGCGAGCGAGGCCTGCTGGACATGGACGCACCGGTCTCGCGCTACCTGCCCGATTGCGGCAATGTGGGTGGCATGACGCTGCGCCACCTGCTCACGCATTCCTCGGGTCTGCCGCCGGACCTGCTGAGTAGCGACCCCTTCATGCAGGGCCCGGAGCCGGCGAGCACGCAAATGCCCCAGGCCGGGCGTGAAGTCCTGATCGGTCGGGCCGTGCAACGTGCCTGCGCACAAAAGCCCGAGGCCGAACCGGGCCGGCAGTTCCGCTACTCGGACCTGAACTTCATCCTGCTCGGGGAAATCCTCACCCGTGTCGCGGGCATGCCGCTGCAGGAGCTGGCGCGACGCGAGCTTTTCGAGCCTCTGGGCATGACGCGTAGCGGCTATTTGCCGCGCAACCGCGGAATCGCCGCCGAGGCCATTGCCCCGACAAACAAGCCGGCCGAGCCCTGGGAACGCGGTGCCGTCCACGACCCTACAGCGCGGCGCATGGGCGGCGTGGCGGGCCATGCGGGCCTGTTCACGACCGCAGACGATCTCGCGCGCTTCGCGCGCATGCTGGTGAACGACGGCATTGCAGATTCGGGCCGGCGTTTCCTCTCGCACGAGAGCATCGTGTTGCTCGAGACCCCGCAGTCGCCGCCTGATCTGGCCGAGCTGCGCAGCATGGGATGGGACGTGGCCACGAGCTTCTCGCGTCCGCGTGGCTCGCTCTACCCGTCGGGCAAGAGCTTCGGCCATACCGGCTTCACGGGCTGTTCCTTGTGGCTCGACCCCGGCAGCCATAGCTTCTACATCCTGTTGGCCAATCGCGTGAACATGCCGCAGGGCACGAACACGGTGCCCCTGTATGCGGAGCTGGGCACCTTGGCCGCCGAAGCCGCGGGCTTCAAGCCGCCGGCAGCACCCTGATCGTGCGGCGTCCCTTGGCCTCGCGCGCGCGCAGCTGGCCGCAGCCGCCGTCCACATCCTGACCGGCCGAGTCTCGCAGCTTGGTCAGTACGCCTCGCTGGTGGAGCTTCCTGGCGATCTCGCGAGCACGCTCCCAGGTGGGGCGCCTGAAGTCCAGGTCGGGGATGGCGTTGTAGGGAATCATGTTGAGCACGCCGTAGCGGCCCTTGAGCAACTCGACGATGCCCTCCATCTCGTCCTCGCCGTCATTGACGCCCTCGATCAGCGTCCATTGGTACTGGACCGGGTAGCCGCTGAGTCGCGCGTAGGCCTCGCCTGCATCCACGAGTTCTCGCGGCGTGAGGCGCGGTGCGCGCGGCAGCAGCTGCTCACGCAGGGCCGGCTTGCTGGTGTGCAGCGAGAGGGCCAGCGCGGGCTTCACAGCTCCGAGCGGCAGCCTCTCGAACACGCGCGGATCGCCAACCGTCGAGAACACCAGGTTCTTGTGGCCGATATTGCCGTAGCTGCCCATGAACTCGATGGCCTCCAGCACATCGTCCAGGTTGTGAGCGGGCTCGCCCATGCCCATGAACACGATTTTGTTGACGGGTCGGCGGCGGCGCGCCAGCACCAACTGGGCCACGATCTCGGCGCTCTTGACTTGGCGGATCAGGCCCTCGCGGCCCGTCATGCAGAACAGGCAGCCCACGGCGCAGCCGACCTGGCTAGACACGCAAAGACCGCCGGTCTTGTCGCGCTCGGGCAGCAGCACGCTCTCCACCGTCTGGCCGTCGGCCAGGCCAACGAGCAGGCGCACCGAGCCGTCCTGAGCGGGGTGCTCCGAACGCACGTTGGCGAGGGATTCGAGCTCGGCGTCGAGGGCGGGCAGGGCCTCGCGGACGGAGAGCGGCAGAAAATGCTCGGGGCGGCGCCGACCGGCGTCGTGCGGCCGCACGTTGACCCAGTCGCGAAGCACCCGGTCCTCGTGGCGGGGCAGGGCGCCCAGGGCGCGCAGTCGTTGGCGGAATTCAGTGATAGTCATCGTCGCGTTGGTGGCGGATGGCGGTAACGATGATCAAGTCATCGGACGCAATCTCGAACAGGGCGACGTAGCCGGTGCGCCCAAAAGAAATGACCAGATCCCGCCAAAAGGGATTGTTGTCCGTCTTGCGGCAGGTATAGGGATGGCGCTGCAAGACGCCGAAGGCGCTCTCAATGGCATTGACGGCAACGTCGGGGTAGTCGAGGTCGCCCCCATCCCGGTTCAGTTCACGTTCAAGCAAAAACTTGTGCAGGCGCCGCAGATCCTCTTGCGCTTGCGCCGAAACAGCGACTCGGCAGCTCACGACTCATGGACCTTGCGCTTTTCAAGCCTCGCCCTTGCCGACTCGGTCAAGGCACGCAACTCGGCCATGGACTCTTCAATCGTGTAGGTCTGCTCCAGGCCGGCCTTGACGCGTTCTGCGGAGGCCTGGGCTCGCGCAAGGAACTCCGCATCGAGCTGCCGTTTGCGCAGCGCCTGACGCACCGAGGTCTCGATGAAGGCCGAGACTGTTTCGCCCGCGCTCAGGGCGCCCTCCAGCTGATCGCGGAGTTCGGGTTCGACACGAATGGATGGCAGGGTGGCGGTTTTCATGGCGGCATGTCCATGCATTGCATTTGCGCTGCATTGTACCTTCCTAGAATCCCCCCATGAATTCCTACACCATCGGCCAGGCGCCGCGCTGCTTCGCGCTCGTGCCGGCTGCGGGCATAGGCGCGCGTTCGGGCGCCGCCGGTCCCAAGCAATATGTGCCGATCGCCGGCCGGGCCATGGTGGCCCACACCCTGGCCGCCCTGGCTGGCGTGCGACGCATCGAGGCGACGCTGGTGGTGCTCTCGCCGCAAGACGATCAGTTCGAGGCTGCCGTGCCAGGCTTCGCGGGTTGGGTGGCGAGATGCGGCGGGGCGAGCCGGGCCGAGACGGTAGCTAACGGGCTGGGTGAGCTGACAGCCCGTGGCGCACAGCCGCATGACTGGGTGCTCGTGCACGACGCGGCGCGCTGCCTGGTGCGGCCTGAATGGATCGCGCGCCTGATCGAGGCTTGCGACGGCGATGAGGTCGGCGGCTTGCTGGCCTTTCCCCTCCCGGACACACTCAAGCAAAGTCACGATGGCCGCGTGGCCGCGACCGTGGACCGCGCCGGCAAGTGGGCGGCACAGACTCCGCAGATGTTCCGCCTCGGCCTGCTCAAGCCCGCGCTCGCTGCCATCGGCGCCGCGGCCACGGACGAAGCCAGCGCCGTCGAGGCCCTCGGCCACTCGCCTTTGCTGGTCGAGGCGCCGATGGAGAATTTCAAGGTCACCTGGCCGGCGGACTTCGCGCTGGCCGAACGCCTGCTGAACACACGATGAACCTGCGCATTGGGGAAGGCTGGGATACCCACCAGCTCGTTACCGGCCGTACGCTGATCCTCGGCGGCATCACGATTCCGCACACGCACGGGCTGCTTGGCCATTCGGACGCCGACGCCCTGGCCCATGCGATCACCGACGCCTTGCTGGGTGCAGCGGCGCTCGGCGACATCGGCAAGCTCTTCCCCGACACGGCGGCCGAGTTCAAGGGCGCGGACTCCATGGTCCTGCTCGCCGCGGCCTACGCCAAGGTGCGCGAGGCGGGCTGGAAGATCGTCAACATCGACTCGACCCTCATCGCCCAGGCGCCCAAGATGGCGCCGCACATCGTTGCGATGCGCACCCGGCTGGCTTCCGTGCTGGGTGTGGATGTCGGCCAGATCAACGTCAAGGCCAAGACGGCCGAGAAGATGGGACCGGTGGGCGAGGGAAGGGCGATCGAGGCGCGGGCCGTATGCCTGCTCGTCAGCGGCTGATCAGGCGCTGGGTGCCGTTGCCGAATTGCGCGCGGTAGATCCTGCCGTCCTTCACCTCGTAGACGCACAGCAGTTCGATCACGCCCAGCCCTTCGGGGAAGTTGCGCGTGATGAGCTCGGCATCGACGACGAAGCTGCCCACCACCGTGCGCGACACCAGCTGCGCATGCAGATCGGGCTCCTCGAATCGCATCTGGAAGCGCGTCTTCAACTGCTCGCGACCTTTGGCCAGCAATTCACCGCTGACGGTGTATTGCTCCGCATCAGGAGCGTAGGTGTCGAGCAGGGCCTCGAGATTCTTGGCGTTGTAGGCGTCGAGCTGGGCTTGGACGGTGTCGAGGGGGCTGCGATGGGGCATGGGTCGGTTCAGGTGGCTTTCTGCAACCGTATCACGGCGAGGAATCCTCCCTCGCCCGCGTTGCCGATCTGGAGCTGTCCGCCGAGGCGCTGGACCGATTTTTCGACGATGGCCAGGCCAAGGCCGGCGCCGGTGGCGGCCGTGCGAGCTTTGTCGCCGCGATAGAAGGGCGTGGTGAGATGCGCCAGCTTGTCGGGAGGCACGCCGGGGCCGTGGTCGCGCACGTGCAGCAGAACCCAGGGTCCGCTGACGCTGCACTTCACGTCCACCTCGGCTGGCTCGTCGGGCTCGTGGCCATAGCGGCGCGCGTTCTCGAAGAGATTGAGCAGCACGCGAGCCAACTCAGTCTCGTCGGACCAGACTTTGATGTCGTGCCGCACGTCGACACTGATGCGGATCTGCTCCGTGTCGCGGAAGGCCGCTGCCTCTCGGTCGACGATCTCGGCCAGCAGCACCGGGCTCAGCTCCAACTCGCTGGGCCGCGCGTAGTCCATGAACTTGTTGATGATGGCATCGAGCTGGTCGATGTCCTGCGCCATGAAGGTCTTGGCCTGCTCGTCCGAGACGCTCATCTCGGTCTCCAGCCTCAGGCGCGCCAGCGGCGTGCGCAGGTCGTGCGAGATGCCGGCCAGCATGACAGTGCGGTCCTCTTCCATCTTGGCCAGCTCGCGCGCCATGCGGTTGAAACCCATGTTGACCTCGCGGATCTCGCTGGTCCGCGTGTTTTCGTCGAGGCGCGAGTCGTACTCGCCTTCGCGGATTCGGCCGGCCGCCTCGGCCAGTTCGCGCAGCGGCTGGTTGATCAGGCGCGCGATCAGCGCCGCGCCGATGGTCGTGGCCAGCAGCGCGAACACCACCCACCACCAGTCGCTGGACACGCTCGTGGACACCGGCACGTCGCTGACGCGCAGCCAATAGCTGTCCTGATCGACCGAGAAGCGTACCCATAAGCCCTCCTCCTGGTTGACGCTGCGGGCGACGATGGTGCCGGGGCCGATCTTGCTGCGCACCTGGTCCGCCAAGTGCTTGGCGAAAGGTGTGGCGTCGTAGGGCAGCGAGCGGTCCTGCTGCTTGGCCACGCGCACCTGCACCGACTCCTGCTTGGCCATCGAGCCGATCACGGCCACGCGGTTGATCACGTCCGTATTGGCCAGCGCGGCCCGCGACAGCGTCACCAGGCCAGCCAGCTGCTGGGCGGCCACCAGCGCGCGCGGCTCAGCGTCGAGTGCCTTGAAGGTCTGCTGCCAGGCCACCACCACTCCGGCGACGAGGATCGCCAGGAGGGCGAAGGTGCGCCAGAAAAGGTTGAGTGCTAAGTGCGGCTTGGGCACTTAGCTGACCGGCACTTCATCAGGCACGAAGACATAACCGACACCCCAGACGGTCTGGATGTAGCGCGGTTGGGCCGGGTCGGACTCCAGCAGCTTGCGCAAGCGCGAGACTTGAACATCGAGGCTGCGGTCGAAGGGCTCGAACTCGCGGCCGCGGGCCAGCTGGGCCAGCTTATCGCGCGAGAGCGGCTGGCGGGGATGGCGCACCAGGGCCTTGAGCATCGAGAACTCACCCGTGGTCAGCGGCAGCATCTCACCGTTCTTGGCCAGACGGCGCTGGGCCAGGTCAAAGACGAAGGGGCCGAAGCTCACCGTCATCGGCTCCTTGCTCGGCGCACCGGGCGCTTCCATGACCGGGCGGCGGCGCAGCACGGCGTTGATGCGGGCCAGCAATTCGCGCGGGTTGAAGGGCTTGCTCAGGTAGTCGTCAGCGCCGACCTCGAGGCCGACGATGCGGTCCACGTCCTCGACCTTGGCGGTCAGCATGATGATGGGCGTGTTGTCATTGCCGGCGCGCAGGCGCCTGCAGATGGTCAGGCCGTCCTCACCGGGCAGCATCAGGTCCAGCACAATCAGGTCCACCGCCTCACGCATCAGCTGCTTGTTCAGGGCCTTGCCGTCTTCGGCCAACAGTACGTCGAATCCTTCTTGCGTAAGGTAGCGGCGCAAAAGATCTCGGATCCGCGCATCGTCGTCGACGATCAGGATCTTGTTGGGCTTGGCGTTGGTTTGCGGGTCCATGGCGTTGAATCCCCAATTTGTAACAGGCGAATTTTGGCGAGTAAATCCGCCGCCGCAAGATGCCGTTACGCTTTGCTACCAATGAGGTAGTTAACAATGCCTCTCTGACCGTGAAGGATTGAACATGAGCGAAGAACAGAAAGACGACAAGACGCAACGCCCGGGCGCGCTGGAAGAGCAGCTGGCCTTCAAATCCCGCTATGTAATGGTGTTCGGCGAGATCGACGACAAGATGGCTCATGCCACCTGCCGTCGTCTGCTCGCGCTGGCCGCCGATTCCGACGCACCGATCACGCTGCTGATCTCCTCACCGGGTGGCCACGTCGAGTCGGGCGACGCCATCCACGACATGATCCGCTTCATCAAGGCGCCGGTCACGACAGTGGGGACGGGCTGGGTGGCCAGCGCCGGTGCACACATCTACCTCGCGCCGCCGAGGGAGCGTCGGGTTTGCCTGCCCAACACCCGCTTCATGATCCACCAACCGGCCGGCGGCGCCGGTGGGCAGGCCAGCGACATCGCCATCCAGGCGCGAGAGATCCTCAAGACCCGCGAGCGCATCGCTCAAGTCATCGCCACCCAGACCGGCAAGCCGCTGGACACCGTGGTCAACGACATGGAACGCGACTACTGGATGAGCGCCGAGGAGGCCATCGCTTACGGCATTGTGTCGCGCGTGATCCAGACTCAATCCGAACTCGGCTGACGCACCTCAGGAGCCCCGCCATGCCCGCGCTGAAGAAAGTCCAGTGCCTGAGCCCCGGCGGCCTGCACCGCATGGCTTATTGGGAATGGGCCGGCCCCGGCGCCGATGCGCCGGTGCTCGTCTGCGTGCACGGACTGTCGCGCCAGGGACGGGATTTTGATGCGTTGGCTGAATCCCTGTCTAAGAAATACCGCGTCATTTGCCCTGACGTGGTCGGTCGTGGTGAATCTGACTGGCTGAAGAACCCAGCCGGATATCAGGTGCCGCAGTACCTTGCCGACATGGTCAGCCTGATCGCACGGCTCGGCGTGGAGCAGGTGGACTGGGTGGGCACCTCCATGGGAGGCCTGATCGGCATGGGCTTGGCCTCGCTGCCCGGAGGGCCGGTGCGCAAGCTGGTGCTCAACGACATCGGGCCCGCCCTGAGCTTCGAGGCCCTTGGGCGCATCGGTGGCTATCTGGGCCAGCCGATGCGCTTTGGCACGGTGCTGGAGGGCGAAGCCTATCTGGCCCTCATTTCGCAGGGCTTCGGCCCGCACACGCCCGAGCAGTGGTCGGCCCTTAGTGCGCCGATGTTCCGGCCCGACGGCCAGGGTGGATTCATGCTGCATTACGACCCGATGATCGCCGCGCCCTTCAAGGCGGTGACGCCGGAGCTTGCGGCGGCCGGCGAGAAGCAGCTCTGGGCGGCCTACGATGCGATCAGCTGCCCTACGCTGCTGCTGCGAGGGGCGCAGAGTGATCTGTTGTCGGCCACGACGGCGCTGGCCATGACCGAACGCGGCCCGCGCGCGCGGCTGGAGGTGTTCGAAGGCGTCGGCCACGCGCCGATGCTGATCCAGCTTGACCAGATCGCTGTCGTGCGGGAGTTCTTGCTCGGGTCATGAAGACGGCCTTGCAGGGCGCCGAATTCGCCGCGCCCATCGTTGCCCTGGTCGATGCCGAGCACGAGGACGACAACGCGCACGTGCTGCGCGCGCGCGCCTTCGCCGAACCCTTGCTCTCGGCCCAGCAACTCGACACCGGCGAAGAGGCGCTCGGCCATGCTGACGGCGTGGCCGCCATCCTCGCCGGCATCGGCGCGGCGCCCGCCATGCAGGCTGCGGCCTATCTCGTCTACGCCGGCGATTACCTGAACAAGCCCGAGGAGACGGTCGCCAAGGCCTTCGGCGCCTCCTACGCGAGCCTCGTCATGCACACGCGCAAGCTGGTGCAGATCCAGCGCGCCGCCCGCGCCGCGCAGGCCGGCTTCGGCAGCGAGCAGCGTGCCGAGCAGACCGAGCGCGTGCGCAAGATGCTGCTGGCCTTCTCGCGCGACCTGCGAGTGGTCCTTCTGCGGCTGGCCTCGCGCCTGCAGACCTTGCGCTGGTTCGCGGCCACCAAGGTTCCTTGCCCGCCCGCGTTGGCCTCCGAGAGCCAGCAAGTCTTCGCGCCCCTGGCCAACCGGCTGGGCATCTGGCAGATGAAGTGGGAGATCGAGGATCTCTCCTTTCGCTTCCTCCAACCCGATCGCTACAAGGAGATCGCCAAGGCGCTCGATGAAAAGCGCCTGGAGCGCGAGCAGGGCGTGGAGGCAGCGCGTGCGGTGCTACAGGCCGACCTGGCCGCGCAGGGCATCAATGCCACCGTACAGGGCCGGCCCAAGCACCTCTACAGCATCCACAAGAAGATGCAGGGAAAGAATCTCTCGCTGGAGCGCGTGTTCGACCTGCGTGCGCTACGCGTGATCGTCGCCGACGTGGCCGACTGCTACGCCGTGCTCGCGCGCCTTCACGAGCTCTATACGCCAGTGGCCGGCGAGTACGACGACTACATTGCGCGGCCCAAGCCCAATGGCTACCAGTCCCTCCACACTGTAGTCCTGGGCGCAGACGGCCGCGCCATGGAAGTGCAGATCCGGACCCGCGCCATGCACGAGCACGCCGAGCATGGCGTGGCCGCTCACTGGGCCTACAAGGAGGCCGGGGCGCGCGGCTATTCCGGCGTGAGCGCGGGCGGCGATTTCGACGAGCAGGTCGCGCTGGCCCGCAAGGCCGTCCTTCGGCAATTGCTCGCCTGGGAGCGCGACTTCATCGAAGGCGAGGGCGTGCAGGGCCTATTCGAGGACCGCATCTACGTCTTCACGCCTCAAACCGCCATCGTTGAGCTCTGCGCAGGCGCGACACCCGTGGACTTCGCCTACGCCCTGCACACCGATTTGGGCCATCGCTGCCGCGGCGCCAAGGTCGACGGCCAGATCGTGCCCTTGAACACGGCGCTCTCCTCCGGCCAGACCTGCGACATCACGGCAGTCAAAGAAGGCGGCCCTTCGCTTGACTGGCTGAACCCCGAGCTCGGTTTCATCAAGAGCCAGCGCTCGCGGGCCAAGGTCCGTGCCTGGTTCAATGCGCTGGCCCTGCAGCAGACGATTGCCAAGGGCCGCGAGTTGGTGGAGAAACTGCTGCAGCGCGAGGGCAAGACGGCAATCAAGCTCGAGGACCTGGCCGGCCGGCTGGGCTTTCGCAATGCCGATGCGCTGTTCGAGGTTGTCGGCAAGGACGAGTACTCGTTGCGCAATATCGAGCAACTGCTGCGTCCGCCAGTGCCCGAACCCGACGAGGACGAGATGTTGGCCCAGCGTCGGTCCAAGCCGACGGCGGGTGCGGCCAAGGGCGGTGTGCTGGTGGTCGGCGTCGATTCGCTGCTGACCAGCCTCGCGCGCTGCTGCCGCCCGGCACCTCCCGATGACATCGGCGGTTATGTCACGCGCGGCAAGGGCGTGGCCATCCACCGCAAGGACTGCAGCAACTTCCGTCAGATGGTGGCCAGTACCCCCGAGCGCGTGATCGCCGTGGCCTGGGGTGGGGCAGGCAGTGACGCTAAGACTGCGCCGGTCTATCCGGTCGACGTGATCGTGGAAGCCGCCGAACGCCAGGGCCTGCTGCGCGACGTGCTGGAAGTCTTCGCCAAGGACAAGCTCAACGTCGCCGCTGTGAACACGCAGTCCGCGCGCTCCAGCAAGACCGACACCGGCCGCATCACGCTGACCGTGGAAGTACCCGACTCCGGCCGGCTCGCGCAGTCGCTTCGCACGCTCTCGCAA
>Ga0213872_10000017_pt1 | contig 178787 bp, 161 predicted proteins | sample VelepicomBERX_R2_FD_160071 | JGI IMG/M metagenome (GOLD analysis project Ga0213872, IMG submission 160071) | Rhizosphere microbial communities from Vellozia epidendroides in rupestrian grasslands, the National Park of Serra do Cipo, Brazil - RX_R2 | ecosystem: Host-associated > Plants > Roots...
GCCGGAATCCATCCTGACGGAGGACGCCATCGACATGCTGGCCACCAAGCTACGCACGCCGCTGCAAGTCCAGCTGCATCTGACCCTGGCGCTGGAAGCAGGCTACCAGACCGGCGAGAAACAGGTATCTGCGGACGTGGTACAGAGTGTGATGTCGCGCCAGCTCGATGACCTGGAGCCGACGCTGACGCGGCACGGCTACCGTCTCAAGGACATGGTGGAGCAGTTTGAAGCTAAGCCGGCCGAGATTCGCGCGCTGTTCAGCAACCAGCTCGATCCGGTGCGCACAGCGGAATTGCGCGACCGGATACTGGCGGCGGGACTCCCCATATGATTTTCCCCTGCCGCAAGCAGGACAGTACGAGCGCACCCAGTGCAGGAATCGCCCAATCGTCAGGAGAACCTCATGCAAAATGAAGAGCTGCCGCAATATTCGATCATCATTGATTATGATGATTTCCTGACTCGGTACGATCTCGACGAAATTTTGACATCGATCGATCGAATCATTGAGGACGAGTTGCTCCTTCGATATGACGATGAATTTTACTACCGGCGCCGGCACCGGTATCTGTTTCCCTACTTGAGTCGAGAGGAACCGGAGCTATCGTATCTCGGAATTACCGGGGTCGAGCGAGGGTCAATCATTCTCACCATCTTGGCATCAGGCGCCGTTGCAACATATGTTGCTCGTCGATTCAAGAGAGGAGTCGATAAGAGCATTTTGGCCGAGCAACTGGAGCGGTCAGGTCAATTGGCTGGGGACATATTTGGGTCTGCGTTGGCACGCATCAACGATTGGGCTGAGCAGTATGTGCCAAAGCAACGAGAACTGGGCGGGAAGGTTCGAAAAATTCGAGTAGTGAAAAAGGCTAAAGAGCCGCCCAAGTCAACGACGCCTCGCAAACCAAAGGCTCCACCAAAGCAATGAGCGATGCGATCCGGGCGGCCGCCGTCATCGGAGTTTTCAGTTGCAGATAATCCTGGTCGGTGGCGATGGAATGCTGGTCGGTGCGGATAAATGCAGGTTCGATTGCAGCTAATGCTGGTTTGCGCGCCTCGTCAGTTGCAGTTAATCCTGGCCAACAAACGCTTCAAATGCTGGTCGGACCGCTTTCAAATGCAGGTCGCTACATGTAGCAATCCAGATTTGTTCTACACCCTTGATTGCTCTTAGCTTGTCGATGACGTCATTCAGCGCTGCCGGATGCAAATGATTTTCCGGTTCATCCATCAATATAATGGCGTTTTTGAGCACGCTGCCTTGGCTATGAAGCATGCATGCGAGTTGGAATAGCACCTGCTGCCCTTCCGATAGTTCGGAGGCGAATGATTCGCTAGTTTTCCGGCCAAGCTCAAGATTGAGGTGGGAGTTCAATGCGAAATGGAAGCCTGGTCCCAACAATTCTTTCAGAAGAGTCCGCAAACTCCTCTCTGCTTCGATCGCCTCATCATGTAAAGGGGATTGGCGGAATTCGTTAGATTCACGCCAGGCGAGTAGGGCCGCGCGTAAAACGTGTCGCGCATAAGCGGGCGCATTGACTTCGGAAGCATCACGACCACTGTGCAGTATTGCTGCGCTTCGTTGCATAGCGGCGTTATCGGAATCCCCCGCTGGATCGAAAAGCTGTGCGGTTCGGGGCACGAAATGAATGATGTTATAGGTGCCATCAAAAGACCTCGTTACAGCTCGATTCGCCTTTAACGTAGTCTCAGCTCGTGCAATCTGTGTGCGAATATTTATCAAGGAATTCGCGACAGAGACTCGTCTACTGTTCCTGGCCTCTGCACTGTCGAAAGGTACGCTGCCGTCGTCAATTCCGGATAACTCCAGCGAAAAAGACTTCGCTGAATTGTTAAGCTCGAATAACTGACTAGTCAGATTGGTCAATTCACCAGTAGAGAGCAATCTACGCGCAAGGGCGTCGACAAGACGGAGGAGTCGGGACTTTCCAGCGCCGTTTGCGCCGGCGATCACGACGAGATCTCCGAGCGGCTCTAAGTGCAGTGGGGGCGATTCGAGTGGTAGCTCAGCAATCCCCATCTCAAAAGCGTTATATGTTTCAGTGTCCAGATGCAAACATTTAATCGACATAGCTTAATCTATACGGAAATTGGTTTTACCTATGCGGCCGCTGCTGGCCGGAAGCGGCAAAACAGCCAGAAGCCAAGCTTGCGTATCAGATATTCAGGACGACTTGTTGCCAATGATTTTCGCCAGCAGCTCGGGCGGAATCTGCTGCCCGTTCGCGCTCATCTGGCGCGCCGTCTCGTGCAGCAGGTTCAGGCGCGTGATCTTCACGGTTGCCCAGGCAACGATGCCGACAATGGGAATGAGCAGAGCAATGATGGGAATCAGCAGTGGCGAGATTTCGGTGAGCAGGTTCATGTTCATGTCTTCGAATTCAATAACACTCGGGGAGGATGGCAGCCGCTAGGATAGCATCTTGTTAACTCGGAGAGTACACGAAATCTCGCCCCGCGCAGGAGTCGCACGCGCAAATAAAAAAGCCGCCTGCAAGCAGGCGGCTAAAACTTGGCATCGCCAAGTGTGGGGACTACAGTGATCGTGTTTAAGCCAGGCGGGCAGCGGCGGCGGCGATGCGCTGGCCGAACAGCTTGGCGGTGGCCAGGTCGCCGGCCGGCACTTCATCCGGCGACGCATCCGATGGCGAGGCAGTGGCCAGGCCGGCGAACGAGGACAGGTAGTTGATGTCGTCGCGCTTGGCGGACTTGGCGTTGCTTGGCATCTGGCTGTTGCCGGCCCACAGCATGCCGTGCTGCTGGGCCAGGGTGAACATCGTGTACAGCGTCGTCTGCTTGTCGCCCGCCACCGAGGCCGAGTTGGTGAAGGCCGCACCCAGCTTGTCTTTCCAGCCCTGGGCCATCCATACCTTGGACGACTGGTCGGCGAACTTCTTGAACTGCCAGCTCACATTGCCCATATAGGTCGGGCTGCCGAAGATGATGGCCTTGGCGGCTTCCAGCGCTTCCCAGCCGCCGTCCGGCAGGTTGCCGTCCGCGTCGATGGCGATCAGCTTGGCGCCGCTGCCTTCTGCCACTGCCTGGGCAACTTTGGTGGTGTGGCCGTAGCCGCTGTGATAAACGATGACGATGCTCATATTGCGTCCTTTTCGGGGAAAAATTTACTGCGCGTTGTGGTGAAAGGTCTTGTTCACAATTTTCCAGCCGTCCTGACGCCTGGCCAGCGTCAGGTACAGGTGGTAATCGAAGCCCAGCATGGGCGAGTGCAGGCGCACGTTGGCGATCTCGCCCAGCACATCCACGGCCAGCAGGCGCATACGGTAGCGCTCGCCCAGCGATGCCGGGCTGTGGCGGCCGGCCACGCCGCTGATGTAGTCGGCCGCCGTCTTGTGATACGGCTTGCCGTCGATCACGCCATAGACCTGGGCGGCCGGATCGAACAAGGCCTCCAGCAGTTCGGTCTTGCCGTGAAAGACGCCCTGGAAATACTGGTCGACCAGGGTTTCGATATGTGCGTGGGTAGACATCTTTTGTTCCTCAATCGCGGGCTTCGACGATGCGCAGGTCGCGCTCGGCCGCATTGCCCAGTACGCGCAGCGACTTGGCATACGCCTCGCTGGCATAGGCTTGCCGCGCCTTTTCCAGGCTTTCGAATTCCACCATCACCAGCAGCGATTTCACGCCGGCCTCGCGCACGTCGGGCTCGGGGCTGAACACGAGCACCTTGCCGCCGTAGGCGTCCAGGGCTTCTTTCGCCAGCGGGGCATAGGCTTGCAGCGCGGCCGGGTCAGAGATGTTGCGGTAAGCGACAATCCAATATCCCTTTTTCATGATGCAGTCCTTTTGAATGGTTGAGCCGTTTGGCTTGAGATCACTATACGTTTTGAATTCCCATTGATAAATGGGCCATTCAGCATAGGTGCTGATACATGGAGTAATGAATCAGGAATGCGCGCGCTGACTGCGCCGGGCCGTGTCGGCCCTGCGCAGTCAGGCATTCGGCTTACTTCAGACGGTAGGCCAGTTCTGCGCCCGCCTGGCGCAGCGAGGCGCGCACGGCCGGCACGGTGCTCAGCGGATTGAGCAGGCCGAAGTCGTGGATCATACCGTTGTAGCGCACGGTGGTGGTGTCGACGCCCGCTTCAGCCAGCTTGCGGCCGTAGGCTTCGCCCTCGTCACGCAGCACGTCGAACTCGGCGGTTTCGATCAGGGCGGGCGGCAGGTCTTTCAGCTGCTCGGTCGTTGCCTGCAGCGGGGCGGCGTGGACTTCCTTGCGGGCGGCCAGATCCTTCGTGTAGTTATCCCAGAACCACATCATCGCGTTGCGGGTGAGGAAGTGGCCTTCGGCGAACTGCTTGTAGGAGCCGTCGTCGAAGTTGGCGTCGGTCACGGGCCACAGCAGAATCTGGGCGCGCAGCTTGGGCTGGCCCTGTTCCTTGGCCATCAGCGCAACCACGGCCGCCATATTGCCGCCGACGCTGTTGCCCGCCACTGCCAGGCGGCTGCCGTCGACATTGATGTCCTTGCCGTGCGCGGCCACCCACTTGGTGGCGCTGTAAGCCTGGTTGATGGCCACGCCGTAGCCCGCTTCAGGTGAGGGAGTGTAGTCGACGAACACGGCGGCCGCGCCCGAGTTCACCACCAGGTCGCGCACCAGGCGCTCGTGGGTGGGGTAGTCGCCCAGCACCCAGCCGCCACCGTGGAAGAACATGAAGGCGGGCAGGGCCCCCTTGGCGCCGGCGGGGCGCACGATGTGCAGCTTGATCTGCTGGCCGTCGGCCGTGATGGTCTTCTCGCTCACGTCCGCCTTCGGCAGCGCCGCGCCTTTCTGCGCGCCGACCAGCACCTGGCGCGCGTCCTGCGGGCTCAGGGTTTCCAGGCCGGGCGCGCCTTCCAGCGCTTTGAGGAAGTTGGCGGTCTGCGGTTCCACGCCGGGCAGGCTGGCGGCAAAGGCGCCGGCGGCGGCGAGGCTCAGGGTGGATGCGGCGGCGAAGGTTTTCAGGCTTTTCATCATGGGCTCCTTGAGGATTTGATTGTGTGCAAATATGTAGTGCGCTACTTAAATGGGCTGTCAGAACATGCGTTGTTGACTTCCATGCGAAGCAGTATAAGTAGTGCGCGATCTAATTGCAAGCTATTTTTCACCGTGCTGCGCTGGAGCTGGTTGTTGTAAAACGGGGACAGCAAGCATGATTTTGCAATGTTTCTTTTTTTGAAATAACAATTTTGACTTTGGATTTAAAACCATCTGCGTTGCGAAATTTTATTTCGAGTTATCTTTGGATTCATGAATTAACTTCTATTGTATTGTTACTTTTTGCAAAAAATACATGGCCTATTGTTGGAATTGCTTTTTCCTAAAGGAGAAATATTGTTCTACCAAAGTTATCGAGATTGACATGAGTCGGGAGCAAATGATTACATTGATACGCGGAAAAATTCCTTCTTCCGAAAATGAGCCAGCAAAAACGTATCAGGAGAATGCGTTGCTTGGCTTCTCGAAATCGTTGCTTTCTGATAACACAAACAATAAGTACAGGAGTAGTTCATGACATTGAAAATGAAATCCATATCGCTGGCTGTCGTTCAAATCATAGCCAGTGGTGCTTTATCGGCCGTGGCCATCAGCCCAGTCATGGCGCAGCAAACCACGGAAGAGACGCCGGGCGTATCCCGTGTCGTCGTGACCGGCTCCTACATCAGCCGCGCAGACAAAGAAACGCCAAGCCCGGTCCAGGTCATGACCGCGGACGATCTGAAAAAATCCGGCTACACCACCATCTCCGACGCCTTGCGTGACATCACCGCCAATGGCCAGGGTACCCTGGGCCAGGGCTTCAACCAAGCCTTCGCGGCCGGCGCCAGCGGCGTGTCGCTACGCGGCCTGACGGTCGGCGCGACCCTGGTGCTGATCGACGGCCACCGCATGGCGCCGTATCCCCTGTCCGACGACGGCGAGCGTCAATTCGTCGACATCAGCTCGATTCCATTTGAAGCTGTCGACCACATCGACATCCTGAAAGACGGCGCATCGGCCCTGTACGGTTCGGACGCGATTGCCGGCGTGGTCAACGTGGTGCTGAAAAAGAGCTACACCGGCACCAGCGTGACGGCGGAAGGCGGCGGCACTCAGCACGGCGGCGGCGCTACCCGCCATGTGTCCCTGATCAAGGGCTTTGGCGACGACGCCGCAGGCAAATCCGGCTACATCGCCCTGGAATACCGTCATCAGGACCAGATCAAGCTGAATCAACGCTCGGGCGAATGGACCAACTTTGACTGGTCCGGCCAGCCGAATGGCCAGAACCTGAACCAGGGCGCGAAAAATGACTTCGTTCCCAATCCAGTGACGCTGACCCCGTATCTGCAGAATCCCAAAGGTTCGACGTCGAATGCCAGCACCTTTGCCTTCCTGAACAATGGCTGCTCCTTTGCCGCCCGCAATGCCAACCAGTGTACCTACGCCAACGATTGGGCACAGATTCAGCCTACTTCGGAAAACATCAACATCCTGGGCAGCTTCACTTCCCAGCTGAACGACAACTGGGACCTGAACCTGAAGGGTTCCATCTTCGACAGCAAGCAGCAGCAGGGCCGCCGCCCATCGACCGTGCCAGCAGGTAGCTTTGCCGGCAATACCGCGATCGGCCCAGGCATCACCCCGTTCATCGCCAACGCGATCAGCTCCTTCACCGTGCCGGCCACCTATCCGGGCAACCCATTCGGTGTGCCGGCCATTGTGCGCGCGCTGGTGCCGGATGTCGGCAACCGCGATACCAACGTTGATTCCAAGTCCTACCGCTTTGTGGCGGACGTGACGGGCACCATGGACAACTGGAATATGGCGCTGTCGGCCGGTTTCACCCGCGTTGAAACGGACCTGACCTATAACGGCTATATCAATAACTCGGCCTTGTACGCGGCACTGAACAACGCGGCCAATCCGTTCCTGCTGACCGGTGGCAACAGCCCGGCCGTCATGGCGCAGATCGCCCCGGTCGTCACCAACGCGGCGACGGATACCTTGAGCTTCGCCGAAGTGCGTGGCAGCCGCGACGTGATGCCGCTGCCCGGCGGCCAGTTGAGCGTCAGCGTGGGCGGCACCTTCGTGCACAAGGCGCTCAACGCACCTGACCCGGCAGAAGCGCAAAATGGCACGGTGACCGGTATCAGCGGCGCCTATGCCGTCGGCAAGGAAAATAATGCCGCGTTCTATACCGAACTGAGCGCCGTCATGGATAAGCTGGAATTGGATGGCGCCATTCGCCGCGACCACTACGACACTTATGGCAACTCGACCACGCCGTCCCTGAAGTTCAAGCTGACTCCGGTCCAGGGCGTGACCTTGCGCGGCACGGCGTCGAAAGGCTTCCGTGCGCCGAACGCCGCGGAAAACGGTACCGCCGGTTCGCTGTTCAGCTATAACGCCATTCGCGATCCAGCGCTGTGCCCGGACCTGAACGCGGACGGTACCCCGAGCACGACTTCGCCGCGCAACGTGCCATCGCAGTGTAAGTTCAACCCAACCTACCTGCAAAGCACGAGCAAGGACCTGCAGCCCGAGAAGTCGAAGTCCTACACCTTCGGCCTGATCCTGGAACCGCTGCGCGACCTGTCGACCACGCTGGACTGGTACAAGATCACGGTGGACAACCAGATCGTGCCGGCCGCATCGCTGGCTTCGTTTGACCCGCTGCAATATATCGTGCGCGGCGCGCCGCAGACCGTCACGTTTGCCGACGGTCATACGGGCACTTCGCCGATCGGCCTGATCCAGTTTGTCAATACGCCGTATGTGAACGGCCAGACCACGGAAACGACCGGTGTCGAGTTTGAAACCCGCTATCGCGTGAAGCTGCCCGATGCGAGCAAACTGACTGTGGGCCTGCAGTGGAGCCATACCATCAAGTATGACTTGACGCTGAACGGCACTACGTACAGCCTGGCTGGCACGCACGGCCCGTCCATCATTGGCGGCGACACCGGCAATCCGAAGGACCGCGCACAGCTGACCCTGTCGTATGAGCGCGGCCCGATGACGCTGGCATGGACCACCAATTACATCAGCAGCTATGATGTGACTGACCCGTCGAACGGCTACACCGATTGCCAATCCGGTATTGCCGCTTACAATGCACGTTGGGATGGCGATGCTCCATCGCAGTACTGCCGCATCGCTTCGTTCACCTATACCAACCTGACCGGCACCTACAAGATCAACAAGGCTTGGACGCTGAACGCCGCGGTCACCAACCTGTTCGACAAAGCGCCGCCAGTGGATGTGCAAACCTATGGCGGTACGGGTTCCAACAACAGCAGCGCCGGTACCGGCAGTGCCTACAACCCATCGCTGCATCAGATCGGTGCGATTGGTCGTGGATTCAATGTGGGCCTGAACTACAAGTTCTAAGCGGCGTCACCGTCCGTTAAGGAGCTTTCTCTGCACCCTATAAGCCTCGGCTTATAGGGTGTTTTTATTTGATTTAGGGATGCAGCACGGCGCGCGCCCGGTCCAGCACGAAGTCGATCAGGGTGCGGGCGGCCCGGGTCTGGTAGCGGTTGGGCATGTACAGCATGAACATATTGGTGCCGAAGATGCTGAGCCGCAGCGAGTCCAGCGTGGTCAGCACTTCGCCCGACTGGATGGCGTCGTGGATCACATAGTCCGGCACCACGCCGATGCCCAGCCCGGCCAGGATGGCGCTGCGCAGGAAAGGGTAGTGGTCGGACAGCAGCGTCGGCTCCAGGATCACTTCATAGCGTTCCGTGCCCTGGTAGGCGGCCAGTTTCAACTGGCGGCCCACGGCGCCGGAGGTGATGATGGGCAGCGTGCGCAACTGCTCGATATGCGTCGGCAGGCCGTGCTGCTCCACGTAGGCGCGCGAGGCGCAGGCCAGATAGCGCACCCGGCCCAGTTCGCGCGCCACCAGCGTCGGCGGCGGCTCCGCCATGACGCGGATCGCGATGTCGATCTCTTCCCGCATCAAGTCTTCCACCAGGTTCTCGAACATCACGTCCAGCACGATGCCGGGATGCAGCTGCTTGAACTCGATCAGCCAGTCCTTCATCACCAGCTCGCCGAAGCCGGTGGGCACGCTCAGGCGCACGCGGCCCTGCAGGCTCTGCCCCAGGGTGGCGAGCGTTTCCTGCGCCGCCAACATTTCATTCAAGATAATACGGCCATGCTGGTACAGGCGCAGGCCGATCTCCGTCGGCTCCACGCTGCGCGTGGTGCGCCGCACGAGTTGCAGGCCCATGGACTTCTCCAGCTGGTTCAGGCGATAGCTGACATTGGCCCGCGTCATCTTCAGCTTGCGGGCGGCCTGGCTCAGGTTGCCAGCGTCGATGATTTCGACCAATAAGGTTAGCGAATTCAGATCCATTCTTACTATTGTCAAGGCGTTTTTGACAGTGTGTAAAATTGACTCGCAATTGTCAAGTGGGACTAACGGTCTAATAATTGAACTCATCATCTACCTGGTCCATCTAGGCAATTGTCTGATGGGGCTAGCGGTTCAATAATTGGACGCATCATTTACCAGGTCCATCTCACGGAGGTTCGCTTGAGCACTTACACGAAACATGGCCACGTGGCCGTCATCACGCTGAACAACCCGCCTGTTAACGCCCTGGGCGTTGCTGTGCGCCGCCACATCGTGGACAGCCTGGCCGCCATCGCGGCCGATGCCGAGGTCAAGGCCGTCGTCCTGATCGGCAATGGCAACAACTTCTCGGCCGGCGCCGACGTGACCGAATTCGGCAAGCCGCCGCAGGCGCCGTCGCTGCCCGACGTTTGCCTGACCATCGAAAACAGCGGCAAGCCCGTCATCGCCGCCATCCAGGGCGTGGCCCTGGGCGGCGCGCTGGAAATCTCCCTCGGCGCCCACTACCGTTTCGCCAAGCCGGGCGCGAAATTCGGCCTGCCGGAAGTGACCCTGGGCCTGCTGCCCGGCGCCGGCGGCACCCAGCGCGCGCCGCGCCTGATCGGCGTCAAGGCGGGTCTGGAGCTGATGCTGAGCGGCCGCCACATGGGCGCCGACGAGGCGCAGAAACTGGGCCTGATCGACCGCGTGGGCGGCGACGGCGAACTGCTGGCCGAGGCCCTGGCCTATGCCGAAGAACTGCTGGCCACCAATGCGCCCGTGCGCCGCACGCGTGAAGCCACCGCAGCCCTGTCCGACAAGGAAGCCAGCCACGCCGCGCTGGAAACCGTGCGCGCCGAGACGGCGAAAAAAGCCCGCGGCCTGTTCTCGCCGATGAAGATCATTGAAGCGGTGCAGGGCGCGCTGGACCTGCCTTTCGAGGAAGGCATGAAGCAGGAGCGCTCGCTGTTCCTGCAATGTATCGACAGCCCGCAGCGCCAGGGCCTGATCCACGCCTTCTTCAGCGAGCGTGAAGCGGCCAAGGCCCCGGAAACCCAGGCGGCCAAGCCGCGCGCCCTGGCTTCGGTCGGCATCATCGGCGGCGGCACCATGGGTGCGGGCATCGCCGTCTCCGTGCTGGACGCGGGCCTGCCCGTGGTGATGGTCGAGCGCGACGAGGAAAGCCTGCAGCGCGGCCGCGCCAATGTGGAAAAGGTCTACAACGGCCTGGTGGCCAAGGGCCGCATGACGGCCGAAGCCAAGGCCGCCGTCATGGCGCGCTATAGCGGCGCCACCTCTTACGCGGCCCTGTCGCAAGTGGATCTGGTGATCGAAGCCGTGTTCGAAGAGATGGGCGTGAAGAAGGGCGTCTTCGCCGAGCTGGATAAGGTTTGCAAGCCGGGCGCCGTACTGGCCACCAACACTTCCTACCTCGACATCGACGAACTGGCCGCCAGCATCAGCCGTCCGGCCGACGTGATCGGCCTGCACTTCTTCTCGCCGGCGAACATCATGAAGCTGCTGGAGATCGTCGTCCCGGCCAAGGTCAGCGCCGACGTGGTGGCCACCGCCTTTGAACTGGCGCGCAAGCTGCGCAAGCAGCCCGTGCGCGCGGGCGTATGCGATGGCTTCATCGGCAACCGCATCCTGGCGGTCTACCGCACGGCGGCCGACCATATGCTGGAAGACGGCGCCTCGCCCTACCAGATCGACCACGCCGTGTGGGACTTCGGCTTCCCCATGGGGCCTTACCAGGTGTCCGACCTGGCTGGCGGCGACATCGGCTGGGCCACGCGCAAGCGCCGCGCGCCAACCCGCGATCCGCGCGCCCGCTACGTGCAGATCGCCGACCGCCTGTGCGAGCGCGGCTGGTTCGGCCAGAAGACGGGCCGTGGCTACTACCTCTATCCGGAAGGCGCCCGCGCCGGCAGCCAGGATCCAGAAGTTGTCGCCATCATCGACGAAGAGCGCAAGCGCGCCGGCGTCACCCCGCGCAGCTTCACGGACGAGGAAATCATGCGCCGCTACATGGCGGCCATGATCAACGAAGGCGCCAACGTGGTCCACCAGGGCATCGCCCTGCGTCCGCTGGACGTGGACGTGACCTTCGTCGCCGGCTATGGCTTCCCGCGCTATCGCGGCGGCCCGATGAAGTACGCCGACATGGTCGGCCTGCCCAAGGTGCTGGCCGACATCCAGGAATTCGCCAAGGAAGATCCGCTCTTCTGGCAACCATCGCCGCTGCTCGTAGAACTGGTCGCCAAGGGCGCCAACTTCGACAGCCTGAACAAAAAAGCTTAAGGAGCAAACATCATGCGTGAAGCAGTCATCGTCTCCACCGCCCGCACCCCGCTGACCAAGGGCTATCGCGGTGAATTCAACATCACTCCCGGCCCGACCCTGGCCGCCTTCGCCGTGCGCGCCGCCGTCGAGCGCGCGGGCATCGACCCGGCCCTGATCGAGGACGCCATCCTCGGCTGCGGCTACCCGGAAGGCACCACCGGCCGCAATATCGCGCGCCAGACCGTGGTCCGCGCCGGCCTGCCGATCAGCGTCGCCGGCGTCACCGTCTCGCGTTTCTGCGCCTCCGGCCTGCAGGCCATCGCCATGGCGGCCGGCCGCATCGTCGTTGACGGCGCGCCCGCCGTCATCGCCGGCGGCGTGGAAAGCATCTCGCAGATCCGCACCCGCGAAAACGGCAACAGCGACACCGACCCGTGGCTGCTGGAGCACAAGCCGGAGCTGTTCCACACCATGATCCACACGGCCGACACGGTGGCCGCGCGCTACAACATCAGCCGCGAAGCGCAGGACCTGTTCTCGGTCGAAAGCCAGCGCAAGACGGCCGAAGCGCAGCAGGCTGGCCGCTACCGCGAAGAGATCATCGCCTGCACCACCACCATGGCGGTGACCAACAAGGAAACCAAGGAAGTCACCCATAAGGAAGTGACGGTAGACGCCGACAACTGCAACCGTCCCGGCACCACCTACGAGGCGCTGGCCAAGCTGCCGCCGGTGCGCGGCCCGGAAGAATTCATCACGGCCGGTAACTCCTCGCAGTTCGCCGACGGCGCCTCCGCCTGCGTGATGATGGATGCCAAAGAAGCCGAGCGCCTTGGCCTGCAACCGCTGGGCGTCTTCCGCGGCATGGCTATGGCGGGCTGCGAACCGGACGAGATGGGCATCGGCCCCGTGTACGCCGTGCCCAAGCTGCTGGCGCGCCACGGCCTGACGGTGGACGACATCGACCTGTGGGAACTGAACGAAGCCTTCGCCTCGCAGTCCATCTACTGCCAGCAGCGCCTGGGCATCCCCGATGAAAAGCTGAACGTCAACGGCGGCGCGATCTCCATCGGCCACCCCTTCGGCATGACGGGCGCGCGCCTGGCCGGCGCAGTGCTGCTGGAAGGCCGCCGCCGCAAGGCCAAGTACGCCGTCGTGACCATGTGTATCGCTGGCGGCATGGGCGCCGCCGGCCTGTTCGAAATTTACTAGGAGTCGTCATGGACCTGACCTTCACCCAAGAAGAGGAAGCATTCCGCAGCGAGGTAAAGACCTTCCTGCAGCAAAAACTGCCCGCCCGCCTGTCGGACAAGGTGCGCCGTGGCATCCACCTGACCAAGCAGGACATGGAGGAATGGCACGCCATCCTCAATGAGCGCGGCTGGCTGGCCAACCACTGGCCCAAGGAATGGGGCGGCCCTGGCTGGACCGCCGTCGAGAAATTCATCTTCGAGAACGAGTGCGCACTGGCCTGGGCGCCGCGCATCGTGCCCTTCGGCGTCAACATGCTGGGCCCCGTGCTGATCAAGTACGGCAACGAGGCGCAGAAGAAGTACTGGCTGCCGCGCATCCTCGACGGCGCCGACTGGTGGTGCCAGGGTTATTCGGAACCGGGCGCCGGCTCCGACCTGGCCTCGGTCAAGACGACGGCCGTGCGCGAGGGGGACTACTACGTGGTCAACGGCCAGAAGACCTGGACCACCCTGGGCCAGCACGCCAATATGATCTTCTGCCTGGTGCGCACCAACCGCGAAGCCAAGCAGCAGGAGGGCATCAGCTTCCTGCTGGTCGACATGAATTCGCCCGGCGTTGAAGTACGTCCGATCATCACGCTCGACGGCGACCATGAAGTGAACGAAGTGTTCTTCACCGACGTGCGCGTGCCCGTGCAGAACCTGGTGGGCGAAGAGGACAAGGGCTGGACCTGCGCCAAGTACCTGCTGACCTACGAGCGTACCAATATCGCCGGCGTGGGCGCCTCCGTCGCCGCCCTGGTCAAGCTGAAGGAAATCGCCGCGCGCCAGACCCGCCGTGGCCGTCCGCTGATCGAGGATCCGTCCTTCGCTGCGCGTCTGGCGCGGGTGGAGATCGAGCTGGAAAACATGAAGACCACCAATCTGCGCGTGATCGCGGCGGTGGCCGGCGGCGGTGTGCCGGGCGCGGAAAGCTCGATGCTGAAGATCCGCGGCACCCAGATCCGTCAGGAGATCACCTCGCTGACCCGCCGCGCCATGGGCTCCTATGCGCGTCCCTTCATCGCCGAGGCGCTGGAAGAGGGTTACACGGACGCGCCGGTCGGTCCGGCCGACGCATCGGCTGCCGCAGCGCAGTACTTCAACAACCGCAAGCTGTCGATTTTCGGCGGCTCCAATGAAATCCAGAGAAACATCATCTCCAAGATGATTCTCGGCCTGTGAGGAGTAGCTCATGAATTTCGAACATACCGAAGACCGCCGCATGCTGGCGGACATGCTGAGCCGCTTCGTCAAGGAGCAGTACAGCTTTGAGGCCCGCGACAAGATCGCCAAGTCGGCCAAGGGATATAGCCCGGACATCTGGCAGCAGCTGTCGGAGCTGGGCGTGATCGGCGCGCTGTTCGGCGAAGAACAGGGCGGCTTTGGCGGCAAGGGCTTCGACCTGGCCGTCGTCTTCGAGCAGCTGGGCCATGGCCTGGTGGTCGAGCCGGTGCTCGACAGCGCCATCCTGGCCGGCGGCGCCATCGCCGAAGCGGGCAACGGCGCCCAGTCCGAACTGCTGGCCGAGATCATGGCCGGCACGCGCATCGCCGCCTTCGCCCACGACGAGGCGGAGGCCTACTACGAGACGGCCCATGTGGCCACGACCGCGCAGCGCAGCGGCGACGGCTGGCTGCTGAACGGCGCCAAGGCGGTGGTGGCGCATGGCGAAAACGCCGACGTGTTCGTCGTCAGCGCGCGCACCTCGGGCGCTGTGACCGACGAAGCGGGCATTTCCCTGTTCGTGGTGCCGGCCAATACGCCGGGCCTGTCCCTGCGCGGCTATGGCCTGATCGACGGCGGCCGCGCGGCCGAATTGACCCTGAAGGACGTGCGCCTTGGCGTGGACGCCCAGCTGGGCGAAGAGGGCGCCGCTTTCGCCACCGTGGAAAAAGTCATCGGCAAGGGCATCCTGGCCTTGTGCGCCGAAGCCGTGGGCGCGATGGACGCCGCCCGCGACGCGACGCTGGAATACCTGCGCACCCGCAAGCAGTTCGGCGTGCCTATCGGGCGCTTCCAGGCCCTGCAGCATCGCATGGCCGATCTGCTGCTGGAAATCGAGCAGGCCCGTTCCGCCGTCGTCAACGCCGCTGCAGCATTGGACAGCGACCGCGTGACGCGCGAGCGCGCCCTGTCGGCCGCCAAGTTCACCATCGGCCGCGTGGGCACCCTGGTGGCGGAGGAATGCATCCAGCTGCACGGCGGTATCGGCATGACCTGGGAACTGCCGCTGGCCCACTTCGCCAAGCGCCTGGTGATGGTCAACCACCAGCTGGGTGACGAGGACTACCACCTGGAGCGCTATATCGCGCTGGGCCGCCTGCCATGAGCGACAGAATCATCGTTCGCAACGAGGGGCGCGTGCGCATCCTCGTGAATAACAACCCGACGGCGCGCAACGCCATCTCGGCCGACTTCTACACGGCTTTGCCGGAAGCGCTGGCCGAGGCGCAGGCAGATGCCTCCGTCGGCGCCATCGTGCTGACGGGAGCCGAAGGCTTCTTCAGCGCGGGCGGCGACCTGCGCCAGCTGGCCACGCGCCGCGAGCTGCCCGAGGCCGAGCGCCGCGCGCGGCTGGAAGGCTTGCACGACATGATCCGCGCCATCCGTGACTGCGGCAAACCCGTGATCGCGGCGGTGGAGGGCGGCGCGGCCGGTGCCGGCGTCTCGCTGGCCATGGCCTGTGACCTGTTGGTGATGGCGCGCGGCGCCTACTTCTCCGTGGCCTACGTCAAGGTGGGCCTGACGCCGGACGGCGGCGCGACCGCCTTCCTGTCGCAGGTGCTGCCGCGCCAGCTGCTGGTTGAGATGTGCCTGACCGGCGACAAGGTCGGCGCGGAACGCCTGGCCAGCCTGGGCGCCGTCAACCGCCTGGTCGACGCGGGCAGCGCCGAGAACGAGGCTATCACCCTGGCTGCTCGCCTGGCGCAAGGCCCGGCGCAAGCCATGCGGCGCATCAAGCACCTGTGCCACCACGCCTACGACGCCGATGTCGAAGCGCAGCTGGAACTGGAGGCCTGGCATATGGTCACCTCGCTGGGCGGCGCCGAATCGGCCGAAGGGATTGGCGCTTTCCTGCAAAAGCGTCCCGCCAACTTCGCGGGGATGCAATGATCTCCACGCCGATCTCCACCCCCATTACTGAGATGTTCGGCATCCGTCTGCCCGTGGTGGCGGGCGGCCTGATGTGGCTGGCCGATGCCGACTACGTGGCCGCCGCCTCGCGCGCCGGCATCATCGGCTTCATCACGGCCGCCAGCTTCCCCGAGCCGGAAGCCCTGCGCGCCGAAATCCGCCGCTGCCGCGAACTGTGCGAAGGCGGCCCTTTCGGCGTCAACGTGTCCATGCTGCCCAAGCTGGTGCCGGGCGAGCGCACGCGCGAAGTATTCCAGACCATCATCGACGAAGGCGTGTCCTTCGTTGAAACCTCGGGCCGCAATCCGGCCGACTTCCTGCCCATGCTGAAGGACGCCGGCATCAAGGTGCTGCACAAGGTGCCCGCCGTGCGCTATGCCGTGAAGGCCGCCGAACTGGGCGTCGACGCCGTCGCCATCGTCGGCGGCGAATGCGGCGGCCATCCCGGCATGGACATGGTCAGCACCATCGTCAACGCCGCCTGGGCCGAGAGCTGCCTCGACGTGCCTTATCTGATCGGCGGCGGCATCGGCCGCGGCTCGCAGATCGCCGCCGCACTGGCCATGGGCGCCTCCGGCGTCGTCGTCGGCACCCGCTTCCTGGTGGCGGACGAAGTGCGGGCCCACGCCGCCTTCAAGAACCGCCTGATCGAGGCACAGCCCACCGATACCGACTTGTGCATGCAGTCGGTGAACAACACCGTGCGCGTGCTGCGCAACGAAACCGTGCAAGCCGTGCAGGCGATGGAGGCGGAAAATCCCGCCGTCACCATTCAGGAGCTGATGCCCCTGGTGTCGGGAAAATTCAGCCGTATCGCCTACCAGACGGGCGACTGGTCCAAGGGCCTGCTGTCGGCCGGCCACTCGCTGGCCTTCGTCGACAAGCTGGAGCCGCTGGCCGCCATCATCGCCCGCCTGGAGCAGGACCTGCGGCATGCCGCGAACCGTCTGCAGCGCGTCACACAAACAGTTTAAGGAGAGACAAATTGGCCACTCAACCGTTTCAACAGCGCTTCCCCGTCAAGAGCCTGGCCGACGTCGAGCGACTGGAACAAACGCCCTACGACGAGGCGGTTCCAGTCCAGAGCACCTATGAAATCTTCCGCAATTCCGCCCAGGCCTTCGGTGACAAGACCGCGCTGACCTTCCTGCGCACGGCCAATCCGGACGACGAGCCTATTCGCTGGTCCTACTCGGAACTGCTGGGCGGGATCAATCAAACCGCGAATATGCTGCACGCGCTGGGCGTGTGCGCCAACGACGTCGTCGCCGTCCTGCTGCCCGGCTGCCTGGAATCGCATTTGGCCTTGTGGGGTGGTGAGGCGGCCGGCGTCGTCTTCCCCCTGAATCCGCTGCTCAGCGATGAGAAGCTGATCTCGCTGATGCGCGTGGCCCAGGCCAAGGTGCTGATCGCCTATGGCGCCGACGGCGATATCCCACTGTGGTCACAGGCCATGCGCGTGCGCAGCCAGGTGCCGTCGCTGCTGCACGTCCTGCGTGTGGCCCATCATGACGAGCCTGCAGCGGCCCGGCCCGCGCTGCCGCATGGCGTACACCACTTCAACGAACTGCGCGCGCAGCAGCCCGCCGACCGCCTGCTCAACGAGCGCAAGATCGTGGCCGGCGACCTCGCCGCCTACTTTCACACGGGCGGCACGACCGGCTCGCCCAAGCTGGCGCTCCACAGCCATGGCGCGCAAGTGTTCACGGCCTGGGCCAGCGTGCAGCTGCAATCGGTGACCAAGGACGACGCGACCCTCAACGGCTTCCCCCTGTTCCACGTGGCGGGCGTGCTGCCTTCCTCGCTGTCGGCGTTTTCCGCCGGCGCGGAAGTCATCATCCCCACTCCGACCCTGCTGCGCAACCGCGAAGTGCTGGCCAACTACTGGCGCCTGGTGGAGAAGTACCGCACCACGGCGCTGTCGGCCGTGCCCACCGTGCTGGCGGCGCTGAGCAATGTGCCGCTGGGCGGCGCCGACATTTCGTCCATCAAATACTGCCGCACGGGCGCCTCGCCCCTGTCGCCGGAACTGGCGGCCCGCTTCGAGCAGCACACGGGCCTGCACGTGCACGAATCCTTCGGCATGACGGAAACGGCCGGCATCTCGACCATCACGCCGCCCGGCGTCAACGGACCTGCGGGCTGCGTCGGCTTCCGCATGCCGTATTCGCAGGTGCGCGTTGCGACGCTCGACGCGACGGACGGCAGCGCCGGCAGCGATGTGCCAGCCGGCCAGCAGGGCATGGTGCTGATCAAGTCGCCGAACCTGTTCTCGGGCTATCTGCACGAGGAAGACAATGTGGATGTCATCACCACCGACGGCTGGCTCATCACGGGCGACATCGGCTGGATAGATGAAGCGGGACGCCTGAACATCAGCGGCCGAGCCAAGGACCTGATCATCCGTGGCGGCCACAATATCGACCCCAAGTCCATCGAGGACGCGCTGGCTGGCCACCCGGCGGTGGACCTGACGGCGGCCGTCGGCGCGCCCGACGCTTACGCAGGCGAAGTGCCGTACGCCTTCGTTACCCTGCGTTCCGGCATGGCCGTGACGGAAGCGGAGCTGCTGGCCTACGCCGAGCAGCATGTGGACGAGGCGCCCGCAAAGCCCAAGCGCGTCACGGTGCTCGACAAGATGCCGATGACGAATGTGGGAAAGATCTTCAAGCCGGACCTGCGTCTGATGGCGGCGCAGAACGTGATCGACAAGGTGGTCAACGAAGTGTGCGAGGAGCTGGAGATTCCGCCGGCGCTGCGCCCGCAGCTGGTGGCCGACAGCGCGCGCAAGCTGATCCGCGTGAGCCTCGATCACACCCAGCTGGGCGAACGCAGGAAGGAATTGACCAGGTCCCTGGACCTGGCCCTGTCCCGCGTGCCGTTCAAGTCCGAGTTGTGCTGACGGTAAAATAGCGGGCTCAGTGGCCCGCTGTTTTTTTAAGGAGTCTGGATTAAAGGTTCATTTAAATTTTTTTGGGTAACAATTGGTTAGATTCCATTTGGTCAACTCGACTTATAATCGCGCAATGGTCGACACTCGTCGGCGGCGAACGCGGCCGTACTGCCGCATCTGGCTTGGATGTTGATGTTGCCCAACCTGGGGAGAATGCGTGAACGCGCGTCCGAGTGAATCAGATATCGAGGCCTTTCTCAAGCTAAAGAAGTCGCTTGTCCGCCGGATGGAATGGACGGACCGAGTAATAAGGTTCCTAGGTGGCAGCAGTTCGAAAGCATCTGTTATCTTGGCTCATCGCTATCAGAAGAAGTCACATTTCGTGCGCATTACCGTCCATCGGGGTTCCGAACAAAGGGTGCGTTGTCGATCCCCGTTCCCGAGGCGTTTTACGTGTCGGTTAGCATTCGTGAGCACCGGGTATACGCGATGGATACCTTGCCTGGGCAGCGGCATACGAACGCTGTAGTGCCAGATCGCCCCTACTCTGGCCAGATCATCACGGCTATTACTCATGTCCATTTATGGACGGATGTAGGCTCCGGCGACGGATACGTTGAGCCTATCGAGCCTCCCTTACTTGAACTCGAGGAGCTGATTGCAAATTTTTGTGATCGTGTTAACCTTTGGTTGAATGGAGATTTCATCCATCCTGAGTTTGGCCGAACGGGGAATTTACTGTGATTAACTGTGAAACTATAGCGAGAATTACCGGCTGGAGCTGCGTCTCTGCGGGCCAGTCTGCTGTGCACGCAGTTTCGCCGTTTGGTCTCGCAGAGGGGGGGCAGCACATTGCGTTTTATATCGGCTGCCCAACCCCCGAGACTTTTTTCCTGACGGACGCTTGCGAGACAGCTATTTTTGCTGAGCAATTGGGGATTGTGCTGAGTAAAGCGCGCCTCGATGTGCTGAATAGAACTCCAGGAGTGAGTTTTGCGAAGTTTGAAGCCGACTGGAGCATAGAGGCCACAGGGCCACTGCAAGAACTGCAAAGTGCTTTATGGGATGCGTCAAAGCTAGCGCTAGCATTGTCATTTCGCTCGGAGAAATGGCGGCCAAGGTTTGCAGAAGCTAAGTTTAGAGCAATCGTACTAGCAGAACTACGAGCTCAACTCGGCTTGGAGCGTGTGTTGGAACAAGTCCGAGTAAGAGGAGCAAGTGGACATGAAATCGAATTCCCAATTGGAGTGAGACGAAATGACGGTGCGATGCTCTTCGTTCAACCGGTTGCGCTTGATAATGGCAAACTGAACTGGCCTTCAATCTATGAGGCACAGGGAAAATTATTCGATCTTAAGGCTGCTTCTGAAATTGAAAACCGCCTGACCATCATTGAGGAAGGCGCAGCGCCTGATGAGTTCAATCGGGCTATAAATTTCTTGAGTTTGTCGTCGCGAGTTCGAACCTTGGGCCAGGTTCGCGCCACGGTGCTACAGCTGTAAGCGAAGCCTGCACATTAAGGCGTCGACCGGCGCATCGAGTTCACCGGCCGACTTCAAAATTTTGCCTAACCGACTCTGCTCAACTTTGCGCCATTGAGCGCTTCAAACAGTCCTTGGTTGGTCGACTGCAGATCCTGATTGTGGTTGCGCAGCGCATTGACTTCGTTCTCCAGCAGTTCCGCCTTGCGCTCGCTTTCGCTGGCGCGGCGCTCCATCGCCTCCACCCGCAGGCTTTCCATATCCAGTCCGTACTGGTGCGCGGCTGTGCTGAGCAGGGTGATCTGGTCGGGTCGGAAGCGGTCGCCCCTGGCCCGCTGGCCCAGTAGCAGGAAGCCGTTCAGGCGTCCGCGCACCATCATCGGCAAGGCCAGCTCGCCGGGCAGGGATTGGGTGATGTCCTGCACGTAGACGGATTTGCCGCCATGCCGCAGGTCGATCGCCACATCATGATTGGCGTCGATCGCGGCGGGCGCCATGTCCAGCGTGGACGCTTGCAGCGCGTAGTTGCCGGCCGCGTCGAGCACATAGAAGGCCGCGCCCCGCGCCCCGCAGAACTCGAGGATGGCCTGCATGAACTTGTCCTGCAGCGCCTCCGGCTGGGAGATATGCGCCGCCTTGTCGAGGAAGTGGCGCAGCTTGCCCGCCGCTTCATACCAGTGATGGAAGAAGGTCTGGTCAACCTTGTGGCTGACCCAGTGCTGGATGCGGTGGAAGGACAGGATCACGCCCAGCGCCACCAGTGCATCGAAGAAGGCGTTCTTTTCCCGGCCTTCGAAGTGCAGCAGCTTGTCCACGCCCCATTCGGTGATACTGAACAGCACCAGCAGCAGGGTACTGATGATGGTGACGACCAGGGCGCGGTTGACGACGAAACCGAAATCGAACAAGCGGTGGCGCAGCAGCGCGTAGGCGAAACCTGTCAGCGCCAGAAGATTGACCACGTAGGTGCAGACGAAGCAGGTCAGCAGCGGAACGGGCCAGCCGAAGGCCTGGTCCACCAGCGCCAGGAACCACGAGGCGTAGATGGAACCCATGCAAGCGCTGATCCAGCCCAGCCGCTGGCGCGTGTTCCCGCTGGCCTGGCGCCAGGAGAAACCGAGGGAAATGAGGGAGACGGCAATGGTCAGGCACGACAGGATGTAGGCACCGAGCGTCACCAGCTCGAATGCCCCCGAGCTTTGCAGCGACGGGAACAGATCCAGTGCGGCAATCTGGTCGCGGGCATAGAGCACGGCAAAGGCGGCCAGTAAGACGTAGAAACTGCGGCGTATCCAACGATGGCGCCAGAGCGGCTGGTCTTCCGGATACAGCAGCGTAAACAGCGTGAACACCAGGAACTGGCCCGAAGCCTGCAGCGGATTGATGAACTGGATATAGAAATCGGTGATCGCGCTGACCGGTGCGATGGCACGAAACACATCGGCGCCCATCGGCAGTATCAGGAGCAAGGCGAACAAGCGCATGGGCAGGCTATCGCCCAGGCGCCAGCCGATCAGCAGACCGATCAGCGGCGCGAGGAATCCGATGATGATGGTGAGCGTGGCGGCCAGCTGTGCGGCGGTGGCATGGGCCAGGAAGAACTTGTCCCGCATGGGATGTACCGCGATATGGCTCGCGTGATCGCCGGAGCGCAGGGTCAGGCCGATGGTGTCGTCGGTGCCCAGCTGTTGCAGGCTGCCCAGCACGGACTTGTGGTCGAAGCGGACCAGATCGTTGACCTTGGCGCCGGCCCGGGCCAGCGGCGAGTCGGGCGCCATTTCCAGAATGGGACGGCGCAACTGGGCATCGGGGGCGCCGAAACTGGCCGCCAGCGTGCCGGCCTTGGCTGCCGTGGCGTTTTCCCAGTAGCTGCTGGCCCACAGGCCGAAGGCGCAAGCCATGACGTACAGTACGAGCAGCGCTGCGCGCCAGCTCCACAGGGAAAGGGATTTGTTATTCATATGGTGGTGATCTTTGTTGCTCAAATAAAAACAACGGGCATTATAACCCGCTGTATTTGGCCGAAATCAACGATGGCGGCGGCCTCGGCCGCCATTCGATTTCGAGTGCTATGGATAGCCCTCACCCGCCCTGCACGGTAACAAAGCGCGCTTCGGTGCGGCCGATGTAGACGCCTGGGTGGACCTGATGCCGCCGCACGCGCGCCTCGGCAGCATCAATTGCCGCCTTTAACTTCACTCCGGCGTGCTGCTCCAGCTCCTGGCGCAGCGGCGTACCCATGCAGTAGGCAAGCGCCACGTCGCGTGGGGAGCTGGTTCGGACGAATCGGGTCATGCGCTCGAACTGTGGCGTATGCGTAAAGCCAGCTTTGGCGAGATCCGCCTGGATCTGCTTTTCGTCGTGGTAGCCGTGGAGCACATCTGCAAGAAATGTGGGACGCCAGCGTGAAGATATGCTTGCCAGCGCTTCGTTGATGCTCCTGGCGTATTCGTTGTGCGCCAGAGGTCCCCAGACTGAGAACAGGAGTGTGCCACCGGGACGCAATACCCGGCGTATTTCAGAAAAGCCTCTGGCCTTGTTCGCAAAATACATGGCGCCGAACTGGCAGATTACCGTGTCAAACGTTGCGTCTTCAAACGGGAGTGCCAGCCCGTCGCTGGTGTCGGCTGCAATTTCCAGCATGTCACCGGGTTCCATCCCGGAGGCCAGTCGCACCATGTCGCCAGCGTAGTGCCCTGAGATCAGTGGCCCCATCAAGTTCCCCTTCAGGTCAGCGCTTTACGATACTGAATAAAGCCGGAACGTTGCGCGACGCGGTCGTAAAGCTGTCTGCCTGTGTGGTTTGTTTCGTGCGTCAGCCAGTGCACGCGTGCTGCCGCATTTTGTTTGGCCTGCGCATAAACGTGTTCGATCAAGGCGCGGCCGATCCCATGACCACGGGCGGCATTCGCCACAAACAGGTCCTGGAGATAGCAGTTATCGGCGCTTGTCCAGGTTGAACGGTGGTAGACGGAATGTGCAAAGCCGAGCACCTGATCGCCATGCCAGGCCAGCAAGGCATGCATAGGCTCCGCCGGGTCTAACAGCCGTGCCCAGGTTTGCAACGTAACCGTCTCAGGGATATTGATGTCATAGAAGCGCTGATACTCTTTCCACAGCAGTAGCCACGTTTCGAAATCGTCTTCCCGAACTGGCTGGATAATTACCGATTGCATAAACTTCGTCCCAAAAATGAAGCGTTACGCGGCAAGAGACAGATCCCAGTCTTCTTGCCGAAGATGGCCGCGAAAACGTCCGCTGGAAACCGCCGGGCGTTGCGATTCGATCGCATCGGCAAAAAACACTGCCGGGTCTTTATGCTGCTGATAAATGTAGTGCTGTAAGCGCGGATAGCGGGAAATCTCCAACCCTGCGTGCTGTTGGGCCCAACGTACGGCCGCCACCAGGCAGGCGTCTGCAACGGTGCGTTTATGGCCGTCCACCCATTCCCGGTTGTTCAGTTGCGTATCGAGGAAGGCGCAGAACGCGAGCAAGCGCGTCTGGCCCGATTGAAATCCCTCGTGCAGGCTGTCCAGCAGGCGTTCCAGGTGCTGGTGTTCCGCTGTCCCTGGCTTGTAGCCCAACAGATTGCGGCGCTGCGAAGCGATATGGCGCAGTATGGCGCGGCAATCGCGCATCACGCGGCGGTCCGTCTCCAGCATTGGGCTATGTTGTCCGGGCAGTTCGAGCCGAAGCAAACGATACGGACGGCACAGCCATTCGAGTGCGACGATCGCGCCAAAGGCGCAGCTGCCGGGTGCATCGTAATAAAGGATTGGGACCATTGTCTCACCTCCATTTTGAAACGGTCGCGTGCCGAGGCAACGCGACCGGGAAGTTCGTCAGATGGAGCCTGCGGGCGCCACGACCGGGAAATCCTTCTCCGGATCGAACACGTTGTTGATGAAGTTGGTCAGGGAATACATGGTCACCAGCGCCACAATCTCCATAATGTTTGCATCCGTGTAGCCCGCATTGCGCACAGCTGCCAGGTCAGCATCACTGACTTGCCCACGGTTCCAGATAACCGAGCGCGCAAACTGGATCGCCGCGTCACGCTTTGGATCGCTGGCATGGCCTTTGCGAGCGAGGATGATTTCGTTGGCTGGCAGCTTGGCCATGTGCTCTGCCGTGAAGCTGTGGACGGTCAGGCAGTAGTTGCAGCCATTTACTTCGGAGACGGCGAGGCCGATGCTGTCGCGGGTCTTGACGTCCAGCGCCTTGCTCAGGGAGCCGAGCAAAGTCGCCCAGGCGTTAAAGGCGATGGGGCTTTGCGCGAAGGTGGTCATCATATTGGGCGCGAAGCCAATATTTTTGACGAATGCGTCGAGGGTTGGTTTCGATTCGGCTGGCACTTGGTCCGGCGTGAAAGTGGTAGAACGTGGCATTGAAGCCTCCTTGAGTTAGTGAGTGTGGATTGGTAATCGGGTGATGGATGGCTTGCTGGCGCTTACACCAGGTCCAGTACTTCGTTGATAGGGCGGCGCGGTTTCTGCGCCCAGTTTCCTTCGCGCTCCAGACCAACGGACAGCAGCATGACCGGCACTTCGTCCGCGCCCAGGCCGAACTGTTCATGAACCGCGTCGGCATCAAAACCGATCATGGGCGTCGTACCCAGGCCGAGGGAGCGGGCTGCGTAGATGATCGCCGCCGCGCCGAAAGTGGCGGTGCGTACAGCTTCATCACGCTGGCGCTGCGGGTGCTGCATATACAGGTCGCGTGCGGGCTTCTCCCATTCGGGGACGGTCGCGGCGGGCATGACGCCTGCGTCCACCAGGGGCTGCAGGCGCTCCGGGATCACGCTCGAATCGGCCAGTTGTCCGCAGATGATGAAGGTAACCGCTGCTTCGGTGATCGCCGGTTGGCTCCATGCGATTGGGCTCAGGCGGGTTTTGGCTTCCGGCGTGCGCACGGCGATGAAGCGCCAGTTCTGCATGTGGAAGGAGGTTGGCGCGCTGGTGCCGATCCGCACGAGATCATGGATTTGTTCATCGCTCAAAGTGGCCGACGGGTCGTAATACTTCGCGGCGCTGCGGCTCAAGATGCACTCGATGACGGAGTTGGTGGTGCTGGCTTTGCTGGTCATATCTGGTCCTGTGAAGGTGGTGGTGAAGAGCCTTCACTTTAGGCTGTTCAGGTGCTCATTTCGAGACTGGATGGGATCAACAAAGTGCTGCAAAGGATCAAAGAAGATCGACGTTAAATCGAGAGCCTTGAGTACTTCATCACGAGCCAGCGGCGCTTGCTCCTGGTCGAGGAACGCGGTCGCCTGCAGCGGCAGGAATTGCAGCTTCGTCAGGCCAATGCTGGCCAGTACCTGCGACAGATACGGGATGAGGAAGTCGGGCTGGTTGGCTCGAGGGCCGGTGAAGACGCCACCTGAAGCGATGCCGATGAAGACAGGCCGGTCCCGCAGAACCCCCACCTTGCCTGCCGGAGTGGATATGAACGTCCGGCCTGCGCGCAGGATCTGATCGATCCAGGCCTTGAGCACCGAAGGTACCGTGAGGTTATACATAGGCGTTCCGATGACAATGACATCAGCGGCTTCGACCTCCCGAATGAGTGCTTCGGACAAATCCAGTGCGCCCTTCAGCGGCGCGGCCAAAGTGGCGGGCGATGAAAGGGTGGTTGCGTAGTCGGGTGTGGGATGTTCTGGTGCTGCGGCCGCGAGGTCGCGACGGCTGACAACAGCACCAGGTGCGATGGCGCACAGCTTCTCAACGATCTGCGCGGATAGCTGGCGGCTATGTGATTCCGGCCGCGGGCTGCAATCGATATGGAGGATATTCTCGACGGCGGGAATAGCGATACGGCTCATGGATTGGCACTCTCTGGTTGAAGTAAGGGACCTCAACTTTAGGCCGAGCGTTTGCCTCCTTCCAGACTGGACTGGATCAATTCAATGCCCGTAAAGATCAAGCTTCACTCGCATGCGCCAGGCGGCGCCACTCTCCTGGCGTGACGCCCATCTTGTCGGTGAACGCGCGCCGGAATGCCGCCACCGAGCGATAGCCGACGGTGTCGGCCACCGCCTCAGTGCTCATGCCCGGCTTCTTGAGTTCAGTGGACGCAAGGCTCATGCGGATATCGGTCAGCAGTTCGATGGCCGAGCGTCCCACCTTGTCCTGGAACTGCCGCATGAACGTGGCGCGCGACATATTGCACAAGTCGGCCAGCTCCGGCAGGTTCCAGGATCGCGCCGGGTCAGCGAACATCGCCGAGATAGCAGGGGACAGCCTCGGATGGCCTGCCAGCGCCAATAAGCCTGCCGGAGCTTGTCCGGACTCGCTCGCGGCCCGCAGGATCAGCGTGAACAGGGCCGACGTCAACGCGTTGAGGATGGCATATCCGCCGGGTTTATCGCCCGAGAATTCCCGCCGCATCAAGCCCACAAGGCAGGCGAGCTGGCTTGAAGCGGGCTTCGGGCTCTCTTCTTCATGCGGTTCGGTGGCGCGTACGATCAGACTCGATGGGAGGTAATCGCGAATCAGTCGGTAGTACGGAGGCGCGATGAAAAAGCGCCCGCACAGCATGTCCAATTGCTCGCCTTGGCCGTCATTCTCGCTGCGTATCCAACCGGCGGACTCCTTGTGATTGCGAGCAGGCCCCGGCAACTGTCCGCTGCCGTCATGAAGTACGTGCGACGAGCCGTGAGGCAGGATCACGATGTCGCCCGCGCTTAGCTCCTTCGTGGTCCCTGTTCCCGGATCTTCAAGAAGTGCCTTCCCCTTGAGCACGATATGGTAGGGAATCTCATACGCCGCCGCCTGAACCCAGTCTACGCGCCATGGTGCACCATATATGCAATGGGCCTCCAGCCGACCGGTGACGGTGATCATTTGAAGGAGATGGCTTAGCCAGTCGAATTGATGCATAGGGGCCCCCGGGATTTAATTTTGTAGCATCTTGATAGGGATATTCTGTACCATAGATGGTATGGAAAAAAGAACCAAGATCTCTGAATTTTGTGTGTACTAAGATGATGGATTCAGATCTGAAAATTCAGCTCGACCGGTCGGCAAAGCTGTCCGTCACGGAGCAAATCCGCCTGAGCATTGTCCGGGCCATTGAGTCCGGCCTGCTTGCTCCCGGCACGCGCTTGCCCTCGTGGCAAAGCCTGGCCGAGCACCTCGGCGTGGCGCGGGGCACAGTGCAAACCGCCTATGAGCGGCTGTCCGACTCGCAAATGATCGAAAGCTTCGGCGCCGCAGGAACGCGGGTGGCGGCGCAGGCCCGTGTGATACCGGAGCAGCCGGAACAGACGCCGCCCGGATCATTCATGAAGGCTTATCTGGAGATGACAGCAAAGCCGGGCATTTTTCAGCTTGGCATTCCGGCCCTGGAGACAGGCTTGCCGCAACAGCTTTTCGCGCGTGCGCGATCTTCGAATCTGTTGAAGACAGGTTCGTTCTCGTCGCTGGTCTATCCCGATCCAAGAGGGGAGTTTGAACTGCGCCGCGAGATAGCGGGGTATCTATCCATTTCAAGAAACCTGCAATGTTTTCCCGAGCAGGTATTTATTACATCGGGATTCGCCTCCGGTCTGGGTCTTGTTCTGCGTGTGCTCGGCCTGGAGGAAAAAAAGGCGTGGATGGAGGAGCCGGGCTTCCGGTTTACCCGAAAAGGATTGGAGCTTGCCCGTTTGCGCGTTATGCCGGTGCCAGTCGATGCGGAAGGGCTCGATGTGGACTATGGCATTGCGCACCATCCGGATGCCGCATTGGCGGTGGTGTCTCCCGGCCAGCAGGCGCCTTTAGGTGTCACGATGACTTTGCGGCGGCGGCTCCAGCTGCTTGAGTGGGCGGCAGCCAGTGGCGCCTGGATCATTGAAGACGATTATCTGAGCGAGCTGCAACTGGAAGGCAGACCAGCACCTGCCCTGGCGTCCCTGGATAAAGGAAAAAGGGTCATTCACATAGGATCGTTCAGCAAGACAATCAGTCCCGGCCTGCGCCTGGGTTTTGTGGTGGCGCCGCCGGAACTGGTGACGCCGCTCTCCGAGGTGGCCGCAACACTGGCTCCAGCCCCGTCGCCGGTGGTTCAGCTTGCCACGGCGCGCTTCATGCATGACGGGCACTACATACGCCGGGTCCGCCGGCTCAAGCGCCTGTATTCCGCGCAGAGCGAGGCCTTGTGCGCGCAATTGCACATGCGCGATGCGCAGTGGATGAAAGCCGGCCTGGCGATCTTGCTGAAGCTGCCCGATGGGGTGTCAGACGCTCAGGTCGTGCGGGAGGCCGTGCTGAACGGCATGGCCCCCTCGCCATTCTCGTCCTGGTTTGGAACGCCATCGTGGACTTTGCAGGGCCTGTTGCTTGGTATTGCCACGTCGCCTGAATCCCAGGTGGCGGCCGCTTGCGATCGGCTGTTTGAGATTATCGACCGATTTGCCTCTTAAAGATTCTTTGCGGGGATGTCGCGTGCAATTTCGGTTAATTTGCCGCTGTTCATCTCGTAGAAGAAGCCATACAGATTGACGGTCTTCGGCACTGCGGGGCTGTTGCGCAGCAGCGCCACATCGTGTTTCACCGATTCCTCGAAATTCATGATGGCCTCGCTGCCTTTTTCGATGATGGGGGCGATGTCGGCGTGGTGGTGGTCATGGAAGTGTTCCAGCAGTTGCTCTGGACGGAATCCCGTGGCGCCACAGAACGAATGGTGAACCACAATCACGTTCTGCACGTGGAACAGGTATTCCATCGTTGCCACCGATTGCAGTGCGGAGAAAGCACGGCCGCCCGCGTTCGATACAGCGAACAGCGTGCGGGTATGGCCGATGCGGTTGCCGGCCTCGTCGAGCACGTTCTCACCTGGATACACTTCGTCCGGGAAGTGAGCGGCAATCGCTTGCGGAATTTCAGCGGCACGCGGGTCAAAACAGTGGATGACCATCGTCTTCATTGGGATGGCGAAGTTAAAGCCCTCGAAGTTTTCCTGATCAAACCAGGGTTGGGTGCGGAATTCATATTCGCTGTATTTCGTCGTCATTTTTTACTCCAGTAGTGGGTGGGGAAAGCGGCAGGCATTTACTTAGCTCTCGAACGGCGCTGCATCAATCAGGTCGCACACGTTCGGGCAATCGAAGCCGTGAACGTGGCGCCGTCCGACGTCGACCAGGCCGGTGCCCAGGACGAGGTGCGGTTTCTTGCGCGTTACCTCGGCGACGGCCGCCTGGAACGCCTTCTTCATGCCGAGTCGGGGATACAGTGCGAGGGTGTCATCCACCAGAGAAGGCGTGATTTCTTCCAGGCGCAGGCCGAAGACGTCGACGTGGGCGCCGAAGTGGAGCAGGGCGATTTCAGGCGCTTTGCGTTCTGCGATACCCGCGCTCGAGTGCAGGGCGATCGAGTCCCACACCAGCTCCGCCTTTTGTTCCGGGTAGCCGTTCGCCAGCAGGAAATTGCTGGCCGCATCGGCGCCATCCACTTCAAAGCGCGCGTCGCGGGAGAATTCTTCGGTCAGGCCCAGATCGTGCAGGATTGACGCCAGGTAGAGGGCTTCGCGGTCGTATTTGAGGCCGCGTTTCCTGCCGATGAAGTCGGAGAACCACCACGAGCGATGCACATGGTATTGCATCGCCTGGTTGTGAACTTTGGCCACCAGGTCCGCTGCTTTGCGGGTCATTTCAGTATCCGGCGCTACGATGCCGCCGATGGTTACCGGGCTGCGCATAATGAATCTCCTTGCAATGGGTTGGGTACAGCAGCGATTCTAGAGAATCTGCGTGTGGCAAATATGACTGTTTTAAGTCGATTTGTGCCAAAATTGGGTTTTCGAACGGGGAGTGGAAATGAAGACCAAAAAGCGCATCGTCATTTTGGGCTTGCCGCCCGTCGACGCGCTGGACGTCACTGGTCCCGCCGAGGTGTTCGCATACGCCAACCGGCTGAGCCAATCCGGCGTTGAACCGTACCAGGTCGAGCTGGTGTCGGCTGGTCCGGATGTTTATCTTGACAGCGAAACCGGAATCGGATTGCGCGGGCATAGAACCCTCGATCAGGAACGGGAATTCGGAAAACCCATCGACACTCTGATTGTTGCAACGGGGTTCACGGCGATAAGCCGCGTAAATCCTTCTGCGATAGCGTGGATTAAGAAGCGCTCCCGGCACGTACGGCGCATCTGCTCCATTTGCGTCGGGGCTTTTGTTCTGGCCGAGTCAGGTCTGCTCGATGGAAGGAAGGCGACCACCCATTGGCGCATGGCGCGGCAACTCGCCGAGACCTATCCCCTGGTGCAAGTGGACCCGGCGCCAATATGGGTCAAGGACGGGAACATCTACACCTCGGCCGGCATCTCCGCCGGCATCGACCTCGCTCTTTCGCTGGTGGGCGAAGACCTCGGTGACGAGACCGCGCTGGAGGTGGCAAAAAATCTTGTGCTGTTTCTCCGCCGGCCAGGTGGGCAAGCCCAGTTCAGCGTATCGCTGCAGTCGCAACAAACGCCCAGCTCCAGCCTGGATACTCTGTGCCTGTGGATTAGCGAGCATTTGGAGTCAGAGCTGACCGTTGAAATCATGGCCGACCATATGGCGGTGAGTGTGAGGACGCTGATCCGAACATTTCAAAGAGAGCTGAATACGACGCCGGCAAAGTATGTGGAGGACGTGCGCCTGGAAGCTGTGAGCCGCGCCCTCGAGTTCGGAGGGCAGTCGCTGGAAGAGATTGCGCGTCGATGCGGCTACAACAGCGTGGACGTGATGAGGAAGGCCTTTACCCGGCGCATTGGGCTGAGCCCCAAGGACTACGTGCAGCGATTTGCCACGGATTTGCCACTGATCGAGCTGTAAACGAAAACAGCGGGTCGCATAACCCGCTGCTTTGTAAGGCATTCTGTGGTCGGGGTGAGAGGATTCGAACCTCCGGCCTCTACGTCCCGAACGCGCTTTTTACTACCTTTACCGTACCCCGTGTTGTGGGCGATTCATTATAAATCAAAGACTTATCAGTATATGATTTTTCTTTAGGGAAATCAAAATCAGTGGCAAAAATGGAAAACTGCCCCTGATTTGCCCCTGATTTTTGAACTCTTCATCTTGCCACTGATCTGCCATTTGGCGACACCATCAGCTCCGTTGAAGGCCTAGCGGAGGTGGCCAGATACTGTCTCGATTTTCTAGCCTTAACTGGACTCGGAGTATCTTGCAGCAGTAGAAAGCTTCTACCGCCCAAGCCCCCTGGTCGCTCATTCAACCGCAAATTTGTACGAAAATACTGCCATGTGGCTCCGAAAGGAACGTTCACGTTGACTGATAGGGGTATAGTCTAAGTCGCGGATATAAGTCTGCGTCGCTGCTTCCTCCTTCATGGGCAAGACGCGAAGGATTACTTACCAACCAAGCGAGGACTTCAGATGGGCAATGCGCGATTCAGCGGAGCTCCTCCGCTTGCCGACCCGGACCTCGGCATCTGGTTCGATGGCCGCAGCTTTCATTATCAGCATTATCGGTACGATAGATTGTCGGATGCTATTGCCTACGCCAGGGTAGACCAACGCCGCTCCGACTACCGTCCGGTGCCACTGCCATTAAGCTGGGAACAATGGACCGTCCCGACCAGCGAGGAACGCGAGCTCATGGCCACTTGTGGCATCGTGTACGAGCATGGACGCTATCAGTACAAAGAGTTCCACTACGATTTCCTCGAGCAGGCACTTGCTTACGCGCGCCGCGAGTCAATGCCTAATCCAATCGCACACGCAGCCCCGCTGGTGCCCCATGATTAGGCGGCAACGAGGCGCTGATGAGGTGACCGCAAACGCCGTCGCCCGCGGGCTCAATATTCTGGCCGTGCGCAACGCCGGTCTGGCGCGCCGCTACATGGAGTATCAGCACGTTCCCGCCGCCCTGATTGCGCGCGTTCTCGCGCAACCGGCGCTCCGAAGGCGCAAAAGTGAAGTGCAGTCCCTTTCGGAAGCGATCACACCGGGTAAACAGTGATGCCGAGGCAAAAGGATATCCGAGTGTCAAACCTGCCTGAAGTTACCTGCGATAGTCGGCATTTGCAGGGCCTGCTGACGATGGCTCGGGAATTATTGCAGATCGACGAACCTGGCGCAGTGTTGCGGCTGGCCGGGCGCGCAATAGTTGAATTTTCTGGCGCACATGAGGCGCTGTTACTGATCGGTGGCGAGGCCCCCCTTTGCGTTGTCTTCGGGCTTGACGAGACGGTCGGCGTAGCGCACACCCTGCATCCCTGGTATTCCGCTGCTCACCAACGCATGACAGGCGGCCCCAGCGTAGCCAATCCGACGGGCACCTTGATGGTTGCGGTACCTCAAGCACAACCCATGGCAGTTTTGGTTGTATCTGTGGCGGCGGGCTGTGCGCTGGAGCTTACCCTGCGGCAGGCGGCCACACTTGAGACGGCACTTGAATTGACTGCGGCAACCTTGGGCCGTATCCAGGTCCGCAGCTCCCTCGAGCAACTGGTCACGACACAGTACACCCAGCTCGCCGAGAAGGCGCAGGAACACGCCGATGAGCTAGCGCGCCGCGATCTGGCCGCGCGCGACATGCTGTCCCTGTCTCTGACCGACGTACTCACGGGGCTGAACAACAGGCGCGGCTTTTTTGCGCGGGCTGAGCCGCTGTACCGTCTGGCCCAGCGGCAACACCGCGGCAGTGCGGTCGTCTATGCCGACATCGATGGACTCAAGCCGGTCAATGACACGCTTGGCCATGCGATGGGGGACCAGATGATCCGGGACGCCGCCTCCGTACTGGGTGCGTCACTGCGTGAAACCGACGTGTTGGCGCGCATGGGCGGGGACGAATTCGTTGCCTATGCGCTGGATGAGGCTCAGCCGCATGCGCTGCTCTTCCGTCTGCAGCAGACGCTGGATGCCTTCAATCGCTTGCAGCAACGGCCTTATCAACTCTCTCTCAGCGTGGGGATGGTTTCCTGTGACCCAGCGGGAAGCGCAACCTTGAATGACTGCATCAAGCAAGCCGACCGCGCCATGTACGAGCACAAGCGTCGTCGCCTGCACTGAATATGCATTTCAAAATGACCGTGGCGTTGTTGCAGCTCCCTGCCCCGCGGGCGCACTGTCTTTGTCGCCTCGCCTGGCCACGTTGATTTTGAATCGCCTGCTACGTCGGTGCACAGCGACACCTGGTTCAGCGGCTCCGTCGAATGGCCCGGCGCACGCCCGTTCCTTTGGGAGTGTCGATATGGCGGAACGTGATGCGCCCCTTGCTCAGATCATAGGCGGACAGCTCCAAAGTCACACGGTCACCGGCAAGAATACGGATGAAATTTTTTTTCATGCGGCCGGCAGAGTAGGCAACCAGACGGTGGCCGTTCTCCAGTTCGACGCGATATCGGCTGTCCGGAAGGATTTCCTGGACCACGCCCTGCATCTCTATGAGGTCTTCTTTCGCCATTGATTAGCGCCGCCGTACCACGTGAATCCGGGTGGCGCGCCCGCCAACGGCCGACGCGTCCAACTGATAAGCAACTAGCTTATGCTCGAGAGCCCCAGATGGCTGTATTTCGACGAAGTCCGCGATATCTGCCATGACGTCGTGGCCACCCGCGTCCGGCCTGATTTGACCGATGCCTTTTAATCTGCTGAACCAATGAATAGTTCCTGTATGCGTAATCATGCTGCTCCTTGCTATAGACGAACGAACCCACTTCTCAAGTAGAGCCAGTGGTCGAGAATCGGACAGGAGTGGCGATAAGGCCTAAACAGGAAGGAAACAGGACGGTGACAGAGTACCGAAATGGATTGCGTAGTGTACAGCAGTTTGCGGTAATCACCTAATGAAAAAAAGCATACTGATAATGTCGCCAAAATTACCTCGGACTTGGCTCAGTGCTGGTTGGTTCGTTTGCTCTCAGAATTGAGGAATGCCGCCTGGACGTCGGATGGCAGCTGTTCCGGTTGCGTGAGGTCGTCACGGTTCTTGACCGTGACCTGGTGGTGCGAGCGATTCTCGATGGACGCCATGTCCGTACTCCATTGAAGATTAGAGTACGGTATAGAGGTGCCTTAACGCACATGATTTTGGCGAGTTTTCGAGTCTCGACCAAAAGCCCTTTTAAATAGGCACAGTTCTTCTAATTTTCAGTCGTCAAATAGCTCTTGCCACGGATTTGCCACTGATCGACCGACAAACAAAAACAGCGGGTCGCATAACCCGCTGCTTTGTAAGGCATTCTGTGGTCGGGGTGAGAGGATTCGAACCTCCGGCCTCTACGTCCCGAACGTAGCGCTCTACCAGGCTAAGCTACACCCCGATTCCGATGTCAATTACACCAGAACTTTGCTCAATTTTCAACTGAGTTGAAAATAACAACGTTCTGCCCGGTTTCAGAGGAAGGGCCACTTGAGGATGCCCTTCACATGCAGCACGGGACGGGCGATGAAATAGGCCGCCACCGTGGCCAGCATCAGCAGGCCGCGCCCGTCGCCGGTGAAGGCCAGCCACACGCCGGCCACCATGGCGAAGGCCATCAGCAGGACCAGGCCCACCTCGATGCTGGCAAAAAAATCGCCGGCCTGGCGCCAGACGCGGGGGAGTTCTTTCAGGGTTTTCAGCTGGTGATTCATTGAACTTTTCCTAAGAATGCAGAGACGGCAAACAGTCCGTGAATGCTTACTTGCAGTTCGTTGAGCGTCGCCAAGCCCAACATTATTTCATATCGCCGCCAATCGCGCTGGGCGCCACGCCGAGGTGACTTTTGGTTGACGAGTGTTCGCAATTGATGGACAGTAGCTGCTTGCGTCAGGGTTCTCAGTGCGTTGTTGTCCGTTCCGGGTGGGGCATGGAGGCAATCCGATTACTGCTGCTTATCTTTGGCATTCTGGCGGTGTGGCCGGCCTGCGCCGGGCCCACGCTGGTCATCAATTCCAGCTATCTGGCGCCGCTCACTTCGCCCGCGCATGATGGCGTCATGGACCGCTTTTACGCCGAGCTGGGCCGCCGCACCGGCATCGACTTCGTGATCCAGCTGCTGCCCGCCGAGCGCTGCCTGCTCAACGCCGACGCCGGCATCGACGATGGCGACGTGGGCCGCATCGCCGGGCTGGACGCCCGCTATCCCAACCTGGTGCGCGTGGCCGAGCCCGTGATGAGTTTCCAGCTCAGCGCCTTCAGCCGCAGCGCCCGCTTCCGCGTCGACGGCCCGGACAGCTTCCAGGGCCATATGGTGGGCATCGTCACCGGCTGGAAAATCCTGGAGCAGAAGACCAGCGGCCTGGCTTCCGTGGTCAAGCTGGAGTCGCAGGAGCAGCTGTTCTCCATGCTGGACAAGGACCGCATCGACGTGGCCCTGATCGAGAAATCCATGGGCCTGTACGCCATCAAGAGCATGAAGCTGAACGGCATCGCCGTGCTGCATCCGGCCCTGGTCGAGGGCGAATGGTTCCTTTATCTGAACAAGAAGCACCAGGCCTTGCTGCCCGAGCTGAACGCCGCGATCCGCCAGATGAAGAAGGATGGCAGCTATCAGCGCATCTTCGCCAGCGCGCTGAAAGCCTATGCGCAATAACCGGCTCCTGCTGCGCGGCATCGGGCGCCATATCGCCCTTTATATCCTGATGTTCAGCTCGGCCGTGACCCTGCTGTCCACGGCCCTGCAGCTGGGGCTGGAATACCGGCGCGACATCAACGACATCGAAACCCTGCTGCTGCAGATTCAGCACAGCTATTCGGAGAGCCTGGCCGCCAGCCTGTGGAGCACCAGCAAGAACGATATCGAGCTGCAGCTAAAGGGCATCCTGCGCCTGCCCGACATCGTCCAGGCCGAGGTTATCGACGACACGCGGCAGATGGTGGCCAGCGCGGGCAGCGATCCCGGCGGCGACACCATCCGGCGCGAATTCCCCCTCTACTTCGAACACCGCGGCGAGCAGATGCTGATCGGCCAGGTGCGCACGGTGGCTTCAGTGGAAGGCGTCTACAGGCGCCTGCGGCAGAAGATCGTGGTGATCCTGATTACGCAGACGGTCAAGACCTTCCTCGTCTCGCTTTTCATCCTCTTCCTGTTCCAGCTGCTGGTGGGCCGCCACCTGAAGAAGATCGCCGCCTATGCCGACGCCGTCATCGCCGAGCGTCCCGCCGGGCGCCTGCAGCTGGAGCGCAGCCATCTGCACGGCGACGACGAGCTGGACCAGGTGGTCAGCGCCCTCAACGCCATGCAGCGCCGGCTGCAGGAGTCCTTTGTCGGCCTGCAGCAGAGCGAGTTCCGCTGGAAGTTCGCGCTGGAAGGGGCGGGCGACGGTGTCTGGGACTGGGACGTGGCGCAGCAGCACATCACGTTTTCCCGGCGCTGGAAGGAGATGCTGGGCTATGCCGAGCAGGAGATCGGCGACACGTTCGCGGAGTGGGAGTCGCGCGTGCATGCGGACGACCTGCCGCGCGCGCTGGCCGGGGTGCAGGCCCACGTCGCGGGCGCCACGCCGGCCTATGTGAACGAATTCCGCATGCGGCGCAAGGATGGCAGCTGGTGCTGGGTCCTGGCGCGCGGCATGGTGGTCAGGCGCGACGCCTCGGGCGCGGCCCTGCGCATGATCGGCACCCACTGCGACGTCACCGAGCGGCGCCAGGCGGAGGAAGCGGTGCGCGAGCTGAACGAGAAGCTGGAGTCCAAGGTCGAGGAGCGCACGGCCGAGCTGCGCCAGGCCATGGAGCAGATCATCGAGGCGCAAAAGCTGGCGTCGCTGGGACGCATGGTGGTGGGCATGTCGCACGAGCTGAATACGCCCATCGGCAACATCATGCTGATGGCGTCCACCTTGCAGGACATGCAGGGCGAGCTGGCCACGGCGGCAGAAGCGGGCAAGCTGAGCCGCAGCGGCCTGCAGAATACGCTGGCGCGCTGCCTGCAGGCCAGCGGCATCATCCTCAGCGGCGCGCGCCGGGTCAGCGGCCTGGTGGACAGCTTCAAGCGCCTGTCGGCCGACCAGGGCAGCCAGGCGCGTCAGCGCTTCTGGCTGCTGCCCGCCATCCAGGACATGGTGGCGCCGCTGAGCCAGCTGGTGGAGCTGGACAAGATCCGCATCGAGCTGCAGATCCCGGCCAATATCGGGATGGACAGCTATCCCGGCTACCTGGAGCAGATCGTCAGCAACCTGGTGATGAACTCGGCCCGTCACGCCTTCGAGGGGCGGCCGCAGGGCCTGATCCGCATCAGCGCCGCCGCCATGGCGGACGGCTGGATCGAGCTGGTCTACAGCGACGACGGCCAAGGCATCCCGCAGGAAGTGCTGCACCGCGTGTTCGAGCCCTTTTACACGACCAAGCTGGGGCAGGGCGGGGCAGGGCTCGGCCTGTCCATCGTGCACAACCTGACCCAGGCCGTGTTCAAGGGGCGGCTGCAGCTGTACAGCGAACCGGGCAAGGGCGTGCGCTTCACCTTCGCCCTGCCGGCCGTCACGCCGGAACTCGATCCCGGGGCATGATCAATTCGATAAACTTCTTGACACGTCCGGGCTTGTACCGCAATATGCCGCGCATCGCATGCGATCAACACGGATGCGAGAATGCCATATTAATCGCATGCGACACAATTTCACCATGAGCGACGATTCCCCTCACCTCAGCCCGCCGCACGCCAAGCTGGCGGATTTTCTCTGCTTCACGCTGTATTCGGCCAACCTGGTGTTCGGCCGGGCCTACAAGCCCCTGCTGGACGAGCTGGGGCTGACCTATCCCCAGTACATCGTCATCCTCGCCCTGTGGGAGGAGGACAACCAGACCGTGTGCCGGCTGGGCGAGAAGCTGTTCCTGGAATCGAATACCCTGACGCCCGTGCTCAAGCGGCTGGACGCCATGGGCCATGTCTGGCGCCAGCGCAGCACGCGGGACGAGCGCCAGGTCCATGTGGGCCTGACGGCGGCAGGCCGCGCCCTGCGCGAAAAGGCCGCCGGCATGAGCTTGCGCGAAGCCTGCGGCCTCACGCCGGACGAGTTTGCGGGCACGCGCGATATCCTGGCCACCCTGCGCGGCAACCTGATCCGCGCGATGGGGAAGTAGCGCCGGATGTAGGTGCTACTGCTGCACAGAGCGGTAGAGGTTGTCGCGCAGCCTGACCGTGATGGCGCGGGCGGCGGCGAACTCGTCTTCCGACAGGCCGCAAGCCTCGAACAGGCCGGAGCTCAGCTCGTAGGCTTGCTCGCGCAGAAGCCGGCCCTCGTCCGTCAGCTGCACGCGCACATGGCGCTCGTCGGCGGGATCGCGGCCGCGCAGCACGAGGCCCATCGCTTCCAGTTTCTTCAGCAGGGGCGTGATGGTGTTCGATTCCAGGAAGAGTTTTTCGCCCAGGCCGGTGACGGTCTGGTTGTCCTCTTCCGACAGCGCGACGATGGCGATGTACTGGGTGTAGGTCAATCCCAGCCGCTCCAGCACGGGCTTGTAGGCCTTGCCGAAGGAGAGATTGGCCGAATACACGGCGAAGCAGAGAAAGTCCGCCAGCTTCTGGTCCATGATGATGCCTGCTTTTGAGTATAACGATAATCCATTATATCAAGCGTGTGCGATAATATCGTACTGTATTGTATCAGACATGAAAAAACCTCCGCGCACGGAGGTTTTTATGGCTGGCTGGCGGAAGGCTCAGGCCTGGAATTTCGGGTTTTTCTGCTTGCGGCGGGACGCCAGGCCGACCAGACCCACGCCGATCATGATCATGGAATAGGCTGCCGGCTCGGGCACGGCCGAGGTCAGCGAGATGGCATCCAGTCCGCCGCCCACGCCGTCGTCGGCGCCGATGGCCTTGAATTCCAGCTTGGACTTGTCCTTCAGGCCGCCGACCACGGTAATGGTGTAGGTGGTCCAGTCATTGCCGTTCTTGGCGCCCTTGGCTTTTTCCGTCGCCACTTCATCGCCGTTCCAGAACACCTTGATGCCGTTCGAATCCTTGGCCACGTTCATGCGCGGCGAGTAGGCGAAGGTCAGGGTGTAAGTCTGGCCGGGGACGGTGTCGATCTTCTGGAACATCAGGCTGTTGTGGGTGGTGTCCAGCTCGACATAATTGCTGCCATCGGCGGCGTTGCCATACAGGGCGTTGCGCAGCTCGATGCCGTAGTCGCCGCCCGTCCAGCCGGTCAGGTTGGCGTAGATGCCTTCGGTGCCGGGCGCCTGGGCGTCCGCTTCGAAACTGCCATTGACGATCAGATTGACGCCGGCGAAGGCGCTGCCGGCGGTGCAGAACGCGGCAGCGAAGGCGGCCGTCTGAATCAGTTTACGGATCGTCATGACTAGTTTCTCCTTGGCAGGTTTTATTATTCGGGCGAAATTTGTAAGAAATGCATCGGTGTGATTTTATTAATAATAAAATGTAAAGTCAACAACAAACATGCCAAGTGTCGCTTTCAGGGATAATACGGACCTCGTCACGATTTACAGGGGAAACCATGAGCGTCACCATCTATCACAACACCAACTGCGGCACCTCGCGCAACACGCTGGCGCTGATCCGCGCGACGGGCGTCGAACCGGAGATTATTGATTACGTGAAGGCGCCGCCCTCGCGCGCCGCCTTGCAGGAAATGATCGCCAAGGCTGGCGTGAGCGTGCGCGGGGCCATGCGCAACAAGGGCGAGCTGTACGAGCAGCTTGGCCTGGCCGATGCTTCGCTCAGCGACGAGGCCCTGCTGGACACGATGATGGCCCATCCCATCCTGATCGAGCGTCCCTTCGTGGTGACGGACAAGGGCGTGCGCCTGTGCCGCCCGTCGGAGAAGGTGCAGGAGATCCTGTAATGAAAAACGGCGCCTGGAAGGGCGCCGTTTTGCTGAGTGCTTGATGCTTAGTGGGTGCGCTTGACCGAGAATTCGGCCAGCTGCAGCAGGGCGTCCTTGTAGACGCCGGGCGGCAGGTCGGCGATGGCGGTGGCGGCGCGCTGGGCCTGTTCTTCCGCCGCGCGGCGCGTGTAGTCGAGGGCGCCGCTGCTGGTGATGGCCGACAGCACCGTGTCGAAGTGCTGCTCGTCGCCCTGCTCGATGCAGCTGCGGATCAGCGCGCGCTGTTCCTCGGTGCCGTTTTCCATCAGATAGATCAGGGGCAGGGTGGGTTTGCCTTCGCGCAGGTCGTCGCCCACGTTCTTGCCGATTTCCGTCGCATCGCCCGCATAGTCAAGCACGTCGTCGATCAGCTGGAAGGCCGTGCCCAGCGAACGGCCGTATTCGCCGGCCGCCGCGATCTGCGTGTCGTTGGCGCCGGAGATCAGCGCGCCCAGCTCGGCCGCCGCCTCGAACAGCTTGGCCGTCTTCGAGCGGATCACCTGCAGATAGCGTTCTTCGCTGACGTCCGGGTCGTGCATGTTCAGCAGCTGCAGCACTTCGCCTTCCGCGATCACGTTGGTGGCGTCGGACAGGATCTGCATCACGCGCATATTGTTCAGGCTGACCATCATCTGGAACGAGCGCGAGTAGAGGAAGTCGCCCACCAGCACCGAAGCGGCGTTGCCGAACAGGGCGTTGGCTGTGGCGCGGCCGCGGCGCAGCGAGGATTCGTCGACCACGTCGTCGTGCAGCAGGGTCGCCGTGTGGATGAATTCCACCACGGCCGCCAGCTCATGGTGCGCCGCGCCTTTGTAGGAATAGGCGTTCGCCACCAGCAGCACCAGCACGGGACGGATGCGCTTGCCGCCCGCGCTGATGATGTATTCCGCGATCTGGTTGACCAGGCTCACTTCGGAATGCAGGCGTTGACGGATCACTACGTTGACCGCGTCCATATCGGCGGCAATCGTCTGGGTGATGGTGTTTTGGTTGGCGTTTTGGGTAGCGGCAGACAAGGCGAACCTGTGCGGTAGACTAATGGTGCCGAGATTATACGTCATGCTGAGCGGGCGCTGGCTCTTTGCCCCAGACATTTAACTTAAGTGCAAGCTTCACTTTGTCGCAAGATTGCCGACATACCACGCGCACGGACATTTGTGAATAGTTTTTGACGCGAAATTCGATCCTGTGTATAATCTGCGGTTCCCCCGTTTCCGGGCGGATCATTTTTAAACATTCGATGAGGTTTTAAATCATGTACGCGGTCATAAAAACCGGCGGCAAGCAATACAAAGTTGCTGCTGGCGAAAAACTCAAAGTAGAACAGATACCGGCTGACATTGGTTCCCAGATCACCATCGACCAGGTTCTCGCGCTGGGCGCGGGCGACAGCATCAAGTTTGGTGCTCCACTGGTTGAAGGCGCAAAGGTCGTGGTAACCGTTGTTGCTCATGGTCGTCACGACAAGGTACGTATCTTCAAGATGCGTCGTCGTAAGCACTACCAGAAGCGTCAGGGCCATCGTCAGAACTACACCGAAATCCAAATCGATTCGATCAACGGCTAATCGCTGTTTGCCCGAACTTATTTAGTCATCAAGGAGCTTTAGAATGGCACACAAAAAAGGCGGCGGCACTACGCGAAACGGCCGTGACTCAGAATCAAAACGCCTTGGCGTTAAAGTCTACGGCGGCCAGTCGATCAACGCTGGCGGCATCATCATTCGTCAACGCGGCACCCCAGTGCGCGCCGGCGAAGGTGTAGGCACCGGCAAGGACCACACCCTGTTCGCCCTGGTGGACGGCAAGGTGAAGTTCGTTGTCAAAGGTCCGAACTCGCACCAGTTCGTGACCGTCGTACCAGCGTAAATACGCTAACGGCCTGCAGCGCGGCGCGCGCAGGCCTTTGTAAGGCGCAAGCCTTTCATCAAAAGGCTCTGCCCACCGGTAGAGCCTTTTAGTTTTATGGCGGCACATCATGAAGTTTATCGACGAAGCAAAAATTGAAGTAATCGGTGGTGACGGCGGCAATGGCTGCTCGTCGTTTTGCCGTGAAAAATTCCGCCCCTTCGGCGGCCCTGACGGCGGCGACGGCGGCAAGGGTGGCTCGATCTGGGCCGTAGCGGACCGTAACATCAATACCTTGGTCGATTTCCGCTTCTCCAAGGTGCACCGCGCCGGCAACGGCGAAGCGGGCCGTGGCGCCGACTGCTATGGCCGTGGCGCCGATGACGTGCAGCTGCGCATGCCGCTGGGCACCCTGATCATCGACGACGTCTCCGGCGAAATCCTGGCCGACTTGAGCGAGCACGGCCAGCTGGAACTGCTGGCCAAGGGCGGCGAGGGCGGCTGGGGCAATATCCACTTCAAGACCTCGACCAACCGCGCACCGCGGCAGAAGACCCCCGGCAAGGAAGGCGAACACCGCACCCTGCGCCTGGAACTGAAAGTGCTGGCCGACGTGGGCCTGCTGGGCATGCCGAATGCGGGCAAGTCGACCTTTATCACCGCCGTGTCGAACGCGCGTCCGAAGATCGCCGATTATCCGTTCACGACGCTGCACCCGAACCTGGGCGTGGTGCGCGTGTCGCATGAAAAGAGCTTTGTGATCGCCGACATTCCCGGCCTGATCGAAGGCGCCGCCGAAGGTGCGGGCCTGGGCCACCAGTTCCTGCGCCACCTGTCGCGTACCGGTCTGCTGCTGCACATCGTCGACCTGGCGCCGTTCGAGGCCAATGTCGATCCGGTGAAGGAAGCCAAGGCCCTGGTCAATGAACTGAAGAAGTACGATGAAGAGCTGGTGGACAAGCCGCGCTGGCTGGTGCTGAACAAGCTGGACATGGTGCCGGAAGCGGAACGCGCCAAGAAGGTCAAGGACTTCGTCAAGAAGTTCGGCTTCAAGGGCCCCGTATTCGAGATTTCGGCCCTGAGCCACGACGGCACGCAGGAGCTGGTGAACGCCATCCAGAAGCATCTGGAAGAAACCCGCCACACCGAGCAGCGCGCGGAAGAGACCCAGATGACGGAAGAGGCGCGTGCCATTTCCTCTATCGATCCGGACGATCCCCGCTTCAAGGTCCTCGACTAAACCTCTGCATCACCGGCATAATCGTTATCAGCTGATTATGCCTTTCCATCTCAGCGCCGGTCCTGCTATCGTAGGGCTGGCCGCTGCTAGCGGCAAGACGGGCGATCCGCCCTCACATCACAGCACTGAACGGCATGTCATTCCCGCGGAGGCGGGAATCCCATTGCGCTTTGGACGCACGCAACATTGGGTTCCCGCCTGCGCGGGAACGACGCTGCCGGGGACCTGCGTCCGCATGAGATGAGAACTGCCGCACGATGACTTCCGTAATACAGAAAGCACAACGCATCATCATCAAGGTCGGCTCCTCGCTGGTCACCAACGACGGGCGCGGGCTCGATCACGGCGCCATCGCCCGCTGGGCGGCGCAGATCGCCGGGCTGCGGGCCGTGGGCAAGCAGGTGGTGTTGGTCAGCTCGGGCGCGATCGCCGAGGGCATGCTGCGCCTGGGCTTCGAGCAGCGTCCGACCGACATCCACGAACTGCAGGCCTGCGCCGCCGTCGGCCAGATGGGACTTGCGCAGATCTACGAAACCAGCTTCCGCGCGCACGCGCTGGGCACGGCGCAGGTGCTGCTGACGCACGCCGACCTGGCCGACCGCGAGCGCTACCTGAACGCCCGCTCCACGCTGACCACCCTGCTGCGCCTGGGCGTGGTCCCCATCATCAACGAGAACGACACGGTGGTGACGGACGAAATCAAGTTCGGCGACAACGACACCCTGGGCGCCCTGGTGGCCAACCTGATCGAGGCCGACGCGCTGATCATCCTGACCGACCAGCACGGCCTGTACAGTGCCGATCCGCGCAAGCATCCGGAGGCGGTGCTGATCGGTGAAGGGCGGGCGGGCGATCCGGCGCTGGAAGCGATGGCGGGCGGCGCGGGCAGCGCGCTGGGACGAGGCGGCATGCTGACCAAGATCCTGGCAGCCAAGCGCGCCGCCAAGTCGGGCGCGCACACGGTGATCGCCTGGGGCCGCGACAGCGACGTGCTGGCGCGGCTGGCGCAGGGCGAGGCGATCGGCACCCAGCTGATCGCCGAGACGGCGCATCTGACGGCGCGCAAGAAGTGGATGGCCGACCATCTGCACACGGCGGGGCAGGTGGTGCTGGACGCGGGCGCGGTGCAGAAGCTGGTCAAGGACGGCAAGTCCCTGCTGCCGATCGGCGTGACGGAAGTGAAGGGCGAATTCGGCCGCGGCGCAGTGATCACCTGTGTCGATGGAGAGGGCATGGCGGTGGCGCGCGGCATCTCCAACTACACGAGCGGCGAAGCGCGCCGCATCATGCGCAAGCCCTCGAGCGAAATCGAAACTATCCTCGGCTACCTCGAAGGCCAGGAACTCATCCACCGCGACAATCTTGTTTTGCTATAAACCCGGGGTCAGGTCTGCCTTTCGGCCAAAAGATGCTGTGTGAGCAAATTTTGGCCGAAAGGCAGACCTGACCCCGAATTTCAGGCGTTGGCGGGAGCGGGGGTTTTGCTGCGGTAGTCGCACAGGTCGAGCTGGATGCAGTTCCAGCATTCGGGCTTGCGCGCCTTGCAGGTGTAGCGGCCGTGCAGGATCAGCCAGTGGTGGGCGTCGTGCAGGAATTCCTTCGGCACGAACTTCAGCAGCTTTTGCTCGACGATGTCGACATTCTTCCCCGGCGCCAGACCCGTGCGGTTGGAGACGCGAAAGATGTGCGTGTCCACCGCCATCGTCGGCTCGCCAAACGCCGTGTTCATCACCACGTTCGCCGTCTTGCGGCCCACGCCCGGCAGCGCTTCCAGCGACTCGCGGTCGCGCGGGACTTCGCCGCCATGCTGCTCCAGCAGGATCTTGCAAGTGGCGATGACGTTCCTGGCCTTGGTCTTGTACAGGCCGATGGTCTGGATGTAGGACTTCAGCTCTTCCTCGCCCATCTCGAAAATCGCGGCCGGCGTGTTCGCCACCGGGTACAGCCGGCGCGTGGCCTTGTTCACGCCGACGTCGGTCGCCTGCGCCGACAGCAGCACGGCGATCAGCAATTCAAACGGTGTCGTGTATTCCAGTTCGGTGACGGGTTTGGGATTGGCGGCGCGGAAGCGCACGAACATTTCGTAGCGTTTGGCTTGATTCATGGGGACTCGGGTTTGTCGTCGGCAGCCGCTTGCGCCGCCGCCTCCTTCTTCAGGCGCGCGCGCTCCATCGCGGCGGCGATGATGGCGCGCTTGCGTTCTTTTTCGGCGGCTTCTTCGGCGCTCAGCGGCGTATCGGCCTGTACCGCTTCCAGCTTGGCGGCCGCCTTTGCCGCCAGACGCGCGTCGTTCTCGTCCTTCTCGCGCTTGAGGCGGAAGGCGCGGAAGTCGTGCCGCTCGCGCGCCTCGTCGGCCTGCCGCTGCGTCCACGCCTGCCAGCCCGTCGTCTCCGTCATGGGGTACATGACGATGCAGTCGACAGGGCAGGGATTCACGCACAGGTCGCATCCCGTGCACAGGTCGGGCACGATGGTGTGCATCTGCTTGGCCGCGCCGACGATGGCGTCCACGGGACAGGCCTGGATGCACAGGGTGCAGCCTATGCACAGCGATTCGTCGATATAGGCCACCGCGCGCGGCCGCTCCAGCCCGTTCACGGGATTGAGCGGAATGACCTTGTGCCCCGTCACAGAAGACAGGCGGGCGATGCCTTCCGCGCCGCCCGGCGGACACTGGTTGATATTGGCCTGGCCCGCCGCGATGGCTTCCGCATAGGGACGGCAGCCGTCATAGCCGCACTTGGTGCACTGCGTCTGCGGCAGGACGTCTTCGATACGGTCGGCGAGGGTTTTGCTGGAATCGGGCACGGCGGCTTATGTGTGGCGCTGAAAACAAGCATTATAGAAAAAAAGGCCCCGCATCGCGGGGCCTTTTTTAAGCATGCTGCTTGATGAACTCGGTGATCTTAGGGCACACCATCTCGCGCCAGCGGCGGCCGGAGAAGATGCCGTAGTGGCCGGCGCCCGGCACCACATAGTCCTGCTGCATGGCGGCCGGAATGCCACTGCACAGATCGTGCGCGGCCTGGGTCTGGCCAGCGCCGGAGATGTCGTCCAGCTCGCCTTCGACGGTGAACAGGGCAACCGTGGTGATGTCCTGCGGACGCACCAGCTTGCCGCCCACCTTCCACTCGCCTTTGGGCAGGGCGTGGTCCTGGAACACGGTCTTGATGGTGTCGAGGTAGTACTCGGCCGGCATGTCGAGCACGGCATTGTATTCGTCGTAGAACTTGCGGTGGCCTTCGGCCGAGTCGTCGTCGCCCTTCACCAGGTGCTGGTAGAACTCGCGGTGGCTCTGCGCGTGGCGGCCCGGGTTCATGGCGATGAAGCCGGCGTGCTGCAGGAAGCCGGGATAGACCTTGCGGCCGAAGCCGGGATAGTTGGCCGGCACGGCATAGATCACCGTGTTTTCAAACCAGGAGAACTTCTTTTCCGTGGCCAGATTGTTCACCGCCGTCGGCGATTTGCGCGGGTCGATGGGGCCGCCCATCATGGTCATGGTCTTGGGCAGCTTGGCGTCCTTGGCCGAGGCCATCAGCGAGATGGCGGCCAGCACCGGCACGGTCGGCTGGCAGACGGAAATCACATGCAGATCGGGGCCCAGCAGACGGATGAATTCCTGCACGTAGAAAATGTAGTCGTCCAGATGGAAGGGGCCTTCCGCCAGCGGCACCATGCGCGCGTCGGTCCAGTCGGTGATGTAGACGTCGTGGTCGACCAGCAGGCCGCGCACGGTGTCGCGCAGCAAGGTGGAATGGTGGCCGGACAGGGGCGCCACCAGCAGCACGGCGGGCTGCTTGAGCGCGCGGCGCTTCTTGTCATCGATCACTTTCTTGAAGTGGATCAAGCGGCAGAATGGTTTGTTTACGACAACGTCTTCGATCACGCTGACCGTTTCGCCCTTCAGCTCGGTGGTGGGGATATCGAAAGCCGGCTTTTCGTATTCTTTGCCCAGGCGATACATCAACTCATAGCCGGCCGCGATGCGCTGCGAAAAAGGCGTATGCGCCAGGGGCGAAACCGGATTGCTGAACAGCTTGGACGAGGCGTCTGCCCACTGTACCAGGGGCATCAGCAGCGAACGCTGCATTTCGTGGAGTTGATAAAGCATGTCTATTCCTGGGTCGTAATTTGGTGCGACGCACCATAACTCACATCATAAAGCAAATTATAGAAGATTTGTTCGTGACGTAAAGCACTTCGGAATACCCCTTGGCAAGCTTAAGTGTTATCCACATTGGCTATAAATAGAAAGATAATCCTGACTAAATAACAAAAAAAGCAGCCAATTGGCTGCTTTTGTGTAGGACGGGTTCCCGCTGCGGGATTAGCGTTTGAGCAGGTGCAGCTTGTCCTTCACATCCTTGAACTGCTCGGCTTCGGCCAGGGCAGGGATGGTCTTGGTGATCGACGGCCAGTTCTTGGCCAGCTCCACGTTCAAGGGGATGAATTTCTGCTGGTCGCCCGGCACGTCTTCCTCGGCGAAAATCGCATTCACTGGGCATTCGGCGACGCATACGGCGCAGTCAATGCACTCGTCCGGGTCGATGGCCAGGAAGTTCGGGCCCTGGCGGAAGCAATCTACCGGGCAAACATCGACGCAGTCCGTGTAGCGGCAGGCGATGCAGGATTCGGTAACTACGTGGGTCATAACAGTCCTATCAATGTGGGTATGGCGGCCAGTGCCAGCAAAGTACCGTATTTTAGGGTAATTCCTTATTTCCCACAATTCAGGCTTAGACAGTATCCAAATAAGCAAATGAGCTAAATCAAGGAAACCGCGCCGGTCCGGTCAGGAAAACCGGCACCGGCGCGGGCGGCGATCAGAAGTCGACGGAGGCGGACACAGTCACCGTGCGCGGCGCGCCCAGCACCAGGTAGCCGGAGCCGGGATAGCCGCCGGCCGAGGCCCAGTAGCTCTTGTCGGTCAGATTGTCGACGCGGGCGCGCAGGGTCACGTTGCGGTCGGCCACGTGCAGCATATAGCTGGCGCCGATGTCGAGGCGGGTCCAGGATGGCAGCTGCTGGGTGTTGGCGCCGTCGGCATATTGCGAGCCCGTGTAGACCACGCGGCTGTTCAGGTTCAGGCCGTGCACGCCGGGCACATCCCATTCGGCGCCGATATTGGCCTGGGTCTTGGGCACGCCGATCACGTCCTTGCCCTGGTTGACGCCGCCGGCCGTGGTGGTCTGGGTGGCGTCGAGGAAGGTCACGCCGCCCAGCATGCGCAGGCCGTGCAGGGGCACGCCGAAGGCGCTCAGCTCCAGGCCCTGGTGGCGCTCGTCGCCGAACACGCCGAAGTGGTGGTTCTGCACATAGGCTGAAGGTTCATTGACGCGGAACAGGGCCGCGCTGCCGCCGAACGTGCCGCCGTCGTACTTGACGCCCACTTCCTTCTGGCGCGAGACATAGGGCGCGAAGATCTGGCCGATGTTGTCGACGTCGCCCGACGCCGTCGGGCCTTGCTGCAGCGCTTCGATGTAGTTGGCGTAGAGCGAAACGCTCTTCGCCGCCTTGTACACGATGCCGGCCACGGGCGTGATCTTGCTCTGGTCGTAGTGCGAGCCCGGCGTCGGCGCGCCGGTGTTGTAGTCGTAGCTGTCGCTGCGGATAGTCTGGTGGCGCGCGCCCACGGTCAACAGCAGCTTGTCGTCCAGCATGGACAGGGTGTCGGCCAGCGCATAACTGGAGAGGATGGTCTTGCTGGTCAGCTTTGGATCACTGAGCACGCCGCCCGTGAAGAAGTTGGCGTCCGGTTCGGCCACGTCGGTGGGATGGAAGATATTGGTGGCAAAGCCGGCGAAGTTGCTGAAGGCGTAGGCGTTGCGCGATTCCTGCCAGTAGCTGGAGGCCGTCGCGCTCAGGCTGTGGCCGATGCTGCCCGTGCGCAGCTTGGCGCGTACGCCGATTTCGCCCGTGCGCACATTGTCGTGGCGGGTATTGTCGAAGCGGTACATGCTGGCCGTGCCGTCGGCCGCGCTGACGGTGGGCGCGGCCAGGATGTTGGACTCGTCGCCGCTGCGCGCGCCGAAGGCGGCCCAGGCCACGGCGTCCTTGGCCAGGTCGTATTCGCCGCGCAGGGTGCCGAAGGTGTCGCGCTCGTTCGAGTGCGTCCATTTCTGCGACCAGTTGCTGTCGGCGTCGGGCGCGGCGGGCAGGGGGATGCCGCCGTTGACGGTCACGCTGGGACGGGCGCCCGTCAGCTTGTGGTCCTGGTAGCCGACGTCGGCCGACAGGCGGAAGTCGCGCGCTTCAAAATCGGCGCCGACGGAGGCCACCGTCAGTTCGCGGTGCTCGCGGTCCACGCCCGTGTCGCCGTCGCGGCGGGCGGCGTTGACGCGGATACCCGTGTTGTTGTCAGGGCCGAAGCGGCGGCTGATGTCGGCTGCGGCATATCCCTGGCCGCCCGTTTCCGTGCCCACCGTGATCTGCGTCAGCGGCGTGTTGGCGGCGCGCTTGGGCACCAGATTGATCGAGCCGCCGATGCCGCCGCCGCCCGGCGTGGCCCCGTTGATGAAGGAATTCGCGCCACGGAACACTTCCACCCGCTCCAGCAGCTCGGAGGCGACGAACTGGCGCGGCAGCAGGCCGTACAAGCCGTTATAGGCCAGGTCGTCCGAGTTGACGGCGAAGCCGCGGATCACGTACAGCTCCTGGTAGTTGCCAAAGCCGCGGGCGATGCGCACGCCGGGATCGTTCTGCAGCACGTCGGCCACGCTGCGCGACTGCTGGTCCTGGATCAGGGCTTGGGTGAAGTTGATCGTGTTGAAGGGGGTATCCATCATGTCCACATTGCCCAGCAGGCCCAGGCGGCCACCGCGCGCCACTTGGCCGCCGGCATAGGCTTTTGGCAGGCCGTCGGCGGAGGCGTCGGCCGAGGCGCTGACGACCACGGTTTGCATGGGCGGCTCTTCCGCACGGGCGGCGGCGCTCACGGTCAGGGTCAGCAGGACGGCGAGGGAGACTGGGGACAGCTTCAGGTTTGGTTTGGACATGAGGAAAAATCGAATGTAAATGATATTTATTCTCAATTGTATAGGTAAACGAAAAACCTTTCCACTAAATGAGAGTGATTTGCATTATCATTGATGTTCCCGTAGCCGAAACACCCCGACATGACCCCGACCGCCACCCGTCGCTGGGCCTGGATCCATAAGTGGAGCAGCCTGGTTTGCACGATTTTCATGCTGCTGCTGTGCATTACCGGCCTGCCCCTGATCTACCACCACGAGATCGACCGCATGCTGGGCAATGGCGTGCAGGCGCCCGTGATGGCGGCCGACGCGCCCAGGGCCAACCTGGACACCATCATTGCGGCGGGCAAGGCCCTGTATCCGGGCAAGATCATGATGTATATGTCGCAGGACCTGGGCGAGCCGGACATCTGGAACCTGACCCTGGGCGACAATCCCACCGACGAAGCCTATAAGTCCATCGCCGTTGACGCGCGCACGGCCAGGGTGCTGGCCCAGCCCAGCCTGGAGGGCAGCCTGATGGGCGTGATTTTCCACCTGCATGTGGACTTGTATGCCGGCCTGTGGGGCAAGCTCTTCCTCGGCTTGATGGGCTTGCTGCTGGTGATCGCCATCGTCTCCGGCGTCGTGCTGTACGCGCCCTTCATGCGCAAGCTCGACTTCGGCGAGGTGCGGCGCGAGCGGGGCACGCGGCTGAAGTGGCTGGACCTGCACAACTTGCTGGGCATCGTTACCGTGACCTGGGCGCTGGTGGTGGGCGCCACGGGCATGATCAACACCTGGGCCGACGTGCTGCTCAAATACTGGCAGTACACGGAAATGGCGGAAATGGTGGCGCCCTACAAGGGCCTGCCCGCACCCACCGCGCTGGGACCCATGCAGAAGGCCATGGCCAATGCCGTGGCGGCCGAGCCGGGGATGAAGATCGGCTTCGTCGCCTTTCCCGGCACGCCGTTCTCCAGTCCCCACCACTACGGCATCTTCATGCGCGGCGACAAGGCGCTGACTTCGCGCCTCTACCAGCCCGTGCTGATCGACGCGCAGACGAGCGAGATCACGGACCGCCGCGCGCTGCCCTGGTATTTGACCGCGCTGCTGATCTCCCAGCCGCTGCACTTCGGCGACTATGGCGGCGGCGGCCTGCAGCTGGTGTGGGCTCTGCTGGACGTCGTCACCATCATCGTGCTGGGCAGCGGCCTCTACCTGTGGCTGGCGCGCGGCGCGCGCCGCAGCCAGGCCCGGGAAGATGAGCAGGCGAGGGCGGCCGCATGAGGCCGCGTTCCTTCCTGCGCCTGTGGGGTGCGCCCCTGCTGCTGGCGCTGCTGTCGGCGGGCGGCCTGCTGTCCGCGCTGCTGGGCGACGGCTTCTGGGACTGGCTGTCCGTCGTGCTGCTGGGCGTTCCCCTGCTGGCCTGCGCCTGGTACGGCTTGCGCCGTAAGAATTGCAGTTAGCAAATGTAAATTGCAAAAATGCATTCTTCTGTTATGATTTGCCGACTATTCAATTTCCCCCGGAAGCCATCCATGCGCCCTCTGCTTGCCGCCGCCCTCGCCACCGCCGCCTTCAACGCCTCCGCCGCCGTCGTCGACCTGTCGGCGCTGAACCTGGCCGGCTCGGCCCAACTGGCGGGCGGCGATTTGCAGCTGACTTCGGCCGGCAGTCAGGCGGGCGCAGGCTGGATCAAAAACGCGGTATCGACTGCGCAATCGTTCAGCGTCGGCTTCTCCTTCTCGCTGCAGGGGCAGGGCTTCAACGGCAATATGGCGGACGGCATCGCGCTGGTGTTCCAGAACAAGGGCAACAACGTGGTCGGCAACGGCGGCAGCGACGTCGGCTACTGGAGCCTGGACGGCGCCGGCTCCATCATCCAGACCTGGCATAACAACACCATCGGCCTCAGCACCAATGGCGTGGTGCAGGGCGTGAAGAGCGCGGACTGGGACCTGGGCGCCTCGCAGAACGTGACGGGCAACGAAACCGTCAGCTACAACGCCGCCACCCATGTGCTGACCATGACGGGCAGCTTCCTCGACGGCTCCACCGGCATCACCCATACGGCCAGCGACAGCGCCACGGTCGACCTCGGCGCCAAGTTCGGCAACAGCATGTACCTCGGTTTCACCGGCGGCACGGGCGGCAGCTATGCCGACCAGCGCATCACCGCCTTCGACGTATCGGCCGTGCCCGAGCCGGACACCTACGCCATGCTGCTGGCCGGCCTGGGCCTGGTCGCCTTCGTCGCCCGCCGCCGCAAACCCTCCTGAAGTCCGGACGGCCTTCTTCCTCATGAAACTGGCGCAGCCACGGTTGTGCTGGCATCATGGCGGCTGATTTTTATGAAGGAGGGCCGCATGGCTGACATCAATATCGTTCAGGATCACCACCTGACGCCCAAAAAAGCCCGCGAAGCAGCGGAAAAAGTGGCCGAAAAACTGGCCGAAGAATTCGAACTGGCCTGTGAATGGGACGGCGACGTGCTGCGCTTCGAGCGCAGCGGCGTGTCCGGCTCGCTGACCCTGCACAAGCATCAGGCCCATATGCAGATCAAGCTGGGCTTCCTGTTCAGTGCGTTCTCGTCGACCATCGAGAGCAAGGTAGCGGAAAAGATGAAGAAGGTTTTTGCAGCCAAATAAATAAACCAACCCCGGAGGAGACACGATGAAAGCAAAACTTGCCGTTCTGATGCTGGTCCTGAGCGCGGCCGCCGCCGCGCAGGAGGCTGATAAAGCCGCCGTCGACAAATCCGCCGCTCCGGCCCTGAGCAAGGAACGCGAGGCCGAACTGCAGGCCAGCGCGCGCCTGCTGAAGCCGGAGTCCCAGGTCAGCAAGACGTCCAAGGTCACCATCAAGGGCAAGGTCGTGCCCTACAAGGTGACGGCCGGCACCCAGCCGGTATGGGACAAGGATGGCAAGGTGACGGCGTCGCTGTTCTACACCTACTATCAGCGCACGGACGTGGCCGACAAGGGCAAGCGGCCGCTGGTGATCTCCTTCAACGGCGGCCCCGGCTCGGCCTCCGTCTGGATGCACATCGCCTACACCGGCCCCAAGCTGGTGAACATCGACCCGGAAGGCTATCCGACCCAGCCTTACGGCGTGCATGACAATCCCCATTCCATCCTCGACGTGGCCGACATCGTCTACGTCGACCCCGTGGGCACGGGCTTCTCCCGCGTCCTCGACGGCAAGAACGACCGCGCCCGCTTCTTCGGCGTGAATTCCGACATCCAGTACCTGGCCGAGTGGATCAGCACCTTCGTCTCGCGCGAAGGCCGCTGGACCTCGCCCAAGTACCTGATCGGCGAAAGCTACGGCACCTCGCGCGTCTCCGGCCTGGCGCTGGAGCTGCAGAACGCGCAGTGGATGCATGTGAACGGCGTGGTGCTGGTGTCGCCGACGGAGCTGGGCCTGAAGCGCGAAGGCGTGGTGGGCCAGGCGCTGTCGCTGCCATACTTCGCCGCCACCGCCTGGCACCACAAGGCGCTGCCGGCCGACCTGCAGGCGCGCGACCTGAAAGATGTGCTGCCGGAGGTGGAAGCCTTCACCGTCGACGAGTTGATGCCCGCCATGGCCAAGGGCGGCTTCCTGCCGCCTGAGCAGCGGGCGAAGATCGCCGCGCGCATGGCGCGCTACTCGGGCCTGTCGGAGACCTTCATCCTGCAGCACAACCTGTCCGTGCCGCCCGAGCACTTCTGGAAAGAGCTGCTGCGCACGCGCGGCCAGACGGTGGGCCGCCTCGACTCCCGTTACCTGGGTATCGACAAGATGGACGCGGGCGACGGCCCCGACTACAACGCCGAGCTGACGTCCTGGCTGCACTCCTTCACGCCCGCCATCAATGAATACCTGCGCGGCGAGTTGGGCTACAAGACGGACCTCAAGTACGGCGTGCTGGCCGACCTGGGCGGCTGGGACTTCAAGGACGAGAAGACGGGCGAGAACCTGCGCCAGGCGATGGCGGCCAATCCCTTCATGAGGGTGATGATCCAGTCCGGCTACTACGACGGCGCCTGCTCCTACTTCGACGCCAAGTACACCATGTGGCAGCTGGACCCCAGCGGCAAGATGAAGGACCGCCTGCGCTTCGAGGGCTACCGCAGCGGACACATGATGTATCTGCGCTCGGAAGACCTGGCCAAGTCCACCGACGACCTGCGCGACTTCATCAGCCAGTCCACGCCGGGAGCGAATGTCCCGGCGAAGTACTAAAAACAAAACGGCTGCCGATGGCAGCCGTTTTTCATTGGGGGGACTAAAAAATCAGCCCTTCAGGTCTTCGATCAGGTCGATGTACTGCTGCTGGGCGGCGTCCTGGCTGGTGCCCTGCAGGGCGGCCCAGGCGTCGTATTTGGCGCGGCCCACCATGTCGGTGAAGCCGGGACGGGAACCTTCCACGTCGCCCGCCGAACCCTGCTTGAACAGGGCGTAAATCTTCAGCAGGGTCATGTTGTCCGGACGTTCCGGCAGATTCTTGGAGTCTGCCTGCGCCTGCTGGAATTGCTCTTGTAAACTCATGTGGGCTCCTGTGAACTAGAAAAGTGTTGCTTTGATAATGTTGCTAGAGTAATGTCACTAGAATCTTAGCTCATTGACATCGGGATACACGACATAATACAAAAGAAATGTCCCGAACCGACTCGCAAACCTTAGAGGAGATGCTCGAATGCCGTCCCAAGTTTCGTCCAGCTACCGCCGCAGAAAGATGTCGACCGTTGATACGGCCTGGTTAAGGATGGATTCGGAGGGCAATCAGATGATGATTGTGGGCGTGGCCATGCTGCACCAGCCCATCAGCGTGGACGGCCTGAAGGAAGCGCTGACCACCCGCTTCCTCGCCTACAGCCGCTTCCGCAGCCGCGTCGACACGGACCTGACGGGCTCCTACTGGCAGGAACAGCGCGTCGACCTCGACAACCACGTCGTGCACATGACCCTGCCCGACGCCGCCAGGGGCGGCAGCAACAAGCCCGCCCTGCAGGATCTGGTTGGCCGGCTGTCACAGCAGCCGCTCAACTTCAGCCTGCCCCTGTGGCAGATGCACCTGGTCGACAACTGCGTGGGCCAGGACGGGACGGTGCGCCAGGCGCTGATCGTGCGCATCCACCACTGCATCGCCGACGGCATCGCCCTGGTGGGCGTGTTCATGTCCATGTTCGGCGCCCATCCGGACGCGCCGCCCGCCCGCCCCACGCCGGCCGCGGTGGAAGCGGCCGAGGAAAATCCGTGGGAACAGATCCTGATGCCGATCACCATGGCCAGCGTGAAGACCATCGACGTGTCGGCCGCGGTCTGGGTCAAGTCCTTCCGCTTCTGGGCCGACCTGCCGCATATCGGCGAGAAGCTGTTCAAGCTGGGCAGCACGGCGACCCAGCTGACGGTCGACACGGTCAAGCTGAGCGCCATGCAGTCGGATACGACGACCCGCCTCAAGGGTAAGCCCAACGGCAAGAAGCATGTGGCCTGGACCGAGCCGCTGCCGCTGCCGGAAGTCAAAGCCATCGCCAAGGCCTACGGCTGCTCGATCAACGACGTGCTGATGGCCAGCGTGGCGGGCGCCCTGCGCGCCTACCTGGTGGGCAAGGGCGACCATGTGGCGGAGGAGTGCGAAGTGCGCGTCATGGTGCCGGTCAACCTGCGCAAGGCCAGCGGCCAGCAAAAGCTGGGCAACGCCTTCGGCCTGGTGCCGCTGGTGCTGCCGGCGGGGATAGAGGATCCCGTCAAGCGCCTGTTCGAGGTGCGCGCGCGCATGAACGACCTGAAGGGCAGCTATACGGCGCTGGTGGCCATGTCGCTGCTGGGCGTGCTGGGCGCGACGCCCAAGCAGGTGCAGAGTGAGATCCAGAACTACTTCGCGCGCAAGGCGACGGCCGTGATGAGCAATGTGCCGGGCCCGCAGACGCCGCTCTACATGGCGGGCAGCCAGCTGGACCAGGTGATGTTCTGGGTGCCGCAGTCGGGCGATATCGGCATTGGCGTCTCCATCCTCAGCTACAACGGCGCCGTGCAGTTCGGCATCGTGACGGACGACGCCCTGGTGCAGGACCCGGAGGCGATCATCGAGCGCTTCGAGCCGGAGTTTGAAAAACTGGTGATGCTGGCTTTGATGGAGGAGTTCTAAAAACAGAACGGCGGCTGCAGCTGGCTGAAAAGCCTTGCTGCGAGCCGCCGTTACCGGTGCCTAAAGGGGCACTAAAACCGCGCGAATTACTTCTTTTTCGTCGGGTTGACCGCTGCCTTCAGGGTAGCGCCAGCCGAGAATTTCGGGGTTTTCGACGCTGCGATCTTGATCGCTTCGCCGGTTGCAGGATTGCGGCCTTTGCGGGCAGCGCGCTTGGCTACGGAGAAGGTGCCGAAGCCGGTGATGCCTACCGTGTCGCCTTTTTTCAGACGGTCGGTGATGATGGCGATCAGAGTGTTCACCGCATCGTTGGCAGCAGCAGCGGACATTTCAGAACGTTTCGCAAACTCTGCAATCAATTCGCCTTTTTTCATTACTACCTCCTTGGTTATTGGAGCGCGCAGATTAGCATAAATATTGTCAAATGTAATGGTTTCTTATCGAAGCGAGCCATACCGTAGCTGGTTCGCCACGCCGCGATACAAAAAAACGCCTGTATTGGCGGGCTTTTGAGCAGTATGATGGAGTGAACGAGGACCCTGCCATGAGTTTTTCGGACGACATTCTGAGCGCGTATCTCGACGGCGAATTGGGCGAGGAGACCCGCCGCGCCGTGGAGTCGGCCATCAACGCGGACCATCAATTGGCTCGCCGCGTGGCCCGCTTGCGCAGCCTGCGCGAAGGCCGCGTCAGCGCGCAGTCGCCCGCTGCTGCACCGCGCAACCGGCGCGCCACGGTGGTGCAGCTGGCGGCGGTGCGGGCCAGCCGCGCGGCCAGCCAGCAGGCGGCGCGCAAGGCGCTGCGCCGCAGCTGGGGCTGGCCGGAATGGGGCGCGCTGGTGCTGGTGCTGGTGGCCGGCGTGGCCCTGGGCCGCTTCGTGCTGGCGCGCTGGCAGCCCTCGTGGATGACGGACGCGCCGCCGCCCACCGTGGTCGCCAGCCGCGACGGCATGCTGGTGGCGCAGGGACGTCTGGCCTGGGCGCTGAACCAGCAAATGGGCGGCGCCATGCCGGTGGAGAATGAGGTGAGGGTGGGTCTGAGTTTTCTCTCCAACGAAGGCGGCTACTGCCGCACCTTCACGCTGGCGGGCGCCAGCCAGGAGCTGAGCGGGATTGCCTGCCGCAACAGCGACGAATGGCGTATCCCGGTCTTGGTGCAGAATGTGCGCTCGCAGGCGCAATCGGGAGGCTACCGCATGGGTGGGACGGAAATGCCGACCGCCCTGCTGGAAGCGATCGACCAGCGCATCGTGGGCGGAATGCTCGATGCGCGGGCCGAGCTGGAAGCATTGCGCCGCGGCTGGCAGCGCAATAATTGATTTAGACGCCCAGCAGTTCCACGTCGAAGATCAGGGTGGCGTTCGGAGGAATCACGCCGCCGGCGCCGCGCGAGCCGTAGCCCAGGTCAGCCGGGATGATCAGCTGACGGGTGCCGCCCACCTTCATGCCTTGCACGCCTTCGTCCCAGCCGCGGATCACCATGCCGGCGCCCAGGGCGAATTCAAACGGGTCGTTGCGGTCCTTGCTGGAATCGAACTTCGGGCCTTTCGAGCCGTCGTCGTTGCGCAGCCAGCCCGTGTAGTGGACGGTGACGTTCTGGCCGGCCTTGGCGACGTCGCCGCTGCCTTCGACCAGTTCAATATACTGCAGGCCGGAATCGGTGGTAATGGTGGACATGGTTGTTCCTTGAATAAGAGTCAGAGGGGTGTCCCGCATTGTAGAGCAAGCGCCCTGATCAAGAAAGGCAAAGATATTCTGGGGTTTTTGTCTCGTGTGGCGGGCTTTTCCACGTAAAATAAGGCTTTTGCCCATTCAAGCGATTTTTTCATGCTCCGCAGTCTACGCCGTATCGTCCTTTCCAGTGTCTGCGTTTTAGCCGCCGTATCGACGGCGCAGGCGAATGTCGTGGTAGTGCTCAACTCGCGCGACGCCACCGTGCAATTGCTGGACCAGGACACCTACAAAGACCTGTCCACCTTCCCGGTCGGCAAAGAGCCGCACCACCTGATGGCCACCCCGGACAACAAGTCCCTGATCGTCGCCAGCTCGGTCGGCAATGAACTGATTTTCCTCGATCCCAAGACGGGCCAGATCCAGCGTACGCTGAAGGACATCCTCGATCCCTACCAGATCGGCTTCTCGCCGGACCAGAAGTGGTTCGTCTCCAATTCCCTGCGCCTGGACCGCGTCGACCTGTACCGCTATGACGGCAGCACGCTGACCCTGGCCAAGCGCATCCCGCTGGCCAAGCTGCCCAGCCACATGGCCTTCAACGCGGCCAGCAATATGGTCTTCATCACCCAGCAGGGCAGCGACCAGGTTAGCGCCATCGACCTCAACACCCAGACCCTGAAGTGGACCATGAACGTGGGCAAGCTACCGGCCGGTATCGCCATGACGCCCGACGACAAGTATCTGCTGGTCGGCATCATGGGCAGCGATTACGTGGAAGTGATCGACTGGCGCACGCAGAAGACGGTCAAGCGCATCAAGGCCGGCGCCGGCACCCACAACTTCCGCGCGGCGGGCGACGGGCGCTATACCTATGTCTCCAACCGGGTGTCGAACTCGATCAACATCATCGACCAGAAGACCCTGGAAAATGTGGGCACCATCAACGTGCCCGGCGGTCCGGACTGTATGGAAATCACGGCCGACGGCAAGACCATGTGGGTCACGCTGCGCTGGATTAAGAAAGTGGCCGTGATCGACCTGCCAAGCCGCAAAGTCACCAAGCTGATCCCCGTAGGCCGCTCGCCGCACGGCGTGTTCTTCGCCAACTCGGCCGCCCGCGAATAATGAAGCGCACCGTCATCGCCACCACCTTGCTGGCGCTGGCGGGCGCCGCAGCGGCGCAGGAGGACTCGGTGCAGGCCGTCAATGCGCAGGCGCGGCAGCTGAACGCCGCCGCCCGCGCACTGAACGCATCGGCGCATGCGGCGCGGGCACAGTCCGCCCGGCCAGCGCAAGCGGCGGCGGAAACGCCAGCCGCAGCTCCGCCCAAGGCGCCGTTCTGCAAAGGCACCATCTACCTCACCTTCGACACGGGCAGCCAGTCCCAGGCCCAGCTCATCGCCGACACCCTCAACAAGCACCACATCAAGGCCACCTTCTTCCTGGCCAATGAAAAGACCGTGCGCGGCGACTATTCGCTCGATCCGTCCTGGGCCGACTTCTGGAAGGCGCGCGTGGCGGAGGGACATGTGATCGGCTCCCACACCTTCGACCACGTCTATCTGGTCAAGGACGGCCCGCAGCACAGCATCACCGTCAAGCCCCAGTTCGGCGCCCAGGCGGGCAAGACCATGGACTGGACGCCGCAGCAGTACTGCGACGAGATCAAGCGCGTCGACCAGCGTTTCGTCGAGCTGACGGGGCGGCATATCGACCCCGTCTGGCGCGCGCCCGGCGGGCGCGTATCCGAGCGCACGCTGGCGGCGGGCAAGGCCTGCGGCTATGCCCACGTGGCCTGGGCCAAGGCCGGCTTCTCCGGCGACGAGCTGTCCAGCGCCGCCTTCCCGAATGCGCTATTGTTGGCAAAGTCCCTGCGCGAGCTGAAGGATGGCGATATTTTCGTGGCGCACATGGGCATCTGGTCGCGCAAGGACCCGTGGGCGCCCGCCAACCTGGAGCCGCTGATCAGCGGACTGGAACAAAAAGACTTTTGCTTCGCCACCTTGCGCGAGCATCCCGATTATTCTTCTTTATTTAAGCGTCGATGATTCAATTGCTGTCAGACTGGTTCGGGGTTGCCCAGGGCTGGTTGTTTGAAACCGTGATCCAGCCCCTCGTTTTCCAGCTGGGTTTTGGCGAGTATGTGGAAGACGCCTTCGAAGGCACGGAATGGCTGCTGGCGGGGATCTGCGAGCTGGTGCTGCTGTTCCTCGTGCTGCGCCCGCTGGAAGCGGCCATCCCCGTGCACAGGATCACCGACCCGCGCGCCCGCTGGAACGACTTCATCTACACCGTGCTGCACCGCCTGGGCCTGTTCGCCGTGGTGATCTTCTTCACCCTCGATCCCCTGCTGGACAGCGTGGCCGCCATGCTGCGCTTCGACAGCTTCCACCCGATCAACCTGGAATCGCTGTGGCCCGGCATCAGCCCGCTCAGCGCCTTCCTCGTCTACTTCGTGGTGCTGGATTTCTTCGATTACTGGTACCACCGCGCCTCGCACCAGTTCAACTGGTGGTGGGGCCTGCACAGCCTGCACCACAGCCAGCAGAACATGAACCTGTGGAGCGACAACCGCAACCACCTGCTGGACGATCTGCTGCGCGACGTCTACATGGGCGTGATCGCCCTGGGCATCGGCGTCGAGCCTTCGCAGTACGTGCTGCTGGTGTCCGTCTCGCGCATCCTGCAAAGCCTGCAGCACGCCAATGTGCGCATCCACTTCGGCTGGCTGGGCGAGCGCCTGCTGGTGTCGCCGCGCTACCACCGCATGCACCACGCCATCGGCGTGGGCCACGAGTCGCATGGCAAGGGCACCCTGGGCGGCTGCAATTTCGCCGTGCTGCTGCCCGTGTGGGACATCATCTTCCGCACCGCCAATTTCACGCCCGAATTCGTCGCCACCGGCGTGCGCGACCAGCTGCCGACCACCGACGCCAACGGCAACACGGTGCCCGGCCGCCAGTATGGACGGGGCTTCTGGGCGCAGCAGTGGCTGGGCCTCAAGCGCATGATTGAATATATCGGCAAGGAGAGCGTCTGATGGGCGGCGTGCTGCGTTCCTACGGCCGCGCCTTCCTCTCGCAGTGGCACGGCAAGGTGCTGCTTCTGAGCGTGCTGCCCTTCCTGCTGGCGGCGGCGCTATGGGCCGCCGTGCTGTATGCCGGCCTGCAGCCGCTGATCGACTATCTGCAGGCCATGTTCGTGCGCTATGACGGCTTCTCCTACAGCAGCAACCTGCTCGCCTCGCTGGGCCTGGGCATGGTGAAGACCATCATCGTGCCGCTGATCGCCATTCTCCTGCTGCTGCCGCTGATGATCCTGACCTCGCTGGTCTTCATGGGCGTGGCGGCCATGCCCGCCATCACGCGCCATATCGGCCGCCGCCACTACGCGGAGCTGGAGCTGCGCAAAGGCGGCAGCATGATGGGCAGCCTGGGCACGGCCCTGGGCGGCGTGCTGCTCTTCATCCTGCTGTGGACGCTGACCCTGCCGCTGTATGCATATCCGCCGCTGGCCGTGGCCGCGCAGGCCCTGCTGTGGGGCTGGCTCACCTGCCGCGTGATGGTCTACGACGCCCTGGCCGACTACGCCGACGCCGACGAGCGCGCCATGCTGCGCGAGCGCCACCGCTGGCCCCTGCTGGCGATTGGCATCGTTTCCGGCGCGGCGGGCGCGCTGCCGGGCATCGTCTGGCTGGGCGGCACCGTGCTGTCGATCGCGCTGTTCCCCTTCCTGGCGGCCCTGTCGCTCTGGCTGTATGTGGCGATATTTATCTTCACCGGACTGTGGTTCACGTATTATTGCCTGGAAGCCCTGGCACGCCTGCGTGCCGTGAATTAAACGGAAGACAAGCATGGCAATTGGACTGATCATCATCGGCGACGAAATCCTGTCCGGCAAACGCGTCGACCAGCACTTCCCCAAAGTGGTGCAGCTGCTGTCCGCGCGCGGCCTGCAACTGGCCTGGGCTGAGGTGATCGGCGACGACCGCGAGCGCATCACGGCCACGCTCAAGCGCAGCTTCGCTGGCGGCGACATCGTCTTCTGCTGCGGCGGCATCGGCGCCACGCCGGACGACCACACGCGCCAGGCCGCCGCCGCCGCGCTCGATCTGCCGCTGGTGCTTCACGAGCAGGGCAAGCGCAATATCCAGCAGCGCATCCTGCAAATGGGCGAGGAGAGCGGCCAGCCTGCGGACCTGAACGCCCCGGAAAACCTGCAGCGCCTGCAGATGGCCATGTTCGCCGAAGGCTCGGCCCTGATCCCCAACCCGTATAACAACGTGGCCGGCTTCGCCATCCGTAACCACTACTTCGTGCCCGGCTTCCCCGTGATGGCCTGGCCCATGATCGAGTGGGTGCTGGACACCCATTACGCCGACCTGTTCAACCAGGAGCCCCGCGCGGAGCAGGCGGTGCTGGTGTACGAGGCGGCCGAATCGGCGCTGACGCCGCTGATGGTGGCGCTGGAAGCCCGCTATCCACGGGTGAAAGTCTTCAGCCTGCCCAGCGTGGGCGACGCCAAAACGCGGCGCCATATCGAGCTTGGCGTGAAGGGCGAACCGGGCCAGGTGGCGGACGCTTTCGCGCAAATGTGCGCCGAGTTGAAAAGGATGAATGTAGAGTTCAATAACATTTGATGTACCCTTGGATAACAGTGCACAGACGGCGTTCTGCCCAAGGGGAGAGCGCCGTTGTTTTTTTGCGAAAAACAATCGGCGCTTGGAAATTTTTATGCGTGGCAGCCTGTGCGAAAGCCGCCGATGTGGTGCAATAGAACTGTAAGTTTGACTGTCACCGCTGACCGGTTTGAATCATATGTTAAGCAATCGTCGTTTCCGCCGGCCCCGTCTCGTTATGCGCGCGGTGCGCAAATTGCGCGCAGGCGCAGCGGCCTTTGGTTATGGCCGCAAGCGTCACCTGCGCGCCGTGCCCACTCCCACCGAGCAAGAATCTGCGGCCCATCTGGCCCATGTCCAACCTGCGTCCGCGCCGCCATCCGAGCCCGTGAAGAGCAAGCGCTCGCGCAATGCCTTCATCCTGGTGATGCTGGTGCTGCTCTCCTTCGGCGTGTACTGGGGCGTGCAGGAAGTGCACTCCTCGGCCATGCAGGCGCGCTTCTTCTCCGAGCTGGGCAACAAGCTCAGTTACCGCGTGGAGCCCGGCCCCAGCAACGCGATCCGCTTCCCCAAGGACAGCCCCTACGATGAGCGCCTGGGCTATGCCAACATCCCCGACTACCTGAGCAAGCTGAAGGCGCGCGATTACGCCGTCACGGCCCAGTCGCGCTTCTCGCCCAAGATGGTGGAGCTGGCCGACATGGGCGTGTTCGCGCCTTACCGCGAAAAGACGCGCACCGGCCTGGAGATCTTCGACTGCCGCGCCCAGCCCCTGTTCACGGCCCGCTATCCCGAGCGCATCTACACCAAGTTCGAGGAAGCGCCGGCGGCGCTGGTCAATAGCCTGCTCTTCATCGAAAACCGCGAACTGCTTGATTCCCGCTATCCCAAGCGCAATCCGGCCGTGGAGTGGGACCGCCTGAGCAAGGCCGTGCTGGAGAAAACGGCCAGCACCTTCTCCGGCGGCCACCGCGCGCCCGGCGGCAGCACCCTGGCGACGCAGATCGAAAAATACCGGCACTCGCCGGAAGGCCGCACCAGCTCGATGAAGGACAAGCTGCAGCAGATGGTCTCGGCCAGCCTGCGCGCCTACCTGGGCGGCGAAGACACCACCAAGGTGCGGCGCCAGATCGTGGTCGATTACCTCAACACCGTGCCCCTGTCGGCCAAGACGGGCTATGGCGAAGTGAACGGCCTGGGCGACGGCATGTGGGTCTGGTACGGCCGCGACTTCGACGACGTCAACCGCATCTTGAGCGGCAAGGTTGATGCGCCGGACGCCGACACCGCCCTCGTGTTCAAGGAAGCCCTGAGCCTGATGATCGCCCAGCGCCGCCCCAGCTATTACCTGGTGGACGGCGCCAACGACCTGGAAACCCTCGCCAACAGCCACCTGCGCCTGCTGGCCCACGACGGCGTGATCACGCCCGCCCTGCGCGACATGGCGCTGCAGCAGCACCTGCATCCCTCCACCGCCAGCGGCGTGCAGTCGGCGCCGCCGCTGGCCTTTGTCGCGCGCAAGGCGTCGAACGCGATCCGCGTGCACCTGGCTTCGCTGCTGGGCGACAGCCGCATGTACAACCTGGATCGCCTCGACCTGAGCGTGGTCAGCACCCTGGATGCACAGGCGCAGACGGCCGTCACGCAAGTGCTGCGCGATCTGCGCGACCCCGAGCGCGCGCAGGCGGCGGGCCTGACTGGCAAAGGCATGCTGGGCAATGGCGATCCGGCCAATGTGGTCTACAGCTTCACCCTGCTGGAAAAAGGCGAGCAGACCAATCTGCTGCGCCTGCAGACGGATAACTTCGACCAGCCGCTGGACATCAACGAAGGCGCCAAGCTGGACCTGGGCTCCACCGCCAAGCTGCGCACGCTGGTGACGTATCTGGACATCGTCGAGCAGCTGAACAAGCGCTACGGCGGCATGGATAGCGCCGCGCTGGGCAAGGTGGTGGTCGATCCGCAGGACAAGCTGTCGCAATGGGCCATCGAATACTTCAAGGCGCTGCCCATCGAGAAGGGCGGACGCGAGCTGACGCCGATGCTGAACGCGGCCATGGAGCGCAAGTATTCCGGCAATCCGGGCGAAGGCTTCTTCACGGGCGGCGGCCTCCACCACTTCGGCAACTTCTCCAAGGAAGATAACTTCAAGATCCTGACGGTGACGGAAGCGCTGCGCCATTCGACCAACCTGGTCTTCGTGCGCCTGATGCGTGACGTGGCCAAGTACTACATGTTCCAGACGCCCGGCTCCTCCGCCTCGCTGCTGACGGACGCCGACGATCCGCGCCGCGCCGCCTACCTGGCCCGCTTCGCCGACAAGGAAGGCAAGGAATTCCTGGCCCGCTTCTACGTCAAGTACAAGGGCAAGCCGGACTCGGAGCTGGACCGCATCCTGCTGGCGAATATCCGCAGCACGCCGGTGCGGCTGGCTGTGATCTTCCGCACCGTGTATCCGGTGGCGTCGGAGGAGCAGTTCGCCCAGTATTTGAAGGACCATCTGCCGTCGCAGAACGAGGTGCCGCCCGAGCGCATCGGCAAGCTGTACGCGGACTACGGCATCGACAAGTGGAACCTGGCCGACCGTGGCTATCTGGCATCGGTACACCCGCTGGAGCTGTGGATGGTGGCCTATCTGCGCGAGCATCCGGGCGCCACGCTGTCGCAGATGATGGCGGCCAGCGAGCATGAGCGGCAGGAAGTCTACCAGTGGCTGTTCAAGACCCACCACAAGCACGCGCAGGACAAGCGCATCGCCGGCCTGGTGGAAGTGGAGGCCTTCATGGAAATCCACAAGCAGTGGAAGAAGATGGGTTATCCGTTTGAATCGCTGGTGCCTTCGTATGCGACCACGCTGGGCGCGTCGGCCGACCGTCCGGCCGCGCTGGCGGAGCTGATGGGCATCATCGTCAACGGCGGCGTGCGCAAGAGCAGCCAGCGCATCTCCTCGCTGCACTTCGCCGTCGGCACGCCTTACGAAACGATGGTCCAGCGCGGCAAGGCGACCAACCAGGAGCAGGTGCTGTCGCCGGAAGTGGCGCGCGTGGTGGCCGATGCGATCCGCGGCGTCGTGTCGGACGGCACGGCCAAGCGCGCGCGCATGGCCTTCGTCAAGTCGGACGGCACGGTGATTCCCGTCGGCGGCAAGACGGGCACGGGCGACCAGCGCTTCGACATTTTCGCGCCGGGCGGACGGCTGATCGAGTCGCGTTATGTGAACCGTTCCGCGACGTTCGTGTTCAACATCGGCGAGCGCTTCTTCGGCAGCATGACGGCCTATGTGCACGGGCCGGAATCGAAGAACTACGATTTCACCAGCGCCTTGCCGGTACAGCTGCTGACGGTGCTGGCGCCCAGCCTGATGCCGCTGATCGAGCCGGACGCCAAGCCGAAACCCAAGTTGCAACCGGCAGCCTTGATCAAGACGGCGGCGGGCGACAATGCCGCGCCCGTCGCCATGCCCGCAACCGCGAAAGCCGCCTCGCTCACCCCCACCTCGGCGCCGCTGCCAGCCTGCGGCGGCTGATTTCACAGACCGGCCGGCAGTGCTGACGTTGGAAGACGTTGGCCTGCTGGCGGCTATCTATGACCGCTAGCAGCTCCCTTCCGAAAATCCTGAACGGCCTCGATTACTTCGACTGTAAGTTAAGGTAATATCAGGTTTGTAATTTCTTGGGTATGGACTGCAGTCAGCAGACGCATCCACGGCTGCAAGGTATGTTTGTGCTTGTCTGTTAGGGTGTACTAAAAGCCATCCCAAATCTGATTTCAAAACAAAAGGCAATCCGGGCGAAGATCAAAAATCGCGCTTCGCCGGATAATTCAGCACCTTTTAGGGTGTCTAAAATACGTTAGCCATTTTAAATTTATCCCTACGACGCGATGCCGAACGAACTCTACATTCTTGCCGGTGCCACTATGGGCGCCGTTGCCGCGTACATCACTGCCAAGGTCACATCAGGCACTCAACTGGATATTGCACGCCTCAATGCGGAGAAAGACATCGCGTTACAAAGAGACAGGCTGCGAGACGATCGTTTCAAGAATGAGCTTTCGATCGAACGAGGGAAACTGGACACCTTGCATCGGATTCTTTCTCGAATCGAGTTGGAAAACTCACAAACCATGAGTTACATCCAGTCAGATTCAGACCTTGGCGTAGATGGGTTGCTGATATCTATTCGCGGTTGAAGAAGCTACATGACTGCCTCGCTGACTACGTAAAACCTTTTGAAGCGAGCGGTGGCCCGTCCAGAGAAGACCGCAGAACCGCAGTGATTACGGCTTTTGAGGAGTTGATGCCGTATTTCTCCCAGAACCAGATCTTTCTCCCAAAGAAAATCGCGGAATTGATCGAAAAAGCTCAGATGGAGATGGTGCAGATCGCCAATCTCTTCACCTACACTGTTGACCTCCCTGCGAATCCAGACACATTGAAATGGATTGAAATAACGGAACGATTTAACAATGATGTGAGACAGGCCCTTTCCGGCCTGGAGGGCGAAATTCGTGTAGCACTTGGCGACAAGGGCTAACAATTCATTCCACCCGGACGCGCTGACGCGCACCGGTTAATCGTCGCTATCGGCACGCGATGGCAATTTTGTTCTCGCCAACGTGCTCGCCCTTACGATACGTGAAAGAACAGACTTTAACGTTGTCATCGAGCTTCTTTCCAAGCGTAATTTGGTCTCCTTCACCATAGGTGCATGCCAGCCACTTCCCGGCAGGGAATGGATAGTCCAGCTGATATGTGTATAGGAGGAATCGAAGGGTCTTCTTTTACACTGGCTCAAGCTCCATGCAGGCGTAGGGGCTACATTGAGCTGGCTCAAACTGCGCTATCGGATGCAGAACTGCCTCGTTGCGGCGGCAGCGGCATTTCCACTTTGACGCGCGCCAGCGCGAACGCTTCGCGCAATACCGCCATATCGCCGATCAATCAAAGGTATCGTCTATAAGGGGACCGGCCTGCTGCCAGCCTCTTGCGCCGAACGTTGGCGCCGCGATATCGGTCCAGTTGCGATATATCCGTCTTTGACGTATAGTTTGGCTATGTATACCCTCGTTGAGACTCCGACATTTAAGGCAGACGCCGACGAGATTTGGACAGAAGATGAGCGATCGGCGTTCTTTACTTGGCTAGCTGTAAATCCGGATGCTGGTGAAGTCATACCGGGGAGTGGCGGTTGCCGGAAGGTGCGCTGGGCTCGTCCTGGAAGGGGGAAGCGTGGTGGTGTTCGAGTGATTTATTTTACGCATCTGCGCGCTGGGGAAATCTGGCTGCTGTTGATATATGCGAAATCAGTACAAGCCAACATCCCAAGCCATATCCTGAAAGCTATTCGAGAGGAAATTGAAAGTGACTAGTCGTGTTGGCTCAAAAAAGGTGACTGTTGGCGAAGCTTTGGGCCTCAAGCTCTTGCAGTCGGTGCGTGAGATGAAGGCTGGGCAGGCGGCGCGCGTCACTACTGTTGAATTAAACGAAGTCGCACAAGCACGTCAGAGCACGGGCTTATCGCAAGCCCAGTTCGCCGAAGCGCTGTGCATTTCCAAGCGCACCTTGCAAGAATGGGAGCAAGGGCGCCGCTCGCCATCAGGCGCTGCGCAAGCGCTTATACGCATTGCCAAGCGCCATCCTGAAGTCCTGCTTGAGGCGATCAGCTAACTTTCGGCTCCAGCGGAAGCCTGGCGGTGCCGCTGAGCGTTCCCATTGCCATTTGAGGGTTCTGCGCGTGCCTGCCGAGCGCATCGAGTTCTGCGGCGGCTGATATGTCACTCCCGCTGCGCCGGCAGCGGCATTTCCACTTTGACGCGTGCCAGCGCGAACGCCTCGCGTAAAACGGCCATATCGCCGATGTGGTTGGACAGCAGCAGCACCAGCTGGCTGTTGAGCATCTTGCTGTGCTGCTCGTCCAGCGCATCGTGCGTCTCTGTCAGCATGTCGTAGAACTCGTCGAAGTCGTCGAGGTTCTGTTTCAGGTTCAGTAAGGTGTTCATGCTCGTACTCCCAAAGCGGGACGGAAATTTTCCCGGTACAGCCGGGGCGTTGTGTTCAACTGGCGGGAGAAGGTGGCGCGCATCTGCGTCGCCGTGTGGAAGCCGCTGCGGAAGGCGATGGTCTTCAGCGGCACGTCCGTTTCCTCCAGCAGCTTGCGGGCGAAATCAATGCGGATCTGGTCGACAAAGGCCGAGGGCGTGACCTTCGCATGCTTGGCGAAGGCGCGGGAAAATGTGCGGCGGCTGACGCCCACCGCGTCCGCGATATCCTCCACCGTCAGCGGATCGCTGATGTGGTCGGTCACATACTTCAGGGCGCGGCCAACGAGGGAATCCTCGCCTTGTCCGGCCGCCAGATAGGGGCTGTACTGCGACTGGCCGCCGTCGCGGCGGATATACACGATCAGGCGCTTGGCCACTTTCATCGCCAGCGCGTGGCCCCAGTCCTCGGCCAACAGGGCCAGGCACAGGTCGATGCCCGCGCTGACGCCGCCGCAGGTGAACAGATTGCCGTCGCGGACGAAGATCTTGTCCGGCCTGACGTTCAGTTCGGGGAACTGGCGTGACAGCCGCTCCGCGTGATTCCAGTGGGTGGTCACTTCGCGCCCGGCGAGCAGGCCCGCGTGGCCGAGCAGGAAGACGCCGTTGCAGACGGCGCCAAAGCGGCGGGCGGCCTGCGCCTGCTCGTTCAGCCAGCCCATGAACGCCGGCTCTGGCTGATACTCGGGAAACTTGGGGCCGCCCGCGACGAGCAGCAGATCGCTCTGCGCATCGAAGTCATGGTAGCGATGGTGCACTTTGAATTCCATACCGCTCGAGCATGTCACGCTGCCTGCATGCGCGCCGACGATGGTGATCTCATAGCGGTCTTTTTCCGCCAGCAGAAGATTCGCCTCGGCGAACACGTCCAAAGGGCCGGCCACATCCAGCGCCTGCACGCCATCCAGAACGACCAGTGTCAGCTTCATTGCATTTCTCCTTGTTTGCCGGTGCTGGAGTAGTGGATGGCGGCAGCGGCGATGCCCAGCGCCACACCCAGGGCGACCACGCCGCTCCAGCCGAAGCGCGTCATCAGCCAGCCGCTGACGGCCACGCCGATGGCGCCGCCAAAGAAGGTCGCCGTCATGTAGAGGCTGTTGATGCGGCCCTGCGCCGCCGGATCTGCGGCAAAGGCGCGGGTCTGGTTGGAGACCAGCCCCGCCTGCACGCCGATGTCGAGCACGATGACACCGATCACCAGCAAGGTCATGGAAAACTCCGCGCCCGCCAGCAGCAGATAGGACAGGGTGACGATGCCGATGCTGGCCGCGATCACATTGCGCGATCCCATGCGGTCGGTGGCGCTGCCGCCCAGCGAGGCGGCCATGGCGCCGGCCGCGCCGATGATGCCGAAGCCGCCGGCCCAGGCGCTGCCCAGATGGTGGGGACCGTTGGCCAGCAGCGCGGCCAGGTTGACCCAGAAGGCGTTGAAGGCGGCCCACAGCAGGGCCTGGATCACCATGGACTGGCGAATTGGGCGATGCTTGCGCATCAGCGGCCAGAGCGAGGCCAGCAGCTTGCCGTAGCTCAGATTCGTGCTCGGCACGCCGCGCGGCAGCAGAAGGGCGGCCGCGATGCCGACCGGGATCATGAAGGCCGCTTCCACGCCGTAGACGGCGCGCCAGCCATAGGCGGCGCCGACCATGCCGGCGACCGTGCGGCCCAGCAGGATGCCGACCATGATGCCGCTGACCACGGTGCCCACCGAGCGGCCCCGTTCGCTGGGCGCCGACATCACGGCCGCGAAAGGCACCAGCTGCTGCGGCACGCAGGCCACGGCGCCCAGGCCGAAGGAGGCGAAAATCAGCGGCCACACGCCGTTCGACAGGGCGGCGCCGATGGCAAAGAGAAAGGCCAGCACGATCTGGATCAGCACCAGCTTGCGCCGGTCGAAGCGGTCGCCCAGGGGCAGCAGCAGGGCCAGGCCCGTCGAAAAGCCGAGCAGGGCGGCGCCGGCGATCAGGTCCACCGTCGTCAGGTCGAGACCGAGGCCGGACCTGATCAGCGGAAGGATGGGTTGAATGCAGTAGAGGTTGGTAATCACCGCGCCGGCGATGATGGCCATCATGACGATCTTCCCGCGCGAGGCCAGCGATGGCGCGGGTGGATTGGTGGATGCAATGGATTGGACGCTCACGGCGTTCTCCTTGGGGATTGAGTTGATGAGCCCAGTTTAGGTACTTGCATCCACAAAGAGAATCCCATAGGATTGGGAATCAATCTTCCATTATTTGATAGGATCTCCGGTGGACCGTCTCGAATCCATGTCCATCCTCATTGCCGTGGTGGATGCGGGCAGCCTGTCGGCCGCCGCGCGCCAGCTCGATATGCCGCTGGCGACTGTCAGCCGCAAGGTGGGCGAGCTGGAAGCGCATCTGAACACGCGCCTGCTGCATAGGACGACGCGCCAGTTGTCGCTGACGGAGGCGGGCGCTTCATACGTGGCCGCCTGCCGCCGCATCCTGGAAGAAGTCGGCGAGGCCGAACGCACGGCGACGGGCGAGTACGCCGCGCCCAAGGGCGAACTGGTGGTGACCGCGCCCGTGGTCTTCGGACGCCTGCATATCGTGCCGGTGGTGGCGGAGTTTCTGGCCCACTATCCGCAGATCGGCGTCAGCCTCACGCTCACTGACCGGGTGGCGCATCTGATGGAGGAGCAGATCGACGTCGCCCTGCGCATTGGCAATCTGCCGGACAGCAGCCTGATGGCGACGCGTGTCGGTACGGTGCGCCTTGTCACCTGCGGTAGTCCGGCGTATTTGAAGGCGCGTGGCGTGCCGTCCAGGCCGCGCGATCTGGACGGACACGACTGCATCACCTTCGAAGTGCTGGAATCCAAGCGCGCCTGGGTGTTCGGAACGGGCAAGTCGGAACTGTCCGTGCCCATTCATTCGCGCTTCGCCGTCAATACGGCGGAGGCGGCGATCGACGCGGCCAAGCTGGGCGTGGGCCTGATCCGCGTGCTGTCCTACCAGGCGGCGGACGCGCTGCGGGCGCAGAGCCTGCGCGTGGTGCTCGATGACTATGAGTCGGTGCCGCTGCCGGTCAGCCTGGTGCACAAGGGGCAGACGCCGCTTCCGCTGAAGCTGCGCGCCTTCCTCGACTTCGTCGCGCCGCGCCTGCGCAGCCGCATCGCGGCGCTTACAGAGAGCGATTGAGCTCCGCGTACGCTTCCACCAGCCGTTTCTTGCTGAAGCTGCGATTGAGCCCGCTGGGATTGGGCAGTATCCAGACCCGGGTGGCGCCGAAGCGCTCGGGCTGTTCGCCCCAGTCCGCCTCCCGCCTTCCCGTAATGGCCAGATAAGCCGCCTTGCCCAGAAAGGCAACGCACTGTGGCCGGTACAGCTCCAGCTTGCGCAAGAGCTCGGCGCCGTCGAACTCCTCCTGCCGCAGCTGGTCCGCCCGGCGCGTGGGCCGCGAGACGGCCGCCGTCAGTCCGATGCCGAAGCCGAGAGCGCTGCTGTCGTCCTCGGGCGCGATCTGGTGCGGCGTGAAGCCGGCCAGGTGCAGCACGGGCCAGAAACGGTTGCCCCGCCCCAGAAAATGATGTCCGGCCGCCGCCGCTTGCAGGCCGGGATTGATACCGCAAAAGACAACTTTTAATCCTGCTTGCAGGAGGTCCGGAAGTTCGCTGTTTGGCATGCGCAAATTGCTTGAGTATGCCCCTGTGCGGACCGGAAATCAGCGGGGTGTCCCAAAAGCGGCGCTGATTGGCCGCCAGGCGCAGCAGTCTTGAATTCAATTTGAGAGGGCAATTAACGATACTGAAAACTCCAAATATCAGGAGGATTCATCATGAGCATGCCCATCTTGCGCCTCGCTGCCATTGCCGGCGCCGCCGCACTGGTGGCCGGCTGCGCCAGCGACGGCGGATTGAAGCCGCAGGCCCGCTTGCGCAACGCCGATCAGCTGCAGGCCGCCGCGGCGCTGGCACATGCGCCGCTGTCGCCCGCCGCCTGGCCCGCGCGCGACTGGTGGCGCCGCTACAGCGACGAGCAGCTGAACCAGATCGTAGCCGAGGCGCTGGCCGACAGTCCCACCATGCACGCGGCGGCGGCGCGCGTGCGTCAGGCCGCCGCCGTGGCGGGCATCACCGGCGCTGCTATGTCGCCCCAGGTGACGGCCGCCGCCCACACGGAGCGCCTGGAACTCAGCGCGACGGGCGATGTGCCGCCGCCGCTGGCGGGCGGCTGGGCCTGGCACAGCGAAGCGACGCTCAACTTCGGCTATGACCTGGACTTCTGGGGCAAGCACGAGGCGGCGCTGGACGCGGCGCTGGGACGGCAGAAGATGGCGGAAGCGGAAGGCGAGGCCGTGCGTCTGCTGCTCACGGTGGGCCTGAGCCAAAGCTATCTGAAGCTGTCGCAGCTGTATGCCCAGCGCGACCTGGGCGAGCAGGTGCTGAAGCAGCGCCTGCAAGTGCTGGAACTGACGCGGCAACGGGTGAAGGCCAACATCGACTCGCAAGCCGATCTGAAACAGGCGGAGCTGGCCGTGCCCGTTGCCCGCAGCGATATCGCCGCCACGGACGAGGCAATCGCGCTGGTGAGGCTGCAGCTGGCGGCGCTGATGGGCGCCGGTCCGGACCGAGGCGCCAGTATCGCGCGGCCGCAGCTGAAGCCGGTGCGTCCGGCGGGCGTGCCCAGCATGCTGCCCAGCGAATTGCTGGCGCGCCGGCCGGACGTGGTGGCGCAGCGCTGGCGCGTCGAGTCGCTGAACAGGGAGATTGACGAGGCCCATGCGCTGTTTTATCCGACGGTCAACCTGAATGGCCTGGTCGGCCTGCAGGGCTTCGGCCTCAGCCATTTTCTGCAAGGGCGTAACCTCATCTCGGGCGCGGGCGCCGGTCTGAGCCTGCCCATCTTCGACGGCGGCCGCCTGCGCAACAATCTGGCCCTGCACAACGCCGAGTACGACCAGGCGGTGGAAGCCTATAACCAGACGCTGGCCGATGCGCTGCGCGACGTGGCCAGCCAGCTGGTGTCCATCGAATGGCTGGCCGAACGCAATAGATTGCAGACGCAGGCGCTGGATGCGGCGCAGCAGGCGTATGACTTGTCCGTCCAGCGCTACCACTCCGGCGTGGGCAATTATCTGCAAGTGCTGGCGGCGCAGCTCCAGGTGCTGGCCCAGCAGCGCGCGCAGATCGAGCTCGACACGCGCGCCTTCGATCTCGACATGCAGTTGGCGCGCGCCCTCGGCGGCGGCTATGCCGACATTTCCAATTCCGGCCAGCAGGCTGTTTCTTCTAGGTGAATATGATGAGCAAAAAAATCCTTAATACGCAGAACGCGGTTGCGGCCGCGCTGCTGCTGGGCGCCGCCGGTGCGGCATGGACGATGATCGGTTCCGCCGACCAGCAGGTGACGGAGGACGCTTATGTCGACGGCAATGTGGTGCAGCTGACGCCGCAGATCGCGGGCAGTGTGAGCCAGATCGGCGCCGACAACACGGACTATGTGAAGGCGGGCCAGGTGCTGGTACAGCTGAACGAGGTGGACGCCCGGCTGGCGCTGGCGCGCGCCGAGGCGCAGCTGTCGAAGGCGGTGCGCCAGGTGCGCGTGGAGTTTGCCAATGCGGCCCAGTTCCACGCCAACGTCACTTTGCGCGCGGCCGATCTGGCCCGTGCCGAGGCAGATCTGGCGCGGCGGCGCGAGCTGTCCGCCAGCGGCGCCGTTTCGGGCGAGGACATCCATCACGCGGAAGACGCGGTGAAGACGGCGCGTGCCGCGCTGGGCGTGGCGGAGCAGCAGCTGGCCAGCGCCGGCGCGCTGATCGACCAGACCAGCATCGGCAGCCATCCGGAGGTGCAGGCCGCCATCGCGCAGCTGCGCGAAGCGTACATCGCCTCGGTGCGCACGACCTTGCGCGCGCCGGTGTCGGGCCTCGTCACCAAGCGCAATGTGCAGCTGGGACAACGCGTCAACGCGGGTGCGGCGCTGATGTCCATCGTGCCGCCGGAGCAGATGTGGGTCAACGCCAACTTCAAGGAGTCGCAGCTGGGCGCGATCCGCATCGGCCAGCCGGTGGTGCTGACGGCGGACGTGTACGGCAAATCGGTGCATTACAGCGGCCGTGTGATCGGGCAGGATGCGGGGACGGGCAGCGCCTTCTCCCTGCTGCCGGCGCAGAACGCCAGCGGCAACTGGATCAAGGTGGTGCAGCGGGTGCCGATCCGCATAGAGTTCAATCCCAAGGAGCTGGCCGAGCATCCCTTGAAGCTGGGGCTGTCCATGCATGTTGCGGTGGATACGCACGACCGCAGCGGCGCGGTGGCGATGGGCTCGGTGACGCAGCGGGCTGCTTACTCTACCGACGTGTTCAAGCACGAACTGGAGCAGGCGGACGAGCTGGTCGAGCGTATTGTGGCGGCCAACGGTGGCGGTGCTGGCGTAGGCGTAGGTGCTGGCGTTAATCTTGCCAAGGCGAATTGACATGAACCCGTCCAGGCACCCGCGCGAAGCCGTTCTGCTCGCCACCATCTTCCTGCTGAGCGCGATTGAGTTTCTGCAGGGAGGGATGATCACTTTTGCGGCCGGTCCCATCAGCGGAGAGATTGGCGCGTCGCCCGAGGAGTTCACCTTCGCCACCATCGTGTATGCGGTGGTGGCGATTGCGGCGATTTCCAAGCAGCGCTGGATGATCGAGCGCATCAGCTGGCGCGGATTTTTGCAGGCGTCGGCGCTGGTCTTCGTGCTTGGCGCGGCGATCTGCGCCACCAGCAACTCCTTCCCGCAATACCTGGCCGGACGCGTGGTGATGGGGCTGGGCGGCGGCCCCTTCCTCACCAGCGCGCGGGTGATGGTCAACCTGATACCGCCGAGTCCGCGCCGTTTTCGCGGCATTCTGGCTTATGCGGGTGCGCTGACGGTCGGCGTGGGCAGCTCGCCGTGGATTGCCTCGGTGGCCGTATCGAACGACCGCTGGCCGGGCATCTTCGTGCTGCTGGCGCTGCTGGCCGTCGTCGCCGCATCGCTGGGTTCGCTGGCCTTGCCGTCTGAAGTGACGCCGGTGGAAAAGCGTAGCCAGGCCCATCCCTGGCTGACGCTGGTGATGACGGCCGGGGCGTTTCTCAGCCTGTATGCCTTGCTGCGGGCGAGCTATGACTTTTACTCGAACGGCTTGCCGCTGCTGCTGTCGGTCCTGATGGGTGGCGGCGCCTTGTTCTACTTCTGGCGGCACCAGTATCACCATGATCGGCCGCTGCTGGTGATGAAGCGGCTGATGATTCCGCGCTATCTCGCCGGCATGGGCGCGTTCACCCTGGGCTATATGGTGCTGGGCGCGAACAACTACATGCTGCCCGTGCTGATGCAGGGCGGGCTGGGCTTTCCGTGGGAAGTCGTCGGCAAGGTGCAGTCTGCCGGATTGATCGTGGCGCTGCCCACGTTTGCCATCATGGCCACGGTGCTGAAGCGGAACCAGTCGGCCAAGAAGTTCTATGTGACGGGCTTTGGCTTCCTCACGCTGTCCGGATTGCTGCTGGCGCGGCTGAATGGCGAGGCCGACTTGTGGAAAGATGTGTGGCCGGGGATCGCCCTGTTTGGCGCGTTCATCACGCCGGTGATGGTGACGACGGCGCTGCACTCGTTCATGGATCTGATGGGGGACGAAGTGGCATTCTCGAATGGACAGCAGATCAAGAACATGCTGTCGCAGTTTGGCGTGGCGATGGGAGTGGCGGGCGCGACACTGGGTCTACAGTGGCGCAATAGCGAGCATTTGTCGGTGCTGGTGGAGCGTTTCAATCCGGACGGGGCCATCTTCCGCAGTGTAGCAGGACAGCTCGATACGCAATTCGCCGCCAGCCATGGCGCGCAGGCGGCGCAGGTAGCGGTCGCCACGCTGGCCCAGCAAGTCAACCAGCAAGTGATCCTCCTGTCCAGCTTCGACTACTTCACCTTCCTGGCCGCCTTCGGCCTCGCCGGCGCTGCATTGATGGTGGTTCAACGGGTGTTGAAATAAGCAAAACCCGGGGTCAGGTCTGCCTTTCGGCCAAAAATTGCTTGATTGCAGAATTTGGCTGAAAGGCAGACCTGACCCCGGATTTTTTTATGCAAGGAAGCCTGGGGCGATTTTGGACAGGATGTCGTTGGGGATGGATTCGTGGCAGAGGCGGATCGTACGCTCTAATTCGTCCGAGGCGGGTGCGGCGGAGAAGCGTTGGCGGGCGATCTCATACAGCACCGCTTGCATGCGGGCTGAGACGGGGTTCTCTAAGGCCGCCGCAGCGAGGCCGTCGTGTCCGAATACGGCGATATATGTCGTGCCCGATGCCGCCGAAACGGTCTTGAACGGATCGAATCCCGCTTCCAGCAAATACGCCAGGAAGCGTTCGTGGAATTCGCCGTGCGGATAGCCGTCGAAAGCCAGAATGTGAAACGAGGGACCGCGTCCCTCGTTGTAAGCCTGTGCGCCATCTTTTGCCAGCGACTGCAAAGCCTCCCACGAAAAGCCGGAAGGATTTTCCTCCCAGCTTTCGTAGAGGCTCATGAATTCGCCGACCAACCGGTTGATATCATGAGCTTCCATCGTTATGCTCCAAACGCCTTGCCGACCAGGCGCGCTTGTTGTTCAAGATGGAGGGACATGTAGCCCGGCGCAGTCGACGCGCTGGCCTCGCGGCAGGCATCGCGCACTTCGGCAGGCGAGATGTACCGCAAGTCTTCCTCGATCATTTTCCAGGCGCCTTGATTGCGCGGCTCTTCCTGGCACCACACGAGCTCCTCAATGCCATTGTAACGCGCCAGCTCGTTCGCCAGCGCCTCCGCAGGGAAGGGATACAGCTGCTCCATGCGGACGATAGCGACATCCTTAAATTCATGCGTACGGCGATAGTCAAGCAGGTCGAAATAAACCTTGCCGGAGCAGACGATCACCTTCCTCACGTCCGCCCCCAACACTTGCGTATCGCCCAGCACCTCGTTGAAGTGGCCGCTGGCGAGTTCCTCCAGGCTGCTCACTGCTTCCGCATGGCGCAGCAGGGATTTGGGCGTCATCACGATCAAGGGCTTGCGATGCGCTGACAGCGCCTGCTGGCGCAGCAGGTGGAACAGCTGCGCCGGCATCGTCGGCTGGCATACCTGGATATTCTCCTGCGCGCAGAGCTGAAGATAGCGCTCCAGCCGCGCCGACGCATGCTCCGGTCCCGCGCCTTCCTGGCCGTGGGGCAGAAACATCGTCAGGCCGTTCTGCTGTCCCCACTTGGCCGCCGCGGCGGAGATGAAGTTGTCGATCACAACCTGGGCGCCATTGGCGAAATCGCCGAACTGTGCTTCCCAGATCACCAGCGAATCGGTGCGCACGCTGGAGTAGCCATACTCAAACGCCAGCACCGCTGCTTCCGACAGGATGGAGTTGTTGACCGTGAATGAGCCCTGATCGGCCGCGATATGCTGCAGCGGCGTGTACTTCCCTTCGCCGCGCATGGTCCGGTTCTGATTATTCAGCACGGCGTGACGGTGGCTGAAGGTGCCGCGCTCGCAATCCTGTCCGCTCAGGCGTACGTTGATCCCGTCCGCCAGCAGGGAGGCAAACGCCAGATGCTCGCCCATGCCCCAGTCCAGCGGACGGCTACCTTCCGCCATTTCTCGCCGGCTGGCGATCACTTTGGCAAGCAGTGGATGCAGCGCGTATTCTTCCGGCACGACAGTCAGCTGGCGGCCCAGCGAGCGAATATCGTCCAGTTGGAGCTTGTCATGCTCGATTTCAGCCGCTGCAGCGGGAGCTTCAACGTGCTCCGCCGCCGGCGCCAGGTCCAGATAATCGCGATACGCATTGGCATAGCCGGACACCTGCTCCGCGGTCAGCAAGCCCTCAGCCACCAGCTTTTCCGTATACAGGCTGCGCGCGCCCGGATGGGCGGCAATGGCGCGATACATCAGCGGCTGCGTGATCCCCGGCGTATCCTGCTCTTGATGGCCGTGACGGCGGAAGCAAACCAGGTCGATGACGACGCTGCGCTTGAAGGCCATGCGGTATTCGATCGCCAGCTGCACCGCCGCCACCACGGCTTCGGGATCGTCCGCATTCACATGCAGCACCGGCGCTTCGATCATCTTCGCGATGTCGGTGCAGTAGAAGGTGGAGCGCGTCTCGCTCGGCGCGGAAGTGGTGAAGCCGATCTGGTTGTTCACTACGATATGCAGCGTGCCGCCCGTGCCATGGCCCTTGGTGTAACTGAGGTTCATCGTCTCCATCACGATGCCTTGTCCCGACATGGCGACGTCGCCGTGGATCTCGATGGGCAGCACGGCGCCTTCCGCCAGCACGTCCATCTGCTCCGCGTACGCGCGGGCCATGCCCTGCACCACGGGATTGACGATCTCCAGGTGCGAGGGATTAAACGCCAGCACGACGTCGACATTGCCGTCGGCCGTCTCCATCGTCCCCGTATAGCCCTTGTGGTACTTCACGTCGCCCGCAGGCAGCAGGTGCGCCGTCTTGCCGTCGAATTCGTCGAACAGCATCTGCGGCGGCTTGCCGACGATGTTCACCAGCGTATTGAGACGTCCGCGATGGGCCATGCCCAGCACCACGCTCTTGATGCCCTTGGCCGCACCGTGGCGTATCGCTTCATCCAGCAGGACGATCAGCGATTCGCCCCCTTCAAGCGAAAAGCGCTTCTGTCCCACGAAGCGCTTGTGCAGATACTTTTCCAGGCCTTCGGCCGCCGTCAGCCTTTGCAGGATATGGCGGCGATGGTCGGCCGTCAGCGTCGCTTTCGCCTGGCTGGATTCGAGCCGCATCTGCCACCACTGGCGCTGGCCGGCGTCGGACAGATACATGAATTCCGCGCCCATGGTGCCGCAGTAGGTGGCGTCCAGCGAGGCGACCATCTGCTTCAGCGGCATCGCTTCCGCGTCCGAGAAATAAGTGTCGGCGGTGCTGAACTGCGCGTTCATATCGGCCGCATCGAGGCCGTAGAAGGCGGGCGTCAGTTCAGCCAGCGGCGCGCCTGGGCTCCATTGCAGCGGGTCCAGGTCGGCCTGGCGCGTGCCGACCATGCGATAGGCCGCCACCAGCGACTGCACGGCCACCTGCTTTCTGGCCTGCGATTCGCCGGCCGGCGCCGTTTCCAGCGCGGTGAAATAGCCGCGCCATTCGCCCGGCACGGAGCCGGGATCGGCCAGGTAGGCTTCGTAAATCTGTTCAATGTAGGGGACATTTTCTCCGAAGAGAAAAGACGTTTTGCGGTTTTGCAGCATCATGGCCAGGTTCCTTCCAAAAGAGTTGGCATGGAACCAGTATGGTTTTTGGGATGCTGGAAGGGAATTTGCACCTGCTCCGTTTTCGGGCCATTCAAGGCCGATTTCGGGACAGCGCTTGCATAGTTGCTGATTTATTGGCAATGTATGTGCCCATGAAACCGATGCGCCAACACATGACCAAGATTCTCAAGTTCACCCAGTTCTCTTTCCGCGACCTGGCGGTCGCCGCCGCGCCCACCATTCTCGCCATCGTCGGCATTTGCCTGATCGCCTATTTCCTCGTCGATCCCGCGCCGCCGCGCACGGTGAGGCTGGGCACTGGCCAGGAAAACAGCGCCTATGCGGAGCTGGGCAAGAAGTACGCCACCGCGCTGGCCAAGCATGGCGTGAAGGCGGAGCTGGTGCCGTCCGCCGGCTCCAGCGAAAACCTGCGCAGCCTGAAGGAGGGTAAGGTCGATATCGCCTTCGTGCAGAGTGGCTCCACCAACGAAGAGGCGGCCGAGCGCGAAGGCTTGCAGTCGCTGGGCAGCCTGTTCACCGAGCCGCTGTGGCTGTTCCTGCGCCAGCCCAAGGGCAAGAAGCCCATCACCCAGCTGACCGAGTTGCGCGGCATGAAGATCAACTACGGTCCCAAGGGCGCCGGTTCGCCGCGCCTGTTCCGCCAGGTGCTGGAGCTGAACGGGGTGGAGAAGGGCGAAGTGGAACGCTTGTCGCTGGCGAATACGCCGGCCACGGTGGAGCTGCTGGAAGGCCGTATCGACGGCCTTGTGTTCACGTCCGCGCCGGAGGCGCCGCTGATCCAGATGCTGCTGCAGACGCCGGGCATCCAGCTGTTCGACTTCAACCAGGCGGAAGCTTATGCGCGCAAGCTGCCCTTCCTGACGCACGTCGTGCTGCCGCAGGGGATTGTCGATCTGGGGCAGAATATTCCCGCCGTCGACTACAACCTGATCGCACCAACGGCCACGCTGGTGGCGCGCGAGGACCTGCATCCGGCGCTGGTGGATTTATTTGTGCAGGCCGCCGCTTCGATTCACAGCGGCGCGGGCTGGTTCCAGCAGCAGGGGCAGTTCCCCTCCGCGAAGTACACGGAGATTCCCGTGGCGCAGGCCGCCGTCAAGTTCTACAAGGATGGTCCGCCTTTCCTCCAGCACTACATGACCTTCTGGCTGGCCAATTTCTTCGACCGCATGTGGGTGCTGGTGCTGGGACTGGGTGCGCTGATCCTGCCGCTGTCGAAAGTGGTGCCGCCGATTTACGTCTGGCGCATCCGTTCGCGCGTCTATCGCTGGTATGGCCAGTTGCGCACGGTGGAGCAGGCGATCGACGATGCGACGCCTGAGCGGCTGCAGGAAATCTGCAGCGTGCAGCTGAAGCGCCTGAATGAGATCGAAGACAAGGTGAACCAGATTTCCATCCCCTTGTCGTTCGCAGATGGCTTGTATGGCCTGCGCAGCCACATCAACTTCGTACGCCAGCGCATCGAGACCCTGATGGGTACGCCCGCGCCGGCGCCGGAAACCGTGCCTGTCTGATCAGGCGCCGGTCCAGGGCAAGCCGGCCTTGCACCAGCCGTCCACGTTCTTGCGGTGGCCGTTTTCATCCTTGCCGCCCTCGAAGCCTTCGAGGATGTCGTAGCAGTGCTGGTAGCCGTGCTCGGTCGCCAGCTTGGCCGCGCCGCGCGAACGGACGCCCGAGCGGCAGAGGAACAGCAGCACCTGGTCTTTGCGCGCCTGGGAGTTAAGTTGCTCGATGAACTCGTGGTTGGCGATTCCGCCCGGATACAGGTTCCACTGCACATGTCCATGCTGGGCGTCGGGGATCGTCACCCGTCCCACCCAGTCGCGCTCCGCATTGGTGCGCACGTCCACCAGCTTGATGCTGAGGTCGTTATGCAACAGCTCCCAGGCTTCCTGCGGCGTCACTGCGCCGGCATAGGGCCAATCCTTGCTGCGGCCGCGCGCCGTGGTGAGAATGTCGTCAATCTTGCTCATGTCATGTTCCCGATGAATTATTGAGTTTATGATAGCCGCTGTGCACTAAAGTAATGCAATTTCGCGCGGCAAGGCGAAAATGCACAATATTGGTGCAATCCATTAAAATTGCACCAGATGAGTGCGGTATTGATTTGCCGCAAATACTGCCATTTTTACCTGCCTCACGATTTTAGACGCAATTGCCATCATGAAGCGCGACGGACAGGCGCGCCGCATGCTGGCATGGAACCTGCTTTATACCTTTCGAGTTTCGGTAGGCACCGACCCACACACAGTCCTTTAGGAGATACGCATGGCAATGACCGCCGCAGAAGTATTGAAAATGATCCAGGAAAACGAAGTCAAATTCGTTGATCTCCGTTTCGCCGACACCCGTGGCAAAGAGCAGCACGTGACCGTGCCTGTGTCGCACTTCGACATCGACAAGTTTGAATCGGGCCACGCCTTCGACGGTTCCTCGATCGCCGGCTGGAAGGGCATCGAAGCGTCGGACATGATCCTGCTGCCGGACCCGAACACCGCCAACATCGACCCCTTCTTCGAAGAGACCACCCTGTTCATGCAGTGCGACGTGATCGAACCGTCGGACGGCAAGGGCTATGACCGCGACCCGCGCTCCATCGCCAAGCGCGCTGAAGCCTACCTGAAGTCGTCCGGCATCGGCGACACCGCCTACTTCGGCCCTGAGCCGGAATTCTTCATCTTCGACTCCGTGCGCTGGAAGATCGACATGTCCGGCTGCTTCGTGAAAGTGGATTCGGACGAGGCTTCCTGGTCGACCGACAAGGAAATCGAAGGCGGCAACAGCGGCCACCGTCCAGCAGTGAAGGGCGGCTACTTCCCAGTGCCTCCAGTCGACAGCTTCCAGGACATGCGTTCGGAAATGTGCCTGATCCTGGAATCCATGGGCATCCCCGTTGAAGTGCACCACCACGAAGTGGCAGGCCCTGGCCAGAACGAAATCGGCACCAAGTTCTCGACCCTGGTCGAACGCGCCGACTGGACGCAGAACCTGAAGTACGTGATCTGGAACGTGGCCCACAGCTACGGCAAGACCGCCACCTTCATGCCTAAGCCTATCGTTGGCGACAACGGTTCCGGCATGCACGTGCACCAGTCGATCTGGAAGGACGGCCAGAACCTGTTCGCCGGCGACGGCTATGCCGGCCTGTCGGAAACGGCCCTGTACTACATCGGCGGCATCATCAAGCACGCCAAGGCCCTGAACGCGATCACCAACCCAGGCACCAACTCGTACAAGCGCCTGGTGCCAGGCTTCGAAGCGCCAGTGAAGCTGGCTTACTCGGCACGTAACCGTTCGGCGTCGATCCGTATTCCTCACGTGGCCAATCCAAAAGGCCGCCGTATCGAAACCCGCTTCCCTGACCCACTGGCCAACGTCTACCTGTGCTTCGCAGCCCTGCTGATGGCGGGTCTGGACGGTATCCAGAACAAGATCCACCCGGGCGAGCCAGCGTCGAAAGACCTGTACCACCTGCCGCCAGAGGAAGATGCGCTGATCCCGACCGTCTGCGCCTCGCTGGAAGAAGCGCTGGACGCCCTGAACAAGGACCGCGAGTTCCTGACCCGTGGCGGTGTGTTCAGCGACGCCATGATCGACGCCTACATCGACCTGAAAATGCAGGAAGTGCAGCGTATGCGCATGACGACTCACCCTGTTGAGTTCGACATGTACTACTCGTCGTAATCATGCTTGAGCCGGGCATCCGGTTCTCCTGACATGAGGAACGCGGGGCGAGCTATGCTTTCCCCGCGTTTTTCTTTGGATGTTGTATAGTCGGGAGAAGAATGCCTTTCACGGACAGGGAATGAAGAACAGCTGCATATTCTTATTGGCATTGGCGCTCGCGCCCGCAATGGCCGAGGCACAAATCTACCTGTGCCGCGACGCCAACGGCAATAAGGAACTGACGGACACGAACAAGCCGGGCTGCAAGCTGCTCGATGTGCCGGGCGCCACCATTCCGGCGCCGCCGCGCCATAACGGCGGTGGCGGCGGACGCGTGGAAGGCGCGGCGCGGCCGTATTCGCCGCCGCCGTCCGGCTATCCCAGCGTGGATGCGGCCGAGCAGCGCGCGCGCGATGCCGACCGGCGCGGCATCCTGGAAGACGAGCTGAGAACGGAGCAGCAGAAGCTGTCCGACCTGCGCAAGGAGTTCAACGGCGGCGAACCGGAGCGCCGGGGCGACGAGCGCAACTACGCCAAGTACCAGGAGCGGGTGGCCAGTCTGCGCGACAGCATCGCCCGCTCGGAAAAGAATGTGGAAGCCTTGAAGCGCGAAATCGCGAATATCCGATAAAGAGTCTGCTATGAGCCTGGTAAGCAATATCGCCGCCCGCGCGGCGGCCGTCATCGCGCGCCCGCAGGCGCTGGCGGGGCTGGAGCTGCTGGCCTCGGCCGTGCTGCTGGTGGACGGCGAGGGCCGCATCAGCTACGCCAACGCGGCGGCGGAAAATCTGCTGGAAAGCTCGCTCAAGGCGCTGTCGCGCCAGCAGCTGGGCGCGCTGTTCCTCAACGCGGAAGAGCTGGTCAACATCTGCGCCCAGGCGCGGGCGCACAAGTTCTCCGACCTGCGCCAGGACCTGGCGCTGGAGCGGGCGGGGCGCGAGCTGCTGCATGTGCACAGCATCGTCTCCGCGCTGGAAGAACCGGCCGGCGGCGTGCTGATCGAGCTGCGCGAGAACCAGCAGCAGCACAAGCTGGACCGGGAGGAGCGCATCCTCGACCAGAGCCAGGTCAACAAGGAGCTGATCCGCAACCTGGCGCACGAGATCAAGAATCCGCTGGGCGGCATCCGTGGCGCGGCCCAGCTGCTGGAGATGGAGCTGCCGGCCCTGCACGCGGGCCAGCTGCGCGAATACACGCAAGTCATCATCAAGGAGGCGGACCGCCTGCAGACCCTGGTGGACCGTCTGCTGGCGCCGCACCGGCGGCCGCACATCGTTGGCGACGTCAACATCCACGAAGTGCTGGAGCGCGTGCGCAGCCTGATCATGGCGGAATTCCCCGCCGGGCTGACCATTCTGCGCGACTACGACGCCTCGATTCCCGAGTTCCGCGGCGATAAGGAGCAGCTGATCCAGACGGTGCTTAACATCGCCCACAACGCGGCACAGGCGCTGGCCGAACGCATCGAAGCGGGCGACGGGCAGATCATTTTCAAGACGCGCATCGCGCGCCAGGTGACCTTGGCCAAGGTCCGCTACGGGCTGGCATTAGACTTGCATATCATCGACAATGGACCGGGGATCGCGCCCCAGATCCGCGACCGCATTTTCTACCCGCTGGTGTCGGGACGGGAGGGCGGCAGCGGTTTGGGACTCACCCTTGCGCAAACCTTCGTGCAGCAGCACATGGGTGTGATCGAATGCGAGAGCCGGCCTGGATATACGGACTTCCGCATCCTGCTGCCCCTGCCATAAGCGGGCGCACCGGGGCGGCGCCGGTCCCTTGATTGACGATCCATATTGCGGGAACCATACAAACACATGAAGCCAATCTGGATAGTAGACGACGACGAATCCATTCGCTGGGTACTGGAAAAAGCGCTGGCGCGGGAAAATCTGGCCACGCGCAGCTTTGCCAACGCGCGCGACGCCATCGCCGCATTGGAGCAGGAGACGCCGCAGGTGCTGGTGTCCGATATCCGCATGCCGGGCGATTCCGGCCTCGACCTGCTGCAGCTGGTGAAATCGAAATATCCCGGCCTGCCCGTCATCATCATCACCGCCTTCTCCGACCTCGATTCGGCGGTGGCGGCTTTCCAGGGCGGCGCCTTCGAATATCTGGCCAAGCCCTTCGACATCGACAAGGCCGTGGGCCTGATCCGCCGCGCGCTGGAGGAAAGCCTGCTGGAAGCCAGCGTCGAATCGGGGCCGGCGGAGACGCCGGAAATCCTGGGCCAGGCGCCCGCCATGCAGGAAGTGTTCCGTGCCATCGGCCGCCTGTCGCAGTCGAATGTGACGGTGCTGATCACGGGCGAATCGGGCAGCGGCAAGGAGCTGGTGGCGCGCGCTCTGCACAAGCACAGCCCGCGCGCGGCGCAACCCTTCATCGCGCTCAACACGGCGGCGATTCCCAAGGACTTGCTGGAGTCCGAGCTGTTCGGCCATGAGCGGGGCGCCTTCACCGGCGCGCAGACGACGCGCCGCGGCCGTTTCGAGCAGGCCGAAGGCGGCACCCTGTTCCTCGACGAGATCGGGGACATGCCATTTGACCTGCAAACGCGCCTGCTGCGCGTGCTGTCGGACGGCCATTTCTACCGCGTGGGCGGGCACCAGCCGCTGAAGGCCAATGTCCGTGTGATCACGGCCACCCACCAGAACCTGGAGCAGCGTGTGCGCGAAGGCCTGTTCCGCGAAGACTTGTACCACCGCCTGAACGTGATCCGCCTGCGCCTGCCCAGTTTGCGGGAGCGGCGCGAAGATATTCCCATCCTGGTGCGCCACTTCCTGGTGCAGAGCGCCAAGCAGCTGGGCGTGGAGGCCAAGCGCATGAGCGAGGCGGCGCTGCAGTTCCTGAGCGGCCTTGAGCTGCCCGGTAATGTGCGCCAGCTGGAAAACCTGTGCAACTGGATCACCGTGATGGCGCCGGGCCAGACGGTGGAGGTGAAGGACCTGCCGCTGGAGCTGACGCAGGAGCAGGGCGGCGTCGCATCTGCGGCCGCTGCGGGCGAGCACTACAGCCCCAGCCAGCATCACGGCACCGTCAACGTCAGCCTTGGGGACGCGCCGCAGGTATCGGCCGCGCCGGGTCCGGACGCCTGGCTCGATCTGCTGGAAACGCAGGCGGCCAGCATGCTCAGTGGCGGCCAGCCGGAAGTGATGACGGTGCTGGGACGCCAGTTCGAATCGGCCCTGATCCGCACGGCCCTGCGCCATACGCACGGCCGCAAGAACGACGCCGCCGTGCGTCTGGGCATAGGCCGCAACACCATCACGCGCAAGATCGCGGAACTGGGCATAGACGGGGCCAAGGACGACTGAACCTTTGCGGGTTTTCGTCCTGTTGCCGTTTGGAGTAAGCTCTTGGCTTAGCGTTTAGCAAGCCAGGAGCTTTTTTTATGGACATCGTATGCTGATCAATTGCGTCGCCTACCAGGACGGGCGGAAGCTGGCCGACATCAAGGTCGGGGAAATCAGCGATTACGTGCAGCGGCCGGAGTGCTTCGTCTGGGTGGCCTTGCGCGATTCCCGGCAGGACGAACTGGCCACCATGCAGCATGAATTTTCCCTGCACGAGCTGGCGGTGGAAGACGCCATGCGCGGCCACCAGCGGGCCAAGATCGAGGAATACGGCGACTCGCTGTTCGTGGTGGTGAAGACGGTCGAGTACAACGGCTGCGAAGTGGTGGTGGGCGAAGTCGATATCTTCGTCGGCGAGAATTATGTGCTGTCCTCGCGCGACAACAACAGCGCCCAGGGTTTCGGCGGCGTGCGCTCGCGCGCCGAGCATGAACCGCATATGCTGCGGCTGGGCCCCGCCTTCGTGCTGTATGCGCTGATGGACGCGGTGGTGGACCGCTACTTCCCCGTGCTCGACGCGCTGGAAACGGAGCTGGAAGACATCGAGGAACGCATCTTCATGCACGGCCGCCAGCGCGACAATATCGAGCGCCTTTATGAGCTGAAGCGCAAGGCCACCATCGTGCGCCACGCCGTGGTGCCGCTGCTGGAAGCGGTGGGACGGCTGCATGGCGGACGCGTGCCGGCCCTGTGCATGCACACGCAGGAATACTTCCGCGACGTGCACGACCACCTGCAGCGCATCGGCTCGGGCCTGGACGGTATCCGCGACACCATCGGCACGGCGATCCAGGTCAACCTGTCCATGGTGGCGATCGAGGAGGGGGAAGTGAACAAGCGGCTGGCCGCCTGGGCCGCCATCTTCGCCATCTGCACCGCCTTTGCCGGCGTGTGGGGCATGAACTTCAAGGTGATGCCGGAGCTGGAATGGAAGTACGGCTATCCGGCCGCTTTGCTGATCATGTCCGCCGTATGCTATTACCTGTACCGGCGCTTCCGGCGGGCCGGATGGCTGTAAAACTGGAGTAGAATCGGCCGGAGCGCTGCCCATCGGGAGGATGGAATGATCGACGAAATGCTGTTCGAGGATGACGGCCAGGCCGCACCAGTGCCGCGCGCCGCCGCGCCGTGGCAGGTGATGATCGTCGACGACGAGGCCTCCGTGCACCAGGTGACCCAGCTGGTGATGGCCGACTTCACCCTCGACGGACGCGGCGTCCAGTTCACCGACTGCTATTCCGCCGCCGAGGCGCGCGAGCTGCTGGCGCGCCCCAACGATTACGCGCTGATCCTGCTGGACGTGGTGATGGAGCACGAGCACGCGGGCCTGGACCTGGTGCGCTATATCCGCGAGGACCTGCGCAACACCAATGTGCGCATCGTGTTGCGCACTGGCCAGCCGGGGCAGGCGCCGCAAGCCTATGTGATCAAGACTTACGATATCAACGACTATCGCGAAAAGACCGACCTCACGCACAGCAAGCTGACCACCGTCTTCTATTCCGCGCTGCGCGCCTACCGCGACCTGATGCGGCTGGAGCGCGCCCGCAACGGCCTGCGCCGTTCCATCCACGCCATCACCCAGGTGTGCGACTCCAACAACCTGCGCAACTTCTGCTCCACCGTGCTGGAACAGGCGGGCGAGCTGCTGGGGCAGGAGGGGGAGGGCGTGTGCGCCAGCCGCGTCAGCGCCTATGCCGCCGCCAATCTGGCCGGGCGGCTGAAAGTGCTGGCGGTGACGGCCGCTTACGCCGACCTGCAGCCGGACGAGGACATGGACCAGCTGCCGCCCGACGTGCGCGAAGCCTTCACCCGCTGCGCGCGCGAGCATGGCAACCATCACGGCGACAAGTACCACGCCTGCTACTACCGCACGCGCGACGGCAACGAGAGTTTCCTCTACATGGCTTTCAGCCAGCCGATAGGTCCGGACGAGCGCGAGCTGCTGGAAGTCTTCTCGGCCAACGTCGCCATCACCTATGAAAAGCTGCTGATGCGGGAGGAACTGCTGGCGGCGCGCGCGGCCAGTGCGCCGCCCGGACGCCTGTTCGACGAAGCGGACGGCCGCCTGCTGGCGGAAGCGGCGCTGCGTTCGATCACGGCCTCCACTGCGCGCACGCGGGGCGACGAATTCCTGCGCCACCTGGTGCGCGACCTGGCGCTGACGCTGGACGTGACTTATGTGATCGCGGGCCGCGTCATCACCATGGAAGACGGCGGTGAAGGCATACGCACGCTGGCCGTGTGGGGCGGCGAGGACTATCTGCCGAACACGGAGTACTCGCTGCTGCACACGCCCTGCCAGGACGTGACGGACCAGTCGATGTGCTTCCACGCCTGCGGCATCCAGGCCGACTATCCCAAGGACACGCTACTGGTGGACATGAAGGCGGAGAGCTATATCGGCATCCCCATGATCGACACGGAGGGCCGCACCCTGGGCATCCTGTCGGCCATCGACACCAAGGCCATCGACGAGAACAAGCGCCTGCTGGCGCTGTCGCTATTGTCTATCTTCGCCGCGCGCGGGGCGGCCGAGCTGCAGCACCAGGAGCGGGAAAACCAGCTCGAGGCGCGTGTGCGCGAACGCACGGAAGAACTGCTGTCGGCCCAGGCCACCATGGTGGAGCAGGAAAAGATGGCCGCGCTGGGCGGCCTGGTGGCGGGCGTGGCGCACGAGATCAACACACCCATCGGCGTGGCGGTGACGGCCGCATCGGGCCTGGGCAATTACGCCGACATGCTGGTGGCGGCGATCAACGCGCCCAAGGTGAGCCGCTCGGAACTGACGGATACGGCGCACCGGCTGAAGAACGGCGCCACGCTGGTGGAGCAGAATCTGGCGCGGGCGGCTGAACTGATCGGCAATTTCAAGCAGCTGGCGGTGGACCAGAACAGCGAGCATGTGGGCCTGCTCAAGCTGCACGACTATGTGCAGGGCGTGGTGTCGGCCCATAGCCCGGAGCTGCGCCGGGCTGGCATCAAGGCCGTCATCGACATCGACGGCGGCATTCAGGCGCGGCTGGCGGCGGGCCGCTTCTCGCAGCTGATCTCCAATCTCTTGATGAACGCCGTGCGCCACGCCTTCCCCAACGGCGGGCCGGGCGAGGTGGTGCTGCGCGCGCGGACGGCGGAAGAGGGCGGCCAGCGCTGGCTGCTGTTCGACGTGGCCGACAATGGCGTGGGCCTGACGCCGGAAGTGCGCGAGCGCCTGTTCGAGCCCTTCTTCACCACCAAGCGCGGGCAGGGCGGCTCGGGCCTCGGCATGCATATCGTGTATACGATCGTGCACCAGATGGGCGGCGCGGTGGCGGCGGAATCCGCCGGCGCCGGCTGCACCATCCGTATGCGGCTGCCGCTTATTTCATAGCGGCGGCCATCGACAGCGCCACCGCTTCCGCAATCTTGATGCCATCCACGCCTGCGGACAGGATGCCGCCCGCGTAGCCCGCGCCTTCGCCGGCGGGGAACAGGCCGCGCGTGTTCAGGCTTTGCAGCGACTCGTCGTCGCGCTTGATGCGGACAGGCGAGGAAGTGCGCGTCTCCAGGCCCGTGAGCACGGCGTCTTCCTTGAAGTAGCCCTTGATCTGCTTGTCGAAGGCGGGGAAGGCTTCGCGCAGGGCGGTGACGGCGAACTCCGGCAGGATCTGCGCCAGGTCGGTGAGGGTGATGCCCGGCTTGTACGACGGGACCACGGCGCCGAAATCGGTGGAGGCCTTGCCGGCCACGAAATCGCCCATCAGCTGGCCCGGCGCGTTGTAGTTCTCGCCGCCCAGCTTGAAGGCCTTCTCTTCCAGGTCGCGCTGGAAGGCGACGCCGGCCAGCGGGTGGCCGGGATAATCGACTTCCGGCGAGATGCTGACGACGATGGCGCTGTTGGCGTTGCGCTCGTTGCGCGAGTACTGGCTCATGCCGTTGGTGACGACGCGGCCCGGTTCGGACGCCGCCGCCACCACCGTGCCGCCGGGGCACATGCAGAAGCTGTAGACGGCGCGGCCGTTGGAGGCGTGGTGCACCAGCTTGTAGTCGGCCGCGCCCAGGATGGGGTGGCCCGCATTGGGGCCGAAGCGGCAGGTGTCGATCAGCGACTGCGGGTGCTCGACGCGGAAGCCGATGGAGAAGGGCTTGGCCTCGATATACACGCCGCGCTCGTACAGCATCTCGAAGGTGTCGCGCGCGCTGTGGCCGATGGCCAGCACGATGTGGTCGCTGATGATCTTCTCGCCGCTTTCCAGGGTCAGGCCGCGGATCTGGCGGCCGTTGGCCGTTTCCTCGATATCGAGGTCGGTCACCTTGCTCTCGAAGCGGTATTCGCCGCCCAGGGCCTCGATGGTTTCGCGCATCGACTCCACCATCTTCACCAGGCGGAAGGTGCCGATGTGGGGCTTGCTGACGTAGATGATTTCCTCCGGCGCGCCGGCCTTGACGAACTCGGTCAGCACCTTGCGGCCGTAATGCTTGGGGTCCTTGATCTGGCTGTACAGCTTGCCGTCCGAGAAGGTGCCCGCGCCGCCTTCGCCGAACTGCACGTTCGATTCCGGGTTCAGCTTGCGCTGGCGCCAGAAGCCGAAGGTGTCGACGGTGCGTTCGCGCACCACCTTGCCCCGCTCGACGATGATGGGGCGCAGGCCCATCTGCGCCAGCACCAGGGCCGCCAGCAGGCCGCAGGGGCCGATGCCGATCACCACGGGGCGCTGGAAGCCGGGGCGGGCGGCGATGGCCTGGCCGTCGGCGACAAACTTGTAGGAAGTGTCAGGCGCCGGCATGAGGTGCACGTCGCCCTGGTGGCGGGCCAGCACGGCGGCCTCGCCGCGCACGTCCACGTCGAGCGAATAGGTGAGGACGATGGAGGTTTTCTTGCGCGCGTCGTAGCTGCGCTTGTAGACGGTGAAGCCCAGCAGATCCTCAGCGGGAATGCCCAGGCGGGCCAGGATGGCGGCGGGCAGCTCCGGCTCGGTATGGTTGAGCGGGAGTTTGACTTCATTCAGTCGCAACATTTCTTGTTTTCCTTGGTGGCTCCGTAGCTAGCGGAGAGTTTGTGCAAGCCGCTATTTTACCTGTTCGGGCCGTCCGCCGCGCCCCCAAACGGCAGAGCTTTGGGAATTGGATTTGTTGAAATGTAATGCAATTTTCAGTTGTAAAATTGCAACATTATTTCATTAATGAAGTTTTAACGGCTTGTCATGACTTTCATCAAGAAAGCTGCTTTTAGGACAATTTTTCCAGATACAGTACGTTACATAAAGTTACATGAAATGTTGCGGTGCAGTATAAACAGCTTGCCAGCGCCTTTCCAATAGCTGGAAATTTATTGTGCGTCGCCGCAAAAATTAAGGCGCAAATGATTTGCATAGACAAGAAAAGTTTTCATTAATCATCTTCGTGAAATTCTCTATAACGAGCGTTGACAGTTTTGTCAGCCAAATGGTCTGATGCGTTGCTTCGTACCTCGGTACCAAGAACAAGAGGTCCCGCATACAAGAGGACCCGACAACGCTAGCCGTCCACGCGCGTGGGCGGCCACGATTGCCCTTTCAGGGGGCTCAATAATGGGAGTTTTTACATGATTCAAGAAAAGGTCCTTTCGCGCACCGTGCGTACGGTCTTTGCCGGCTCCGTGCTGGTAGGCCTGAGCGCCATGATGCACAACGCAATGGCGCAAGAGGCTGCCCCTGCACCGCAAAAGATCGAGTCCGTGCAGATCACCGGTACCCGCATCACCACACCAGGCACGACGTCGACCAGCCCGATCTCGTCCGTCAGCGCCGAGGAAATCAAGTCGTCCCAGCCCGTGGCTGTGGAAGAATTCATCAAGACCCTGCCGGTGGCCATGCCGTCGATCGGTCCTGGCACCAACAACGGCACCGCCGGCGCGGCCACCATCGACCTGCGCGGCCTGGGCCCGAACCGTACCCTGGTGCTGATCAACGGCCGCCGCATGGTGCCGTTCAGCCTGGACGGCACGGTCGACACCAACTCCATTCCTATCGCCCTGCTGAGCCGCGTTGACCTGCTGACCGGCGGCGCATCGGTGGCCTACGGCGCGGACGCCGTGGCCGGCGTGGTCAACTTCAACCTGAAGAAGAACTTCAGCGGCTTCGACGCCACCACCTCCTACGGCGGCACCACCAACGACCACGACGCCAAGAAAAAGCGCACCGACATCACCATGGGCGCCAACCTGGACGACGGCAAGGGCAACGTGGTGCTGAGCATCGGCAAGACCACCACCGACCCGCTGCGCCAGGGCGCCCGTCCTTACGGCGTGACCTCGCTCAGCTCGACCACCGGCCTGCCTAGCGGCTCCAGCACCACCATCCCGACCGGCATCGCCGTGACCAAGGGCCCTGGCGGCACCGATGTCCTGTCGGGCAACTGGCAGATCGACCCGGGCAGCGGCAAGCTGGTGTCGCCGCTGGTGGCTTACAACACCAACCCGCTGAACTACTATCAGACCGGCCTGGACCGCACCCAGGCGACCTCGCTGGCCAACTACAAGTTCAACGACCACGCGGAAGCCTATGCTGAAGTGTTCTACACCAGCAGCAAGGTCGGCTCGACCCTGGCGGAATCGGGTACCTTCGGCAACGTGTTCCAGGTGCCTATCGGTAACCCGTTCATTCCGGATGCGGCCCGCCAGCAGATCTGCGAACGCCGCGGCATTTCGGCCGCCAACTGCGTGGCCGGCAACGCCACCCTGGTGCCGATGACCATCAACCGCCGCTTCGTGGAAATGGGCCCGCGCCTGAACGACTTCAGCAACCGCACCCTGCAGTACACGGTGGGCATGAAGGGCGACCTGGCCTACGACTGGACCTATGACGCGTCCTGGACCCGCGGCAATGCGGACCAGACCCAGGTGCGCGGCAACTGGGGCTCGCTGTCGAAAGTGGGCCAGGCCCTGAACGCCCTGAGCACCACCTCCTGCGTGACCCAGGCCAACGGCTGCGTACCGCTGAACGTGTTCGGCGCCGCCGGCAGCATCACCCCGGCCATGCTGGGCTTCATCAACGAAAGCGCCATCCTGCTGCAAAGCGTGCAGCAAGACGTGGGCTCGATCTCCATCGCCGGCGATCTGGGCAGCAAGTTTGTCAGCCCTTGGGCCGGCCAGCCGATCACCATGGCAATCACCGGCGAGGAACGCAAGGTCGTGGCCGGCACCCAGTCGGACGCCGCCTCGCAGATCCAGGGCGAAGTGCTGGGCACCGGCGCGCCGACCCCGGACCGCTCGGGCCACTTCCGCCTGCGCGAACTGGCGGTCGAATCGCAGGTTCCGCTGGTCAAGGACATGCCATTCGTGCGCGCCCTGAATGCTGACCTGGGCTACCGCGAAACCGAGTTCAAGTCGGGCGACGCCGCCTCCATCAGCTACGGCAGCTGGAAAGCCGGCGCCGAGTGGGAGCCGGTCAAATCGATCCGCTTCCGCGGCATGATCCAGAAGGCCACCCGCGCGCCGAACGTGAACGAACTGTTCGCGCCGGTCGTGACCAACCTGTCGAACCAGGCGGTCGATCCTTGCCAGAAGGGCGGCGCCGCCAAGCCGGGCGACGCCACCACGCCGGGCACCCTGGCCAATCTGTGCCGCCTGACCGGCGTGCCTGTGAGCGAAATCGGCTCGCTGCCGGCGCCTTCCTCGAGCCAGATCAACAACCTGGCCGGCGGCAATCCGGACCTAGGCCCCGAAGAAGCCAAGACCAAGACCCTGGGCTTCGTTTGGGAACCGGCGCCGAAGCTGGCCATCTCGCTGGACTACTACAAGATCACCATCGACGATGCGATCTCCAAGCCCAGCGTGGCCGACGTTCTGGCTGACTGCTACAACAACAACCCGACCTACGCCTTCAACGCATCGTGCGCCCAGGTTGGCCGTAACCCAGCCAACGGCACCTTCAACGGCGTCGATTCGAAGGGTGTGTTCACTCCGCGCACCAACCAGGGCCGTGAGCAGACCAGCGGTTTCGACCTGAACGTGAACTACAAGCTGCAGGCCAAGCAGATCAACCTGGATCCGAAGTACGGTAACTTCGACCTGGGCTTTGCTTACAACCAGGTGCAGAAGTTCGAGTTCCAGGCTTCGCCGATCTCCGTCAACCGCAACTGCCTGGGCTACTACTCGGTGGCTTGCGGCGACGTGGCCAACTCGCCTATCTACAAGCGCAAGTTCAGCCAGCGCACGACCTGGAACGTGGGCGACTTCGCCGTCGGCTACAACTGGCGCTATGTGAGCGCGGTGGACCTTGAGCCGCTGGCGAACGATCCCAAGAACCCGTTCCAGCCGCAGTTCTCGCACATCGCCGCGTATAACTACATCGACCTGTCGGGCGTGTATAACTACTCGAAGAACCTGCGCTTCAACGTCAGCGTGAGCAACCTGGCCAACAAGAAGCCGCCTATCGTCGGCGGCACCATCGCCACCACCTCGATGGACAGCGGTAACACCTTCCCGCAGTCCTACGATGCGATCGGCCGTTACATCACCTTCGGCGCGAGCTTGAAGTTCTAAGCGCTCAGGCTGAAATCAAGCTGGAATAAAAATGGCGGACTTCGGTCCGCCATTTTTTTTGCGCCGCCGGCGGCTTACATGCCGCCCCACATGGCGTTCAACATAGCCACGGCCGCCAGGCCCGCCGTTTCCGTGCGCAGGATGCGCGGGCCCATGGACAGGGCCAGGGCGCCATGGCGCAGGGCGGCTTCCTCTTCCTGTTCGCTGAGGCCGCCCTCGGGACCGATCACCAGGGTCACGGCCTGGGCCGGCTGGTGGCGCGCCCACTCGGCCAGCGGCTGCTCCGCCCGCGGGCTGAGGATGATGCGGCGGTGCAGGTCCTGCTGGGCGATCCACTGTTTATAGTCCTGCAGCTGTCCCAGGTGGGCCAGGCGGTTGCGGCCGCACTGCTCGGAGGCCGATTCGATGATGCCCTGCCAGTGGGCCAGCTTTTTTTCCGCCCGCTCGGCCGCCAGGCGCACCACGCAGCGCTGCGCGGCCAGCGGCTGGATGGCGCAGACGCCCAGTTCCACCGCTTTTTCCACGATCCAGTCCATCTTGCTCGCCTCCGGCAGGGCCTGGGCGAGGGCGATGGCATGGGGCAGTTCCGCCTCGCGCGCGTGGTGGGCCTTGATTTCGGCCGAAGCGCTGCGGCGGCCCATCTCCACCAGGGCGGCGCTGAATTCGCCGCCTTCGCCGTTGAACACGGTAATCAGCTCGCCCGGCGCCAGCCGTAGCACCTGCACGTGGTGGGCCACCGCCTCCGGCAGGGAAATGGTGAGGCCGACGGCCAGCGGCTGGGGGACGTAGAAGCGAGGCATGAAGCGGTTTCCGGGGTGATGAGATCGTGCAATTTTAATGGCAGCCCCCATGCTCTGGTAAAATACTTAGTTCCTCAGGCCCGGAAGAGGCCCACCCAGTTACCAACTTCTGTAATCGACCAAGATGACTTCTACGCTCCCCACCACTCAAATGGCTAACGCGATCCGCGCGCTGGCAATGGACGCCGTTCAGAAGGCCAATTCCGGCCACCCTGGCATGCCGATGGGCATGGCCGAGATCGCTGTTGCCCTGTGGAGCGGCCATTACAGCCACAATCCCGCCAATCCCAAGTGGGTGAACCGCGACCGCTTCCTGCTGTCCAACGGCCATGGCTCGATGCTGCACTACGCGCTGCTGCACCTGGCCGGCTACGCCGTGACCATGGATGACATCAAGTCCTTCCGCCAGCTGCACTCGAAGACTCCGGGCCACCCGGAAGTGGGCTACACCCCGGGCGTGGAAACCACCACCGGTCCGCTGGGCCAGGGCATCGCCAACGCGGTCGGCATGGCGCTGGCCGAGTGGCTGTTGGCAAGTGAATTCAACAAGCCGGGCTTCGACGTGGTTAACCACTATACCTACGCGTTCGTGGGAGATGGCTGCCTGATGGAAGGTATTTCGCACGAAGTGTGCGCACTGGCCGGCACCTTGGGCCTGAATAAGCTGATCGCCCTGTACGACGACAACGGCATCTCGATCGACGGCAAGGTGGAAGGCTGGTTCACCGACGACACCCCGGCCCGCTTCGAAGCCTACGGCTGGAACGTGATCCGCGCCGTGGACGGCCATGACGTGGCCGCCGTGTCGGCCGCCATCGCCGCCGCCAAGACCTCGAGCAAGCCGACCCTGATCTGCTGCAAGACCGTGATCGGCAAGGGCTCGCCCAACCTGCAGGGCGGCGACAAGGTGCACGGCGCCGCGCTGGGCGAGAAGGAAGTCGCCGCCGTGCGCGAATACATCGGCTGGAGCGCCGCTCCCTTCGAAATCCCCGCCGACGTGTACGCCGCCTGGGACGCGAAAGCCGCCGGCGCGCAGGCAGAAGCCGACTGGATGGTGAAATTTACCGCCTATAGCGCGCAGTTCCCGGCAGAAGCCGCAGAACTGATGCGCCGCATGAAGGGCGACCTGCCGGCCAACTTCGACGCCACCCTGGCCGCCGCCGTGGCCGCTTGCGTGGAAAAGAAGGAAACCATCGCCACCCGCAAGGCTTCGCAGAACGCGATCCAGGCCCTGGCCCCGATCCTGCCGGAATTCCTGGGCGGCTCGGCCGACCTGACCGGCTCCAACCTGACCAACTGGAAGGAATGCGTGGCCGTCCGTTCCGGCAAGCCAGGCAACCATATTAACTACGGCGTGCGCGAGTTCGGCATGTCGGCCATCATGAACGGCGTCGCCCTGCACGGCGGCTACATCCCGTTCGGCGCCACCTTCCTCACCTTCGCCGACTACAGCCGCAACGCCCTGCGCATGGCGGCCCTGATGAAGCAGCGCTCGCTGTTCGTCTTCACCCACGACTCGATCGGCCTGGGCGAAGACGGCCCGACCCACCAGTCGGTGGAGCATGTCTCTTCGCTGCGCCTGATCCCCAACCTGGACAACTGGCGTCCGGCCGACACCGTCGAGTCGATGGTGGCCTGGGGCGAAGCGGTCAAGCGCCACAATGGTCCTTCGAGCCTGATCTTCTCGCGCCAGAACCTGCCTTACATGGAGCGTGACTCGGCCCAGATCGCCGATATCGCCAAGGGCGGCTATGTGCTGCGCGACGCCGCCGGCGCCAAGGTAATCCTGATCGCCACCGGTTCCGAGGTGGAACTGGCCGTGGCCGCCGCCGCCGCCCTGGCCGCCGCCGGCACCCCGGTGCGCGTGGTATCCATGCCGTCGACCGATGTGTTCGACCGCCAGGACGCCGCCTACAAGGCCAGCGTATTGACCAAAGGCATGCCGCGCGTCGCCATCGAAGCCGGCGTGACCGATTTCTGGTACAAGTATGTGGGCCTGGAAGGCGCCGTGGTCGGTATCGACACCTTCGGCGAATCGGCTCCCGCAGGCGCCCTGTTCAAGCACTTCGGTTTCACCGTCGAAAACGTGGTGGCCAAGGTCAAATCCGTGCTTGCCTAACTTATAATTGCAGTCTGCACACCCTTATTTTTTTAATCAGGAGCAAAGTATGACGATCAAAGTTGCAATCAACGGCTACGGCCGCATCGGCCGCAATGTGCTGCGCGCTTTCTACGAAGGCGGCAAGAAGCAGGATATCCAGATCGTTGCCATCAACGACCTGGGCAATGCCGAATCGAACGCGCACCTGACCCGCTATGACACGGCCCACGGCAAGTTCCCTGGCACCGTGACGGTGGAAGGCGACAATATGATTGTAAATGGCGACAAGATCCGCGTATTTGCACAGCGTAACCCTGCGGAAATCCCATGGGGCGAGCTGGGCGTGGACGTGGTGCTGGAGTGCACTGGCTTCTTCACCACCAAGGAAAAGGCTTCGGCCCACCTGAAGGGCGGCGCCAAGAAGGTGATCATCTCCGCACCGGGCGGCAAGGATGTGGACGCGACCGTCGTGTACGGCGTGAACCACGGCGTGCTGAAGGCTTCGGACACCGTGATCTCGAACGCATCGTGCACCACCAACTGCCTGGCCCCGCTGGTCAAGCCGCTGAACGACGCCATCGGCGTGGAAAACGGCCTGATGACCACCGTGCACGCCTACACCAACGACCAGGTGCTGACCGACGTGATGCATGAAGACCTGCGCCGCGCCCGTTCCGCCACCCAGTCGATGATCCCGACCAAGACCGGCGCCGCCGCCGCTGTTGGCCTGGTGCTGCCTGAGCTGAACGGCAAGCTGGATGGCTTCGCTATCCGCGTGCCGACCATCAACGTGTCCATCGTCGACCTGTCCTTCATCGCCAAGCGCGACACCACCGTGGACGAAGTTAATGCCCTGATGAAGGCCGCCGCTGAAGGCCCGCTGAAAGGCGTGCTGACTTATAATACCGAGCCGCTGGTATCGGTCGACTTTAATCACAATCCGGCATCGTCCAATTTCGACGCCACCCTGACCAAGGTTTCCGGCCGTCTGGTCAAGGTATCGTCCTGGTACGATAACGAGTGGGGTTTCAGCAACCGCATGCTGGACACCACCGTGGCACTGATGAACGCCAAGTAATTCAAAGCGTTCAGCCAAATAAAAACCTCCCGGTCGCAAGACCCGGGAGGTTTTTTTATTGTGCTGATGAAAATTGCTCTATCAATGGATGTGCTGAATTTTGGTGTGAATATGCCAATTTCTGGCATGGCTGGGGCGAAGAGAGCCTTTAAATAAAGGCGGCGCCAGGCCGGTCAGGGCCATGGCGCCGCGTGGGCTGGCAAGCAGGGTGGCGCTTATTTATAAATTCCCGAACCTACCAGAACGTCATCCACCTTTTCGATATAACTGGCTTTCTGTTCTACCGTTTTAGTAACGGGATTCGGCCATTTATATTCAACCCAGCCTTTTCCTTTTGCTTTGGCGAGGTCGACCATTTCTTTGATTAAAGGCTTGCCTTCATTATCTTTTAATCCGATCAATGATTTGCCGACCATTTTAGGATTATTGCCGTGGGCGACAGCCACACCGTTTAAATCATAAACGAAGATATATAAATCGCGGTCGTGGAAGGTTTTATTGGCGGGATCGGCAAAAGCGGCAAAAGCCTTTTCCTTTCCCTCGGATTTGATCAGGGCGACCGCCTTGCCGACCATGGCGACGGCCTCGTCGGCCGTGCCCTTGTCGGCGGCCAGCGCCGTGGAAGCTGTAGTAAACAACATCGTGAAGCTCAGTGCGACTGCCCCTGCAAGTGCTCTCATCTCGGTTCTCCTGGTTGGTTGCGACGATGGTGCTGCACGTTATTGTTGTTGTAATTCTGCTATTCCAGCATAGTACACCACAGCTGGCGCACATTGTCCGCATGCACGGCGACCAGGGCCGGGTCGATGCGGGCCAGGTCCTGTCCCTGCAGGCGCAGCTGGTGTTGCAGCTTGCGATATTGCCGGTAGGCATCGCCGACCTTGGCAGCCAAGCCGGCGTCGATCAGGTTCAGTTCGCCGCACAGTTTTAGCAGGGCAATATTGCCCGCGTTGGCGGTGAGCTGGGGATAGTCGGCCGCGTATTGCAGGACGAGGAACTGGACCATGAATTCGATGTCGATCATGCCGCCCGCGTCCTGTTTCAGGTCGAAGAGGGCGGTCGGGTTGGGCTTGGCATCGGCCATTTTCTTGCGCATGGCCAATACTTCCTGCTTGAGCGGGCCGTCCGCCGGGCGCGGCTGGCGCAGTACGTTTTCGCGGATCTGCTCGAAGCGCTGGCCGATGGCGGCGTCGCCCGCGCAGAAGCGGGCCCGGGTCAGGGCCTGGTGTTCCCAGATCCAGGCCGAGCTGGCTTGATATTTCTCAAAGGAATTCACGCTCGACACCAGCATGCCGCTGGCCCCGTCCGGACGCAAGGCGGTGTCGATGTCGAACAGGATGCCGGCCGAGGTGTGTGAGGTCATCCAGGTGATGAAGCGCTGCGCCAGCTTGGCGTACTGGGCCGGCGCCTCCTGGTCGGCGTCGTCGAAGAGGAAGATCACGTCCAGGTCGGACACATAGCCCAGCTCCTTGCCGCCCAGTTTGCCGTATGCGATGACGGCGAACTGCGGCACTTCCCGATGCCGCGTGGCCACCGTACGCCAGACGGCCTTGATGGTGGCGGCCACGATCACGTCGGCCAGGGCGGACAGGTGGTCGGCCAGGCGTTCCACCGTCAGGTCGCCCGCCAGGTCCTGGGCCAGTAAATGGAACAGCTGGGCGTGGTGGATTTCGCGCAGGATATCCATCTGCCGCTCCGTGTCGCCCTCGGCCGCGCCCAGCTGGCGCCCGAGGTCGGCGGCCACGGCGGCCGGGTCGAAGACGGCGCTGAGCAGGCGGTCGTCCAGCAGCTCGTCCAGCAGGATGGGGTGCTGGCTGAGGAACTGGGCCGCCCAGCCGCTGGCATGCACCATGCGGATCACGCGGGTCAGCGTGTGCGGATATTCGGTCAGCAGCGACAGGTAGGCCGAGCGGCGGGCGATCGCTTCGAAGAAATCGAGCAGGCGGCCCAGGGTCGCCTGCGTATTTCCGCCGCTCAATTCTTCCGCGCAGCGGGCGATCAGGGGCAGGGCGGTGTTGACCAGGGCCACCAGGCGGTTGCGGCTGGCCTCCGGCATGGATTGCAGGCGCGGCGCCTGCCAGGTGGCGATCAGGCGCTTGGCGGCGGCGGCCGGATCGCTGAAGCCGAGGGCGGTAAAGCGCGCCTCGATGGCTTCGTGGTTGTCGGGATCGGCGCACTCATTGCTGGTGGCGGGATTGATTTCGCCTTCGCCATTGCCCGTCTTGTCGGCAAAGATTTCGTCGAACTGGCCGGCCACGAACTGGCGGTGCGCTTCCAGCTGGGTGAGCAGGGTGGCCGTGTCGGCCAGGCCCATCATTTGCGCTACGACAAGACGGTCGGCTTCGCTGGCGGGCAAAGTGTGGGTCTGGGCGTCATCCAGGTATTGCAGGCGGTGCTCCAGATTGCGCAGGAAAGTGTAGGAAGCCAGCAGTTGATAGACGATGGCGTGGCTTAAGAGGGATTTGTCGGCAATCGTGCGCAGGGTGGCGCGGGTGGAACGGTCGCGCAGGGTGGCGTCGCGGCCGCCGCGGATCAGCTGGAAGACCTGGGCCAGGAATTCGATCTCGCGAATACCGCCCCGGCCCAGCTTGACGTTATTGCTGCGGTCCGGATGCAGGCGTTCCTGGCGGTTGACCTCGGCGCGGATCTGGGCGTGCATATTCCGGATGGCGTCAATCACGCCGAAGTCCAGGTAGCGGCGGAAGCAGAAGGGGCGCACGATGGCGTCGAGGGCGGCGATATCCTCCGCCCGGCCGGTGACGGCGCGTGCCTTGACCCAGGCGTAGCGCTCCCATTCGCGCCCCTGCACGATCAGATACTGCTCCACCATGCCCAGGCTGGCGGCCAGCGGGCCGGAGGCGCCGTTGGGCCGCAGGGCCATGTCGACGCGGAAGGTGAAGCCGTCCTCGGTGATCTCGGACAGGGCGGCGATCAGCTTCTTGCCCAGGCGGATAAAGAATTCGTGGTTGGACAGGCTGCGCTGGCCCGGCGCCGTGGCGGCCGTCTCGCCATCCTCGGGATAGACGAAGATCAGGTCGATGTCGGAAGAAACATTCAGTTCGCCGCCGCCGTGCTTGCCCATGGCCAGCACGATCAGTTCCTGTTCGGCGCCCGATTCGCGCCCGATGGGGGCGCCGTGGGCGGCCACCATCTCCGCGTGCAGCTCGCGCAGATGGGTTTGCACGGCGAAGTCGGCGAAACGGGTCATGGCCGTGACCACCTCGTTCAGGTCGGCCTTGCACTCGAGGTCGCGCCGGATCAGGCTGCACACGAGCAGGTTGCGCAGGCGGCGCATGGCGCGGCCCGTGGGCAGGTCGGGTGCTCCAGGCACCTGCGCCAGTTTTGTTAAAAATTCTGCAAAATCGAGCTGATGCAGCGATAATTGCGCCAGTTCATCAGATTGCCCGGCCCGTTCGGGCGCGGCAGCCAGCCAGCGTTGATAAAAGCGGGATGCGGACGTCAGGGAAGTCGAACTCATAAAGTGTTTGTATCTCGGCGGGCAGGGGCGGGTAACGGGATGTAAATCCAGCGCAAGACGGGTGCGAATCGGCGTATTTTGCTCATCGTATGGGGTAGAATTGCTGCGCAGGCAAAAAGCGTGAGGCCTTGCAAGGTTGCAAACGCTGGGTTGAACGATTGTAGCGACTTTTTTTACGCCGGGCACGCCCGGCTGGGCCTGATTTATTAGCTTATTGATGCAAAAATTAAAAGAGGAGACCGTGGCAGCCGACACGCCCTGGGACGTGCGCTGGCACAGGATCCGATCCGCCTACAGCATCTGCAACCAGGCTACCCACCACGCGCTGGGCTTCGTTCTCAAGCTGGCGCTGCTGTTGTATTTTGCCTTCGCCGTCCTGTTTTTGACGCTGCGCTATGCCGTGCTGCCCAATATCGACCATTACAAGGGCGATATCGAGCGTCTGGCCAGCCGCGCCGTGGGCAATCCCGTCACCATTTCCCGCATTTACGCCTCGTGGACGGGCCTGCGTCCCAGCCTGTTCCTCGGTGATGTGGTCCTGCGCGATGCGCGCGGCGAGCAGGTGCTGACCCTGCCCAGCGTGTCGGCCACCCTGTCCTGGTGGAGCGTGGTGGCGGCCGACGTGCGTTTCGAGTCGCTGGAACTGATCCGGCCCGACCTCGACGTGCGGCGCGAGGCGGACGGCCGCCTGTACGCGGCCGGCATCTATATCGACCCCAATCAGAAAAGCGACGGCAAGGGCGCAGACTGGCTGCTGTCCCAGCGCGAAATCGTGATCCGCGAAGGCCGCGTGGAATGGACCGACCAGCTGCGCGGCGCGCCCAAGCTGGCCTTCGAGAATATGAGCCTGGTGCTGCGCAACCAGTGGCGCCACCACCAGTTCGCCCTGCACGCCACGCCGCCGGCCGGGCTGTCGCAGTCGCTGGACTTGCGCGCCGACTTCAGCCATCCCGCCTTTGCCAAGCGCATCTCCAGCATCGGCCTGTGGCGCGGCGAGCTGTATGCCAACCTGCCCGATGCCGACCTGCTGGCCTGGAAGACCTGGATCAATTACCCCTTCGAGCTGAGCTCGGGCACGGGATCGCTGCGGGCCTGGGTCAGCGTGGACCAGGCGCGGCTGAGCGGCTTCACGGCCGACGTGGCGCTGGCCAATGTCTCCGCCCAGTTCGGCGCCGACCTGCCGGCCCTGGATGTGCAACAGCTCAAGGGCCGCGTCGCCGTGCGCGAGGACGTGCCCGCCGCCGTGGTGGCCAGCACCAAGCCGGGCGCCCCGGTCCCCGGCTTTGGCGTGCGCGGCCACAGCGTCGAGCTGACCGACTTGTCGCTGACCACCAGCGACGGCCTGGTGCTGGCGCCCACCTCGCTGTCGGAACACTTTGAGGCTGCCGTCAGCGGCAAGCCGGAAAAGATGACGGTGAAGGCCCGGCTGCTGGACCTGGAAACGATGGCCGGCCTGGCCACCCGCCTGCCGCTCAACGAACACCAGCGCCAGATGCTGGCCGACTTCGCGCCGCGCGGCCGCCTGGCCAATTTCTCCGCCGAGTGGACGGGCGCCTGGCCCGCGCTGCAATCCTACCGCGTCAAGGGCGAGCTGCAGGGACTGGGCCTGAAGCCGCAGCCGCCCCGTCCCGCCATGGCGAAGACGGCCACCACGCCGGCCATCGCCGGCCTGCCCGCCATTCCCGGCTTCGACAATCTGAGCGGCGCCATCGACGCCACCGAGAAGGGCGGCAGCTTCAGCCTCAACTCGGAGCAGCTGGTGCTGCAGATGCCCGACTATTTCAGCGAAGCGTCCATGCCCTTCGACAAGCTGAACCTGCAGGCGCGCTGGTCCTTCCCGGCCGCCGACCAGCTGCTGTTCCAGGTCGATTCCATGGACTTTCTGCAGGAAGGCCTGAGCGGCACGCTCAACGGTTCCTACCTGATCCCCCTGAACGGCAAGGGCGCGGGCACGGCCGACCTGACGGGCACCCTGAATGGCTTCGAGCTCAACCGTATCGGCCGTTATCTGCCCATGCAGACGCCGGAAGACTTGCGCGCCTGGCTGACGGGCGGGCTGGAGGCGGGCTCGGCCCAAGACGTGACCCTGCGCCTGCGGGGCGACCTCGAGCACTTCCCCTTCAGCGCCAATTCGCCCGCCGACAAGGCGCACGGCGAATTCCGCATCGCCGGCCGCCTGGAAGACGCGCGCCTGAACTACACGCCCGGCCACTTCGCCAAGGATGGTTCGTTGAAGGACGGCAAGCCCGCGCCTCTGTGGCCGCAGGCTGAACACATCAAGGGCAGCTTCGTCTTCGACCGCGCGCGCATGGAAATCCATGGCGACACGGCGCGCACGGCGGGCGTGGCCCTGTCCAGCGTGCAGGCCGTGATCCCCGACCTGATCGGGCACGACACCATGCTGGAAATCGACGGCAACGCCGCCGGTCCGCTGCAGGAATTCATGAAGTATGTGGCGGCCAGTCCCGTGCTGGAGTGGATCTCCAACTTCACCGACGAAACGGTGGGCACCGGTAATGCGCGGCTGGCGCTCAAGCTGCGCATGCCGCTGTCGCACGCCATCGACTCCAGGGTGCAGGGCGCGCTGCAATTGCAGAACAACGACATCACCCTGTTTGAAGACCTGCCGCCGCTGCAGGCCAGCCAGGGCCGCATCGAGTTCAACGAGCATGGCGTGACTCTGAACGGCATCTCCGGCGTCCTGCTGGGCGGGCCGATTGCCATCACGGGCGGCAGCCAGCGCGACAATTCCATCATCGTCAAGCTGGCCGGGACCATGACGGCGGACGGCTTCCGCAAGAACTACAGCTCGGCCGTGATGCAGCGCCTGGGCGGCCACTTCTCCGGCGGCACGCGCTACACGGGCCTGATCACGGTGCGCGAGCACCAGACCACGGTGGCGGTGGAATCGAGCCTGGCCGGCCTGGGCCTGGACCTGCCCGCGCCCGTGCGCAAGGGCGCGTCCGACGCCCTGCCGCTGCGCTTCCTGCTGACCAATACGGTCAACGCGGACGCGGGACTGCAGCATGACGATATCCGCATCAATCTGGGCAGCGGCATCGCGGCCCGCTATCTGCGGCAGAAGAGCGGCAAGGGGCCGTGGCGCCTGCTGCGCGGCGGCATCGGCGTCAACGCGCCGGCGCCGGAGCCGGACAGCGGAACCATGTTCAACGTCAACCTGCGCGCGCTGAACGTCGACCACTGGCTGGACTTCGGCGACCAGGTGGCGGGCAAGGAATCCATCAAGCCCAGCTCGCCCGACGCCACCGACCTGAGCCAGTACGTGCTGCCCGATACCATCGCCGCCCGCACGAGCGAGCTGATCGTCGGCGAGCGCAAGCTGGAAAACGTGGTGATCGGCGTCTCGCGCCAGAAGTCGGTGTGGCATGCGAATATCGACGCCACCCAGGCTTCCGGCTATGTGACGTGGAATGAATCGTCCACGGGCGCCGGCCTGGGCAAGGTGTCGGCGCGCCTGTCCTCGCTGATCATTCCCGAATCATCGGCCGGCGATGTGCAGGATCTGCTGGACGGCAAGAGCGCCGCCGCCACCATCCCCGCGCTGGACATCGTGGCCGAGCGCTTCGAGCTGACGGGCAAGCAGCTGGGCCGCCTGGAACTGCAAGCCAACAACGCCCTGAACGGCGGCGCGCGCGAATGGCGCGTGAACAAGCTGTCGCTGAGCAATCCGGACGGCGAACTGAAGGCGTCGGGCAAGTGGGTCAGCAAGGATGGCCTGCACAATACGAGCATGAATTTCGCCCTCGACATCGTCGACGCGGGCAAGCTGCTGGACCGCTTCGGCTTCGCCGGTACGCTGCGGGGCGGCAAGGGCAAGCTGGACGGCGATATCGCCTGGAAGGGCTTGCCGTATTCCTTCGACATTCCCAGCCTGTCGGGCCAGATCAATATGAATGTGGAAAAAGGCCAGTTCCTCAAGCAGGACCCGGGCGCGGCCAAGCTGCTGGGCGTGCTGAGCCTGCAAGCCTTGCCGCGCCTGCTCAAGCTCGACTTCCACGACGTGTTCTCGGAAGGCCTGGCCTTCGACGGCATCACGGCCAACGCCAGCATCGCCCACGGCATCGCCCGCACGGACAACCTGAAAATGCACGGCGTGGCGGCCACCGTGCTGATGGACGGCAGCGCCGACATCGCCAACGAAACCACCAATCTGCACGTGGTCGTGATTCCGGAAGTGAACCTGGGCACGGCGCCGCTGGTGTACGGCCTGGCCGTCAATCCCGTGATCGGCCTGACCAGCTTCCTGGCCCAGCTGTTCATCAGCGCGCCCGTGATGAAGGCGCTGACTTACCAGATACAAGTGACGGGGCCGTGGAAGGCGCCCATGGTCACCAAGCTCGATAGTGGTAAAGTCGATCCCACATCGACCAAGACAATCATCAACTGACCGGGGCGCGTAAATGAAAAATACAGTCGCTGCAGTACAAATGATTTCCTCGCCCAGCGTGGCGGACAATATCGAGACGGCGCGGCGCCTGATCGCCGACGCGGCCGACCGCGGCGCCCAGCTGGTGCTGCTGCCCGAGTACTGGGCCATCATGGGCATGACCGATACCGACAAGGTGGCGCAGGCGGAACCCATGGGCAGCGGCCCCATCCAGGATTTCATGTCGGCCATGGCGCGCGACTATGGCGTGTGGCTGATCGGCGGCACCTTGCCCCTGGCCTCGCCCGACCCGTCCAAGGTGATCAACACCACCCTGGTCTACAATCCGCAGGGCGAGCATGTGGGCCGCTATGACAAGATCCACCTGTTCGGCTTCACCAAGGGCACGGAGTCGTATAACGAATCGAAGACCATCGTGCCGGGCCGGCATGTGGGCACGTTCGAGGCGCCCTTCGGCAAGGTCGGCCTGTCCGTCTGCTACGACCTGCGCTTCCCCGAGCTTTACCGCGCCATGGGCAGCTGCGCCCTGATCGTGGTGCCGGCCGCGTTCACCTACACCACCGGCAAGGCGCACTGGGAAGTGCTGCTGCGCGCGCGGGCCATCGAAAACCAGTGCTATGTGCTGGCGGCGGCCCAGGGCGGCGAGCATCAGAACGGCCGCCGCACCTGGGGCCACAGCATGCTGATCGACCCCTGGGGCGAGATCAAGGCCGTGCTGGCCGAGGGCGAGGGCGTGGTGCACGGCGATGTCGACACCATCTTCATGGACAGCGTACGCGAGAGCCTGCCCGCCCTGAAGCACCGCACCATGTAATCCACTACAATGGCGGCAAATAACTAAGAGCATCATCATGAAATCATTCGAACCTAATCTGGCTACCCTGGGCGTGGCGCGCGATATCCTGCTGACGCCGTTCGGTCTGGACGAGGCCAAGCTGCTGAAGACCCTGGGCAGCATGTTCACCCACAAGGTCGACTACGCCGACCTGTACTTCCAGTTCACCAAGAACGAGGGCTGGAGCCTGGAGGAGGGCATCGTCAAGACGGGCAGCTTCTCCATCGACCAGGGCGTGGGCGTGCGCGCCGTGTCGGGCGACAAGACGGCCTTCGCTTACTCGGACGATATTTCGGAAGCGGCCCTGATGGACGCCGCCGCCGCCACGCGCACCATCGCGCGCGCGGGCGCGGGCAAGATCAAGGTCGCCAGCAGCATGGTCCAGCAGGGCGGCCGCAACCTGTATCTGCCGCACGATCCGCTGGTGTCGCTGGACGCCACGGCCAAGGTCAAGCTGCTGGAGCGGCTGGAGAAAATGGCCCGCGCCAAGGACCCGCGCGTGGTGCAGGTGATGGCTGGCCTGGCTGGCGAATACGATGTGGTGCTGGTGGTGCGCAGCGACGGCGTGCTGGCGGCCGATATCCGTCCGCTGGTGCGCGTGTCGGTGACAGTGATCGTGGAGCAGAACGGCCGCCGCGAAGTGGGTTCCTCCGGCGGCGGCGGGCGCTATGACTATGGCTATTTCAGCGATGCGTTGCTGGAGCAGTACGCGGCCGACGCCGTGAAGTCGGCCACCGTCAATCTCGATTCGCGTCCGGCGCCGGCCGGCCCGATGACCGTCGTGCTGGGACCGGGCTGGCCCGGCATCCTGCTGCACGAGGCGGTGGGCCACGGCCTCGAAGGCGACTTCAACCGCAAGGGCTCGTCCACCTTCTCCGGCCGCATCGGCGAGCGGGTGGCGGCCAAGGGCGTCACCGTGGTCGACGACGGCACGCTGGCCGACCGCCGCGGCTCGCTGAATATCGACGACGAGGGCAATCCGACCCAGTGCACGACCTTGATCGAGGACGGCATCCTGAAGGGCTATATCCAGGACACGATGAACGCGCGCCTGATGAAGATGCCCGTCACCGGCAACGCCCGCCGCGAATCCTTCGCCCACCTGCCCATGCCGCGCATGACCAACACCTATATGCTGGCCGGCGACAAGGACCCGGATGAAATCCTCGCTTCGGTCAAGAACGGCCTGTACGCGGTGAACTTCGGCGGCGGCCAGGTCGACATCACCAACGGCAAGTTCGTCTTCTCGGCCAGCGAGGCTTACATGATCGAGAACGGCAAGATCAGCTACCCGGTCAAGGGCGCCACCCTGATCGGCAACGGTCCGGAAGTGATGAACCGCATCTCCATGATCGGCAACGATATGAAGCTGGACCCCGGCGTGGGCGTGTGCGGCAAGGAAGGGCAGAGCGTGCCCGTCGGCGTGGGCCAGCCGACCCTGCGCATTGACGGCGTGACGGTGGGCGGCACCGCTTGAGTTTACATTGCGCCTGAGCCGCGCTTGACTGTGGCAGCCACCGTGGTATGTTGTCGGTACGAAACCATGCTACGGAGGCTGTCATCGAACACGAATCGAAGGTCCCGCAAGAGCTCATCATCAGCCAGCCCGATCCCTGGTCGGGCGCTGTCTTCAAACTGACGCAGTACGTGCTGGGCATTCTCGCCTGCGTGCTGCTGATGCTGTTCATTCCCCTGATCTACCAGGAATACCGCTTCAACAAGCTGGCGGCCGAGGCGTATGGCGGCTCCATCCAGAGCCTGATCATTTCCCCGGCCGCCGTGGCCGCCGCGGCGCCCGCCGCGCCCGCACCAGCGGCGTCCGACGCCAAGGGCCAGCCGCAGGCAGCGTCCGCGCCAGCCCTGGCCGCGCGGCCCGACGCCGCTCCCGCCGCCGCGCCCGTGGCCGTGATGGAGTCGGTCGAGCACATGAAGGCGCGGCAGGAGCTGCTCAAGGCTTATCTCGACGCGGCCAACCAGGCGCGTGATTTCTGGAAAGGCATGGCGCAGATGATCCTGCTGAATCTGCTGCTGCCCGTGCTGACCGGCCTGCTGGGCTATGTCTTCGCCAGCAGGGCAGGGAAACCATAAATTTGCTTGCCAAGCCGCAGGGCTTGGCGGTATAGTCGTTGCAACACTTTATGGATGACGCATGACTCGTTTCTTCTTTACCGGCTGGTTTTACTTTAGCAATTCCAACCCAAAGGCGGTGGAGTAGCGGCCGGTGCACGTAGAAACAGACGAGTCCCAGCAGAATCCAAAAAAACCGCCAGCGATGGCGGTTTTTTTTTAACCCTACTATTCAGAGGAGTTTCAGCATGCCCCGCACCGATGACTTGCGAATCCGCGAAATGAAGGAATTGACGCCGCCATCCCATCTGATTCGCGAATTCGCGTGCACGGAAGCGGCAGAACGCACTGCCGCCGACGCCCGTGTCGCACTGCACCGCATCCTGCACGGCCAGGATGACCGGCTGATGGTGGTGATCGGCCCTTGCTCCATCCACGACACCAAGGCGGCGCTGGAATACGCGCAGCGTCTGGTCAAGCTGCGCGACGAACTGAAGGGCGAGCTGGAAGTGGTCATGCGCGTCTACTTCGAAAAGCCGCGCACGACGGTGGGCTGGAAGGGCCTGATCAACGATCCGTATATGGACAACAGCTTCCGCATCAACGACGGCCTGCGCATGGCGCGCGAGCTGCTGCGCGACATCAACGAGATGGGCCTGCCGGCCGGGACGGAGTTCCTCGACGTGATCAGCCCCCAGTACATCGCCGACCTGATCAGCTGGGGCGCGATCGGCGCCCGCACGACGGAATCGCAGGTGCACCGCGAGCTGGCTTCTGGCCTGTCCTGCCCGGTCGGCTTCAAGAACGGCACGGACGGCAATATCAAGATCGCCGTGGAAGCGATCAAGGCAGCTTCGCAGCCGCACCACTTCCTGTCCGTGACCAAGGGCGGCCACTCGGCCATCGTTTCCACCAACGGCAACGAGGATTGCCACATCATCCTGCGCGGCGGCAAGGTGCCGAACTACGACGCGGCCAGCGTGGAGGAGGCGTGCAAGGCCATCGCCGGCTACGGCCTGGCGGCGCGGCTGATGATCGACGCTTCCCACGCCAACAGCAGCAAGAAGCCGGAAAACCAGGTCCCCGTCTGCGCCGACATCGCGGCCCAGGTGGCGGGCGGCGACGACCGCATCGTGGGTGTGATGGTGGAGTCGCATCTGGTGGCGGGACGGCAGGACCTGGTGCCGGGCAAGGAGCTGGTCTATGGCCAGTCGGTGACGGACGGCTGCATCGACTGGGACAGCAGCGTGCAGGTGCTGCGCGGCCTGGCCGAGGCGGTGCGCGAGCGGCGGCGCCTCAACGCCGCCCTGTAAAGGCAAGCGGCCATAAAAAAAGCCGTCCAGAGCGATCTGGACGGCTTTTTTGTTGCGGCCCGTACTGGCGCCGCGTTTATGGCTTAGAACGAGTAGTTACCACGCACGTAGTAAGCACGGCCCAGCACGTCAGCGTAACGTGGGTCGTAGCCGGCCGAGTTACCCGAGACCTGAGCTTCCAGGGTCAGAGGAGGACGACGGTCGAACATGTTGTGGATACCTGCGGTGAACGACAGCGACTTGGTGAAGTCGTACTTGGTCTGCCAGTCGAAGGTGGTGAACGATGGAACGTCCAGGCCTTCGAAGTCAACCGAGTTCGGATTGCGGGTGCCGTCCGGGTTGATCAGGTAGATACCTTCGCCAGCGCTGAAGGACTGGTCCTTGTAGCGCGACTTGTAGTTGGCGATGATGGTATTGGTCCAAGCGCCCGTATTCAGGGTTGCGCTCATGCGCATCTGGGTACGGAACACCACGTTCTGGTCAGCACCGAACTTGGCCAGGTCGGTGTGCACTTCGCCACCGTCCAGCAGGGTGTAGTCCTGCTTCAGCATGCGAGTACCGGTCCACTGCAGGGACAGCTTGCCGACCGGGGTGTTGGTACGGTAGCTGGTGTCCCAGTCGATACCACGGTTCAGCGAGTAGCCGCCGTTGACAGGGATCTGCTCATAGGCGATGGTGTTGAAGCCCTGTGGGTCCAGGTAGTTGGTCAGGAACAGGCCGGCGTACTTCTGAGGATTGTTGAATGCCTCAGCCTGTGGAATACCGGACGACTGGATCTGGCTGGTCACCTTGACCGACCACAGGTCGGCGCCCAGCGACAGGCCACGCACCGGCTCCAGACGGAAGCCGAAGGTCCACTGCTTCGACTTCTCTGGACGCAGAGCCGACGAGTTGGTGTTGCCGTTACCACCGGCCACCAGGTCATACTGCGCCGCGCCTGGCAAGCAGGTTGGCAGGCCTGGGAACGGGCAAGCGAAGCTGTTCGAGCTGCCGGAGTTGGACAGCGGGCCGACCAGGTCGGTGATCGCTGGCGCCTTGAAGCCGGTACCGAAGGAGCCACGCACCAGCAGGTCTTCGATCGGGGTGAACTTGAACTGCAGCTTGTAGGTGTAGCCGCTGAAGCTGTTACCCACTGGACCATTCGCAACACGCGGGGTGACGCCGGTCGCAGGATCGGCTTCCACCGCCCAGTTGTACTTGCTGTAAGCGCGCTGGTAGTTGTCGTAACGGCCGGAAGCGGTCAGTTCCAGGGTCTTGTGCACTGGCAGCAGCATCTCGGCGAAGACCGCGGAGTTCTTACGGTCAACGTTGCTTGGCACGGCGCCGGCGTTGCCGCCGATGACGGCGTCGTTCAGGTCAGGCTGGCCTTCGAAGCCGCTGTTGGCGGCGATGATGTCAGCGTAGTTGACCTTGTACGACTGGTAGCCGTAGTCCGCGCCCACGGACAGCACCGAGGTGCCGCCTGGCAGCTGGAAGATGTCATGCTGGGCGCCGACGTGGATCATGTCCAGGTCCGAGTAGGACGTGGAGAAGGTCAGGCCGTTCAGCAGGGCTGGCTTCAGCGAGTCGCCGCCGGTGCCGGCCAGCGGGTCGACCGTACCGGCCGCTACCAGCTGCTGGAACTTGGCGGAATCCAGGTAGCCGCCAGCTGCGCGGTCGGCCACACGGTTGTGCGACGCGGTGGCGCGGGCGTTATAGGTCCAGTCGCCGAACTGGCCGTCGATACCGGCAGCGAAGTGGCTGGCGAAGGTTTCGAAGTCGTCCGCACGGCCGCCCACGCTGATCGGACGGTAGCCCATCTTCACAGGCGCCTTGGAGCCCAGTGGGTTGTACAGGTCCAGGTTGTTAGCCTGCAGGAACGGTACGATGTATTTCTGGTACAGGGTGGAGAACTGGTTCACGCCGATACCCAGCGGCTGGGCTGGCGGAGCGAACTGTGCCGTCACGTCGGTGTCCGAAGCAACCAGTTCCGCCCAGGCGGTGGTGTTCTGGTTGATCTTGAAGGTGCCCTTCAGCATCGCGCTGTCGCGGTTGGTGGTCGGGTTATCCTGAACGAAGGACGCGAAGTTGAAGTTACAGGAGATGCCGGCCGCGGTGTTTGCCGCTGGCGAAACGGTCAGCACGTTCGAATACGCATTGCCGCAATTGCCGTGTGCGCTGTAGTACGGGCTGACTGAGTAGTTCAGCAGATTGGCCGAGGTTTGCGCGGCGCCGTGTGGCACTGCCGGGATGGTCAGGTTGCCTGGCTCGTTGTTACCCGAGGTGGCGATCTGAATGTATTTCTGGCCCTTGTACGAGAAAGGGATGTAGCCGCCGGCGCGCGAGAAGTCGCGGTCGGTAGCCTGGATGTGGTGCTGGAAGTCGTGGCTGTACGAAGCCAGGATGTTGAAGCCGTCGGTATCCAGGTCGCCAAAGCCCTTGCTGATGCCGAAGTTGTAGCTGCGGCCGCCTGGGTGCTGCGGGGTCTGGTTGTCGAAGAAGACGGTGGTGTCGGTCTTGTTCTTCTTGGTGATGAAGTTGACCACGCCGGCAATCGCGTCGGAGCCGTACAGCGCGCCTGCGCCGTCGGTCAGGATCTCGATGCGCTCGATGGCGTCGAGAGGGATGCTCTCCAGATTGACGGCGAAGCCGCCGCCCTGGGCCGCGCCCTGGGTGACTGGCGCCAGGCGCTGGCCGTCCAGCAGAACCAGGGTGTACTTCGAGGACAGGGAGTGCAGAGCCGCGGTGGTGCCGCCGCCGCCGCCGGTATTGATCGAGCTAGCTGCTGGCACGAAGCCTTGCATTGCAGGCAGGGATTGCAGCAGGTCGGTAGCCGAGGTCGCGCCGGTCTTCTTGATTTCCTCTTGAGTCATCACCTGCACTGGCAGGGCGCCTTCCTTCTGGATGCGCTTAATCGAGGAACCGGTGATCTCAACGCGTTGGATGTTGGCGTTATTCGCGTCGTCGGCTTGTTGCGCCATGGCGGGGTGCGCCACGATTGCAGAGAGTGCACCGGTCGCTATCACGTTCATGATAGCGAAGGGCATCGATTTCATTTTTAATTTCATGCAAAAATCCCTTCTGATTGTTGAGTACAGCAGTAACTCTGAGAACTTGCCCGACGTGGTGTTGCATTGATGTATTGCTAACCATTACCGAACGAAATGGCTCACCATGGAGAAAACACCAAATGTTTTTTCACGGTGGTATGTAATCACCCATGTCATCATGGTGTCAAATTAGTAGGATTGCTGTTGCTGACATGGTGCCTGTTTTTCTTGCATTTTTGCACACGTTACATTTTGTTGAAAATTAATTTAATTTCGCGTTTTCGTTTTTCGCCATATTTTATATTTAAAAAGTTATAAAAATGTTGCGATTTGCGGCGGAAAGCGCGTGAAAATCCCGAAGTCCAGTTGTCTTCAAGTAGTTGTGTTGTATTAATGTTTCGTTACTTTTTTACGACATTCCTGGACGGGACTATTTGCAAAGTGGCATTATTGGCAATTGTTTTTCAATACCGTCATGCGCTGCCGATATGCAAAATTTGAGATAAGATAAGCCCATGGCGAACTTAATCACTCTGCTCCAGCATTACGGTGTCCTGATCGTTTTTGCAGTCGTGCTGATCGAGCAGATTGGCTTGCCGATTCCTGCCTTTCCCATTCTGATCGTGGCCGGCGCGCTGTCGGTGGACGGCGACACCAACTGGCCGGCGGTGCTGGCCGTGAGCATGGTGGCCTGCCTGATCAGCGACTACTTCTGGTTCCGCACGGGCCGCTATTACGGCAAGCGCATCCTCAAGCTGCTGTGCCGAATCTCTTTGTCGCCCGATTACTGCGTGAGCCAGACCGAAGATAATTTCAACCGCTGGGGACCGAAGGCCCTGGTGGTGGCCAAGTTCATCCCCGGCTTCAATACCATCGCGCCGCCGCTGGCGGGCGCCATGGGTACGCGGCAGCCTGTCTTCCTCGGCTTCAGCGTGGCGGGCGGCATGCTGTGGAGCGGCACGGGCATCGCCATCGGCGCCTACTTCCACACCAGCGTGGACCAGGTGCTCGACATCCTCAGCACCATGGGCACGACGGCGCTGATGGTGCTGGGCGTGCTGCTGCTGCTGTTTGTCTCGTTTAAATATGTGGAGCGCAAGCGCTTCCACCAGTCCGTGGCGATCGACCGTATCACCATGGATGAGGTGATGAAGATGCTGGATCAGGGCAAGCGTCCCGTCATGGTGGACGCCCGCAGCGCGACGGCGCAGATGCTCGATCCCGCCGTGCCCGGCGCGCTGCTGTTCAACGGCGGCGACCCGATTCCGGAAATCGCCGCCCTGCCCAAGGATGCGGTGATTGTCGTCTACTGCAGCTGTCCGAACGATGTGACGGCGGCCCACGTCGCCAAGCAGCTCAACGGCCACGGCTACCGCCGCGCCATGCCCTTGTCTGGCGGCCTCGACGCCTGGAACGCCGTCTACGGCCGCCGCGATACGGACGAGGAGGGCGGGACATCGGTCAGCGCCGGCGCCGAACAGCAGGTCTAGCACTTCTTTAGCCCCGTCTTCCCCCTTTTTTTGCGGCCGCCTCCGGGCGGCTTTTTCATTTCCGGAGATGAAGTGTTTGAAATGTTGCAGGTAGTCATACTACGGGGAAAATATTCCGCAATGTAATTCGATGTGGCAAATCTGGCGATGGTGTACTAAAACTACAAAGAATACTTGCGCCGTGGCTAAGAAATCCATTAAAGTGGGGCTTCAACTATTTTCGATTCATCATGACTGTCCAGCCTCTGCATTCGCCTTCTTCCCCGCCCACTGGTTTTGCTGGCGGTCCGCGTCTGTTGGCGGACGTGGGCGGCACCAATGCGCGCTTCGCGCTGGAAGTGGCGCCGGGACGGATTGATGCCATCGAAGTGCTGGCTTGCGCCGACTATCCGACCCTGGCCGCCGCCCTGGTCGCTTATCTGGCCCTGCCGGCCGTGCAGGCTGTTGTCGCCCAATCGGGCGCGGCGCGGATCCGTCACGGCGCGATCGCCATTGCCAACCCCGTCATTGGCGACTTCGTGCGGATGACCAACCATCACTGGGAGTTTTCCATCGAAGGCTTGCGCCAGGAGTGCGGCTTCGAGGTGCTGGCGGTGGTCAACGATTTCACGGCCCTGGCCCGCTCGCTGCCACTGCTGACGGACGGACAGAAGCACCAGGTCGGTCCCGGCGCCGCCGTGGCGGACACGCCGCTGGGCCTGATCGGCGCCGGCACGGGCCTGGGCGTTTCGGGCCTGATTCCAGGCAAGGATGGCTGGACCGCCCTGCTCAGCGAAGGCGGCCATGTCAGCTTCTCCCCGGTCAATGAAACGGAAGTGGCCATCCTGCGCTTTGCCTGGCGCGAATTCGGCCACGTCTCCGCCGAACGCCTGATGTCGGGTGTGGGCATTGAACTGATCTATCGCGCCCTGGCCGATATGGGCGACCTGCCTTACGAGCCGCTGCCGGCGGCCGAAATCTCCCGCCGCGCGCTGGAAGGCGAGTGCACCCTGTGCGATGAGGTGATCGAGGCCTTCTGCTGCATGCTGGGCACCGTCGCCGGCAACGTGGCCATCACCCTGGGCGCGCAGGGCGGCATTTATATTGGCGGCGGCATCGTGCCGCGCCTGGGCGATCGCTTCGACCGCTCCGGCTTCCGCGCCCGCTTCGAGCACAAGGGCCGCTTCGCCGGCTACCTGGCCCAGGTGCCCACTTTCGTCATCACGGCCCAGTATCCGGCCTTCGTTGGCGTTTCCGCAATCTTGTCGGAAAAGCTTGCCTAAGTGTAAGTTACCTGCTATTTTCCGCTTGGTGGAATGCGCTTTTCGCGGTTTTATCGGGTACAATTCAGGCTGTTGAATGAAACGGTATGATCGTTCCATCAGGCGCCCGCTGGTTTTCGCCCGAAAACGGCAAGCGCGGATCGCGTTTCATGTAGAAATCTGCGGCTGCATTAGGGCGGCTGCTGGTGGCATCTCTCTCTCCCGCCTGGCGCGCTTCAGCCCAGGCGCAGGAATAACAGCTTCAGCGAGTAACTTCCGGGCGGATTGCATCCCCCGCTGAAGGTAATTGATTCTTTCTGCAAGATTGCTATGGATACAGCTGAGGCGAAGAAAGTCCTCGAAACCGCGTTGCTATGCGCTCATGAGCCATTGTCGATCCACAGTCTGAAAAAGCTGTACGTCGAACTGGATGACCAGGGAAGGCCGCGTGGCGCCGGAGTCGGCGCCGATACGATCAAGGAATTGCTGGAAGAACTGCGGCTCGACTGGGCCGGACGCGGCATCGAGGTGGTCAGCCTGTCTTCCGGCTGGCGCTTCCAGAGCCGGCCCGAGATGAAGCTCTACCTGGACCGGCTGAACCCGGAAAAGCCGCCGAGGTATTCGCGCGCGACGCTGGAAACGCTGGCCATCATTGCCTACCGCCAGCCCGTCACGCGGGGTGATATCGAGGAGATCCGTGGCGTTGCCGTCAATTCGCAGACGATCAAGATGCTGGAAGACCGCGGCTGGGTCGACGTCATCGGCTACCGCGAGGTGCTGGGACGGCCCGCCCTGCTGGGGACGACCCGCCAGTTTCTCGATGACCTGGGCTTGAATTCGCTGGCCCAGCTGCCTCCGTTGCAGCAACTGAGCGATATGCAGGGTAACGGTCCCGATCTGGAAGCACTGGAAGCGGCCCTGCAACAAAATTTTGAACAACAAGCCGAACAACAAACGGCGGAAGCGGCTCCCGAAGCCGCGCCTGAAATAGCCTCCGATGAGGCAGTTAATCACGACCCTGCGCCAGAAGTAGTAACGGTTGACGCTGAGTACAACCAAGAATCGAATAATGAACAATCCTGACACCAAAGAGACCGCCGCCGACGCCGCCGAACCCGTGGCCAAGCCGAAGCGCCGCACCAAAGCCCAGATCGCAGCCGACTCCGCTGCCGCTGCAGTAGCCGAAGGCGAGGCGAGTGCGCCCAGCGCCGCCAAGCCCAAGCGCACCACCAAGGCCAAGGCCGCCGCCGCTGAAGCCGCCCCTGCGGCCGAAGGCGAAGCCGCTCCAGTGCCGGTGAAGAAGCCGCGCGCCAAGCCGGCCGCCAAGAAAGCCGCCGAAGCCGCAGCGTCCGAGTCGGCCCCCGCACAGTTGGCGCCCGTGCAGTCTGCACCGGCACAGCCAGCACCAGCGCAGTCGGCGCCCGCAGCTTCGGCGTCCGCCGGCGTGGAGTCGGCCGCTCCTTCGGCTGATGGCGAGCGTGGCCGTGGCCCGCGCCGTGGTCCGCGCCAGATGCGCGAGCAGCGCGCCGTGCGCCAGGCTGACGCCCAGCAGCGCCAGGCCGCCGATGGCGCCGAGGCCGGTGCCGGCGGTGATGCCGCTCCGGCCGCAGCCGCCGCGCCAGCCCATGACGGTCACGCCCAGAAAGAACACAAGCAGCAGCACGGCCAGCGCAAGGATGCGCGCAACGCCAAGGGCAAGAAGAAGGGCAAGAAGCCGCACGGCCACGGCCAGCAAGGCCAGGGCAATGCCAGGGGCAACGATGCCGACGCCGCCTTCTCCTTCGTCACCTCGGACGCCTACGACGCCGAAGACAGCGCCAAGGGCCGTGGTCCGGCCAAGCCGGTGCGCCGCGACCTGACTGCCGAAGACGACGCGCCCAAGCTGCACAAGGTGCTGGCGGAGGCGGGCCTCGGCTCGCGCCGCGACATGGAAGAGCTGATCATCTCCGGCCGCGTGTCGGTGAACGGCGAGCCGGCCCACATCGGCCAGCGCATTCTGGCCACCGACGCCGTGCGCATCAACGGCAAGCTGATCCAGCGCCGCGTGAGCAAAAAGCCGCCGCGCGTGCTGGTCTACCACAAGCCGGCCGGCGAAATCGTCTCCATGGACGACCCGGACGGCCGTCCATCCGTATTCGACCGCCTGCCGACCATGAAGGCGGGCAAATGGCTGGCCGTCGGCCGCCTGGACTTCAACACGGAAGGCCTGCTGCTGTTCACCACCTCCGGTGACCTGGCCAACCGCCTGATGCACCCCCGTTACGGCATCGACCGTGAATACGCCGTGCGCACCCTGGGCGTGCTGGAAGAGGGCATGCGCCAGAAGCTGCTGGCCGGCGTCGAGCTGGAAGACGGTACGGCCCAGTTCTCCAAGATCGCCGACGGCGGCGGCGAAGGCGTCAACAAGTGGTACCGCGTGGTGATCGGCGAAGGCCGCAACCGCGAAGTGCGCCGCATGTTCGAAGCCATCGGCCTGACCGTGTCGCGCCTGATCCGTACCCGCTACGGCGCCATGACCCTGCCGAGCAGCCTGAAACGCGGCCGCTGGGAAGAGCTGGAAGAAAACGCCGTGCGCGCCCTGATGGCCGCCTACAGCGTGGAGAAGAAGGGCGGCGGCGAGGACAAGGCGCGCGCCCAAGTCAAGCAGCAGACCCAGAACAAGGGCCCGCAGCCCCAGCGCGGCAACAAGATGAAGCAGTCGCCCGCCCAGCGCGCGCAGACCGAGCGTGACTATGATGACGACGGGGACGATCACGACGAGCCGAACTTCAACCGCATCGACCTGAGCAACGACAACGCCCTGCCATTCGCCAAGCCGGCGCGCGGCAAGGGTCGTGGCCAGGGCCAGGGTGGCGGCCAGGCGTCCGGCCGTCCCGGTGGACGCCCGCAAGGTCCGGGTGGCTACGGCGGCGGTCGTCCGCTGGGCGAGGGTCCTGCTCGCCCACGCGGGCAGGACGCCCGTCCATACGGGCAGGAAGGCCGTTCCCAGGGCGGCTTCGGCCAGGGCAAGGGTCCGCAGCGCGGCGGTGGTGGTGGCGGCGGCGGCGGCGGTCGCCAGCCCGATCCGTTGCAGACGACTTTCGGCTTCGGCAACGCGGGCGCCCAGCGCCGCGGCCAGCCGATGCGGGGCGGCGCCACCGACCACGGCGCCTCGCGCCGCCGCAAAGGCTAAGTAAGGGGATGGCGCTGGAAACGGCGCCGTTCTGGAGTCAAAAGTATGTATTTGTTAACTGTTGTAAGCATGTCCACATGCCCGGTGCGGCATTGCTACAGCAGCCATAAGGCGTTATAATAGCCAGCCTAGTAAAAGTTCTTCGCTTTGGTTCGCTGAGGATGCTTTCATCTGGCTGGGAATTACAAAAAGATGGGCACATGCCCATTTTTTTTTTTGGTAAAGAGTTTTTAATCGGAGATTTTCTTGCAGCTGCCGGAATTAATTGAAAAGACCGTTACTGGTCTGGGCTACGAGCTGGTTGATGTCGAACGGGCCGAGCGCGGACTGCTGCGCGTGTTCATTGATTTCAACGCAGCCGACGCCGAGGAAAAAGGTCCGATCACCGTGGAGGATTGCGCCACGGTCAGCCACCAGCTGTCGCACGTGCTGACGGTCGAGAACGTCAATTACGAACGTCTCGAGATTTCGTCGCCGGGACTTGATCGTCCCCTGCGCAAGCTGGCGGATTTTGCGCGTTTTGCCGGTAGCGAAGCTATCGTCAAGCTGCGCATCGCAATGCCGGGCACGAGCAACCGGCGCACGTACCAGGGCATCCTGCTGGAGCCCGAGGGCGAGCAGTTGTTCCTCGAATTTGAAGGTAAGGAAGGTCCGGCGCAGTTGGAATTTACGCTGGCCGATGTGGATAAGGCACGCTTGGTGCCGCAGGTGGATTTTAAGGGACGCAAAGCATGAGTCGCGAAGTTTTGTTATTGGTAGACGCGCTGGCGCGTGAGAAGAACGTCGACAAGGATGTCGTTTTCGGCGCGCTGGAATTCGCGTTGGCGCAAGCCACGAAGAAACGCTATGAGGGTGAAGTGGATATCCGCGTTTCGATCGACCGCGAGTCGGGTGAGTTCGAATCCTTCCGCCGCTGGCACGTCGTGCCCGACGAGGCGGGCCTGCAGCTGCCGGACCAGGAAATCCTGCTGTTCGAAGCAAAAGAGCAGATCGCCGACATCGAAGTGGACGACTACATCGAAGAGCCGATTGAATCGGTGGAATTCGGCCGCCGCTTCGCACAAGATACCAAGCAGGTTGTACTGCAGCGCGTGCGCGATGCGGAACGCGAGCAGATCCTGCAAGACTTCCTCGAGCGCGGCGACTCGCTCGTCACCGGCACCATCAAGCGCATGGAGCGCGGCGACGCCATCGTCGAATCGGGCAAGATCGAAGCGCGCCTGCCGCGCGACCAGATGATCCCGAAAGAGAATCTGCGTATCGGCGACCGCGTGCGCGCCTACATCCTGCGCGTGGACCGCAATATGCGCGGCCCGCAGGTGATTCTGTCGCGCACGGCGCCGGAATTCATCATGAAGCTGTTCGAGCTGGAAGTGCCGGAAATCGAGCAAGGCATGCTGGAAATTAAATCGGCCGCCCGCGACGCCGGCGTACGCGCCAAGATCGCCGTCTTCACGGCCGACAAGCGCATCGATCCGATCGGCACCTGCGTCGGCATGCGCGGTTCGCGCGTGCAGGCCGTGACCGGCGAGCTGGGCGGCGAGCGCGTGGACATCGTGCTGTGGTCGGAAGATCCGGCCCAGTTCGTGATCGGCGCGCTGGCTCCGGCCAACGTGTCCTCGATCATGGTCGATGAAGAGAAGCACGCCATGGATGTGGTGGTGGACGAAGAAAACCTGGCCATCGCCATCGGCCGCTCGGGCCAGAACGTGCGCCTGGCGTCTGACCTGACGGGCTGGAAGATCAACATCATGACGGCCGAAGAATCGGCCGACAAGGTGGCCCAGGAAACGGCCGCGACCCGCGCCCTGTTCATGGAAAAACTGGACGTCGACCAGGAAGTGGCCGACATCCTGGTGGAAGAAGGCTTCTCCAGCCTGGAAGAGATCGCCTACGTGCCGATCTCCGAGATGCTGGAAATCGAATCCTTCGACGAGGACACCGTCAACGAGCTGCGCACCCGCGCCCGCGACGCCCTGGTGACCGAAGCCATCGCTTCGGAAGAGGGCCTGGAAGGCATGGACGAGGCGCTGGTTGGCCTGGACGGCATGGACCGCATCACGGCGGGCAAGCTGGGCCTGGCTGGCATCAAGACGGTGGAAGCCTTCGCCGGCCTGGCCTACGACGAATTCGGCGCCATCCTGGCCCTGTCGTCGGACCGCGCCCGCACCCTGATTAAGAATGCATTTGAAGATGTGACCGACGATGAGATGAAGTTGGTCGACGCGAAGTACGACGACCGCGCCAAGGCCCTGCAAGCCAAGGCCTGGACCCTGTCCGAAGCCGCAAAGGCGTAAGCACGTATCTTTATCATCTCCGCGACACATAGAAAAGAGGACTGAATGGCGAGTAACAACGTAGCCCAATTTGCCACCGAACTGAAGATGCCTGCAGATTTGCTGCTGACGCAGCTGCGTTCTGCCGGCGTCGACAAGAGTTCGGCGTCAGATCCATTGTCGAAAGAGGATAAGGATAAGCTGCTGGACCACCTGCGCCGCACGCACGGCGCAGGCGAGCAAACGGAAAAGAAAAAGATCACGCTGACCCGCAAGGAAACCACCGAGATCAAGCAGGCCGACGCCTCCGGCAAGTCGCGCACCATCCAGGTCGCCGTGAAGAAGGTGCGTACCTTCGTCCAGCGCGAAGACTTGGCGCCGGCCGCACCGGCCCCTGCGCCAGCGCCTGTGATCGACGCCGCCGAAGTGGCGCGCCGCGAAGAAGAAGCACGCCGCCAGGCCGAGCTGATCGCCCGCCAGGAAGCGGAACTGCGCGAGAAGCAGGAACGCCTGGCCAAGCTGGAAGCGGAGAAGGAAGCGCAAGCCAAGGCCGACGCCGCCGCCGAAGCGGAAGCGAAGAAGCAGGCTGAAGCCGAAGCGAAGAAAGCCGCCGCCGCGACCGCCGCCGCCGCCACCGCCGCCGAAGCAGAAGTCCAGGCGAAGAAGGCCGCCGAAGCCGAAGAAGAAGCCAAGAAAAAAGTAGCCACCGCCGCCAAGGAGGCAGCCGAGCGCGCGGAAGCGACCGAGCGCGCACGCAAGGCCGTGGCCGACGAAGTGGCCCAGATCAAGGCCATGATGAACGCGCCGCGCAAAGTGGTGAAGGCGCCCGAGCCTGCACCGGCGGCCGCTCCGGCCAAGCCGAAGGCGGCCGAAGGCACGCTGCACAAGCCTGCCGACAAGAAGCCGGCAGTGGAAAAGAAAGATGACAAGAAGCCTGCCGTTGCCGGCGACAAGAAGTCGATCAAGTCGGCCAATGTCTCCTCCACCTGGCAGGACGACGCGCGCAACAAGCGCGGCGCGCCGGCCGGCAAGGGCCGTGGCGGCGCGGGTGCGACCAACGCGGCCGGCGGCCGTGACGGCGGCTGGCGCAGTGGCGGCAAGGGTGGCCGTCGCGGCCATGCGGAAGAGCGCGAATCGAACTTCCAGGCGCCGACCGAAGCCATCGTCAAGGACGTGCACGTACCGGAAACCATCACCGTGGCCGAACTGGCGCACAAGATGGCCGTGAAGGCGTCCGAAGTCATCAAGCAGCTGATGAAGCTGGGCCAGATGTGCACCATCAACCAGGTGCTGGACCAGGAAACGGCGATGATCGTCGTGGAAGAAATGGGCCACAAAGCCTTTGCCGCCGAGATCGACGATCCGGAAGCACTGCTGGCCGACCAGGGCGAGCACGCGCACTACGAAGCCGTGCCGCGCGCGCCGGTCGTGACCGTGATGGGCCACGTCGACCACGGCAAGACCTCGCTGCTGGACTACATCCGTCGCTCCAAAGTGGCGTCGGGCGAAGCGGGCGGCATTACGCAGCACATCGGCGCTTACCACGTCGAAACGCCGCGCGGCACCATCACCTTCCTCGATACGCCGGGTCACGAAGCGTTTACCGCAATGCGTGCCCGCGGTGCGAAAGCAACCGACATCGTCATCCTGGTGGTGGCGGCGGACGACGGCGTGATGCCGCAGACGAAAGAAGCAATCTCGCACGCGAAAGCGGCGGGCGTGCCGCTGGTGGTGGCGATCAACAAGATCGACAAACCAGGCGGCAATATCGACCGCGTGACCCAGGAACTGGTCGCCGAGTCCGTGGTGCCCGAAGAATACGGTGGCGATTCGCCATTCGTGCCCGTGTCGGCCAAGACCGGCCAGGGCATCGACGATCTGCTGGAGCAAGTGCTGCTGCAGGCCGAAGTGCTGGAGCTGAAAGCGCCGGTGGATTCGCCGGCCCGTGGCCTGGTGGTTGAAGGCCGTCTGGACAAGGGCAAGGGCGCCGTGGCGACCATGCTGGTGCAGTCCGGCACCCTGAAGCGCGGCGACGTCGTGCTGGCCGGTACCGCCTATGGCCGCGTGCGCGCCATGCTGGACGAGAACGGCAAGCCGATCACCGAAGCCGGTCCTTCGATCCCGGTCGAAATCCAGGGCCTGGCCGAAGTGCCGCAAGCGGGTGAAGAAGTCATGGTCATGGCCGACGAGCGCAAGGCGCGTGAAATCGCCCTGTTCCGTCAAGGTAAGTTCCGCGACGTGAAACTGGCCAAGCAGCAGGCCGCCAAGCTGGAGAACATGTTCGACCAGATGGCCGAAGGCGAAGTGAAGAATCTGCCGCTGATCATCAAGACCGACGTGCAGGGTTCGCAGGAAGCGCTGGTGGGCTCGCTGCAGAAGCTGTCGACCTCGGAAGTGCGTGTGCAGATCGTGCACGCGGCCGTGGGCGGCATCTCGGAATCGGACGTCAACCTGGCGGTCGCTTCGAAGGCGGTCATCATCGGCTTCAACGCCCGTGCCGACGCCCAGGCGCGCAAGCTGGCCGAGTCCAACGGCGTGGATATCCGCTACTACAACATCATCTACGACGCGATCGAAGAGGTGAAGGCGGCCATGTCGGGCATGCTGGCGCCGGAGAAGCGCGAAACCGTCACCGGCCAGGTGGAAGTGCGCCAGGTCATCCTGGTGTCCAAGGTCGGCGCGATCGCGGGCTGCCTGGTTACCGATGGCGTGGTCAAGCGTACCTCCTCGGTCCGTCTGCTGCGCAACAACATCGTCGTCTGGAGCGGCGAGATCGACTCGCTCAAGCGCTTCAAGGACGATGCGAAGGAAGTGCGCGCCGGTCTGGAATGCGGTCTGTCGCTGAAGAACTACAACGACATCCAGGTGGGCGACACGCTGGAAGTGTTCGAGGTTCAGGAAATCGCCCGTACCCTGTAATTCTCACAGAGCAGGGTAACAAGGCAAGTGGACGGGAGCGGAAGCTTCCGTCCACTTTGCCGTTTTTGGAAAGCAGTAAAGAATCATGGCTAAACACAGTAAAAACATCCCACAGCGCGGCCAGCGCGTGGCGGACCAGATCCAGAAGGACTTGTCCGAACTGATCACTTTTGAACTCAAGGACCCGCGCGTGGGCATGATCACCCTGGCCGAAGTCCAGCTCACGCCCGACTACGCGCACGCGAAGATTTTCTTCACCACGCTGAAGGACGATCCGGAATCGGTGAAGAACACCCTGGCCGGCCTGAACGCGGCGGCGGGCTATCTGCGCAACCAGCTGGGCAAGCGTCTGCACATCCATACGCTGCCGCAGCTGCACTTCGTGCACGACACCTCGACCATGCGCGGCATGGCCATGTCGGCCCTGATCGATCAGGCGAATTCGACCCGCGCGCTCGACGACGGCGAAGAGTCCGGCGAAGAATGAACCAGGCCCGTACCAAGCGCGTCCGCGACATCGTGGACGGCGTGCTGCTGCTCGATAAGCCCGTCGGCCTGTCGAGCAACGATGCGCTGATCAAGGCCAAGCGCTTCCTCAACGCCAAGAAAGCCGGGCACACGGGCACCCTCGATCCCTTCGCCACCGGCCTGCTGCCGCTGTGCTTTGGCGAGGCCACCAAGTTCTCGCAGGACTTGCTGGAGGCGGACAAGACTTATCTGACCACGGTCCACCTGGGCCAGCGCACCGATACGGGCGACACGGAAGGGCAGGTGATCGAAACGCGCGACGTCAATGTGACCGTCGGGCAGATCGAAGCCGTGCTGGAAAAATTCCGCGGCCCCATCGACCAGGTGCCGCCCATGTATTCCGCCCTCAAGCGCGACGGCAAGCCGCTGTACGAATACGCGCGCGAAGGCATCACGCTGGAGCGCGAAGCGCGCCGCGTCACCATCCACCAGCTGGACTTCATCAGCTACGAAGCGCCTTTCCTCAAGCTGTCGGTCAAGTGCAGCAAGGGCACGTATATCCGCGTGCTGGGCGAAGACATCGGCGCCGCCCTGGGCTGCGGCGCGCACCTGAACGCGCTGCGCCGCATCCAGGTTGGCGATCTGGTCATGGGCGACGTGGTCACGCTGGAGCAGGTGGCGGCCCATCCGGCGCCGCTGGAGCTGCTGGCCCCGGTCGATACGCTGCTGTCCACCTTCCCGCCGCTGGAACTGACGGAAGCGCTGGCCAAGCGCTTCCTGCAAGGCCAGCGCCTGCCGCTGGGCAAGGAGGCGGAAGTGGCCGTGCCCGCCTACACGGGGCGCGTGCGCGTCTACCAGGCCGGTCGCCTGCTGGGCACTGGCCAGCTGCAGGAATACGCCATCCTGGCTCCCGAACGGCTCATCGCGGCGTCCGCCTGAACCGATTTTTCCAGTAAGTTGCAATGCAACATGCTATACTAGTGGGTTCCATGTAGTGCTCACGTAGTTTTACTCGTAATTACAAAGATTATGTCCAATACCAAACGCGCAATTCGCAACATCGCCATCATCGCCCACGTTGACCACGGCAAAACCACCCTCGTGGACCAGCTGCTGCGTCAGTCCGGCACGTTCCGTGAAAACCAGCAAGTCGACACCCGAGTCATGGACTCCAACGACCTGGAAAAGGAACGCGGCATCACGATTCTGTCGAAAAACTGCGCGGTTGAGTACGAAGGCACCCACATCAACATCGTCGACACCCCAGGCCACGCCGACTTCGGCGGCGAAGTGGAGCGTGTTCTGTCGATGGTTGACTCGGTTCTGCTGCTGGTCGACGCGCAAGAGGGCCCAATGCCTCAGACCCGTTTCGTGACCCGCAAGGCGCTGGCCCTGGGCTTGAAGCCTATCGTTGTCGTGAACAAGATCGACCGTCCGGGCGCGCGCGCTGACTGGGCCATCAACCAGACCTTCGAACTGTTCGACAAGCTGGGCGCCACCGACGAGCAGCTGGACTTCCCTATCGTCTACGCTTCGGGCCTGAACGGCTACGCCGGCATGACCGAAGACGTGCGCGGCGGCGACATGAAGCCGCTGTTCGAAGCCATCCTGAAATACGTGCCGGTACGTGACGACAATCCTGACGGTCCTCTGCAGATGCAGATCACCTCGCTGGACTACTCCTCCTACGTGGGCAAGATCGGTATTGGCCGCATCTCGCGTGGCCGCGTCAAGGCCGGCCAGGACGTCGTGTTCCTGAACGGTCCGGAAGACACCCCGACCAAGGGCCGCATCAACCAGGTGCTGAACTTCAAGGGCCTGGAGCGCGTGCTGGTCGATGAAGCCGTCGCCGGCGACATCGTGCTGATCAACGGTATCGAAGAAATCGGCATCGGTTCCACCGTATGCGCACCGGACACCCCGGAAGCGCTGCCGATGCTGACCGTCGACGAACCAACCCTGACCATGAACTTCATGGTCAACACCTCGCCGCTGGCTGGCCGCGAAGGCAAGTTCGTCACCTCGCGCCAGCTGCGCGACCGTCTGGACAAGGAACTGAAATCGAACGTGGCGCTGCGCGTTGCGCCAACCGACGACGATACCATCTTCGAAGTGTCGGGCCGCGGCGAACTGCACCTGACCATCCTGATCGAAAACATGCGCCGCGAAGGCTTCGAGCTGGCCGTATCGCGTCCGCGCGTGGTGTTCAAGATGGTGGACGGCGTACGTGAAGAGCCGTTCGAAATGCTGTCGGTGGACGTGGAAGAAGCCAACCAGGGCGGCGTGATGGAGGAACTGGGCCGCCGTCGTGGCGACCTGCAGAACATGGAGTCGGACGGCAAAGGCCGTGTGCGTCTGGAGTACCGCATCCCGGCCCGTGGCCTGATCGGCTTCCAGGGCGAGTTCATGACCCTGACCCGTGGTACCGGCCTGATGTCGCACGTGTTTGACGCCTACGCACCGGTTGACGCCTCCAAGGGCGAACTGGCCGGCCGCCGCAACGGCGTGCTGATCTCGCAGGACGACGGCGCCGCTGTTGCCTACGCACTGTGGAAGCTGCAGGATCGCGGCCGCATGTTCGTCGAGCACAACACCCCTGTGTACGAAGGCATGATCATCGGTATCCACTCGCGCGACAATGACCTGGTCGTGAACCCGATCAAGGGCAAGCAGCTGACCAACGTTCGTGCTTCCGGTACCGACGAAGCGGTGCGCCTGGTGCCACCAATTAACATGTCGCTGGAATACGCTGTGGAATTCATCGAAGACGACGAACTGGTGGAAATCACGCCGAAGTCCATCCGTCTGCGCAAGCGCTACCTGAAGGAGCATGAGCGTAAGAAAGCTTCCCGCGAAGGCGCGTAAGCATTCCCCCAAAAAACCCGCCACACGGCGGGTTTTTTTATTGCACTGCGCAAGATTTTGGGATAGCTTGGAACAACCTGTCATGGAGGATGTACTGTGAGCGACAACCCCATCTTCAACCTTTTCCCCTACAACCTGGCCAAACAGGCCGCCGACTACTGGGTCGACGCGGCCCAGCGTTCCATTCTTTTCCTCGACGTGCTGCGCGAACGCGGCGACGAGCGCAACGAGCGCGCGCAGCAAGTGGCGCCGCACGTGCTGCATTTCGATTTCGAAGTGGTGATGGATGCGCGCACCTTCGACCGCCCCTGCAACTATCTACTGATGCGGATCAAGCCGACCGACGGCGTGGAGCCGGAGCCGAACAAGCGTCCCTTCATCGTCTTCGATCCGCGCGCGGGCCACGGCCCCGGCATCGCGGGCATGAAGCAGGACAGCGAAATCGGCGTCGTGCTCAAGTCCTGCCACCCTTGCTATTTCGTCGGCTTCCTGCCCGTGCCTGTGGCGGGACAGACGACGGAAGACATCTGCCGCGCCGAGGCGAAATTCATCGCCCGCGTGGCCGAGCTGCATCCCGAGGCGGACGGCAAGCCCGCCCTGATCGGCAATTGCCAGGCGGGCTGGCAGATCATGATGACCAGCGCCCTGCAGCCCGACCTGGTGGGGCCGCTGGTACTGGCCGGCGCGCCGCTGTCCTACTGGGCCGGCGTGCGCGGCAAGAATCCCCTGCGCTATCTGGGCGGCGTGATGGGCGGGACCTGGACCACGGCCCTGACGGGCGACCTGGGCAAGGGCATCTTCGACGGCGCCCACCTGGTGGCCAATTTCGAGAAGATGAATCCGTCCAATACATTCTGGACCAAGAACTACAACGTCTACTCGCGCATCGACACGGAGGCGCCGCGCTTCCTCGAGTTTGAAAAATGGTGGGGCAATCCCGTCCTGCTCAACGCGCACGAGATGCAGTACATCGCCGACTCGCTGTTCGTCGGCAACCGCCTGAGCGACGCCGCGCTGCTCGACAGCGAAGGACGGCGCATCGACCTGCGCAACATCAAGTCGCCCATCGTCGTGTTCTGCTCCTGGGGCGACGACATCACGCCGCCGCAGCAGGCGCTGGGCTGGGTGCTCGACCTGTACGAGGACGATATGGCGCTGGTGGCGGGCGGCCAGACCATCATCTACACCATGCACGAGACCATAGGCCACCTGGGCATCTTCGTCTCCGCCTCGGTGGCCAACAAGGAGCACGAGGAATTCACGGAAGCGATGGACATGATCGACATCATGCCGCCCGGCCTGTACGAAGCCGTGTTCCTGCCCAAGGACGAGGCCATGATCCAGGCCGAGATGGCGAATGGCGACATGGCGGCGGGCGACTATGTGCTGCGCTTCGAGCGGCGCAATCTGGATTCCCTGCGCGCCCTGGGCGGCAACGACGTGGCGGACGAGCGCCGCTTCGCCACCGTGGCGCGGCTGTCGGAAATTAACCTGGGCCTGTACCGCACCTTCGTCAGTCCCATGGTCAAGACCATGGTGACGGACAGCAGCGCGGAGAAGATGCGCGAGACGCATCCTCTGCGCATGCGCTACCGCATGTTCTCCAGCAAAAATCCCTTCATGGCCGGCGTTGCCGAGATGGCGGCCAGGGTCAGGGCCAACCGCCGCCCGCTGACAGCCAACAATCCCTTCTGGATCATGCAGGAGGAAATGTCGCGCCAGATCGTGGCCGCGCTGGACCGCTACCGCGACATGCGCGACCAGGCGACGGAGAACTTCTTCATCAATATGTACGGCTCGCCCGTGCTGCAGGCCCTGGTCGGCCTGAACACGGAGGGTGGCAAGCCGCGCCGCATCGGCCGCGACATCGCGCGCGAGGCTGCGCTGGCGGCCATGCGCCACGCGGCCGTGCTGAAGACGGGGCAGGGCGGGGCGCGGGAAGCCATCATCCGTTCCCTGCTCTACATCTACCGCAGCCCCGAGCTGAGCGCGGCCGACGAGCGCGCCTTCGCCACTTTCCGCCAGCTGCTGCTGCGTAGTTCGGGCGACCGCAAGCTGACCATGACCCAGTTCAAGCAGATCCTGCGCGAGCAGTACCTGATGCTGCAGGTCGATGAGGCGGCGGCCATGCGCGACCTGCCCCTGCTGGTGCCGGACGACGAAGACGCGCGCGCCAAGGCGCTCGACATCGTGCGCCAGGTGGCCGGAGCGGAAGGCGCCCTCAGCGGCGACGGCGCCGCCCGCCTGGAGCGCATCGAAAGCATCTTCGGTGAAACCCGGCCCCAGCTGGCGCACGAACCGAACGGCGCCAAGCGCAAGGCCAAGGCCAAAACATAGCCCGCCAGGTTTTGGGCGCAAGCGGGGCGATGCAGTCCACTGTATAATGACGGCCCCAATGAATTTCATTTTATTGCCGTCATGACCATCATCGCCACGCCGACCACCGACACCGCCGCCGCTCCCGCCATCACGCCGAGCCGCCGCCTGTCCGTCGCGCCCATGATGGACTGGACCGACCGCCACTGCCGCGCCTTCCACCGCAAGATCACCCGCCACACCTGGCTCTACACGGAGATGGTGACCACCGGCGCCCTGGTCTACGGCGACGTGGAGCGCCACCTGCGCTTCAACGAGGAAGAGCATCCCGTCGCCCTGCAGCTGGGCGGCAGCGATCCGGCCGACCTGGCCACCAGCGCCAGGCTGGGCCAGCAGTGGGGCTACGATGAAATCAACCTCAACTGCGGCTGCCCCTCCGAGCGCGTGCAGAAGGGCGCTTTCGGCGCCTGCCTGATGGCCGAGCCGCAGCTGGTGGCCGACTGCGTCAAAGCCATGCGCGACGCCGTCACCATCGACGTTACCGTCAAGCACCGCATCGGCATCGATCGCGAGGAAAGCTATGACTTCGTGCGCGACTTCGTCGGCACGGTGGCCGAGGCCGGCTGCACGACGTTCATCGTGCATGCCCGCAACGCCATCCTGAAGGGCCTCTCGCCCAAGGAAAACCGCGAGATCCCGCCGCTGAAGTATGACTACGCCTACCAGTTGAAGAAGGATTTCCCCCAGTTCGAAATCATCATCAACGGCGGCATCAAGACCGAGGCGGAGATCGACCAGCACCTGCAGCACCTGGATGGCGTGATGCTGGGCCGCGAGGCGTATCACAACCCCTTCATGATGGCCAACTTCGACCAGCGCTATTACGGCGACGTACGTGAAGCCCTGAGTCGCGTCGAAGTTCTCGAAGGCATGGTTCCTTACATCCAGGAACAACTTCGCCAGTACGGGCCGCTCGGCCTGAAGCTGAATTCCATTACCCGCCATATGCTGGGCCTGATGCAAGGCCTGCCCGGCGCCAAGTCCTTCCGTCAGACCCTGTCCGACTCCAAAAAGCTTTCCGCCGGCGATGCCCGCCTGTTGCTGGAAGCCGCGTCCCGCCTGCCTCTCGCAGCATAAACTGCATAAAAAACATCGATTGGCAATGCAAAAAACGGCTGTGTTGGAATTTCCACGCAGAAAGTTGGATTGCATAAAATTGAGGCAGTTTTTGCTTGCTTTGAGGCAAAATTTGCATCTATAATCGCCAAATATACAGACATTTCCACCGTTTTCCGTATGTATATGGCGGTTGAAAAACTACATGCAAGCTGCTGGTGGAGCCGCTAATTTTGCATTCGCAGTCATTGTTTGCTACTGTCAATCTGCTAGCAACAAGGGCCGGTGGAGGCGTCGTGTACAAGACGAAGCACTCCTGGGCAAATTCTTAACAATAGTGTCACTTACGAAGAGACGAAATGAATTTAGCAAAAATGAAAGTGGGGAAGCGCCTGGGATTGGGTTTTGCACTGGTGCTGGTTTTCTTGGTGGCAGTAACCGTAGTCGGTATTTCCCGTATGGCCCAGATCCAGAACCGCCTGGATCACGTGGTTGGTGTGAATAACGTCGTCACCCGCCTGGTGATCGACATGCGCAACAACGTCGGCGACCGTATCACCGCGCTGCGCGTCCTGACCCTGATGACCGATGCGGACGCCATGGAGCCGGAACTGAACCGCTTCAAGGAACAGACCACTAAATACGACGACCTGCAGAAGAAGCTGAGCGCCCAGTTCGCCGAAGAATCGACCCCGGAAGAGAAGGCCCTGCTGGCCCAGATCAAGGAGCAGGAAGGCGTCGCCATGCCGGCCATCGCCCGCGCGTCCGAACTGTGGCTGGCCAACAAGGCCGAAGATGCGACCAAGATCATGGTCAAGGAAATCCGTCCCGCACAGAAGAAGTGGATGGCTGCCCTGGACCAGCTGGCAACCCTGGAAGACAAGCTGAACGCGCAAGTGCAGTCCGACGCGGCTGCTGGCTTCTCCAGCGCCCGTAACTTCATGATCATCATGGGCCTGCTGGCCGTGGCGATCTCGGTGGCTGCCGCTTACGTCATCACCCGCGGCCTGCTCAAGCAGCTGGGCGGCGAGCCGGATTACACCGCCACCATCGCCGGCAGCATCGCCAAGGGCGACCTGTCGATCTCGATCAACACCAACAGCTCGGACAAGGACAGCCTTCTGGCCGAGATGAAAGAAATGCGCAACAGCCTGGTCGACATCGTGAGCCAGGTGCGTACCGGCACGGAAACCATCGGCACCGCCTCGCGCGAAATCGCCGCCGGCAATATCGACCTGTCCTCGCGTACCGAGATGCAGGCCGGCTCGCTGGAGAAGACCGCTTCCGCCATGGAAGAACTGACCTCGACCGTGAAGCAGAACGCCGACAACGCCCGCGAAGCCAACCAGCTGGCCGCCACCGCGTCCGACGTGGCGATCAAGGGCGGCAAGGTGGTGTCGGAAGTGGTGGACACCATGAGCTCGATCAATGCTTCGGCCAACAAGATCGTGGACATCATCGGCGTGATCGACGGCATCGCCTTCCAGACCAACATCCTGGCGCTGAACGCCGCCGTGGAAGCGGCCCGCGCCGGCGAACAAGGCCGCGGCTTCGCCGTGGTGGCGTCGGAAGTGCGTAACCTGGCCCAGCGCTCCGCTGGCGCCGCGAAAGAAATCAAGGCCCTGATCGACGACTCCGTGGAGAAAGTCGGCGCCGGCACCAAGCTGGTGAACCAGGCCGGCCTGACCATGGACGAGGTGGTGGCCTCCGTGCGCCGCGTGACCGACATCATGAGCGAGATCGCCAACGCCTCGCAGGAACAGAGCGCCGGCATCGAGCAGGTCAACCGCTCCATCATCGAGATGGACGGCATGACCCAGCAGAACGCCGCGCTGGTGGAAGAAGCCGCCGCCGCCGCCCAGAGCCTGCAGGACCAGGCTGGCGAGCTGGCCCGCGTGGTCAGCATCTTCAAGCTGACCGAAGGCCAGGAACGTTCCGTCGCCAGCTACGCGCCGGCCGCCAAGCCAGCCGTGGTCAAGCCAGCCGTTGCGCCAGTGCGCGCCGCGCCGGTGAAGAAGATCGCCGCCGCAGGCCCGGCGCATGCGCCGGGCGCCGCTCCGGCGCCAGCCAAGCCCAAGAAAGTCGTCGCCACCGCTACCGCGTCCAGCGATGAGTGGGAAGAGTTTTAATCAAGCATCACCGGATGCCACCGCCGGATGATGGTGGCAGCGCAGTAAAGCAGTATCTCAACCAGTTTTGAATAATAGTTAGCGGGAATTGTAAAAATGATCAAGTTTTCGACCAAAATCGCTGCTGCAGTCATCTTCACCGGCGTGGCCGCCTCCGCCTTTGCAGGCGAAGTGCCCGCCAGTTTCGACGCCAAGAACTGCCGCGCAGAATATCCAAAAGCCTCGCTGATGAACGAAGAGCAGGGCAATGTTTCGATGGCCTTCCTGGTGGCAACGGACGGCAGCGTGGTTGAGTCCAAGGTCGAAAAGTCGAGTGGCTTCAAGAACCTGGACAAGGCCGCACTGAAGGCGCTGAGCGCTTGCAAATTCAAGCCGGGCACGAAGGATGGCGCGGTAGCCCAGACCTGGACCAAAGTCGAATACGAGTGGAAGCTGTAATTCGCTGAAATCCGAACGAACTGGCGGTCACTTTGGTTCTAACACTTGAGGAAAATCAGATGTTTACTTATAAGCGTTGGTTTGGTGTTGTTGTAGCAGTGCTCGCTTCGAGCGCATCGGTGGCGTTTGCCGCTGAAGTTCCGGCCAGTTTTGACGCAAAAAACTGCAAGGCTGAATACCCAAAGGCATCCCTGATGAACGAGGAGCAGGGTACGGTGTCGATGTCCTTCCTGGTGAAGGCGGACGGCACGGTGGCCGATTCCAAGGTGGATAAGTCGAGCGGCTTCAAGAACCTGGACAAGGCTGCCATCAAGGCGCTGAGCGCCTGCAAATTCAAGCCGGGCACCAAGGACGGCGTACCGGCTGAAACCTGGACCAAGGTCGACTACGCCTGGAAGCTGGACTAATGATTTAATAGCCCGGCAAGCCGGGCTATTTGCAGCAAAAGGAACCGCATGCCGGTTCCTTTTTTTTTTTGCCCCGGGCGCAGCGTGTTGCGGCGTATTTTGGGGTGTAACAAGCTGTAAATCTCTCTCTCGAAGGGCTAAACTTGCTTATAGTACGCTCATGGAGGATTACTAACATGAAGACCTTATTTGCATTGGCCGCAGTGGCGGCCCTGGGCGGCTGTGCGGTAGCGCCGGCGCCGTACTATGCCAGCGTACCTGTTTCTGATCCGTATCAATGGCATACTGTGTCGGTGGCGCAGGCTCCTGCGGGCGCCCCGGTCAGCAGCGGCTCGGCGGTCGCTTATGCCAGCGAACCGGCCTATACGACGACCGCCGTCGTGCCCGTATATGCGCCCGCGCCCGTGTACTATTCGCCTGCGCCGGCCTATTACTACCCGCCTGTCAGCATCGGCCTGGACTTCGGCTTCGGCTGGTGCTGCGGCGGCCATCGCTGGGGCGGACGCGGCTACTATCGCCACCGCTAAGCGCTTTAGCGCCGGTCAAAAAAATCCCGCGACGCCTTTGCCGGCGTGGCGGGATTTTTTTATGGTCAAACCTTACCAGTGATAGACGTACATCGACGTTTCAGCCATTGCACTTTCCGAGCACACGACATAAGTCGACGCGCCTGCCATGCTCAGTAGCAAGGCGCCAATCGCAAGATGCAGGTAGCGGGTCATGGCAAACTCCTGAGGTTGGAAGGATACGCTTCCAGAATAGCCTCAGAAATGCCATCTTGACATCGGCCAACAGTCCGACGCCTTGTAGGACAAACGCTCGTCCTTGAGTCTTACTTGGATTTCCAGACGACGATGGGGCCGGAAGGCGCCGTGTCCAGCGCGTCGGCCTTGGCCAGCCATTCCTGCAGGCGTTCCGGCTGCTTGAGGCTGATGCCGGAACCGTCGATGATGCCGATCTGTTCCAGCATGCGGGCGTCGATCTTGGCCTTGGAGACGGTCGGGGCGCACATCACCATGCGGTCGTAGGCTTTGCGGGCCTTGTTTTCCCACTTGTGCAGGCTGGTCTCATCGAAGCGGTTGCCTTCGAAATAGACGGTGAGGGAGCCGTCCGGATTGCCGAAGCCGACGATGCCGGCGCCTTTGCGGATATTGGCCGTGGCCAGGTCCAGCGCCTCGGTGGGGACGAACACGGCGGCGCGGCCATCGGTGTTGGGGCGGCCGACGGGCGTATCTTTGCTGTAAGTGCTGACTTCGGAGATGGTTTTTTCTTCGGACATATGCTCATTTACCCTGGCGTCGACGATGACGGGGCGCTCCTGTTTAATATTTGTATTCGGGGTAAGACGGGCGAGGGATTGGGCCCGGCGGTCAGACTCTTTTTGGTCGCACCGCAAACGGATGCGACGCTGTCATTGTAACTTTAATCCCGTTCCGGCGGGAAACTGTGGCTGGATTTTTTATTGGCGTCAGCCTGGATTTGTTTCAGCAGGGCGTCGGTTTCCCTGAGTTGTCTGCGGACATCGGCCTGGACTGTGGCCAGGTCCTGGCCGGATGTGAAGGCCGCCAGCATGTTGTTGAAGAGCGCGGAATTAACTGCGCTCACGCCCAGGATGCTGAAGATAACGACGCCAATCCAGGTAATGATGATGGTCTTGTGCAGGCTGTCGATCTTTTTATGGATTTCAGCGCCCATCTTTTCAATCGCATCCATTCTCCCATCGTGCCGGGCGTCGATTTCCTCGCGCGAAATGCTGTTCATGGGAGTGGCGGGTGAGGAGGGCATGGAAGGATGGTACGCCCGCCTTCTGATGGACGCTTGATCTGGCGCGCAGCAAAGCAAAAAGCCCAGTCCGGAAACTGGGCTTTTTGCTTGAATTCTGTGGGGTGGCTGATGGGGCTCGAACCCACGACAACAGGAATCACAATCCTGGACTCTACCAACTGAGCTACAGCCACCACTGAACTACTTTACTGTCACAGTGTTTCGTGACAGAGGCCGCATTATACAGGCCTGTGCTGAAACGTGCAAATTTTAATGCTGAGAAGCTTTTTGGCCGGTTCAGACCTCGATTTGCTGCACTGCCGGCGTCAGATTCAGCAGGCTGGAAAAGGCCTGCGACAGCGCCTTTGCTTCGCCGGTGGTAAAGCCTTGCAGGCGCGCCTCACCGTCCGCCGTGGCGGGGCGCAGCAGCTTGGCGCCGTCCAGCAGGCGGGCCAGCTGGCGCGCGACGGCTTCGCCCGTGTCGATCAGCGCGACGGGCGCATCGGCATGGGCTTGCACCACGCGCTCGATGCCGTCGCGGACGAAGGGATAGTGCGTGCAGCCGAGAACCAGCGTATCCGCGCCTTGTTGCAGCAGGGGCGCGACATAGCGCTCCAGCATGGCGTCGATGGCGGGCGCCTGCAGATCGCCTTTTTCGATTTCATCGACCAGGCCGACGCAGGCCTGCAGCAGGAACTTGGCCTTGCTGGCGCTGGCGATCTGGTCGCGCAGCAGCAGGAATTTTTCGCCCGCCAGCGTGCGGGCTGTCGCCAGCACACCGACCTTGCCGCTCCTGGTGGCCGCCGCGCCGGGCTTCAATCCGGGCTCCACTCCGACCACGGGCAGATCGGGATAGCGTGCGCGCACGGCCTTGATCGCCGCGACCGTCGCCGTATTGCAGGCCACCACCAGCGCCTTGGCGCCGCGCGACAGCAGGAAGGCGGCAATCGCCAGCGAGCGGTCGACGACGAATTGTTCGCTCTTGTCGCCGTAGGGCGCATGGCCGGCATCGGCGAGGTAGATCAGATGTTCATGCGGCAGCAGCGCATGCGCGTGGCGCAGGACCGACAGGCCACCGACACCGGAATCGAAGATGCCGATAGGCGCATCGGCGGAGAGGACGGGAGAATTGGGCAGGTTCACATTGACCTTTGGGGAAGCCGCGCGGCGCCTTTAACAGCGGGCGCCGCGCGGCGGAGGGTTACGCGGTGACGACAGGAATATTCAGCTGTTCGATCTTCGCTTGCCACTCTTTCGGGCCGGTGTTGTGCACCGAAGTACCCTGCGCATCGACGGCCACGGTCACCGGCATATCGACCACGTCAAACTCGTAGATCGCTTCCATGCCCATGTCGCCGAAGCCCAGCACCTTGGCGCCCTTGATCGCCTTCGACACCAGGTAGGCGGCGCCGCCGACGGCCATCAGGTAGGCCGAGCCGTGCTTCTTGATCGACTCGATGGCGGCTGGGCCGCGCTCGGCCTTGCCGATCATGGCGATCAGGCCAGTCTGCTCCAGCATCATGTCGGTGAACTTGTCCATGCGGGTGGCGGTGGTCGGGCCGGCCGGGCCGACGACTTCGTCGCGCACCGGATCGACCGGACCGACGTAGTAGATCACGCGGTTCTTGAAGTCCACCGGCAGCGGCTCGCCCTTGGCCAGCATGTCCTGGATGCGCTTGTGCGCGGCGTCGCGGCCGGTCAGCATCTTGCCGTTCAGGAGCAGGGTCTGGCCCGGCTTCCACGAAGCGACTTCTTCCTTGGTCAGGGTGTCGAGGTTGACGCGGGTTGACTTCTCCGTGTCCGGCGCCCAGCTCACGTCAGGCCAGGTCGACAGCGGCGGCGGGGTCATGTAGGCCGGGCCGGAGCCATCCAGCACGAAGTGGCCGTGGCGGGTGGCGGCGCAGTTCGGGATCATGGCGACCGGCTTCGAAGCGGCGTGGGTCGGGTGCATCATGATCTTCACGTCCAGCACGGTGGTCAGGCCGCCCAGGCCCTGGGCGCCGATGCCCAGCGCGTTGATCTTGTCGCACAGTTCGATACGCAGCTCTTCCAGCTTGTTCTGCGGGCCGCGCTTTTTCAGCTCGTACATGTCGATGTCTTCCATCAGCACTTCCTTCGCCATCAGCATGGCTTTCTCGGCAGTGCCGCCGATACCGATGCCCAGCATGCCGGGCGGGCACCAGCCGGCGCCCATGGTCGGCACGGTCTTCAGCACCCAGTCGATCAGCGAGTCGGACGGGTTGAGCATGACGAACTTCGACTTGTTCTCCGAGCCGCCGCCTTTCGCTGCGACCTGCACGTCGACGGTATTGCCTTCGACCAGGGTCATGTGCACGACGGCCGGCGTATTGTCCTTGGTGTTCTTGCGGTCGAACTGCGGATCGGCCACGATGGAGGCGCGCAGTTTGTTGTCGTCGTAGTTATAAGCGCGGCGCACGCCTTCGTTGACGGCGTCGGTGACGGAGCCGGTGAAGCCCTCGAAGCGCACGCCCATGCCGATTTTCAGGAAGACGTTGACGATGCCGGTGTCCTGGCAGATCGGGCGCTTGCCTTCCGCGCACATGCGCGAGTTGGTCAGGATCTGGGCGATGGCGTCCTTGGCGGCCGGGCTCTGTTCCGACTCGTAGGCGCGGGCCAGGTGCTCGATGTAGTCGGCCGGATGGTAGTAGCTGATGTACTGCAGGGCCGCTGCGACGGATTCGATCAGGTCTTCTTGCTTAATGATGGTCATGATGTTCTCGCGTGGTTGTGTTCGGTGAGACTGGCGACATTTTACACGCGCGGCCGGGCAGGCGCATCGGGCGCTGTGGATACTGCTTAGGGAGGAAACATTGGTAGAATGGTACAGTTCCCGTCGAGAGCCTGTAAGGCCGCAGTAAGCGACCCAGTCTATCTTGCAATTCAACGATAACCACACTGGAGACAAGCATGAGCAGCATCGAACAGCAAGGTCCACAAGAATCGCGCATCTTCGCTCCCTCCGCCGCGTTTGCCGCGCAAGCCGCGGTGTCGGGCATGGACGCCTACAACGCGCTGTGCGCGGAGGCGGCCGCCGATTACGAGGGCTTCTGGTCGCGTCTGGCGCGCGAGCACATCTCGTGGCACAAGCCCTTCACCAAGACCCTGGACGAATCGAATGCGCCGTTCTACAAGTGGTTTGAAGACGGCCAGCTGAACGCCTCCTACAACTGCCTGGACCGCAATCTGGAAAACGGCAACGCCGACAAGACGGCGCTGATTTTCGAAGCGGACGACGGCGCGGTGACGCGCGTCAGCTATCGCCAGCTGCACGAGAAGGTCTGCAAATTCGCCAACGGTTTGAAGTCGCGCGGCATCAAGAAGGGCGACCGCGTGGTGATCTACATGTCGATGTCGGTGGAAGGCGTGGCCGCGATGCAGGCCTGCGCGCGCATTGGCGCCACGCACTCGGTGGTGTTCGGCGGCTTTTCCGCCAAGTCGCTGCAGGAGCGCATCATCGACGCCGGCGCGGTGGCCGTGATCACGGCCGACGAGCAGCTGCGCGGCGGCAAGCACCTGCCGCTGAAGGCCATCGTCGACGAGGCGCTGGCGATGGGCGGCTGCGACACGATCAAGGACGTCATCATCTACAAGCGCACGGGCGGCAATATCGCCTTCAACGCGGGCCGCGATCTGTGGCTGCATGAGCTGGTCGACGGCCAGTCGGCCGCGTGCGAGCCGGAGTGGGTGGATGCGGAGCATCCCCTGTTCATCCTCTACACTTCGGGCTCGACGGGGACGCCGAAGGGCGTGCAGCATTCGACCGGTGGCTATCTGCTGTGGGCGGCGCTGACCATGAAGTGGAGCTTCGACATCAAGCCGTCCGATGTGTACTGGTGCACGGCCGATATCGGCTGGGTGACGGGACACAGCTATATCGCTTACGGTCCGACGGCGGTGGGCGCGACGCAGGTGGTGTTTGAAGGGATTCCCACCTTCCCCACGGCGGGGCGCTTCTGGGAGACTATCGCCAAGCACAAGGTCAACATTTTCTACACGGCGCCGACGGCGATCCGTTCGCTGATCAAGGCCTCGGATGTTGATGCGAAGGTGCATCCGAAGAATTACGATCTGTCCTCGCTGCGCCTGCTGGGCACGGTGGGCGAGCCGATCAATCCGGAAGCGTGGATGTGGTATTACACGCAGGTGGGCGGCGAGCGCTGCCCGATTGTCGATACCTTCTGGCAGACGGAGACGGGCGGCCACATGATCACGCCGCTGCCGGGCGCGACGCCGATGGTGCCGGGTTCCTGCACCTTGCCGCTGCCGGGCATCATGGCCGCCATCGTGGACGAGGCGGGGCATGATGTGCCGAACGGGCAGGGCGGGATCCTGGTGGTCAAGCGTCCGTGGCCGTCGATGATTCGCACCATCTGGAACAATCCCGAGCGCTTCAAGGCGGGCTACTTCCCGGATGAGCTGGGCGGCAAGTACTACCTGGCGGGCGATGGCGCGATCCGCAACAAGGATACGGGCTACTTCACCATCACGGGGCGCATCGATGACGTGCTGAACGTGTCGGGCCACCGCATGGGCACGATGGAGATCGAGTCGGCGCTGGTGGCCAATCCGCTGGTGGCGGAGGCTGCGGTTGTGGGCAAGCCGGATGAGACGACGGGCGAGTCGATTTGCGCGTTTGTCGTGCTGAAGCAGGCGCGGCCGACGGGCGAGGAGGCGAAGAAGCTGGCGCTGGAGCTGCGCAACTGGGTGGCGAAGGAGATCGGGCCGATCGCCAAGCCGAAGGAGATCCGTTTTGGGGATAATCTGCCGAAGACGCGCTCGGGCAAGATCATGCGGCGATTGCTGCGGGTGCTGGCCAAGGGGGAGGTGATTACCCAGGACGTGTCGACGCTGGAGAATCCGGCGATTCTGGAGCAGTTGAAAGAGGCTTCCTGAGGCTGGCGGGAAATAAGCTTTGTACTCTTGGGAATCTTTGCTATAATCTGCCGCTCCCGAATACGGGAGAAGCAGGAGAGATGGATGAGTGGTTTAAGTCGCACGCCTGGAAAGCGTGTATAGGTTCATAGCCTATCGGGGGTTCGAATCCCCCTCTCTCCGCCAAGGATTCAAATTGGGTAGTCTGAAGAAGTCTCAAGATGCCCCAAAAAGCCGCTTTAGCCCTAGCTTCAGCGGCTTTTTTGTTTTCCAACGTCTTCCACTGTCCAGCTGCATCCAACTCTTTAGGGGGGCAAATTATGCCCCCTTTGTCCCCAACTGTTCGTTTGCTCGCAGAATTGACCCACTCTGTTTGACCCGCCTTCCACTGCCTGGCAAACGCTGCTACGCGGTCGTATGACCCTTCATAACCCAGCTCTTTCAGGTCTTCATGTATCTGTTTGAGGTTGCGTCGCTGCTTACGCGGTTTGGTGGTTTCGGCTTTAAGCCACGCCGATAGCTGGACCGAATACTTATCTAATCCACTGGAAGAACGCCGCTCCGCATAGGAGGGCTCTGTCGTTTCCGATCGCAGATAGCGTCGGACGGTATTGCGTGAGATCCCCAGTCGCCTGGCGATTTCTCGTAGTGGGATCTGGTCACGAAGGTGCCAGCGTCTAATGATGCCTAACAAAGCCACGTTGATCACTCCGATCTCCTGTCGCTGCGACAGGTCGAATTGTGCGCCTAACGTGGGTCAGATTCCGTTGCAAATTCCTGGGGAAAGTGGGTCAATTTTCAGTGCAACTCAACAGCTGGAGATAAAAGCTTATCGTATGCTCAGGCACGCCGCTGGCAGCCGCTCCACCTCGCGCCTTGCAGGCGCTCAGGAGCAGCACCAAAGCATAAAGCATGATTTTAAGCATGCTGAGCATGTCATCACTGCTTGCAGTTAGCAAGCCCAAGGGTTGGTGTAACGTATTGTAACGAACATGGCTCGCGCTAAGCATTACCAAGTCGTAATGAAGCAATCCTGGCGGCCCGCTGCAATTCCTGCATGGAATCAAATGACGCAGCAACTTCCTTGTGAAATGACAAACAATACCGCTATCGCGGTGCTCGACCTGTAGGGCCTTAGCGGTCGCTGCCGGGGATGGGTGTCAGAGCGCTCTCGCCGTAGTTGAACTTCCTCGACAAACTTATGAGAGAACGCTATGAAAAAACTCAGCTTCATGCAGAAACTATGGGTCCCGTTGATCTGCAGCCTGCTCTGCATTACCGGAATCTTCGTTTATAACGCGCTTCAGATGCGTGATCTGCGCATCGAGGAACGCAAGAACGACCTGAACAATATCGACGACACGGCGTTGAGCATCGTCAAGCAAATGGCCGATCAAGCGACGGCCGGCACTCTGAGCCAGGAAGAAGCGCAAAAGCGGGCATTGGCCATCATCAAGGGGCTGCGCTACGGTAAAGACGGCTATATTTTCATTACCAGCTTCGACAACGTGTCGTTAATGAATCCATTCAAGCCTGAGCTGGATGGCAAAAATATGTCCAACAACAGGGACAGGAACGGCGACTATTACTACCGCGAATTCACAGCCGCCGGACAGAGCCAAAACGGCAGTGGCTTTGTAACTTTTATCTCCAACAAGCCGGGAGAAACCGAACCGTCGCCCAAATTAGCCAGGGTGGTCGGCTACAAGCCCTGGGGCTGGAATCTGATCACCGGCGTGTATGTCGATGACATCGACACGGCCTTCCAGCGCTCATTGCTGCAATCGGGCACGATCCTGCTTGGCGTGTGCGTGCTGCTGTCGTTGCTGGTTGCCGCGATCAACCGCAGCATGACGCAAATGCTCGGCGGCGCGCCTGAATACGCGGCGCAAGTCGCGAGCAAAATTGCGCAAAACGATTTGCGGGGATCGGTCACGATGCGCAATCCTGACGACCGCGACAGTGTGCTGTATGCGATGAAAACCATGCAGGGCAACCTGGTTGGCACGATCGCTGAAATCCGTCGCGGCGCCGAAACCATCGCCAGCGCCAGCAGTCAAATCGCCGCCGGCAATCTCGACCTCTCCTCGCGTACCGAGCAGCAGGCCAGTGCGCTGGAAGAAACCGCATCGTCGATGGAAGAGCTGACTGCAACCGTCAAGCAAAACTCCGACAATGCACGGGAGGCGAACAGCTTGGCTGCATCTGCATCGGACGTGGCAAAAAAGGGCGGTACGGTGGTGTCGCGCGTGGTCGACACGATGAGCTCGATCAACGCATCGTCGAAGAAGATTGTCGATATCATCGGCGTGATCGACGGCATTGCCTTCCAGACGAATATCCTGGCATTAAACGCGGCGGTGGAAGCGGCTCGCGCCGGTGAGCAAGGGCGCGGCTTTGCCGTCGTGGCGACTGAAGTGCGCAGCCTGGCGCAGCGTTCGGCTGCCGCTGCCAAGGAAATCAAATCACTGATTGACGACTCCGTACACAAGGTCGATATCGGCAGCCAGTTGGTTGATGAAGCCGGCGTGACGATGGAAGAAATCGTCGCCAGTATCAAACGCGTGACGGGGATTATGGAAGAAATCAACACCGCCAGCCGCGAACAGGAAGCCGGTATCGTGCAAATCAATCAGGCGATCAGCGAGATGGACAGCGTCACGCAGCAGAACGCGGCGCTGGTGGAACAGGCTGCCGCTGCGGCCGGTTCGCTGCAAGACCAGGCAGGTAATTTGGAGAAAATGGTCAGCGTGTTCAAGCTGGACGGCATGCACGAAGTATCAGCGAAAGCAGCGGTGCATAAAAAGCAGCAGCTGGCACGGCCGCTCGCCATCAGCGCATAAGGCAGCCAATACCGGCTGGACAGGCTTGGCGCAGTTTATAGTCCTGTGGCTTTGCGGGGCAGGTATCATAAGCTGATGGTTCGATTAACTCAGGAGCATCGCCATGCAAACACCCGGCAACGCCACGCCCGGCACACCTTACTACACGCGCCTTGATATCGCCTTCCAGCCGCTGGAAATCGTCGATGCCGCCGCCATGGCGGCCGCTTGCGAGCATCCGTGGTTCAACCAGACGCTGTGCAAGGTCAATGATTCCGTGGTGCGTCTTGGCGTGCTGCAGGGCGAGTATCACTGGCACAAGCACGACAATGACGATGAGTTCTTCTACGTGGTGAGCGGGCTGTTCATCATCGACCTGGAAGGCCGTAGCGTCACTCTGAATCCGGGCCAGGGCTTCGTCGTGCCGAAGGGCGTGCAGCACCGTCCGCGAGCGCCGGAAAAGACTGTCGTGCTGATGATGGAAACGGCGGCTATCATGCCGACCGGAGACAGCTGATTACGGCGCGATCCCGAACCAGCGCAACAGCACCGGCGCCAGCCACGGCGCCAGCAGCGCGGTGGCGATGCCGTTCAGGCCCATGCCCAGTCCGGCAAACGCGCCCATCTGCGCGCTCACCTGCATGGCGCGGGCGGTGCCGATGCCGTGGGCGGCGACGCCCAATGCAAAGCCGCGCGCTTCTGGCGATTGAATGCGCAGAGCGTTCAGCAGAGAACGCGCGATAACGGCGCCAAACACGCCTGTTCCGATGACCAGTGCCGCCGTCAGCGACGGCAAGCCGCCAAGATGGTCGGACACCGCCATGGCGATCGGCGTGGTGGCGGATTTGGGAGCGATGGAGTACAGCAGTTTCGCGCCGCCGCCCATCAGCGCGGTAATGCTGACGGCCGAGATAATCGCGGTTGCCGATCCGCATAGAAGCGCCACAATCAGCGGCAGCAAGGCGCGCCGCAGACGCGGCCATTCGCGCGCCAGTGGCACAGCCAGCGCGACGGTGGCCGGTCCCAGCAGGAAGTGTACAAACTGCGCGCCCGCGAAATAGCGTTGATAGCTCATCCCGCTTGCCACCAGCACCACACCGACCAGGGCGATAGCAATGGCCACCGGATTGGCCAGCGGCGACATGCGGCAGCGAACATGGATCGCCTGCGCGATGGCGTAAGCGCACAAGGTCAGCGTCAGCCCCAGCAGCGGCGAGGCGGAGAGATAAACCCAGAATGGTCCCAGTTCGGCGAACTTAAACATCGTCCGCCTTCGACGGCGCCAGCATTTGCAGCACGTAGGCGGTGACAGCCAGCGTCAGCAGGGTGCTGCCGACCAGGCCGGCCAGCAAAGCCCACCAGTGTCCATTGCCGCTCGACGCGGCAACCAGAATGCCGACGCCAGCCGGCACAAACAGCAGGGAGAGATGGCGCAACAGTTCGTTGGCCGTGTTTTCAATCCGCTCGCGCAGCGCAGGGAAGGCGAGCAGGGTGCAGAACAGGAGCAGCATCCCCGCCACCGGACCCGGCAGCGGGAGGCCAAACACGTAGACGAGTCCTTCGCCGAGGCATTGGAATACCAGCAGCACCGCAAATGATGCCAGCATCAAGGCCTCCGCAGGATCAGATGAAGACGACGGCGGCAGCGAGGCCGATGATCAGGCCGAACTTGGTGACTTTATAGGCCGTCTTGTTCCAGGCCTTGAAGCGGCGGCGGTACTGGCCCATGACGAAGGAGATCTTGAACAGCTTGCTCACCAGGCCGGTCTGGTCGCCCGCCTCGTTGGGCGAGCTGGCGGCCGTCATCAGCGTGCGGCCCAGCCAGCGGTTGATGGCTTGCGCCCAGCGGAAGCGCATCGGACGCTCGACGTCGCAGAACAGGATGATGCGGTTGCCTTCGCTGCCGTTGATGGCCCAGTGGATAAAGGTTTCGTCGAACATCACGCCCTGGCCGTCGCGCCAGCTATGGCGCTCGCCGTCCACGTCGATGAAGCAGCGGTCGTCGTTCGGCGTCGCCAGACCCAGGTGGTAGCGCAGCGAGCCCGCATACGGATCGCGGTGCGGATTGAGCTTGCCGCCCGGCGGCAGTTCGGCAAACATGGCCGCCTTCACCGAGGGAATATTGCGCAGCAGTTCATAGGTCTTCGGGCACAGGCGCTCGGCAGACGGATGGCTGGCGTCGTACCATTTCAGGTAGAAGCGCTTCCAGCCGTTCTTGAAGAAGGAGTTGAAGCCGGCGTCGTCGTTCTTGTCGGCGGCTTTGATCTTTTGCAGGGCCAGCAAGTTTTCCGCTTCGGCGCGGATCACTTCCCAGTTCTGTTGCAGCGGCTCCAGTTCCTTGAATTGGTTCAGGTCCAGATACGGCTTGGACGGCACGCGCGAAAACACATGCATGAACAGGTTGATCGGCGACATGAACGACGAGTGGTCGAACAGCTGGCGCATGAAGGGCAGGCGCACCTTGCCGCGGAAGTGGATGTGCAGAATCGGAATAAATAAAAGACAGACTAAGGCTATTTTCATATTGACCTCATAATACGTACCAGCATGATACGTCAAAAGGCGGGGTTAGGCCGAATTACAGGTAAAATCGGGCGAAAAAGACTTGTGAAATCAATAATTTAAACAAGGAGGCAAGGCATGAAACAGCAATTCTCCCCTGAAGAATGGCAGTTGCGCGTCGACCTGGCGGCCTGCTACCGGCTGGTGGCCCTGTATGGCTGGAGCGACCTCGTGTTCACCCACATCAGCGTGCGCATTCCCGGCCCCGAGCATCACTTCCTGATCAATCCCTACGGCCTGATGTTCGACGAGATCACGGCGTCCAGCCTGATCCGGGTGGACCAGGAGTGCAACAAGCTGAGCGACAGTCCCCATCCCGTCAATCCCGCCGGCTTCGTCATCCACAGCGCCATCCACGCGGTGCGCGAGGACGTGGGCTGCGTGCTGCACACGCATACGCGGGCGGGCGTGGCGGTCAGCGCGCAGAAGGAGGGTTTGCTGCCGATCAGCCAGCAGTCGACCATCGTGCTGGCCTCGCTGGCCTATCACGATTACGAAGGCATCGCCGTGCGCGAGGACGAGAAGGCGCGGCTGCAGGAGGATCTGGGCCGCAAGAGCCTGATGGTGCTGCGCAATCACGGCCTGCTGACCGTGGGCGCCAGCGTGGCCGACGCCTTCCTCGCCATGTACACGCTGGAGACGGCCTGCCAGATCCAGATCGCCGCGCAAGCGGGCGGCGGCGAGCTGGTGCATGTGCAGCAGCCCATCATCGACGGTGTGCGGCAGGCGCTCAAGGTGCAGGGTTCGAACGGCGCCTTCGTCTGGCCCGCGCTGCTGCGCAAGCTGGACCGCGTCGATCCCGGCTACCGCGAGTAAGCCGGAAGGCCAGGGGTTTGTCTGTGGCGGCTGGCTAGAGTAAACTTGCCTTTTCGTCACTCTTGTCATTTACATGAAATTACGACTGTTCTGCGCGGCCCTGGCCTTTGCCATGGCCGCGCCTGCCTTCTCCGCCTCCGTCACCCAACCGGATGGCACGCCCTACGTAATGGCCGATACCGAAGTGCGCAACCTGCACGCCAGGGAGCTGGGACGCGACTATCAGATCTTCGTCAGCCTGCCAAAGAATTATTCGTCGACCGGCCCCGCGCTGCCGGTCGTGTTCGTGACGGACGCCGATTACGCCTTCCCGCTGGTGCGCGCCATCAATTCCCGCCTGGCCGGGCACAGCAAGGCTCTCGCGCCCTTCATCCTGGTCGGCCTGTCCTACGCGGTGGGAGATACGGGGGAATACAGCCGCCGCCGCGACTACACGCCGACCGATAATCCGTCCGAAACCTACATCTCCGACATGCCGGGCCGCAAGCCCGCTTTCGGCGAGGCTGAAGGCTATCGCCGCTTCCTGGAAAACGAGGTGCTGCCGCTGGTGAAGGCGCAGTACCGTGTCGACATGGCGCGCTCCGTGTTTGTCGGCCACTCGTATGGCTCGCTGCTGGGCACGCATATCCTGCTGACGCAGCCGTCGATGTTCGCCAAGTACGTCATCAGCAGTCCTTCGCTGTGGTTCAACAAGGGCCTCATGTTCACGCGCGAGAAGGAGTATGCCGCCACGCACCGCGAGCTGAAGGCCGACATCTTCTTCTCCGCCGGCGGCTTCGAGGCCGTCAAGCGCGGCGATCCTCGCTATAACGATGACACCGACATGGTGGCCGATGTGCGCAGGTTCGACGCTATACTGCGTTCTCGCCACTATGCCGGCCTGCACACGCAGCTGCATGTGTTCGAAAACAAGGACCATCTCGACGTCTTCCCGGACATGATCACGGCGGCGCTGAAGTGGTCGGTCCCCGGCAACAAATAGGGAGTCATCATGGCCAAACAATTGATGATCGAAGGCCGCGTGCAGGGCGTGGGCTACCGCGCCGCGTTCGCGGAGCAGGCGCGCGCGCTGGGACTGGCGGGCTGGGTGCGCAACCGCGCCAGCGGCGCCGTGGAGGCTTGCGTCAGCGGCACGCAGCCGGCGGAGGAAGCCATCATCGCCTGGTCGCACGAGGGGCCGCCGGCCGCCCGCGTAAAAGAGGTGGCGGTCAGCGAGGCGGACGACGCGGCTGTTGCGGACGGCCCTTTCGCCATCCTGCCCACGGCGTAAGGGGTCAGTAGACGGGGCTGAACTGGGCTTCCACGCCCGCCGTGACGTAGTCGACGATGCGCTCGACGCAATCCTCGGTAATGTCAACAAAGCGGGCGCCGTTGCGGAAGTGGGCCGTCTCGCCCACGGGGCGGCTGTAGACGAGGTGGATCACCGCCTCGCACATCACCTCGTTGCCGGGGAAGCTGAAGCTGAAGTGGAAATGGTCGTCCGGCTCCAGCTGTTCGCTGGTCACGAAAGCGACGCCCATGCGCGAGATGTCAATGATCTGGGCGTGCCACGTCCGGCCCTTGGTCTCGTCGGTGACGGAGGCCGAGGCCTGGAGCAAGCGCCTGACGTGTTCTCGTTGGTGATTCATTACCGCTTTCGTGATGGGGTTGCCGTAGTGCACATCGTAACCGATTTTGCAATCGGCGTAGCCCTTTTAAAAGATGGCCGGCCTGATCTCCCGTCCGTGCGCTCAGGCGTCGATCTCGGCGCCCGCGAGGAAGGCGGCGATCAGGGGATTGACCACGGCGCCGTGGGTGATGGGCGCCATATGGCCGCCCCTGGTCTGCATGGCGCTGGCGTTGGGCAGGGCCGCCGCCAGCTGTTCGGCCAGGCGGCGCGTGGACAGCGGGCTGCGCTGGCCGGACAGCACCAGGGACGGGATATCCAGCGTGGCCAGGTCGGCCAGCGCGGCCGGTTCGCCCAGCAGGGCCTGGAAGTCCAGCTTGACCTTGCCGATCTGCGCCGTGAACTTGTCCTGCAGCGGGGCCGGCATGGCGTCGAAGGCGCCGGCGCCGTTCCAGTAATCGAGGAAGACGCGGGTGGCGTCGCGCGGCGTGGCAGTGGCGAGGATGCTGGCCACCACGGCTTCGATCTCGCGCCGCGCCGCATCGGTCGACGGCAGCAGGTGGAAGGCCACGGGCTCGAACACGGCCAGCGACAGCACGCGCGTGCGCATGGTGCGCGCCATGCGCAGGGCGGTGGCGCCGCCGTAGGAGTGGCCGACCAGGTGGAAAGGTTCACCCGGCGCCAGGCGGGCCGCGATGGCGGCGTTGACGGCGTCCGTCTCATGCGCCAGCGTGTAGTCGCCATCGACATCGGGGAAGGGCGACTTGCCATAGCCTTGCAGGTCGACGGCGATGCAGCGGAACTGCGTTTCCAGCTGGGCGCTCAGCTCGGCCCACTGGCCGCGGGAACTCATGGAACTGTGAAGCAGTACGACGGCAGGCCGCAGGTCCGGCGGCGAGGCGGTGACGATCATGGGGCAAGCGTATAAAAAAAGTAACCCGACATTATAGCGGGTTTGTTTCCGCCATTGATTTGCGCCGCACGGCCTATATCTTTTTGGAGTGTGCCAGCCGCGCCACGCCGGTGCAAAATTTGCGCCTGAGTGGCAGCGTTGCTGCGGTCAAGAAGAGTAGAGTAACTATCATGAACCGTACTAAAAAAATCGCCGGCGTGGCCGGTCTCGCCAGCATGCTGTGGATGGCGCTGACCGCCGCGATGGCCGCCAATCAGAAGCGGATACTGTTCAATCCCGCCAGCAAGCGGGAGGTGGACCGGCCGTCCAGCAGCGGCCACCGCACCCGCCCCATCGTGCTGCGCTCGAAGGATGGCACGCGCCTGTCCGGCTGGCTGATGACGCCCAACGTGCCGGGACCGCATCCGGGTGTTGTGTATTTCGGCGGACGTTCGGAAGAAGTGTCGTGGGTGGCGCGCGACGCGGGCAAGCTGTTCCCCGGCATGGCGGTGCTGGCCGTGAACTATCGCGGCTACGGCGAATCGCACGGCGATCCGGCCGAAACCCATTTCGTGGACGATGGCCGCCTGCTGTTCGACTGGCTGGCGCAGCGCCACAACGTCGATCCCAAGCGCGTGGCGGTGGTGGGGCGCAGCCTCGGTTCCGGCGTGGCGGTGCAGGTGGCGCTGGAGCGCGACGCCCATTCCATCGTGCTGATCACGCCCTACGATTCCATCCTGTCGCTGGCCAAGCGCCGCTTCCGCGCCTTCCCCGTGGAGTATGTACTGCGGCACCGCTTCGAGTCGGTCAAGTACGCGGCGTCCTTGAAGGCGCCGACCTATGTGCTGCGCGCCGCGTCCGACGACGTGGTGCCCCATTCGCATACGGACGAACTGGTGCAGCAACTGGGTTCCCTGCATGCGGACGAAACCGTGCCCGATTCCGACCACCTCAACATCCCTTACCTGGATGTGACGCAGGCCCGCATCGCCGACTTCCTCAGCGGCCAGTTCAGTTTGCCGCGCGCATAAAAAACCCCGCAATGCGGGGCATGAGAGGCCGACGGCAGAATGCGCCGGCCAAGTGCCTGTGCCAGGCGTTTATAGTTTGCGGCGGCGTGCCATCAGGCCCAGCAGGCCCAGACCGGCGCCCAGCATGGCCCACGATTCCGGCTCCGGCACGGGAGCGTTGATGGCCTGGAATTCCGACACGGCATACAGACCATCGCCGTTGACGCCGGTGATCATGAAGGCGTCGGCCATGATGGGCGCACCCAGGTTCATGGTGACAGTGCCCATGCCAAAGTTAACCGGCGGATTGGCAGGCGACATGACGGTCAGGTCATGCCACATGTGGTCGGCGCCGTGATACTGGATCTTGTACATGTCGTTGTTGTCGGCTTGCAGCAAGATACGATTGACGGCAGAGGGTTGCTGCAAGGCGATCAGCAGGGCGTCCGAGCCGTCGCCGGGGTCGGCCCAAAAGACGGTGCCCTGATTCCACACATGGCCGTTATCGAGCAGGACGCCATCGGTCACGGTGGAAAATGCTGCGAGCATGGGGTCTGGCCAGCCAGGCGACATGCCAAAATTGGCGCCGGTGGGGATGACGATGGCGCCGAGCGCAGCATTGGTATCGGCTTGGGCTGTCCCCATGAGCGCGAGTCCGGTAGCCAATGCGAGAAGTGCCTTTTTCATAATGATTATCCTTGTTAAGTCTATTATAAAAATTGCATCGAAATAGAATTATCCAAGGATTTGCAGGACTCTGCAATTTACATTCTCAATCGGATTGAAGAGGTTACTTGCATTTATTGATGGGGTGACTTTTGTGAGGCATGTTGCCCCAGCGCGCTGGCGGAAGCCTTTAATTGCTTGTGTAATTTGCGGAGAAAAAACCACACTCCCACGATCACGGCGGGCACCATGATGCCGGTCAGCACGTCCGGATTGACGGGAAGGTTGCTGGCCTTCAAGGCTTTGCCCGCATAGCCGACCAGGCCCAGCGTGTAATAGGAGATCGCCACCACGGACAAGCCTTCCACCGCCTGCTGCAGATGCAGCTGCTGGGCTGCCCGCGCGTCCAGCGATTGCAGGATCTTGCGGTTCTGGCCTTCCTGCTCGATGCCGACGCGGGTGCGCAGCAGGTCGTTGCTGCGGGCGATACGTTTGGCCAGCGCTTCCTGCCGTTCGGCGACGGAGGCGCAGGTGTGCATGGCCGGCGCCAGCCGCCGGCCCATGAACTCGGCCAGGGTGGGCATGCCCTCGATGCGCACCTCGCGCAGCTCCTGGATGCGCGACTGCACCAGGCTGAAGTAAGCCTGCGAGGCGGCGAAGCGGTAGCTGTTGCTGACCGAGAGCTTTTCCAGCCGCGCCGCCAGGCTGGTGATCTGGTGCAGCAGGGCCTGCTCCTCTCCGGCGCCGTCTTCGCCGCCCTGCACCAGGGCCGCCGTCAGTTGGGCCAGTTCGTTCTCGATGCCGTTCAGCTCGGGCTGGGTGGCTTCCGCCTGCGGCAGGCCCAGCAGAGCCATCATGCGGTAGGTTTCGATTTCCAGCAGGCGGCCCACGAGGCGGCCGGGCTGGAATTCGCGCAGGCCCATATCGCGCACGACGAAGCGGTTGAAGCCGTCGGGCTGGATGAGGAAATCGGTCCACAGCTGGCCGCCGCCGCCCACGTCGCTGCCGACCAGCGATTTGCCGTGGAAGAGTTCACGGATATCGAAGCCGTCGCCATCCAGCGCATCGCTGCGCAGGGCCACGTGGGAGGCGACGATGATCTTGCCGTGCAGGCTGGCCAGCCATTCCTGCGGCACATGCTGCAGGGGCGGCTGCTCGAAGGCGGCCTGCCACCCCTGTTGCTCCTGCGCCCGTTCGACGAAGGTGTAGGTGGCGAATTCGGTATGGCATTCCCACTTCAGGCGGAAGGGGCCGAAGTCGTGGAAAAAATAGCGCGCCTGGGCGTTGGGCGCGGTGGCGCCGAAGTGCACGCACAGCGCCTCGAGGATGCGGTGCTGCTCCGCCCGGTGCGCCTTCTGCGAGGGCTGCCCCTGCGGCACGTAGAGGGCGAAATGGGTCAGCGTCTCCGGCGCCTGCAGCTGGAGGAAAGGGCGCGAATGGACTTCCGCCGACAGCGGCACCCGCAGGGGATGGTTCAACTTGGCGAAATCGGCGTTCGTTCGGTAAACGGCGTGCATGATTGTCCCCGGTTGTGGCGGTTGAAGCACCAGTGTAGCGATGGCGTGCGCGCCGCACAACAGCCTATTGCCTATGGCTGTCATGCGGCGCAATGATGTCTGGCTGATGTCTAGTGCAGGCGTACGGGCGGTGCGAGACGGGCGCGCAACCAGTCGGATAGCGATTGCAGTGTGGCGCGCAGCATGCCGTGCAGGGACAGCATGTGCTTCTGGTACATCAGCGCGTACAGCAGGCGGGCCGTCATGCCGGCCACGGGGATGCCGCGTCCCGCCATGGCGCCGTTCAAAACGCCGACCGCCGTCGCGGGGCCGAGCGAGACCAGCGAACCGTAGTCGCGGTAGAGGAATTCCGGCTGCGGCTTGCCGTCGCTGGCGCGCGACAGCAGCCCGGCCAGGAACATGGCCTGCTGGTGCGCCACTTGGGCGCGCGGCGGCACCACGCCTTTGACGGGACAGTCGTAGCTGGCGCAGTCGCCGAAGGCGTACACGTTCTGGTCGGCCGTGGTGCGCAGGCTGCCGTCGACGATGATCTGGTTCTGCCGGTTGACGGGCAGGCCGAACGTGGCGCACAGCCTGGGCGCTTCCACGCCGGCGGCCCACAGTGTGATATCGGAGCGGTATTCGCGGCCTACGCCATCTTGGGTGGCGTGCACGCTGTGCGGAGCGATGCTGGCCACGGCGGTGGAGGTCAGCACCTCGACGCCCATCGAGCGCAGATGGTTGGCCGCGCGGCGCGACTGGCGCGGGTCGAGGTGGGACAGCAAATATGGCCCGCGCTCGATGAGGCTGATGCGGATATCGCGCACGGGATCGAGCGCCGCCACCTTGTAGCGCACCAGCGCGCGGGCGCTGTGATGCAGCTCCGCCGCCAGCTCCACGCCGGTGGCGCCGCCTCCCACGATCACCACATGCACCTCGCCGGCGCGGTAGTGGTGCGGGTTCTGCTTTTTGCGTTCGCCGGCCCGGATGCAGGCGTTGACGAAGCGCTGGCGGAAGGCTTCCGCCTGCCCCACGTTGTCCAGGGTGAGCGCGTGTTCGGCCGCGCCGGGCACGCCGTAGAAATTGGTCACGGCGCCCAGAGCCAGCACCAGCTTGTCGTAGGCGATGGTGCGGCGCGGCTGGACTTCCCTGCCGTCCACGCAGCGCGGCGCCAGCTCAATGCTGCGCGCGGTGCGGTCGATGGACAGCACTTCGCCCTGCTCGAAGCTGAAGCTGTGCTGCGCGGCCTGGGCCGAGAATTCGATCTGCGTCAGCTGCGGATCGCGCGCGCCGGAGGCGACGGTGTGCAGCAGCGGCTTCCAGAAGTGGCCGGGCGAGCGGTCCACCAGCAAGACGCGGGCGCGTCCCGATTTACCGACGGAGTTGCCGAGGCGCGTGGCCAGTTCCAGTCCGCCCGCGCCGCCGCCGACGATGACAATGGTTTCCATGATGGGCTCCTTAATGGTCGAAAATCTTATGCCGCCCGATCCGCTTCGCGCCTGGGGCTGGCGCTGAAGGGGCTGCGCGCGTCGCGCAGCGCGTCGAAGGTGATGAACTGCTGCGGGCGCACGACTTCAGCGCCGAAGGGCGCGACGGAGACGGTCCACAGGCCGCAGTCCTGGGCCGCGCGCAGGCTGGGCGCGGCGGTATCGACGGCGACCGCGGCGGCGGGCGCGACGCCCATCGCGTGCAGGGCGCGCGCATAGGGGCCGGTGCCGGCCGGGCCTTCAAAACTCACGCCGCCGGCGACCACGCTGAAGGCGCTGTTGACGTCTGCGCCGAAGCGCTGCTCCAGCAGCAGCGACACCACGGGCGCGGACAGGTCGGACAGCACGCACAGCTTGCAGCCCGCGTCCAGCGCGTCTTCGATCAGCGACAGGGCGGAGGGCGAGGCTTTCGGCGGCTGGGCGGCGACGGCCTGCTGGAACAGGCGGTGCTTCAATTCAAACAGGTGCGCCACGCCGGCCTTGTCGCGCGACAGCGGCTCGCAGGCGATGGCGGCGCCGATGGCGCGGGCGTAGCCGTGAGTTTGCGCCGCCGCACGCAGGGCGGACAGCGTCCAGCGCAGGGAGAGACCGGCTTCCGCAAAGGCCGCGTTGGCGGCTGCGAGATGCAGCGCTTCGGTGTCGAACAGCACGCCGTCCAGGCCAATGAAGATCGCTTCGATGCTCATGTCTCTCTCCTGAATTTGATGTAGATGGTTGAAATATAAAGGTAGAATGTGCTAAAGAAAAATTAAACATTCTGGATAATTGATAAGGTAAAGCTTATGTATCACGCCAGTTTCCGCCAGCTGCAATCGCTGGTGCTGATCGCGCGGCACGAGAGCGTGTCGCGCGCCGCCGACGCCCTGCACGTGACGCAGCCGGCCGTGTCGCTGCAACTGCGCACGCTGGAGGAAATCGCCGGCATTCCGCTGACGCGCAAGGTGGGACGCAATATCCAGCTGACGGCGGCGGGCGAGGTGATGGCCCAGTTCTCCGAGCGCATCCTGCGGCTGTGGGAGCAGGCGGGCGACGAACTGGCGGCGCTGCAGGGCGTCACCAGCGGCACCTTGCGCATCGGCGCGGTGACGACGGCGGAGCATTTGCTGCCGCCGCTGCTGGTGCCGTTTACGCTGGAGCGTCCCGACGTGCGGCTGAAGCTACAGGTGGGCAACCGCACGGAGGTGATCAATATGCTGGCGCGGCAGGAGATCGACCTGGCCATCATGGGCACGCCGCCGCGCGAGCTGCGCACCAATGCGGCGCGTTTTGCGCGGCACCCGATGGCCTTCGTCGCCAGTCCCACGCACCCGCTGATGAAGAAAAAGAAGGTGACGCTGAACGATGTCATGGCGTCCAACCTGCTGGTGCGCGAACGCGGTTCGGGCACGCGCACGGCCGTCGAGCGCGTGTTTCACGAGGGCGGCCATGCGCTGGACTTCGGCTCTGAGGTGTCGAGCAACGAGGCGATCAAGCGCATGGTGTCGGCGGGGCTGGGCGTGGGCTTCCTGTCCGTGCACGCCTGCGGGCTGGAGTTCGAGGCGGGGCTGCTGGCGATCCTGCCCATGCAGGAAAATCCGGTGGAGGCGGACTGGCGCATCATGCACCTGAGCGACGAGCCCATTCCCAAGGTGGCGGCGGCCTTCCAGGACTTCGTGATCGAGAACGGGCAGGAGCTGGTGCGGCGCGAGCTGGAAGGCTTCTACAAGCTGCTGGGACGCCGCCGCAAGTCCGGATCAGGCGCGGCGCGGCGGGCGTAGCAGGCGTACCAGCAGGCGGAAGTCAGCCACATTGGACGCCTCGCATGCCTGCTGCGCTTGCAGATAGCCGCGCGCGTAGCCGATCGCCGCTCCCGCATGGGGATGGTGGTCCTGCAGCTCGCGCAGCAGGCGCTCGGCGACGACGACGTCGTTGTGCAGCCCCAGTGCGTCCTGCATCTCCGACAGCGTGTCGAGGAAGCGTTTGGCGCTGCGCGGCTTGTACAGCGAGGAGAAGAATTCGACGGCATAGCGCGCGCGTTTGCCGGCGATGCGCAGGCGGTGCACGGCGTGTTCGTCCTCGTCGATGGTGGCTTCGGCGCGGCGCTGCATCTTCTTGTGCAGGCGCTGGATGGTGTGGTGGGCGAAATCATCGGCGGCTGCGGCCAGCGGGTTGTCGTGGGCATCGGCGCCATCGCTGGCGCCGGGCAGCCGCTGCATCCACAGGCCGAGCGACAGCAGCAGGCGCGCATAGCGCGGCGAGAGCAGGGCTTGCACGGCCTGGCCGCGTTGTCCCCGCGCCGTCTGCAGGACGAGGTTCTGCAATTCCATCATGCCGGACTGGCCGCCGGGCGTGTCGCTCACGCGGGCCAGGGTCGATTCCAGCAGCACTTCCCAGTCGCGCGCTGAGCCCAGCTGGGCGCCCAGCCAGGCGATATCGTCCAGCAGCGGGGCCGGGCATTCGATCGTCTCTTCGAACAGCTTGAGCGCGGAACGCAGGCGGCGCACGCCCACGCGCATCTGGTGCACAGCTTCCGAGTTGTCGCTGCCGATGACGGCCGGTTCGTTGCGCTGGATTTGATCCAGGCAGTTGGACAGGATGGCCGTCAGCGCCTGCGCGGCATTGGCGTCTTCCCGCAGTGTCAGTGGTGCGGCTTTGGCGATGACGGTGCCCGTGTCGCGGCACAGCGCATAGCCGCGTTCGGCCTTGCTGCTGTTGCTCAGGCGGAGAGGGATATCGTCCAGCAGCTGCAGCGCAAATTCAAACAGGCTGGCGGGATCGCCGGATTTCAGTTCCAGTTCGATTTCGTTGATGTCGTCGCGCTTGCCGTGGCGCTCGATGTGGCCCTGATCGAGCACCAGTTCGATCTGGCTGCCCTGGTAGTCGAGGTCCCAGCTGCTGCGCTCCACTTTCACGGCAAACAGCACTTCCAGCCTGTCCTTCAGATCGGGCGCGTCGAGCATGGCGCGCCATTCGGAATGGGCGCCGATGGCCTTGCGCAATTTGCCCAGCTGCGGCCAGGCGTGGCTGACCACATTTTCCCATTCGTTGCGCTGATGCAGGCCGCTTTGCACGCTGCCGCCCGCCTTCATTGTTTGAATCCACTCGCCATCCATCTTGCGCACGCGCAGGCCCGCGTCGTGGTGCAGCAGGTGCAGGTCGGGCGTGTCGAAATAGTGCGCGGACAGGTCCTGCGTGCGCATGGGCGCGCGGGCGTGGGACGCGATCAGAGGATGGGCGATGAGACGGGCATTGTCTGCCGGGTCCAGGAGGAGCTTGAGTTCGACTTCCATGATGTTCTCAGTGTAGCCTAAACGGGGCCACTACAACGCACAGCAGCTTCTCATGGCTGCGCGGGCAGGCGCGCCAGCACGTTCGCCCAGGCGGGTACGGCGGCGCGCCAGAAGCTGTCCAGGTCCTGCGCCCGGATGTCCATGCCGAGGAAGCGCGCGGCGGGCAGGATGGCCTCGCGCAGCAGCTGCTCGATGGACGCGCCATTGTCGAAGGCTTGCGCACCCGTCTGTTTGGAGAGCTTGTCGCCCACTTCGTTGACCACCACCGGCACATGCAGATAGCTGGGCTGCGGCAGGCCAAGCAGTTGCTGCAGCCAGATCTGGCGCGGCGTGGAGTCGAGCAGGTCGGCGCCGCGCACGATGTCGGTGATGCCTTGCGCACCGTCGTCCACCACCACGGCCAATTGATACGCCCAGTAGCCGTCGGCGCGGCGGATCACGAAGTCGCCCACTTCGTCGGTCAGGTCCTGGCTGCAGGGGCCGGCCCAGCGGTCGTTGAAGTGCACCACGTAGTTGGGCGTCTGCGGCACTTTCAGGCGCAGGGCGCGCGCCTGCTTGCCGGGCGCGAGGCCGTGGCGGCAGGTGCCGGGATAGATCAGGGCCTGCGCCTGGCGGCCCGTCAGTTGCGTCTGCGAATCGGCGATCTCGCGCCGCGAGCAGCCGCAGGGATAGATATTGTCGCCCAGCTGGAGCAGGGCCGCTTCGTACAAGGCGGTGCGGCGGCTTTGCCAGGTGACTTCGCCATCCCATTGCATGCCGCAGCGGAGCAGCGAGGCGAGGATGTGCTCGTCCGCGCCGGCCACGTTGCGGTCGCCGTCCACGTCCTCGATGCGCACCAGCCACTGTCCCTGATGAACCTTGGCGTCCAGATAGCTGGCCATGGCGGCCACGAGGGATCCGATGTGCAGGGGACCGGTGGGCGACGGGGCAAAGCGGCCGATATAGGGAGTGGTGCGGGTCATGGCCGCCATTCTAACGCGTCGTCCCGCTGGGAGCGATTGCTGTACCGCGCCGTCACCAAGTTGTCATACAATGTGCGGCGCGGCAATTTACAAGACCGCCAACCATCAATTTTGTCCCAGGATACCAAGTGAAAATCACCTCCACCTCTGTCGCTACCGCGCTGGCCATGAGCCTGGCGCTGGCGTTCCCGGCCCATGCGGGCAGCAGCGCCGCCACCGTGCAGGAAGCGCCGCTGCGCGGCTATCTGAAGTTTCTGTCCGACGATGTGCTGGAAGGCCGCGGCACCGGCCAGCGCGGCGCCGACCTGACCGTCGCCTATCTGGAAACGCAGGCGCTGGCGGCGGGCCTGAAGCCGGCCAATGGCAACAGCTTCCGCCAGTCGGTCAAGATCGCCGGCGTGAAGACGCTGCCGGAAGAAAGCTCGCTGCAGCTGGTGGCGGGCGGCAAGGCGCTGCCGCTGGCCTTCGGCAAGGACTGGGTGTGGGCTCCGGGCGATGCGCAGGCGTCGCACAGCTTCGATGCGGACCTGGTGTTCGTCGGTTACGGCATCACCGCGCCGGACGAGGACTGGAACGACTTCAAGGGCCAGGATCTGAAGGGCAAGCTGCTGGTGATGATGGTCAACGATCCGCAGCCGACCGCCGAGCAGCCGAACCGCTTCAACGGCAAGGGCCTGACCTACTACGGCCGCTGGACCTATAAATTTGAAGAAGCCAAGCGCCAGGGCGCGGCGGGCGTGCTGCTGATCCACACGACGCCGACCGCTTCCTATGACTGGAGCGTGGTGCAGAACAGCTGGTCCGGCGTCGAGCGCTTCCAGTTGACGGAAGGCCAGACGGGCGGTCCGCTGCAGGGCTGGATGACGGAAGACACGGCGCGCGCCCTGTTCAGCGCCGCCGGACAGGATCTGGACAAGCTGCGCGCCGCCGCTGAACGCAAGGACTTCCAGCCCGTGCCGCTGGCCGCCAAGCTGAACGGCGAGATGAAGGCCGCCGTGCGCAAGCTGGAACAGTTCAATATCGCTGGCGTGGTGCCGGGCACCGATCCCAAGCTGAAGGACCAGGTGGTGATCTATTCCGCGCACTGGGACCATCTGGGCAAGCAGGGCGATAGCGGCGACACGATCTTCAACGGCGCCGTGGACAACGCCTCCGGTTCGGCAGCGCTGCTGGCGATGGCCAAGGAAGCGGCGCGCGCGCCCGCCAAGCGCAGCCAGATGTTCCTGTGGGTGGCGGCGGAAGAGCAGGGCCTGCTGGGCAGCGCAGCCTATGCGGCCGCGCCGCTGTGGCCCATGAACAAGACGGCCGCCGCGCTGAATCTGGACAGCCTGAACTTCGTCGGCAAGACGCGCGACATCGGCACCCAGGGCAGCGAGCGTACCGAACTGGGCAAGATGGCCGAGCGGGCCGCCAAGGCCATGGGCATGCATATCGCGGCAGCCGAGCCTGATCTGGCGGGCGGCTACTTCCGCAGCGATCACTTCAACTTCGCCAAGGCGGGTGTACCGGCGTTCTCGATCGAGGGCGGCACGGAGTTCATCAACGATCCGGCCGGTTCCAAGGCCAGGAACGATGCGTATTCCAAGCGCTACCACCAGGTGACGGATGAATACGATCCAAGCTGGGACTTGTCCGGCATGGTGCAGCAGGCGCAGTTCACGCTGAACCTGGGCCGTCTGGTGGCCGATGCGCCGAAGATGCCGGAGTGGAAAGCGGGCGACGCCTTCGCCAAGCCGCGCAATCCGAAGTAAGCAAAGCAAAACGCCACTCGATTGAGTGGCGTTTTTTTTGCGGCGGTCGCAGCGGCGGGGCTTAGCTTGCGCGGCGCTTCAGTGCCAGCAGGCCGATCAGGCCGGCGCCCAGCATGGCCCATTGCGATGGCTCAGGCACGGCCGGCATCTGCGCCACCCAGTGGCCCGCCGTTGGCCAGCCGGCGTAGGCGGCGCCGTGGTTCAGCGCGTTGTACTGGTCGACCACCGAGCCGGTGCCAGCATAGTCGAAGGTGATCGACAGATAGGTGGTGGCGTCGTTGACCGACTGGCCCGCATAGGCCATCAGGCCGAAGCCCTGCTGCATGTCGGAGTAGCGCAGCGCGCCCGTGTTCTTGTCCACGTAGGCGGCGAAATCGAAGCCGAGCGTGCTGACGGCGGTGTTATCGAAGCTCAGTCCCGGATAGGCGAGGTGGATGTTGCTGATGTCGGTGTAGCCGATCACGCCGCTCTTGACCACGCTCAGCGGCACGTCGAAGGTGGCGACGGAGGGCTGGTCCACGTGGCTGCCATAGCCCTGGCTGGTGGTCACCCAGCTGTAGGTGACGACAGGGGCGGCGGCCGACGCTTGCGTCGACAGCAGGGCGGCCGACAGCAGGGCGGCGGTACTTGCGATACGGAAAACGCGATTCAGCATGGTGATCCCCTTATGTGGATAATTAGGCAAGCATTCTAGCATTGAATTGTAAAATAAAATATATTTTTTATAAATCAGATATCTTCAAAGCAATCCATCATGGACGAAAAAGACGACGACAATCCGCTCAATATGCGTGTGGCGGTGGTGGTGGCCGTGCTCGCCACCTTCATGGGCATTTGCAAGGTCAAGGACGACAACATCAACCAGGGGATGCAGCAGGCGCAGGCGAACAAGGTGGACCACTGGTCCTTCTATCAGGCCCGCAATATCCGCGAGGAAGTGGCCAACGCGACCATCGTCCAGCTCAAGCTGACCAAGGCCGGGCGGACGGCGGGCGAGCAGGCGGCCTACGACGAGGCCATCGCCAGCTATGCAAAGCTGGCGGCCGAGCAGAAGCAGAAAAAGGAGGAGCTGAAAGCGCGGGCCGAGCAGGACGACAAGGACTATGACGCGCTGAATTTCAAGGACGACCAGTTCGACTTGTCCGACGCCATGCTGGCGATCGCCATCGCGCTGCTGGCCATCACCACGCTGACCCGGCAGCGCTGGCTGTTTGCGCTGTCGATGGTACCGACGGGCTTTGGCGTCTTCATGGGCTTATGCGGCCTGTTCGGCTGGCAGTTCCATCCGACGGCGCTGGTGGCGCTGCTGTCCTAGCTATGCAACAAACACCCGGGGTCAGGTCTGCCATTCGGCCAAATTCTGCAATCGAGAAATTTTTGGCTGAATGGCAGACCTGACCCCGGATTTTTTTTAGTGGTGGAAGCCGACGGTGATGGTGGTGCCCGTCAGGTCGATGCCGTGGATGGCGATGCTGCCGAAGGCGGGGCCGTCCGAACCCTTGACGCGGATATTGTTGAAGGCGATTTCGCCGATCGAGGTCGGCATGCTCAGGGTCATCGAGCCATCCTTGTTGACGGTGGCCATCGCCTTGTTCGGGTCGTAGACCACATCCTTCATGGTCGTGTCCGCTTCGAGGAAGCCCAGCACGGGATTGAGCAGCTTGGCCATGTCGCCGACGATTTCCAGGCCGCCGCCCTTGCCTTGCTGCTTGACGGCCGCCAGCAGGTCGTCGGAAAAGCCCTGCGCCGTCGTGTCGCTCAGCTCGTCTTCGCTCATGGCGTGCATGCCGTGGTGCGGATTGTCGCCGGCGACGGGCGCTTCCTTGATTTGCAGGCCGGACTGCTCCTTGCTCAGCACCACGGGCGTGGTGACGGCGATGGCGGGCAGGGCTTCGGCCGCATAGGTTTCCAGCGGCGCCAGCAGGGAGGTGGCGATGGCCGCCGCCAGACGCAGATTGCGCTGCTTGCGCAGGGCCGCTTCCACGTGCTGCTGCGTGATCAGGTTCCATTCCGCGAAAATGTCACCCAGGCGCTGGCCCGTGGCGCGCTGGTGCTCAATGGCGCGCTGCAGCTGGTCTTCCGAAATCAGCTTCTGTTTGACCAGCAGCTGACCCAGCATCGACTTCTTCTGATTAGTAGACAGCCATCCCATTTTCATGCCTCCGTGCTTGATTGGTGTTGTTTATTATGATTATGCCGACTTGCGCAACGGCGGCGTCTGTTCCTGCACTTCCGGTCCCGGCTGGTGCGCCATATGGACGATGTCCGACGGCGCCATGCCGAACCAGCGCTTGCAGGCGCGGTAAAACGCGCTCGGTTCCGAGAAACCGAGCTGGAAACTGAGCATCTTCAGCGACAGCTCGCCGCAGCTGAGCGACTGGCGCGCCAGTTCGCGCCGCGTGTCGTCGACCAGGTTGGTGAAGCTGGTGCCTTCCTCGGCCAGGCGGCGCTGCAGGGTGCGCTCGCTCATCATCAGCTGGGCGGCCACGTCGTCGCGGTGGGGCGGCCCCTTGGGCAGCAGGCTGGCCAGCAGGGCCTGGACCTTGGCGGTGAAGGTGGGCGGCTCGGCCCGCGCCAGATTGGCCAGCACGGGCTGGCCGGAACCGTTCTCGATAGTCGGGCTGGGCGGCAGCGCCATCACCAGGTCGGCGTCGGCGAATTCCATTACATTGTGCGGCATGCCGAACTTGACGGGGCAGCCGAAGGTTTCCGCGTAGACGTGGGCGTTGGCCGGCTCGGGGAAGCTGTATTCCACTACCACGGGGCAGGCGTCGTCGCGGCCGGCGGCGCAGCGCAGGGTGCGCAACAGCACGCACCAGACGAAGTCGTAGCGCTGCTGCGGCACGTCGCGCGCGGCGCCCGGCAGCACCAGGCCGACGCGGGTGTGGCCGTGGCAGCGCTCGATGGTGCTCTGCACGGTGGGCGAGACCAGCATGATATGGCCCATCACGCCCAGCCAGCCCAGGCGGTGGGGCGTGGACACCTTCAGGCCCAGCAGCGGGTCGCCGGATTTTTCCACCAGCAGCTCCCACAAATGGCTGAGCTTGTCGGACAGGGCGAGGGCGTCGCAGGCCAGGCCGTCGCCTTCGTCGAGTCCGGCGGCGGCAAACAATTCCTCGGCGTCGACTCCGGAATGCGCCAGACGCGACTTGACGCCGCGGACCAGGTGCAGGGCGGAAGAATAAGTCATGGCGTCACCTCCATCGGGGCTTGGGACAGATAGTGCAGATACATGTGCGTAGACAAGATCGGCCTCCGTTTGGTCAACACTTCAAACATCATAGCGCGCGTATCGGCGCCTTCTTGAAGGCGCGTCAACGCGTGTACATCAAAAATTACGGCGTCACGGCGGTGCGCAGGCGCAGGCCGATTTTTTCGTTCAGCTCCTTCAACTTGGGATTGATGACGGGGCCGGTGTCGGCGGTGATGCCGTCGCCCAGTTTTTTCTTAATGGCGGGCAGCATGTCGTAGAACTTCTTGCCGACGGGCGATTCCAGCACGGCGGCCAGTTGGCGCAGCTCTTCCTCGCTGAAGTTTTCGGCCAGCATGGGCGCCACGGTCGAGGGAATCAGCTTGTCGGCGCTGTTGCGGGCCAGTGGCGCGTTGTCGGCCATGAAGGCCTTGGCGTCCTTGACGATGTCGGTCATGGCGGCGTCGCGCTTTTCCGGCGCGGCACGGCCCTGCAGCATGACGCGGGCCTGTTCCACGGCATTGCCCACTGGCGCCTGCAGCATGGCCTCGCCGACGCTGTCGATATTCGACAGCTTGAGAATCTTGTCGATCAGTGCCTGCTTGGCGGGCGGAACGCTGGCGGCAGCGGGTGCGGCGGCAGCTGCGGCGGCAGGCGCGGCGCAGGCGCAGCTGGCGGCCAGGGCCAGCAGGGCCGAGGCGGTGAGGGTGGCGAAAGCGGCTTTACGCATGGGAGCTCCTGATATTAAAAGCGGTGGTTGATTTCAAAGCCAAAGTAACGCACGTGAATATCCCCCGCCACGTCGAGGCCGGCGTAGGGGTTGTAAATCACGTTAAAGAAATTGTTGCAGTTCAGATTGCAGTCGGTATTGGCGGGCACGTTGAACTTGCCCTTCAAATAGCTGCCTGTCAGGCTGACGTCCATGTTCTTGGTGACCTTGAAATTGATGCCTGCGCTGTAGAGCCTGGTATCGGGCAGGGGCGCCTGCAAGTCGATCTTGTCGCTCGGGATGGAGCTCTTGCGCGGCTCGAAGCCCATGCGCAGGGTCAGGCGCTCGGTCGGATACAGGTTCAGGCCGTAGGCGAAGTTGGTCTTGCTGGTATAGCCGCGGGGGATCACCAGCTTGGTCGAGTCCGGAATGCCGTAGAGGCGCGCCACCTCCAGCAGCTTGACGCTCTGGTCGAACTGGAAGGTGAAGTTGTTCCACTCGCTCCAGCGGGCGTAGCTGGCGTCCACGTTCAGCTGCACATAGCGGACCGGCTTGAGCTTGATGCCGACCTGCACGTGCATGGGGAAGGGCAGGGTGGCGCTCATATTGCCGTGCTGGACGGGCGGGATCGAGGACGGGAAGCCCAGCACCGCGCCCGCGATGGGGCCCAGCAGGCTGGCGTTCATGCCCTGGACGAAGTTGCGCAGCATGGGCTCGGTGGTGAACTGGAAGGTGCCCGTGTAGTGCGTCTTGGAGCCGCCCTGGTAGACGGCGCCGAGGCCGAACCAGTCCTTCGGCTCCCACAGCACGCCCAGGTTCAGCGTGGGGTCGAAGGGCGCCGTCATCTCGATGTGCAGATTGGCCGCCTTTTTGAACGGGCTGACCATGCCGTCCTTGCCGCCGCCGCAAATGCCGAAGCCGAACACGTCGATCACATTGCCGCCGTTTTCCGGGCACCAGCCTTTTTGCAGCTGGCCGAACACGCCCAGCAGCTCGTTGGGCAGGCGCATGTCCGTATCGACCAGGAAGGCGGCGTGGGCGATGGGCACGGAAGCGCCGAAGCGCAGCGTGTCCGAATACTTGTAGCCGACCGAGGGCGAGGCGTACACCAGGCGCTGGATCTGGATCTGGCGCCCGTCGAAGGCGGCCGGATCGTTGGGATCGGTGGTGCGGTCCACGCTCATTGCCTGCGACAGATAGCTGTTGGTGGCGAAGGTCCAGGGCGAGCCGGCCTTGTTCCAGGCCATGCCCACGCCAGGCACGGCCACGGCCGGCAGGCGCCAGCCCGGCTTGCCGTAGCCGGGCACGTACATGATCTGCCGCACGGGACCCGTATGGGTGCCGGCCACGGGATCGTCGGTCCAGCCGCCGATGTCGAAGCCGGGCGGGGCATTGAAGCTGGCGCTGGTGCGGATCGAGGCGACGAAGTTGTGGATGCTCTCGCTGTCGCCCGTCAGCCGCGCCAGGCCGGCCGGGTTGAAGTGAATGGAATCGATGCCGGGCGGGTCGGCCGTGACGGCGTTGCCCAGCGCCATGGCGGTGACGCTGGTGGTCAGGTTTTCCGTCAGCGCCGCCTGCGAGGCGTCCGGCCACAGCACGGCGCAGGCGGCGGCGACGGCGGCCACCAGGGCCGCGCCTTGCCGCAGACGGCGCTCGGCCAGGCCGGGCCGCGCCAGGCCGGGCCGCGTTCGGTGGGTCCGCATCTTAGAAGGCCAGCGGAATGTTCAGGCCCACCGTCAGGTTGGGCGAATCCGTGGTCAGGCCGATGCCCACGGAGAGGTTGATGGTGGTCTTGGGCGAGACGCGGTAGCCCAGGCCCATGTTCAGGATGCCCGAGGTCTGCATATTGGTCTTGGCCACCAGGCCGTCGGCGAAGCTCAGCTTGGAGCCGGCCGAAATCGCTTCCTGGAAGGAGACGGTGGTGGTAATGCCATACGACAGGGCGTAGGCGAAGCCCATGCCGAAGCCGAGCGAGGCGCCCGGCTGCACCTTGGTCAGGATGCGGGTGCCATTGGTCTGATACAGATGCTTGGCCGGCAGGCTGCCCGTCAGGCTGACGGAGCCGAACAGCGCCACCGGATCGACGATGCGGTTGATGTTGAGGCCGCCCGAGAACGCGGTCACGCCGCCGCCCGTCGCCTCGCCGCTGCCGGCGATGATCTTGAACGGGCTGCGGCCGGTGGGCAGGCGCACGTTGCCGGTGAAGGTCATGCCGGCCGCGTCGCGCTTGGCCTCGAAGGGCTGGAAGCGGGCGCCCAGGCTGATGTCGCCCACCGAGTTGGAAACGCCGTTCACGCCCTGGGCTTCCGAATACTTGGAGATGACGGGCAGGGTCAGGTTGCCGGTCAGGTTGTCGAGCAGGCCGTAGTCGCCGGAGAAGGTGTTGGTGATGGTGTGCGAGCTGGTGTTCTCGATGTCGAACAGGGTGATGCCGCCGCCGGCCAGGTCGGTGATGATTTTTTCCTGGCCGATATAGCTGTAGGTCAGGTCATAGCTGAACTGGAAAGCGCCGCGGCGGATCAGCGAGTATTGCTTGTCGACGGCGGTCAGGGCCGTTTTCAGCTCGGCGCTCTGGTCGCCTTCGCCCTCCTTCTTGGCCAGGGCGTCGCGGGCGGCGTCGGCGGTGGCGGGCGCGCCCGTGGCCGGAGCGCTGGCGGGCGGCGCCGAGTTCGGGACGGTCGTCTGTTGCGCACTAACTGGAGCGGCAAACACCATCAGGGCAGAAGCTACGGCGGCGGCGATGGTATTCACAGCGGCTGGTAGTGTGCGAAAAATCATGTCGTGGTCCTTGTGGTAAGTGAAGCGCTTCGGGTTATTGATGGTGCATCCAGGTGCCGGCCGCGCCCGAGTTGACGGCGCGCTCGAGCAGGAAGGCAGCGTTGTTGAGGGCGTCCAGGCGACCCTTGTTGGTGACGCGGTCCATGTCGACCACGCCCAGTTCGCGGTCGGTCAGGGCCAGCTGGGCCAGCGGCTGCTGGCCCTTGGCGGGCGAGATGATGAACAGGGTGTTCTTGTCCCACCAGCGGGCGAATTCCTCGACGGAGAAGACGTAGTTGCCGGCCGAGGGGTCGGCGATATAGGCGATGCCGTCACGGATGCCGCGGAAGACGACGAAGTGCTTGGAGCCGGCGTAGTCGATGGGGACGATGGCCGGTTCGGTCAGCTCCATCAAGTCCTTGATCTCGGCCTTGTAGCCGGCGCCGGTCAGGCCCATCGAGGCCACATAGCGTTTCATGTCGAGCAGGGAGAAGCCGCGGCGCTCGATGATTTTTTCTTTTTCGCCTTTTTCCAGCATGCCTTCCATGGCTTGCTGCTCGTTGACCATCACCCCCAGGTGATAGTTGAGGATGGTCACCAGCGCGGCCGAGCCGCAGCTGTAGTCGAACGCCTGGCGCACGATGTGCTTGTACTTGAGCTCGGAATACGGCTCCATCGTGACCGATTGCGTGTAGTGGCCGCCGCCCAGCAGGGCTTGCGGCATCTCGAACTGTCCCTTGGGACGGTCCTGCGGCTCGTGTCGGGACATCACGCCTGCGCCGCTGATCAAGGCGGCTACCACGCCCAGCAAAATCATCAGCATGGAACTAGATTCCGGCGGGATCGGGGATATCCGGCACGGCAATCACACATACGCGCGCGCGAGAAAAAAAAGGGGGGTATGCACGCCCATAGGCGCCGCCCCGGGACGCAGGGCGCCCCATCGCTACATCCATCTTGTCTCCGTGTTCTCAGTTATTTAGAACGGTCGTGCTTTATTCGATGCACAACAGCTCTGGTTTTTTTTGTAACTCATTAACGCATGATTTGATATTAATCAGCATTTCCTTTTTTAGAGTTGTGACTCTAACTTTAGTACCGGAAGTTATGCTAAGGCGGGCAACATTGCAACACCGCAGACTTCACTCTGTATGGCTCAGTAGGTCATGTGGTTGGCTTTTCAAGTCAGCGCGTAGGGGTGGACCAATCGGCAAATCGGCTCATATCATGAAGACAATTAATATTTAAAAAATATTAAGATTTTCGCTGATGGTCAACACGCCGGAAGCGACGATGTAGGCAGGTAAAAATAACTTTTCTAATCAATGGAGATAAACAAATGAAACTGATCAAAACCGCAGTTGCCGCCGCTCTGGCTACCCTGGCTTTCTCGGCTTCGGCCATGACCCAAATCGCTGACAACGAACTGAGCGCTGTTAGCGGCCAGGACGGTGTGTCGATCGCCGCCAACCTGAGCATCAACATGGACTCGTTCGTCTACACCGACACCGACGCCAATGGCGGTTCCGTGAGCTTCAACAAGATCCACATCGGTGGTCTGCTGGCAGCTAGCATCGACATCATCAACCACACCACCTTCGATGGCATCCTGGCACAGGCAGGCGTCGCCTACGGTGGCACCGCCACCTCCATCGACCTGAGCAAAGACCAGGTTACCGGCGCCAGCTTCTACAACGGCACCACCGACGTTGTGCAGATCGCTATCCCTGCTGTTAAGACCCCACACGGTCTGGACATGAGCGTGGCCGGCATCACCCTGGGCGGCAACGGCACCACCGCTCCTTCCTTCGGTTCGTTCGCAATGAACAACGTCGACCTGCGCGGCACCACCGTCTGGATCTGGGCTCACTAATCCAGGCCTGAGCATCATCCAAGCCTGAGCGCCCTGCCTGGGGAAGTTGTTCTAGGGCACTTCCCCACGCAGGGCGCCGTTGTTTTAGTATCTAATAAGAAACAAAAATTCTTTGCAGGAAAACCATTTAAGGGCACGGTTATCACTCTTGGTGGCTCTCCAGGTCAAGCGGTTGGCTCAATAAGCCCGCCCAAAAGGCTGGACCGGGGAGGAAATGAAATCTTAAGATGAAGACAATTAATATGTTTAAATATTAAGATTCCTCACGGCGGACCGTGAACCAAAACAAACCTAATAACAGTGGAGATAAAATAATGAAACTGATCCAAACCGCAGTTGCCGCCGCTCTGGCTACCCTGGCTTTCTCGGCTTCGGCCATGACCCAAATCGCTGACAACGAACTGAGCGCTGTTAGCGGCCAGGACGGCGTGTCGATCGCCGCCAACCTGAACGTCAACATGGACTCGTTCGTCTACAAAGACACCGACGCCAACGGCGGTTCCGTAAGCTTCAACAAGATCCACATCGGTGGTCTGCTGGCAGCCAGCATCGACATCATCAACCACACCACCTTCGATGGCATCCTGGCAGCCGCCGGCGTCGCCTACGGTGGCACCGCCACCTCCATCGACCTGAGCAAAGACCAGGTTACCGGCGCCAGCTTCTACAACGGCACCACCGACGTTGTGCAGATCGCTATCCCTGCCGTCAAGACCCCACACGGTCTGGACATGAGCGTGGCCGGCATCACCCTGGGCGGCAACACCGGCACCGCTCCTTCCTTCGGTTCGTTCGCTATGAACAACGTCGACCTGCGCGGCACCACCGTCTGGATCTGGGCTCACTAATCAAGACGTCATCCAGTCTTGACTCCTTGGCGGACGCGCTCTGGCGCGTCCGCTTTTTCTCAGGAACTATCCCATGATGATTGCGATCCTGAAGCGCCGTTTTCTGGCTGTCTTAATGTTTGCCTGCGCTGGTTCCAGCGCCTGGGCCCAGATGCAGCCGCTCTCGGATGAGGAATTGTCGCAGTCGCGCGGCCAGGGCCTGGTCGCCATGACCAACACCAGCCTTGGCGGCTATGATTTCTCCAAGATTTCGCTCGACGCCGACATCACGCTGAGCGCCAACTTCCGCAATATGCGCCTGGGCGAGTACACCTACTCCAGCCGCAACGGCACCGGCGCCGACATCGACATGCCTTACCTGCAGTTCGGCCGCAGCAACGGCACGGATGCGCAGCGCACCGTGCAGATCAGCAATCCCTATTTCGAATTCGTCTACCAGAACGCGGCCGACGGCGCCTCGCGCCAGGTGATCGGCATGCGTTTCGGCTTCGACGCCATCAGCGGCGACGTGGGCCTGAAGATCAACACCCTGTCCGGTTCCATGCTGGTCAACGGCACCGACGCCAACGGCAACCCCATCACCCTCGATTCGCACACGGACGCCGGCGGCGGCAAGCGCTGGGACGGCTCCTGCACGGCGCCTTGCCTGTCGCTGTCCCAGCTGGGCGGCGTGACGGCGGGCGACGCCAGCGGCCCCAGCCGCGACTTCTGGATCTCCGTGCTGAAGACGGGCGTACAATTCCCTTCGGCGCCCGGCGCGCCCACCTCCGATCCGGCCCAGGCCGGCATCTGGCTGAACTGGCGCGACAAGCTGACGGCGCTCAGCACCAACGGCCTGGTGCCGCCCAATCTGCCCAAGGGACGTTAAGAACATGAAGGCGCGTACGCTCACCCTCGTGCTGGCGCTGCTGTGCGGCGCCTCGGCGCAGGCGCTGGAACCGCTGTCGGACAAGGCCATGTCGTCCGTGCGCGGCGGCGACGGCGTCAGCTTCGACCTGAGCGGCTTTTCCATGAGCGGCGACGCGCGCCTGACCTACACGGCGCCCAACGGCTCCAGCGCCTATATCGAAAAATTCACCGCCTCGCGCAGCGACAGCACGCAGCAATTCACCGACCCCTTCCTGCTCGACATCGTGGCCGGCGCCAGCGGCCTGGCCGACGTGGTCAAGCTCAACTTCCCCGGCAATGGCACGGGCGAGCAGCGCTGGCAGTTCGCCTACGACTGGGGCGTGAATTCGGACGGCATCGCCTTCCAGGGCGGCTCGGTGGTGGCCAAGGACATGGTGTTCACGGGCGGCGGCTTGCAGGTATCGACGCCCCAGGTCAACGATGGCGTGGCCTTCGGCGCCGCGCTGAAGCTGGACATCGGCCAGCTGTCCTTCCAGCCGCGCGGCCGCACCGACACCAGCGAGCAGATGGTGATGACCGGCGTGCACGTGGGTGGCGTCGACGCCAACGGCAACTTCAACGGCACGCCCTGGGTGATTTCCGATGTGGCGTCCCAGCCGGCCGTGATCAATGCCCTGACCGACGAGACGGGCGAACGCCTGCACATCGGTCTCAGCTGGCCGGATGCCCGCTATGGCAGCGGCCAGGCTTCCGCCGGCGGCGTGGTGATCGACAACATCACCTTCAACAGCCCGAACCAGGCGCCCGTGGATCTCGGTTCCTCGCGCATCGGCTCGATGCAGCTCCAGTATCTCGACATCAAGTTCAGGCACTGACATGAAACTGCGCTTCCATCAGGCCGCGCTGGCCATCCTCTCCGCCTGCAGCTGCGCGCTGGCCGCAGCCGGGCCGCTGCGCGCGCTCGATGACGGGGAATTGGCGGAAGTGCGGGGCCAGGACGGCATCAGCTTCGCCGCCCACATTTCGATCAACGATCCCTCGCTGGTCGGCGCGGTGACGGACAGCCGCCTGTCGCTGGGGTTCAATGGCGACGGCACCAACCGCTACGTGGTGATCAAGAATCTGCGCGGCACGGTCGACATGTTTGCCGTGTCGCTGAGCGCGCAATCGCGCAGCGACGGCGGCGGCGACTATATCGCCATCGGCCTGCCGGGCTATGTGCGCTACACCAATTTCGGTTTCGAATCGCTGAGCGTGCAGACCGATCCCACCGCGCCCATCACGGGCAACCTGGGCAGCATGAACCTGAACGGCACCGTCTCCCTGCAGGGTGAGGTGCGTATCTGGAACCACTAAGCCCTTAAGCGCGGCGCTCCGTCGCGAACACCAGCAGCGCCACCAGGGGGAAGGCCAGTCCCGTCAGCAGCACGCCTTGCCAGCCATGGTGGGCGAACATCCAGCCGCCCAGCGACGAACCCAGCGCGCCGCCCATGAAGAACAGCGCCATGTAGAGGCCGTTCAGGCGGCTGCGGATTTCCGCCGGCAGGGCGAAGATGGCGCGCTGTCCCGTCACCAGATTGGCCGAAACGCCCGCGTCCAGCACGATGGATGCGACCACCAGGATGCCCAGGTCGACCAGGCGGTTGACGTGGATCAGCAGCGGCAGCAGGAAGGCGATGGCGCCCAGCGACAGGGCGATCACCGTATTCGAGCGGCTCTTGCCGTGGTCGGCGCGGCGGCCGGCGATGGGCGAGGCGATGGCGCCCGCCACGCCGACGAGGGCGAAGATGGCCACGCCCGACTGGCTCAATTGCAGATAAGGCCCCGTCAGCTCCAGCGAAACGCAAGTCCAGAACAGGCTGAAGGCGCCGAACATGCAGGCCTGGTAGGCGGCGCGGCGGCGCAGGATGGGCGTCGTTTTCAGCAGATGCCACATCGAACCCAGCAGCTCGAAATAATGCATGCCGCCTTCCGGCACGCGCTGCGGCAGGCGGCTGCGCAGCAGCAAGGCGAGGGCGGCCGTGGTGACGGCGGAAATGATGAAGATGGCGTGCCAGCCCAGCGCGTCCGCCACCAGGCTGGAGACGGGACGGGCCAGCATAATGCCCAGCAGCAGGCCGCTCATCACCTTGCCCACCGTTTGCCCCCGTTTTTCCGGCCGCGACAGGTGGGCGGCAAACGGCACGAGCACTTGCGCCGCCACCGAGCCGAGGCCGATGCAGAAGGCCGCTAGCAGGAACAGGTTGGCGCTGCTGGTGGTCGAGGCGGCAAGCAGGGCCAGGGCGCTGGTGAACAGGGCGGTGACGATCAGGCGGCGGTTTTCCAGCAGGTCGCCCAGGGGCACGATGAACAGCAGGCCCAGGCAATAACCGATCTGGGTCAGGGTGACGATCAGTCCGGCCGCGCCGGGATTCAGTCCCGTGGCGCGGCTGATGGGGCCGATCAGGGTCTGGGCGTAGTAGAGGTTGGCGACGATGAGACCGGTGGCGCTTGCCAACAACCACACCATGCCGGAGGAAATATCGTTCTGGGCGTGGGACTGGCTCACGTCGGCTCCTGCTGGACAAAAGAGAGAGCCCGGTATTGTACCGGCGATGGCGGTTTGCTGCTGAGGCCGCCCAATTTTGCCTGGACGGCCCCCGCGATACGCAAGGCTCAGGCCTTGGCCAGTTTCTGGCGGACTTCGGCCGTCAGCTGGTAGGAATGCAGGCGGGCGGCGTGATCGTACATGGAGGAGGTGATCATCAGTTCGTCCGCGCCCGTGTGGGCGATAAAGGCTTGCAGCTGTCCGGCCACCGTGTCCGGCGCGCCGATGGCCGAGCAGGACATGACGTTGTCGATGATGGCCTTGCCCTGCGGACCCAGCTGTTCCAGGTAGCCCGCGCGTGGCGGCGGCAACTGGATGGGATTGCCCGTGCGCAGATTGACGAAGGCTTGCTGCTGCGAGGTCGCCAGGAAGTGCGCCTCTTCGTCCGTGTCGGCGGCAAAGACGTTAAAGCCCAGCATGACATAAGGCTTGTCCAGCTGGGCGGACGGGCGGAAGTTGGCGCGGTACAGTTCCAGCGCCTGCATCATCATCTGCGGCGCAAAGTGGGAGGCGAAGGCGAACGGCAGGCCGAAGTGGGCCGCCAGCTGGGCGCCGAAAGTGCTGGAGCCCAGAATCCACAGCGGCACCTTGGCCCCTTTGCCGGGCACGGCCAGCACCTGCTGGCGCGGCGTGTCGGACATGTAATCTTGTAATTGCAATACGTCTTGCGGAAACTCGTCCGAGTCCGATTGCAGATTGCGGCGCAGGGCGCGCGCCGTCGTGTGGTCGGAGCCGGGCGCGCGGCCCAGGCCCAGGTCGATGCGGCCCGGGTACAGGGCTTCCAGCGTGCCGAACTGTTCGGCGATCACCAGCGGGGAATGATTGGGCAGCATGATGCCGCCGGCGCCGACGCGTATGGTCGAGGTGCCGGCCGCCACGTGGGCGATCACCACCGAGGTGGCCGCGCTGGCGATGCCTGGCATGCCGTGGTGCTCGGCAAGCCAGTAGCGCTGATAACCGAGGCGTTCGCCGTGGCGCGCCAGGTCCAGCGTGTTGCGGAACGATGCGGAAGGATTGCTGCCTTCGGCGATCGGGGAAAGGTCGAGGATGGAGAATGGGATCATGGTGGAAGGCATATCAGGTCAAATTTTCATTAATCAATGAATTCCCTGACGTACACAGGGTTATGCGCACGCTTATAATTTAGCCATGAAAATGCCCGCCAAACTTGCCGCTTCCACCATCGTTTTCGCTTGCCTGTTGCCGGCCTCGGCGGCGGAATTGCGCGTGCTGGTCGACACGGGGACGGAAATGCCGATGGCCGCTTTTAACGATGGTAAGTTAATCGACGGTATGCATAAAGACCTGGGCGAAGCGCTGGCGCGGGCTCTGGGACGCGAGCCCGTCTTCCTGGCCTTGCCCCGCAAGCGCATCGCCCTGGCGCTGGAGCGCGGCCAGGCCGACCTGATCTGCATGTACACGGAACCCTGGCTGCCGGGACGCTTCAAATGGAGCCAGCCTTTCTTCCCCATGACGGAAGTGCTGGTGACGGACACCAGCGTGCCCCGTCCGCAATCGCTGGCCGACCTGTATGGCCAGCGCATCGCCACCGTGCTGGGCTATTACCATCCCGAGCTGGAGCAGGCGCTGGGCGCGGGCTTTGTGCGCGACGATGGCACGTCCAGCATCAGCAACTTGCGCAAGATGGCTGCGGGCCGCCTGCACCACACGCTGACGCAGCAGAGTACGCTTGATTACCAGCAGAAGAAGGGCATCAAGCTCTCGCTTTATCCGCCGCTGATCATCAAGACTTATATGGGACAGTGCGCCGTTTCGCCTTATGGACAAGTCAATGTTGGCGAGGTCAACAAGGCTATTACGCAACTGCTGAAAGAGGGCAGCGTCAATCGCATCATTTCCCGCTACCAATGAGGACGATCCTGCTTTACCATTGACCAGCTAATGCTCGCCGGGATCTCCGCATGCTGTCCAAATTTCTGCTGTCGCTCGCCATTGCCGTGGCGTCTTGTTCTTCCGCCTATAGTCACGATATCGCCCAGCAGGAGCTGAACACTCAGGCTGCGCCGCCACTCAACCATGGCGCGCTGTACCGCGTTGAGCACGATGGCAAGACCGCTTATCTGTTCGGCACCGTCCATGTGGGCAAGCAGGGTGCGGTGCCGCTGGCGCCCGAGGTGGCGCAGGCCTTGATGGCCTCGCGCGCGCTCGTGCTGGAACTCGACATTCGCCAGAGCGAACCGTTCCAGCTGGCCCTGGCCCGCCACGGCAGTTACGCCGATGGCGACATCATCCAGCGCCACGTCGCGCCGCAGACCTTGCGGCTGCTGGTCCAGGCGCTGTCGCGCGCCGGCCTGTCGCTGCAGTCGATGGAGCACTACAAGCCCTGGCTGCTGGCCAATATGCTGGTCAGCATGGAGCTGGACCGCAATGGCTTCCAGCGCAGCGGCGCCGCCGAATACGTGCTGCTCGATGCCGCCAGCAAGCAGGACAAGGCCGTGCGCGAACTGGAAAGCGCCGAGTCGCAACTGGCCCTGTTCGATACGCTGAACGAGCGCCAGCAGGAGCAGTATCTGCTCGAGAATCTGGCCGACCTCAGCGACGGACAAGCGCTGAAAAAATCGGAGGAGCTGGTCGAAGCCTGGGACTCCGCTGATGGTCAGCGCATCAATGCCGCCTGGCGCGAACTGACCACGGGCGATACGGTGTCCGCCGCTTTCATGCAGCGCACGCTGCTGGGCAAGCGCAATCCCGAGATGGCCAACTCCATCGACCGCATCCTGCAGCAGGACCAGGTGGCCTTTGTCGGCGTGGGACTGCTGCACCTCGTGGGCGACAACGGCTTGCCGCAGTTGCTGCGCCAGCGCGGCTATCAGGTCGAGCAGCTGTACTAGGGCTTAATAGCGCTGCAGCATGCCGTTCTCGTAGCGGACGCGGTCTCCGGATTTGTAGCTGGGCTTGTTATCCACGATCATGGTCTGGGTGTTGCCGTCATCCATGCGCACCGTGACCTTGTAGACCTTGTCGCTGGGCGAGCCGACTGTGCCGCCCGCTGCCGCTGCTCCCAGTGTGCCTACGCCCACATCCTGCCGCAAGCCCGGTTCGATGGACTGCACGGTGCCATAGCTGGTGGTCATCGCGCTCGAGCTGGACGAGGCGGGCGTGCTGCTGGTGCTGCTGCTGTTGTAGGCGCTGGACGTGTCGCTGGAGCTCATGCCGCCCGTCGTACCGGCCGTGCTGCCGGATGTACTGCCAGTCGTGCTGCCCGCATTGCCCGCGCCCGTATTGCTCATATCCGCGCTGCTGCTGTTGGGGTTGGTCGAACCGACGGCGCTGCTGTGGCGTTCGCCAGAGCTACCCTGGTTGGTGCCCGTATCCATGCTGGCCGTACTGGCCGCGCTGGGGCTGCTGGATGTGCCGTTGCTGGATGTGCCGCTATCGTAGCTGGGGTTGCTGCTGCACGCGGCCAGGACCACGCACAACAGAATTGTCGGCCCGCTGCGCTGTTTCAAAGTGCTCATGCTTACCTCCTGTCGTTGTTCTTTGCGATGCAGAAGTAAGAGCCGCGATGCGGGGATTTGTTCTCGCGCCCGACGGGGACCTTGAGCCAGATCAAGCGAGGCGCAGGTAAATTGAAGATTTCATTTCGCTATCGAAAGGCTTGAGGTGCATCAATGCATCTTGATAGCCGCGGGCAATAATCCCTTGGTATCCATTTTCAGGACATCAAAATGTTGACTAGCCGGACAGACATGATGATCGAAGAACTCACTTTCGCCATCTGCGGCGCCCATCCAGACCAGCGCAACCGGCATGCGCTGTTCCAGGCCTTGCACGGCCTGGTGCGCCTGGCGAAAGTGGAACAACTCCAGCAACTGCGGCGCGACGTGGCGCTGGCTTCAGGCGGCTACCACCTTGAAGCGGGTCCACAAACCCCACATCAGCAGCGAGGCCAGCGTGGCGGCATTGCAGTCGACCAGCCAGTCGGAGACGGCGGCGTGGCGATAGGGGAACAGGCTCTGCACGCATTCATCGACGGCGCCCATCAGGGCGATGGTCAGCACCGCCTTGACACCGCGCCAGGCCGGGCTGCCGCTGCCGCCGGTGAACAGCAGGAAGGCCAGGCCGCCATAGGCGCAGGAATGCAGGATGAGGCCGGAGGCGACCTGGCCGATGTCGGCCCGCGCACCCGGTATCGAGCCCAGGATGAGGATCAGCAGGTAGAGGACGATGGCGCCCCGGTAGCGCAGGCGGGCGTGGGACGAAGTCAGAAAAATTTGGCTCAGCACGGCGAACGGTCGGTGGATTCAACGAGACTGGAACGATAGCACGGCGCATGGCCAAACGCCGCGCAAAAAAATAGCCCGCTGCGGACAGCGGGCTGAAAAAACCCTGGTGTGGGCCAAGAGACTCGGTACTCGGCGCTGCCGCCACCGGGTCAGGCAGCGCCGTCAGAAGAGGGTTTGGTGCACCATGCGGCGCACCGTCTCTGCCGCCATGCCTATCGGTTGCATGTGCAGCAGATATATTGAAGTATAGGGAGGGAATGTTACGCCGTCATGACAGTAGGGCGAAAAAAAAGGCTATGTAGTGGCTAGGTGTTGAACTGCTAGCTCTCCCATCGGTCTAAGCAATATGGACTGATGGGAGGCTACGATGAAAAAAGTAGATTTTCAGGCACTCGTTAAACAACTAGAT